>SDBT01010764.1_pt1 | contig 14746 bp, 15 predicted proteins | sample 2277101 | NCBI WGS metagenome assembly SDBT01 (sample SAMN10404973, study PRJNA504765) | marine sediment metagenome | isolation source: marine sediment core GS10_PC15, 103 cmbsf | place: Arctic Ocean: Southern Knipovich Ridge | collected 2010
AGTAGAGAGGATATGTTATAATAGAGTAGATGCTAGTACCTAAAAACAGCACCTTAAATGGTATACTCAATCCGTTCTGTATTACAGAGAAGCTGTACTTCCTTACGATTCTGCGCGGTTTTACTGAAATAGAAGCCAGGGATACAGCTAAAGGATTAGGGACGGACATTGACCGTTATCTATTAGACCCTGACTTTTCCGCCATGAGACAACATTTTCTTGATAATGGATGGAAGAGGTCTGAGGTAGACCAAGAGTGGAAGGATTTAATCGTTTCCCATTATACAGACCTTGTTATCATGGCGGGAATTAAAGAGATTAGCAAAGCAAAAGATAGAGATAATGTAGTCTTGAAAGAAGCCACCAAAGTTGCTATCGCTCAGAGAAACCGAGTCCCTGCAACTCAAGACTCTTCGTATGACGAATTGATATTAAAAAAACACAGGAAAGTAAATGGCTGAAAGAAATTGGGAAGAATCACGTAAAATCCTCGATTGGGTCTTCGATAAATCAAGTTCTTCTCTCCGTATGCTTTTCTACCAAATGGCTGCGGCTCAGGGTGGTATTTCGGGAACATCTACTATCAACAAGTTTGGCAGGAATACAGAGATTGATTCTAATGCTACTGCCGATATATGGGATGGGGGGAAAACGGTTGGCGCTTTGCCCGCTGGTACGTCTTTAATCTGGGTTGCTCCAACGGCGGCAGCTAAGCACGATATAACTTCAACTTCAACTGACGATGATGGAAGTCCTGTGGGAGATGGTGCAAGAACTATACGCATATTCGGTTTACCTGATTGGGATATCGCAGAAGTCAGCGAAGTAATTACGATGAATGGGACTGGCAATGTGGAAACAACTAACGATTACGTTATTATTTATCGGGCGCAAGTCTTGACAAAAGGTGCAACCAACGTAAATGTTGGTACTATCACAATCACGGCAAAATCGCCCTCGGCTACAACGATTACAGCGAGGATTGAAGTTGGTAAAGGGCAGACGCAAATGGCTATTTTCGCCATACCATCTATACAGAAGTTTTATATAGACAGGTTTTACGCAAATGTTAATAAAGCGGGTGGGGCGAGTGGGCAAGTTGATGTAGCGTTACTTGTCAACCCCGAACCAGATGCAGAGTTAACTAACTTTTTAACTAAGCATACTTTCGGATTAGAGAAGGTGGGGACGACAGCATTTTTAATTCCCTTTACTACCCCCAAAACCATAGATGGGCCAGCGATAATTAAAGTGCAAGTCGCAAGCGCGACAAACGACATGGATGTCTCGGCGGGTTTCGACGGTTTAGTGGTGGATAATGACTGATGCTTTATTAATTATTATTATAGTAATCATGTTATTGCAGATTCATTCAAGGGAGAAAAACCTTGGATGGTACGGTTATTTATATGTGTTGTTAAAGAAGCGGGTCATCAGAAGAGCTGTGCGATGGATTATGACGAAGTATTAAACGACTATATTTGCCATCAGGAAGATATGCTTGATGCTATCTTCTGGAAAGATGGTGTCAGGGAACTTATGTGCAGAACTATCCCTGAATGGTTATGGGAAATCAAGATGAATAAATATATGAAAGCGAGATGGTGGATTTTTAGTTGTCAGAATTAATATGAGCGAAAACATCGAAGATAAGATTGCCTTTATTGAAAATAACTTCAAGGTTATAAACAAGGAAGGCTCGCTTGTCTCTATGAAACTTTATAAGAGCCAGAGGCACTTTATGGAGCATAAGACTAACCGTAATGCCGTTCTAAAGGGCAGGCAGATGGGTGAGTCTACGGGGCATAACGCTGACGATGCGGAAACTCTCTTTACTGAACCTTTCCAGAGAATGACCATCATAACCCACGATACTGAAACATCGGAGTTTCTTTTTCAGAATGTGCAGAGATTCTATCGAAACTTACCGATAAACAAAGGTAAATCCGATAAAGAGATGCAGCCTATTCACGACTGGAAATCCGGCACGAGGATGAGATTTCCGAAGATTGATTCCTATATTTATGTAGATTCAGCCAAGTCCGACACTATAGCTATCGGGCATACAATAACAAGGGCGCATTGTTCCGAAGTCGCACGATGGCCTCAGAGAAAGGGCGAACAGTTGTGGTCGGATGTAACCCAAGCCGTACCTTTAAGCGGTATAATCACAGCCGAATCCACTCCGCGCGGAAGGGTGGGTTTGTGGCACACGATTTATCAGGAAGCAAAAAATGGGACAAACGGGTTTACGCCTTTCTTTTATCCGTGGTTCTGGGATGAGGGATACTTCGCCGACCCTTCTATTTACTTAACGGGGGAAAAGGCCGAGTTAATCGCTTCCATTCTAGGTCAATCCACCGCTTCTTTCTTGAAAGATGAACGGGCATTTGCTGAGTATCATAAACTGTCTCCGCCTCAGCTGGCTTTCAGAAGGTTGAAAATCGGGGAGATAAAACTTCTGTTCTTTCAGGAGTATCCCGAAAACGATATAGACTGCTGGCTGTCGAATGAAATGGCAGTTATAGACGGCACTACGTTAAGACCTTATTACGCCAGGATAGAGTCAGGAATTCAGATGGGGGATTTAACTATATGGAACGGTGTAATCGGTGGGCATAATTACGTTATAGGTGTTGATGTAGCCTCTGGGAGTTCGAGGGATTATTCAGTAGCTTCCGTTTTGGATACGAGGACTCTGAAATATGTCGCCCGTATACGGGGGAAGATACATACGGATTTATTCGCCCAACAGTTGTTCGACCTCGGCATAAGATACAATATGGCTAAAATCGCCGTAGAGAGAATCAATCACGGTCATAGTGTATTAAGAATCTTATTGGAAAAGAACTATCCCAATTTGTACTATCATTCAGATTACAACGACTTTCTTAAGCAGAATATAACAGACGTAGGGTGGGTTACTTCGGGAAGAACTAAACTCCCTATGGTTAATGGGATGATTACCATGTTCAGGTCTGGGGAATTGATTTCCTTTAGTGAGAATCTATTATTGGAATCGTCAGGTTTAACGTGGGAGGGCCAGGTTGATTCAAGAATCCAGACTCCCCCAGGTGGGAATGATGACGAATTCATCGCTGTAAGTATCGCTTTACAGGTTATGGAACTGGAGCCGATTATTTATTTAGACGAGAAGAGACCTCGCGCTACGTCTTACGCGAGAATATAGGAGTAATTATGCCACATTTAGACACACCTTTAACTGCGCGTGACTTAGAAGAACAAAGCCAAGTTATATTAGCTGACGACCTCAGACTTGAGGCTTATTGGGAGAGGCGTAATGTGCAGATGGTTCTTGACAGGGATAGGATAAATCTCGTCCCGCCTGTAGAAAAAACTGACAAGATAAGGTGGATTTCCAATGACCCCAAAGTTTTCTTCGACTTAGCCCAGTCTCTAATTTCGCTCTCTCCCCCTCGGTTCAGACTTCCGATAGACATAAACTATAAAGAGAAAGAAAAGAACAGTATGAACAAGGCTGAGAGGCTTTGTATCGGTATCCACAGGGCGTTGAACGACAGACAATCCGACACAGGAGGAACAATCTGGTTGAGGGATTTGGCCTATTGGGTTCTTCTGGGCTGGTACTCTGTGTTCTCGTGGGTTGAGAAAGAGGGGAAGAATGTAAAATTCAGGGCTGACATCTGGGACCCGATGACCGTCTATCCTCAGTGGGACTCTGACGGATTAATAAATTGTGTTAGAGCGTTTGAGGTTGACAGGATTACGGCAATATCTATGGCTTCCGATATGAAAGCGCGGATTGGGCTTGATATTCCTTTCATGGAACCCTCTAAGGATTCCAAGCCTAAAGTGATAAACTGGTGGCGTAAACGCATGGAGGGGAATAAGGTTGTAATCGAAAACGCTATAATGATTTCTGGGCAAATTGTTAAACCCATGACTGTCCAAAGTAAGCTAATCCGTATCCCGATTCATGTAGGTGCGGTGGGTTCGCCTGATAAGATTTCTCCGTTCTGGGAGAAGAGGCGCGGAGAGGCTATAACTACCGCCAATAACGATATGTACGACTATGACAATATTATATTCTCGCTACACGCCGATATATTAGCTTCGCAGGCATTTCCCAATCTAATATCAAAAACAAGGTCAGGGCAACCCGCTGTTCACGCGGAGGATGTCCGAGGACACGGAACAGTTATCCCATTAAGAGTAGAAGACCAACTTGACCTTTTAAGGAACGCCGTTACTCCTGGGGACGCCGAGGTTCTTTCTCAATATATAGCTAATCAGAAGAATAAAGGTTCTGTCCCACCTGCGGTATATGGTAATATACCGGTTGAACTTTCGGGGTTCGCCATCTCGCAACTCCTAGCTTCGGTACGATATAAGTTGGGGCCGCATCTAACCGCTTTGCAGTCGGTAACGTCTAAGATATATTCGGACTTCTTGTTTCAGTATAAAAACGGTAACTTCCCGCCGATTACTCTTTCGACTGAAAACCCCCAAGATTTACAACGTGGTAAAACTTATGTTGAAGAATACTCCAAAGACGATGTGCCAGAGCATATTCACGTAGAAGTCACCATCCCGATTACGTCAGAGTTCGATAAGACCCAGACGATATTAAACTCAGTACAAGCTCTAAGCGCAGGTCTTTTATCGAGAGAGACGTTGTGGGAGCAGGACTTGAACATTCAGGACACGGACGTTGAGAGAGAAAGGATACGGAACGACAAAGTTGAGAACGAAGAGTTTGTGTTGCAAATGGAGATAATCGAGGGGATGTGGGCAAAGGTGGATGATTTGTTGGCTAAGAAACCTCCTAAGTTAGCGCAGGCCGAAGCTCTTAAACAGCATATAATGACACTGGAATTAAATCTTGGCATCAGGCAAGGTATCCCAGTAAAACCGAATCAACCTGGGATTCCACCAAATCAGATGCCACCCGAAGCGCGCGAGTCTCCAGACGCTAGAAACGCAGCTAGAGGAATTCCCCCACCGAGACCTAATCGACCAGTAGACGAAGGGCGGAGAGGAGTTCTCGTTTCTCCGAGTGGCGATACTCTTTTGTAGGAGTGAATTATGGCAGAACCAGAAGATAGTTTTTTAACTTGGGTTAGAGATACTTATTTCCCTGGCAGGGATTTGACTCTGTTGGAAGCCCCCGAAGTTTTAATAAGATTTGGGTTGCCGAATAGTGTCTATCGCCAGTATTGGGAACAAAATATAAAGGCGAAACCCTTAGAGGAAATAGCTGTAGCCCCACCTCCTCCCCCACCTCCGCCGATTGAACCTCTTGAGGATATGGAAATCGGTGGCGCTGTCCCTGATTTACCCGACATCATCCTTCTTAACGGACGCTCCGTAAATGTGGCTGGCTGGCAGAAGTTAACGCAGGCGGAATTGAGCGATGGCACGACAGTCGATATATGGTCTCCGATTTTGCCATTGAATGAGTTTACCCCTGAAAGCGCAAAGGGTAGCCAAACCAGTTTGTTCTTTCAAACCGATGAGGGGTTTACCAGAATTCCCGAACAGGATGCCTTAGCTTTGGGGATAGATAACGAGGAGTTTGTTAATATATCAGCATATTGGACTTTCGTAACCCAAGGTTTAGAATCAGGAGCGTTAACGGCTGCGGATTTCGACGCCAACAATAGATTGGTTAATGTTGATATAAGAGATTTAATAGCTCAAAGTACAAGTAATCTCGTGCAGGGTAGAGTTGTGGATTCGGAACGATTGCAGTCTAATATAGAAAGAGTAAGGGAATTCCCCGAATTCGCCAATATACTAAGGTTACGAGGCGAACTGCCAGTTAGAGACCCTGCGGCGTTGGGCGGGTTTGTGGAGGCGGGGCGAACACGTGGACAGGAATTAATAGCAGCCACAGAACAACTCACAGTTGGCGAGAATGAGATTGACGAATTGGAACAACAAATAGAAAGATTGGGGGTAAGTGCAACCGAAGCGCAAAGGCTGATAGATGCTGGCGTATTAGACCCGAATCGTCCCGCTACTTTGGCGCAACAGGAACTTTTATCTGCAAAGACCCTCGTAGACAGGGCTAACGAAAGGTTGGCGCAATTCGAAACGGGAGAACTCATACCAAGGGGGATAACTCCAGAAGCATCAGCGTTGGGCAGGGAAATCCAGGTAGGTTTAAGGGAGATAAGTAGAACTGGTGTGAGATTTATAGATAGACCTGAAGACCCAGAGTTCGCTAACTTATCTCGTCAGCAAAAGGCAAGATTGAGAACTGTCGGCGAGGGTGCGAGAAGTTTAGCCAAGGAAGACGAAGGCCCGACTGCTCAAGAAGAAGCTGAGCAATTAAGGAAACAGCGAGTGAGGAAAAGATTTGGCGAATTGCAGGAACAGTTGAGATTACGGGCGAACCCACCGCAAAGAATAGGAAGGATTTAATGGCTGTCCGACAAGGTGTTTTACAAACTTTAGAAAGATTATTCCCTTCATTAACTGCTAGGCAGGCAGCGAGTACGCCTGAAGCTCCGCAGTTAGAAAGATTGTCCGAAGGAATACCTGACAGATTGCGTCCGACACAACCTGTTACCCCCCAAGCTCCCCCAGTGGGAACTCTACCTGTAACTGGTTTGCAAATCGCAAGAGAAGCCTTATCTCCCGTATCTGCAAAGGTAACGCCTGAGCAACCATCCCCGCCTGAAATAACCCCTCCGAAAGAAGAGCCGCCTACAGCGGATATATTCGTAAATGATTTCTTCACCGAAAAGGGATGGACTAGAAGTATAAACAGGGCAGCGGCGAGTGACGAGGAAATAAAGGAATTCGACAGAAGATTAAATGAAGCTGGCGCTGCTTATAGAGAGAGATTCGGCGCGGGGGCTTTTATCCAAAGCGGGTTAGGCAATATAGCTGAATTTCTAGTCACGGCGGGAAAGGTGATAAAGCCTGGTGTGACTAAGGAGGATATTACCACTGGTGATATAGCTTCTTCCATTGTTGATATAGCTGCTTTAGGGTTGCCATTTTTAAGAATCGGTAAAGCTGGCAAGATAGCTAAAGGCGTTAAGGAAGCCGTAGCCGTTATCCCGACCCCCAAAGAAATTGCTGTTACTAAATTAAACGAACTGACAAAAACAGCCAAGACCACACGGAGGGAACTGGAACTCGTTAAAAGCGAGGAGTTAGCTTCGAGAATACCAGCGTTAGAAGAAAGATTGGCTGCCGCTGGAACTTTGACTGAAGCTCGTCAGGCTTCTACAGCTTTACAGGGTAAGTTAATCCCCCAAGGAACAGACGTCATCCCGATAGGCAACCAGTTCACAATTGCAGACAAAAAGATATTCAAGACAATGATAGATGACGCGCCTGAGTTTTTGAGAAAACCTTTAACTAGACGGAATATAGCCGCAGCTATGGACGACTTCTTGGAAAAGGGCGTAGTCCCTACCAAGGGTATGCTTGAGAATATACAAATAGTTTACGGGAAAGCCTTTACCGATACACTCGCGAAATTAACCCCTAAATGGTTGAGGTTCGGGGATATTTTAACCAATATCTTGAACACCCCCAAGTCAATAGTATCTAGCGGAGATATAGGTGTTACCTTCAGGCAGATGGCTTTACTGACTTTCAGGCATCCCGTTTTGGCTATCAAAAATACCTGGGTCGGTATACGTTCTATGTTCTCGCAGAACTTTTCCGATGATGTGATGGCAGCGTTAAACGGTAGTCCCATAGCGGAAGAGAGGATTCTACACGGATTGGATATAACCGCCGTGAGGGGTGGTTTGCTTAAAGGGGAAGAGGCGTTTGTTTCTTCATGGTTGCAGGGATTGGCTGCAAGATGGGGTAGTTTCGCTCCCGTAAAGAAGGTTTTGACCGCACCTTTATTTCCAGTTGCGAAGTTGACACAGGCTTCGGAAAGGGCTTTTACGACTACTTTGAATAAAATGAGGGCTGATGTATGGGATAAATACTTCAGATTATGGGAAGGCGTTGCTACTGACAAGGAACTAAGAGCTATGGCGGAAGTTATAAATATCTTTTCGGGTCGTGGCGCTGTCCCAAAGAAACTCAAGGAAGTTACCGCATTAATGAACAATATTCTCTTCTCGCCTCAATTGCAAATATCTAGGGTGCAGACCTTAGGACTCCCCGTTACGTTATGGAAGTATCCTCCTAAAGTAAGGAAATATGTTATACAAAGTTTAGTATCTTTTATCGCCACCGTAGGGGGAACAGTCGGTATGGCTGCCGTGGGTTTGCCCCCATTACTTAAAAGTATGGGGGTTGATGTGAAGGTTTCCGTGGGAAAAGACCCGCGTTCTGCTGATTTCGCCAAAATAAGAATCGGGGATACTCGATTAGACCCTTGGTCTGGGTTACAGCAGTACGTTGTTCTTATATCAAGACTTCTTTCTGGCGAGATGAAGACACAAGCGGGTAAAATCGTTGATATAGACAATGAGGAGGCATTATTAAGAGCCTTCAGGGGTAAAGAGGCGCCTGGTTTCGCCTTACTCCATGATACATTTGCGGGGACTACCTTTCTTGGCGAAGATTTCCCCCCTGCCGAAGAAGATAGGTTTGAGGAAGCATCTAACAGATTAGCCCCGTTCTTCATAAGGGATGTTGTCGAAGCCCTAAAAATGGAGGGATATTTGGGTGCGATTGTCGCTGCGCCTGCTTGGTTCGGTATCGGGGCGATGTCGTATCCCTCTAAAACCTACGCTGATTGGCTGGAATCTACTGAGCAAGGTTTGAAAACTGAGTGGAATGATGAAGACATGCGGATTATGAGGAGAGATTACAACGAAGCCGAGTCTTCATGGAAAGAGTTTTTTGACCTGCCTTCTGGTAAAACGAAACAATTTTACAGAGAAGACAATCCGAATATAGAAGCGAGTATGTATTTCTGGGGTGAGTTAAGTAGTTTGTCCTCTCCCGAAGCGGTTACTGAATTCAAGAGATTAGCTGCTGAGTTTGAAATACCAGAGGAAATCTACCCGATAAGAGACCCGTTGGAAACATTTGAGGAAGAGGGTAAAACGGAATCTGAAACACGGGCAGCGTTGCTTGATACAGTTCCGACTTACTTATCCAACTTTATCCGAGAAAACCCAAAGCAATTCAAAGATAATCTCCCTGAAACTATCAGGAACTTTGAGCAGGCTAAAGACAAGGACAGGGGTTTAATCACCAAATATCTCAACGACACCAAGGGATTCGATAATTCAGAACGAGTGGAATATCGAAGGGATAATCCCGAAATAGACGCTGTTCTGAACTTCTGGGGCAGGGTTTCTACGTTACAGAGCAGGACGGCCTTGGCTCTCTTAAGGGAAAAGGCTGATATTCTAGGTGTACCCGAAGATATAATCCCTGGGATAATTAGGGAAGAAGAACTGGCGCAGAAAGCGGTTGATAAGAGACGTAAGAAACAAGATTCATCGGGATTGCGAATCCAGCCAAAGGGTAGGGTAAAGATAGTTAATCCGTTGAAATAGTCGTGTGTTATAATAGTAGTAGAACATTAAGGAGGAGAGCGTAATGGGAGACCTACCCAAGAAGGTTGAACCAAAGATGGTTCGGGAGTCTGATTTACTTGCTGTAAAAGCAACTGAAAAAAGACTCAAGAGTGAATTGGCAGAAAGTAAGAACCAGATTGTCCAACTATCGGCAGACCTTAAAATAGCGAAGACTGATGGTAGTGACGATGAGGCTGTTACTAGGGTCAAGGAAGCATTGTTAGCGCAGAATGATGAAAGCGCAAAAATGAGGGAACAGTTAGATAGGGATTTGGCTTCCTTTAATGAGAGGGAAAGGGAAAGTCGAGTTCAGGCGTTTGCATCTCAGTATGGGGTTGAATTAGATTCCATAAAAGATGCGGAGAATCCAGAGCTTGCAGCGTTAAAGCTGGCAAACGAGCGCCTGACTAGCGGGGAAAACCCTGCTGAAGCAGTAGTGGAAAGCTCAGGGGGCGGAGGTTTAACAACCAAAATGCCCATAAATATGAATGATGAAGAGCTTGAGGACTTCAAGAAAAAGAAATTAGCGGAACACTACGCAAAAGCATAGCCTCTCTAGTAATTAGAGGAGAAATTAAATGACCATAGAACGCATTGGCGTAGATGGCATGACGCAGGAAATCAGGCAGTTTTACGATATGACACTGCTTAAGGTTAGCCTGTTAGATGTTGTTTACATGAACTGGGGCGTGAAACGCCCGATACCCCCGCGTCAGGGTAAATCCATTGACTTCAGACGTTTTGAGAGAATAACTATAACAGCGGGTTCTTATACCTTGACTGAAGGCACACCCCCCACCGAGACTCAGGCTACCGTCTCTAATGTGACGGCAACCATTTCGCAGTTCGGGCAGTTCTCAAGGATTTCAGATATTCTTGACACTCAGGCGATTGACCCAATACTCGTTGAATTCACCGAGGCTTACGGACGAGCGATGGCTGAAGGTCTGGATGTTGTTGTGAGGAACGACCTCAGTTCGGCAACCACAGTACAGTATGCCGACACAGCCCATCAGGTAGGTACTTCCGGCACAGGTTCGGTAGGAAGCGGTAATTACCTTGACGCTGCCGAAATCCTCGAAGCCAAGAGAACCCTGCGGAGAAATGGCGCAAGGCCTCACAGAATGGCTAGTGGGGATTATGTCTGTTTTATCCATCCCGACAATACTAAGGACTTGTTTGAAGACCCGGACATTGTTGATAGTTTCCAGTTCGCTGCTGAAAGAAGCCGCGAAACCAATCCGCTATTTAGCGGGGTAATCGGCAGGTGGATGGGGATTAAATTCGTGGAGACCAACAACCTTCGTCTCAGGGGTTCCTACGGTATGTCAGGTGCAGATATTTACGAAGTCTTGATGTTCGGTGATGAGTTCTACGGCGTAACTGCTTTAGACGCTCTGGCTGCACGAGTCATAATTAAACCTCGCGGGAGTGGCGGGACTTCAGACCCGTTAGACCAGCACTCAACCGTGGGTTGGAAAGCGGCTCACGCTACCACAATCCTGAATAACAACTACGGTGTTTTAATCAACGTGGCTTCCAGCAGAAGCAACTCGGCGTAAATGTAGGGGGTGGGTGGTTCCCATATCGCTCACCCCCTAACTAAATAGGAGGACTAAAAGAATGGGGAAAGCAAATATATTTTGGAGTGCCAAGGATGATGCTTGGATTGTTAGAAATAAGGCAGGTTCCGAAATCGCTCGCTTTGGCAATGAGCAAACATTCCAAAATCTGAATCTAAAGGCTGCTTCAGTTGTAAGGGCTGATTTAGCTGACGAGAACTTTTTCATAGAACATATCACTTGCCTCGTAAGCGCAACGGATAATGAGACTCTGGGTATTTCAAAGGTCTGGAACGACTGCACGGTAGTCCGTGTGGTTTACTGGACAAGCGGGGTACTAGGTGGCAGCAATGGCATAGACATCCTTGATGGAGGCGCAGCGGGTTCAGGTTCGGACATTATTGATAGTTCGTCCGACAATCTTGACGGGTTTGACGCGAATGATTTGCCTACTCCTTATGCGTTGTCGGCAGGGGATTTCATCAGGATAAAGTTTGATGACTTCGACACTGCTCCCGATTACATTTCGGTAGACATCCAGCTTAAAGTCTTAATAAACGCAACCGCATGAAAATATTTGCAAATGGGGAGTTCTTGAAAGAAGTGCCATACGAGCGCGAAGGGGGGACTCCCCATCGCAAGAAGAGCATATATCAGTTTGGTAAAACTGGTAAATTAGTAAGGTATGTAATAAAACCTTTAATACTCAAGGCATTCGCCTTTGTTCGCGACAACCTTGAAGAACCGACAATAGAAAACACGTGGCATCCCAATAGCCATATTATAATAGAAATCAGGGAGCGTTTCAAAGAACGGAATATTCACAATGCCACTACACCGAAAGACCTCCGAGCCAGAGCTTATCTGGGTATGCTTAATCTGGCGATAGCGGTTTACGAGTTTGATTTGTTCTACAGGGAGAGGATAGACTGGGCGGTTAAAAAACTTAGGGAGTCGGACTGGATTACTTTAAGCGATGAAAAGGAACCACGTTCTCAGTGGTGGGCAGATGACGGAAAGTTCGATGAATGTTAAAGAAGCTGGTGAGTTGTGCGATTGTGGCGGGATTCTTGATATTCTGTATCCTACTGGCGAACACACTTGCCAAGGCAGATGCTTTAAATGCGGTAATTTATACTCAATCGTCTGCATCTGTAACAATGGAGAAATAAACTAGGGAACTAAGGAGGGATATATTGACAACCGTAAGAGCCAAGCGAACCAAGCGCAAGGTCAAAGCAACTGTAAGGAAAGTTCTTGACCCGAAAGAAGCCAAGGTTTTACTCAAGGAAATCATAGAGGAAGTTGAGCAAAAGATAGAGGAAAGGCCCGTAGGGAGAGTGCCTGGATTAACTATCGGAAGTTCCAAGACCCCCTATACTTACAAAGACCTTGATGGAATGTTCCCCGCGGTCACATTCACGCCAGAGGAAACCATACCGTTAACTTATCAGGGTGTATCGGTACAAGCATTATCGGGATGGGAGATGTGTGTTCCCGAATGTTTCAAGAGGGTCTACGACAATCACCGCCGAGAGAAAAGGCAATTCAGTAAAACTCTTAAAGAAGCCAATATGGAAGATTTAGGTGTCCTTCCCGCAGGGGGGATAACCACGGAATAACGCCCAAAGGTGGAATAAGGAGGTTCCATGAGAATTAAACCAGGTGGATTCAGACGCGGAATAGAGTTCCAGCAAGAATATATACGTCACTTAGGCGAAGGATTAATCGCCACCGATGGAGTAGTCTATGGGGCGGCAGCTACATTCGGCACAACCCCCGTGGTGATAATCAATGAATTGATTGACCCTGGGTTCAGTATGCTGCTGAAAGAACTACAAGTCGGCTTGACTCAGGAATTTAGCGGTAATAACGGCAGTCTGGTTGGAAGCATCTCTTACTTCTGGGAAGCGCAAGAGGCGTATACGGAACCAGGCGGAGCAACGGGCCCGACATTAGTCACAGGTGCTTTCATAAACGTCACGGGGACTATCCAGAAAGGCGTAGGCACTTTAACAACCTCCGAGGATACTTTCAGTGGGTACATCCCAGTGGGAAGTCTTCCTCATGCGCCCGTAAGAATCAAGTTAACCGCTACAGGGATAGGGAATCACTCCGCTTCTGGAAGAGTTAAGAATTCTAGTTTTATTAAATTAGTCGGCAATGTTTTGCCAGGAAGTTAATGGATTGGTTACATGACCCTAACCTAGTTTTTTATGCGCCTCTTTATAAACTTGACGGGCTGAAGTTTAAGTCAGAAGATGCGTATGGTCATTTATTAACGGTAATAGGCGCTCCGTGGGTGATACAAGGTAGAGCGTTTGCGGTGAATGACCAAATAACCGCATCTACTGCTCCTTCTCTTAGAATGGGTACAGGCGACTTGACAATCATAGCTTGGTTTAAGGCTGCACAACCCTCAGACCCCAAAGCAGTTTTTCAATTTGGAGGAAGTGTGGCAGGCGGGAAGCGATACAATCTATCGTTGCCCGATATTGACACAGATGCTGATATGCTTGAATTCCAAATGGACGACAACGCTACTAATTTTCAAGCCAAAACCCCATTTACAGATTGGGATTCGTGGGTTTTCTTCGCAGGTGCTAAAGATGGCAATACCGCTAGAACCTACGTAAATGGGGAGGCGGGAGATACTCTGGATGTTACTGGCATAGGGACTCTGGACTCACCAAATAATCGAGGGCTTTCCATTGGGTCAGGAATAATTGAATCAAGCGGTGCTATAACTGCGGCTATGACGGGTTCTGTAGGTGAGTGTTGGATTTATAACCGAGCTTTGAATCCGCAGGAAATACAGCACGCATATCTAGAGACTAAGTGGAGGTATCGTTGATGCTATATGACATAAGCGTACGATTAAAATTCACTAAGAAAGGTGATTCCGATGCTCTGTGGGTTATCCTGAAGAAATTTCTAAAAGATAGAGACATCCGAAGTTTAGTGGAAGAAACCTCATTTATAGAGTATATTAAAAGCCACCACGATGAATCCCCACCGAAACCCTGCGAGACCATAGAAAGATTGGAAAAGTAGTGTGGTATAATTAAAGTAGTTGGGAGGAGGAGGAAGATGGTGAATATTGAATATACTGATTGTAAGCCCACTTGTCCACGCTATCAACGCACAAACAAAGTATGCTGGTATTGAACTTCTCGCATGGAATTACGCCAAGGAGTTAGCCAAAACCCACAAGGTTTCCTTAACAAGCCATCCTCAGACTACGTTCCCCGAAGGCGTCACCCCCTTACCGCACAATGACGAATTGGGTTGCTTCCAAACTTATCAGAGTTTAATTCGCAACTTTGATGTCATCCATGATTTCTCACATCTTCATTTAGCCCCAAGATTTATGGTCAATCTCCCCTCGTTAAATATCTTCTGGCACGCTCCCTCTTTAGCCCAATATCCCAAGTCTCCCTACAATATCATAGCTTTAAGCGAATGGGCAAGGCGGGAGTTCAAGCGCGTCTACCGTCAGGATGCTCGCTATCAACAGTCCATCTGTATTGACACATCTCTTTATAAACCTCTAGGCAAGCGTGGTGATAGATTTTTAACCATCGGACGTATGGGTGTAGACAAGGGTAATCTAAACGCTGTTGAAATCTGCAAACTAGCTAAGGTTCCGTTGGATATTGTCGGAGCGAGTTGTGGTGAAAAGGATTACGA
>SDBT01010765.1_pt1 | contig 14746 bp, 14 predicted proteins | sample 2277101 | NCBI WGS metagenome assembly SDBT01 (sample SAMN10404973, study PRJNA504765) | marine sediment metagenome | isolation source: marine sediment core GS10_PC15, 103 cmbsf | place: Arctic Ocean: Southern Knipovich Ridge | collected 2010
GTAATACCCATCGGTCGGTACCTTCTCACCAACCAGGTAGAAGAACTCGTCAGCGGCAAACGGTCCTCTGGTGTCCATGTCGCGCCTCCAGCGATCGAGCTGTTCCAGCAGTTCACCGGCCGATTCCCGGGTGTGACCGAAAGACGCCGGCAGTGTCCTTCTCCCTGTTGTTGTGATCCCGACAGGGACGACTCCTACAGACGACACCCCTGGAAAGCGCGACATGATGTCACCAAGCGTCTCGTCAAGATTCTTCCTGTCGTTGACCCCTCTTATGAGCACCACCTGTATATGTACTTCAATACCCCCGTCCAGTATAGCCTCGAGGGCGTCCAGGGCTGTGTTGGCCCCAGTGTTTCCGAATAGCTTCACGCGGAGCCCGGGATCGGTCGCGTGCAGGCTAACGTACAAAGGCGAGAGCCTCTCGTCTATGATACGCCGAATGTCCCCATCTCCAAGGTTGGTCAGGGTGATGAAGTTGCCCCCCAGAAAACTCAGCCGATAATCGTCGTCCTTGACGTACATCGTCTCCCTGAGGCCACCGGGAAGCTGGTCTACGAAACAGAACACGCAGGCGTTGTTGCAGGTCATGATCCTGCCGAATATCGGTTTATCCACCACTATCCCGATTGGCCGCCCCAGCGTCTCTACGGTAACCTGTACGGCGCCTCCATTCCTCTCTATCTCCAGGCGATGCGGCACGTCGTCCATAAGCAGGAGTTGGAGATCTATAGTGTCTCGCAGACGCTCCCCATCAATCTCGATTATCCGGTCCCCTTGCCGCACGCCCGCCTCTAGCGCCGGCGAGCCGGGTTCAACCGTCCTGACAACGGCCGCCCCCACCAGTTCGCTCTCCACCGCCCGGCACTCCTTCCGTCGCTTGTACATCGGTTCACGTTAACCCAACCAAACAACCGTTACAAGGAACAGTGTGCATGTCAACGCAAACTCGATTTCCCTTAGCACCCCGCTCCATAGATACGCCGGCATTCGAACGCCGCTGCATCCGCACCGGCTGCGTTCCGCTACCTCGAAGTACCGCAGGAGTACGTATTAGCACCCCGCTCCATAGATACGCCGGCATTCGACCGCCGCTCCCGTCCACTCCGGCCGCGTTCCGCTCCCTCGACGTACTACAGGAGTACGTCTCCGTCGCGCGCCTTGCCGGAACAGCGCATCGACGCTCTCGGTGCATAACCGTATTTATGGAACGGGGCACTTACTGTTAGGTTATAATTAGCTACCGTTTTTAGTAGCCCTCGATAATCAGGGAGAGTGAGTGTGACTTCATCCGAGAACAGTGCGATCAAGAACTTTGGAATCTTCGGCCACGGCGGTTCCGGGAAAACTACGTTGTCTGAGGCTTTGCTGTACGCCACCGGCGCCATCAACCGCATGGGCGACGTCGAGAAGGGGAACACCACCACCGATTTCGATCAGGACGAGATCAGCCGCAGCATATCCATCAACTGCGCGCTGGCCACTGTGAACTGGGACGGCACAAGGATAACTCTGCTGGACACCCCGGGGTATGCTGATTTCGTCGGCGACGCCATCTCCGCGGTTCGTGTCGTCGACAGTTGCGCCTTCGTTGTATCCGGCGTTGACGGTATAGAGGTCCAGACCGAGATAATGTGGGAGAAAGCAACTGAACTAGGCTCCCCATCGTTTTTTTTCATAAGCAAACTGGACCGTGATAGGGCCGGCTTCGACCGGGTGCTGGACGATATCAGGAAAACCTTTGGGAGCAACGTGGTGGCGCTGAACATACCCATAGGCGAGGAACACGACTTCCGGGGAGTCATCAACCTCCTGAGCGGAAAGGCGTACGAGCTTGAAAAGGTGGGCAAGTCTAAAGAGGTGCCGGTGCCCGACTCGCTCAAGGACGCACTCTCCAGCGGTCGTGACAGGGTCATCGAGGCGGTGGCCGAGTCTGATGATTCCCTTCTGGAGAAGTACCTGGACGATGTCGAGCTTTCCGCCGAAGAGATCTCGGCTGCACTAAGTAAGGGAGTGATGAACCGAAGCATCTTTCCGGTCCTTTGCGGGTCCGCGTCCAGAGGTACGGGTATCCCCGAGTTTCTCGATTTCGTTTCCGATGTGCTCCCCCTCCCCTGGCAGCTGCCCGACGTGGTCGGCAAGGTGCCCGGCAGCGATGAGGAGGTCACCCTTCCGCGTAGACCGGACGCTCCCCTGAGCGCCCTGGTCTTCAAGACCCTTGCCGATCCCTACGTTGGAAAGCTAACCTACTTCAGGGTCTTCTCCGGCGTTCTCAATAGTGACTCCACCGCCTTCAATTCGACCGAAGGCCAATCGGAGAGAGTGGGCCAGCTTTTCCAGGTGACCGGAAAGGATCAGACAGGGGTCCCCGAACTCGGACCTGGCGATCTCGGCGCGGTGTCCAAGCTGGGGCATACCTCCACCAGTGATACGCTCTGTGACAAAAAGAACCCGGTGGTGCTGCCGCCAATCGAATACCCGGCCCCTTTGATGTCGCTGGCTGTTGAGCCCAAGACCAAGGGTGACGAGGACAAGCTGTCAACGGCGCTGGGCCGCTTGTGCGAGGAGGACCCCATGCTCGAGGTCAGGAGGGATACCGATGTCCACCAGACCTTGATAAGCGGAGCCGGCGAGAACCATCTGGACGTCGTTGTGACAAAGATGCGTAAAAAGTTTGGTGTGGACGTGCTGACCGCGGCACCCATGATCCCATACAAAGAGACCATCAGAAAGTTGGTTGAGGCCCAGGGAAAGCATAAGAAGCAGACCGGGGGGCATGGGCAGTTCGGCCACTGCTATCTCCGGCTGGAGCCGCTGGACCGTGGTGAGGGCTTCCAGTTCGAGGTAAAGATTGTGGGTGGGGCCATCCCCAGACAGTATCTCCCCGGGGTCGAGAAAGGTGTTATCGCAGCGATGAAAGATGGGTTCGTGGGGGGTTACCCGATCGTGGACATGAAGGTAACCGTTTACGACGGTTCGTATCACTCGGTGGACTCCTCGGAGATGGCCTTCAAGATGGCCGCGTCCAAGGCGATAAGAACGGCGATGGAAGACGCCGACCCGGTCATCCTTGAGCCGATAGTGAACGCGCAGGTAACCGTCACCGACCAATTCATGGGTGACGTTATAGGCGACCTGAACTCCAAGCGCGGCCGAATAATTGGGATGACACCTAAAGGTAAATCGCAGCTCGTTCAGGCACAGGTGCCACTCGCCGAGATGTCCCGATACTCAATCGACCTCCGCTCGATTACCGGGGGCCGTGGTGTTTTCACCATGGAGTTCTCGCATTACGAGGAGGTCCCCGATCACATTGCCCAGAAGATAATCGCCGACCAGGAACGCGAGCCCGAAGAGAGTTAGTATAAGTGCCCCGCTCCACAAATACGCTGGCATTCGAGCCCCGCTCCCGTCCGCTCCGGCTCTGTTCCGCTCCCTCGACGTACTACAGGAGTACGTTTTAGTCGCGCGCCGCCTTGCCGGAACGGCGCTTCGACGCTCTCGGGGCTTAACCGTATCTATCCAACGAGGCACTACCTAGAGAAGGTCCTTCAGGGTCCGCCAGACGCTCTCCAGCGCCAGCGGTAAAACCTTGACGCCCGCCACCACCGGCATGAAGTTGGCGTCGCCTTTCCATCGGGGTACCAGATGAAGGTGAACGTGGTCTGATATTCCCGCACCGGCCACCCTGGCTATGTTAATACCAATGTTGAAGCCATCCGGGTTGTAGGCTTCCTGTATCGCTCGCATGCACTCCTGGGTCAGTATCATCATCTCCCCCAGCGTTTCCGCGTCCAGGTTCTCAATGGTCCCGGTATGCTCGTATGGAACCACCATCAGGTGCGCTGAGGAGTATGGATACAGGTTCAGTATCACGAAGCAGCGCTTCCCTCTTGAGAGTATGAGGTTTTCCTCATCGTTGCCCTCGGGCTCGGATGGCTTGTCACAGAAAATACATCCTTCTTGTTGGTCCACGCTTTTCACGTACTCATACCTCCAGGGTGTGAACATCACTTCCAACTCTTAAACCTCCAGGGAATGCTTGCTGTCTATCTCTCTGGACAGGTCCGCCACGAACCTGTCCACCTCCACGTCACGTTCGTCCCTGCCCGCCAGCGACCTCACGCTTATCTTGCCCGATTCAACCTCTTTGTCCCCCACTATCACCATGTAGGGAACCTTCATTTGCCACGCCTTTCTTATCTTATTCCCGGTCCTCTCGCTCTCGCGGTTTACCTTCGCCCTTATGCCATTGCTCTCCATCCGTTCCCGGATATCATCCGCGAACTGTACATGGCGATCGGCGATTGGCAGTATCTCGACCTGAACCGGCGCCAGCCAGAGTGGAAAGGCCCCGGCATACTGCTCTATAAGGATTCCCATGTAGCGCTCAAGGCTACCCAGCACGGTGCGGTGTATCATCACCGGGGTGTGCTCCCGATTATCCGCGCCGGCGTAGGTCATCTCGAAGCGTCGGGGCAGGTTAAAGTCGAACTGGATTGTGGGACCCTGCCAGTAGCGGCCCAGCGCATCCTTGAGCTTGACGTCTATCTTGGGGCCGTAGAAGACCCCCTCCCCCTCGTCTACGACGTAATCGAGCGACTGGCCCTCCAGCGCCTTCCTGAGCAGTTCGGTCGCCCGTTCCCACTCCTCGATATCTCCCACGTAATTCTCCGGCCTGGTGCTCAAGGCGACCAGAAACTCGGTGAAACCAAACGCACGCTGAACCTCAAAGGCGAACCTGATCGCGTCGTCTATCTCCTTTTCCGCCTGCTCCATGGTGCAGAATATATGAGCGTCGTCCTGGGTGAAGCCGCGCACCCTCAGGAGTCCGTGCAGAACCCCCGACCGTTCGTGCCGATACACCGTCCCCAGTTCGAAGAGCCTCAGCGGCAACTCGTTATGACCGCGGGTCCTGGACTTGTATATGTAGATGTGCGCCGGGCAGTTCATCGGCTTGATGCCGTACCCCTGGCCATCGATCTCGAAGAAGTACATCGGGTACTGCATCTGCAGGTGCCCGCTCTTTTCCCACACCTCCTTGCGCATGATGTGAGGAGACATAACAAGCTGGTAGCCTCTCTTGGCGTGCTCCATCTTCAGGAAATCCTCGATGACCGTACGCAGTATGGCACCGTTGGGATTGTATACGACCAAGCCTGGGCCTATCTCGTCGTGGATGCTGAAAAGATCCAGCTCGGGGCCCAGGCGCCGGTGGTCACGCTTCCTGGCCTCCTCCCGCATCCGCAGGTACTCATCCATTTCCTCGGAGGAGTCAAAAGCAGTCCCGTATATCCTCTGCAGCATCTCCCGTTTCTCGTCACCCCTCCAGTACGCCCCCGCGAGCGACAGCAGTTTCAGCGCCTCCAGCCTGCCGGTTGAGAGAAGGTGAGGCCCCCTGCAAAGGTCTACAAACCGGCCCTGCTGGTAAACGGTTACCGTCTCGCCCTCTATATCTTCAAGGAGTTCGACCTTGTACCCCTCGCCGCTCTCCTCGAAAAGGGACAACGCCTCCTCACGAGAGATCTCTTTCCTGGTAAGTGGCAGATCCTCGGCGACGATGCGCGCCATCTCTTCCTGGATAACGGGCAGGTCCTCCGGTGTGAGCACGTGTTCCATGGATAGATCGTAGTAGAATCCGTTTTCTATTGACGGCCCGATTGCCAGTTTCGCTTCTGGATAAAGTCGTTTGACCGCCTGGGCCATAACGTGCGAAGCGGTGTGCCGGTACGCTTCCCTGCCACGTGGTGTATTACAGCCGAGGAACTCCAGATGGCAGTCACCCTCCAGGGGCCGGTTCAGATCAACCGCTTCCCCGTTCACCTCGGCGATGACCGTGCCCTCGTCCGCCCGAATGCCCGCCTCCTGCAGCACGTCCAAGGGGGTTGAGCCCATCGGCACTTCCACCGTTGTCTCGTCCTTCAGGATTACCTTTATCATTTTCCCGCCTAACCTTGAATACCTACCTGGACAGGCTGCCGATTATACCTGTAATTGAATGGTGGGCGCGAGTAGGATCGAACTACCGACCTCTTCCGCGTCAAGGAAGCGCTCTCCCACTGAGCTACGCGCCCACACGGCATTGATTTTAACGCGATAATAGTATCTTATGATAGTTGAAAGTTCAAACGGCGGGAACGTCAAAGATGCCGATCTGTCTTAAGTGCGGAAAAGCGATCGAGCCGGGTAAGGATTACTGCTGGGACTGCGGCCTTGTCGGCAAAGCCCAGGTCGAGCGTATGTTCAGCTTGGTCGAGGGAAACTCTTACGTGAACAAGCGTACTTCGGGTGTCCGCTTGGTCGCTGTTTTCATGGTCGGTATCATGGCCACGCTGACGATTATCTTCTATGCCGTCTATACCATGATTCCCAGCGGTCCGGAGTTCGCCTCCAAGGCGCAGGCCGGGATATGCCGGTCCAACATGAGGCGGATCGTGTTGGAGATAGAAAGATACCACCATGTCGAAAACGAGTATCCGCCCACCGGCCGCATTGACGAAGACCACCCCCTGGTGGTTGACCGGTACTTCGATGAGTCCCCGAAAGGCCCCACGACCGATCATTACTACGTGCTGGTCAAAAGTGGCTCCGGGGTTGTGGTCACCTGCGACAGCGGCGAGGACAGACACGAGATCTGAATCCGGGGCGTCGGCGGCTGGAGTGTAAGCGGCGCCGGGCCTTCGATGGGATTTACCGCTACGCACATACTCCCCGCAATCGACCAGTTCGAAGAAGAGATGAAGAACAAGTAGATGTAAATGCACAATGATAGTGTAAGGACCGGCTTGTTGAGCCTCTCATAGCATGCATGAGCTGCTGTACGATCCAGCCGCCTGAGATCATTATCTGCATGCAATTTGCAGTTTCGCTCTATTACTGGGTCGGTACCGTCTATTGGGGTAGTACGGGCTGCCCCGGCTCGGGGGGTGGCACCTGCTCCGGAGTGGGTTCTTCGGAAAATCCAGTCTGCATATCTAAGTACCAGCGGCCCTTGTGTATCAGACAGTAGATGGTCCGCCGTTCCTCAGGGAGTTCGGTAATGTCGACAGTCTGGGACTGACCTGGTTCTGACCCGCTAGCTTCGAAGGTTATCTTGCCCCCGGTAAGGATGACCTTGGCCTGATCCTTGTTATCCGAGTTGATCTCGGCTTTCATCGTTAAGCCCTCGTAGGACTGGCCTCCTTCCTCCATTTGCTGCCTCATGTCGTCCCTCTGTTCTTGAGTGATCTCGCCCAACTGATCCGGTAGTATGCACGAAAAATAAGAATCCACATTCTTGTTGTTAATCGAGTCGAAGAACTCCTGGGCGACCTGCTCCGGCGTATTTTCCGCGACGCCACCGCACCCCACCGCAACCAACATTCCCGCTGTCAACAGAAAAACACACATAACTACCGTAAACTTCTTCAATTCTTAATCCCTTTCTTTAACCGGTATTCCTCATACACCTTTTCCGATGCCGACATTCTACTACGATTCGCGCCTTCAGGCACCTTTAATCGGCGTTTCCCGCGTGTACTCCAACCTCACCGGCAACGCCATCAGGACAACGACAGCCCCACTCCCCCACCGCAAATTGACGGTTCTTCTATTTCGCAAATACATAGTACTTAGAAAGAGCCTTTTGTACGGCTATCCTATAGAGCCCCCTAACTGCCAGGAATCGCTTAACCATTAGGGCTCACAACTGGAGGCGGCGACCGGATTTGAACCGGTGATGGAGGTTTTGCAGACCTCTGCCTTACCACTTGGCTACGCCGCCGGTAAAACTATTCTACTATAACTCGGGACCGGCGGTAATCTCACGTGGGTTGCGTACTGAAGTCCGGACTCCCTTGTAGCGCCGCCTTCCAGGCGGTATCCGGCATATGAAGATGCCGGCAAGATGCCGGCGCTACGGGGCGAAGTCGCGGTACGGCGCAAACCGATCCGGGGGTGCGGACTGAACTACGCACTCAAGCGATTTCATTGGGGTGCTGGAGCGGGAAAACGGGCTCGAACCGTCGACCTCCACCTTGGCAAGGTGGCGCTCTACCAACTGAGCTATTCCCGCTCTTGGTGAGATTGTAGGAAATGCTCCACGGGGTGTCAATCTGCCGCTATAGGCGTCTGGCCTCCTTTTGCAAAACCTTGCTGACTATCGCTAACCGGGTTGTCCGATCCCTTGTCGCCGCAAGGAACGAGTCCATCTGGTGCCTCACCCCTGCCGGAGCGGTGTATCGGTACATGGGTTCCTCGTTTTCCTTGGTGTCATTCGTCAGTACTCCCTGCTCCATGAATCGCTCCAGGACCGCCTCTATCCCGGTGACCCGGCGGCCCACGTCTATGGCAATCTCGGATGAACACTTCTCGATATCCGGGTTCTCGTGGAAGTACGAGAAAACATCCCAGCAGGCAAACTGATCTATATACTCGTCCACGAAGCACAAGATCTCCGGTTCCACATTGTCTAACGGCAACTCTAACCACCGATATCCCGATAGATTTGATTACCTATTAGAATTATAACAAATCAGCGTCGTTTCGGTAGAACGGATTATTTAACCCCGCAACTCACGGTAGAAACAGCTCATCTCGCCGGTGTGGCAGGCTACACCCACCTGCTCCACCTGTACGAGCAGCGTGTCAGCGTCGCAGTCGTAGAGGACTCTCGCGACCCGTTGCACGTGCCCGCTGGTTTCGCCTTTGGGCCAGAGCTCCTGCTTGCTCCTCGAGTAAAACCAGGTACGTCCGGTTTCAAGCGTTTTGGCAAGGGACTCGCGATTCATGTAGGCGAGCATCAGCACCTGTCCGCTGGACTCTTCCTGGATTATCGCCGGGATCAGCCCACTGTCATCGTATTTCAAGCCGTCCACACCGTTTACCGTGGCTTCATCGTTTCTCATATTTCACCTCATCCAAGATATGTCCTCTTCACTTCCTCGTTCTCGAGAAGTTCGCTCGCCATTCCCTCCAGGGCGATCTTGCCGGTCCTCATTACGTAACCGTAGTCGGCGGTTTCCAATGAAAAAAACGTCCCTGAGAGCCTGTATGCTTCCGTAGAACGTCGAGAGCTTGCCCACCTGCAACATTGTCAGTCCGCGTCAGTTCACAGGCTCAGCTTAGTTCCCGTGAAACACCCATTCCCATTCACCGTTCTCTATCTTTATCAGTATCATATCGTCGATACTAAGCCCGTCGTGATCCTTTGAAGAGTAGGTGTAGGTACCGTCTATGCCAACCAGGCTCTTTGTCTTCTCAATCGCCTGGTTAAGCTTCTCCCTGTCCGTTCCCGCTTCCTTCATCGCCTCGGTGATGATAAGCCCTGCGTCCCACCCGTGAGCGGCGAAGGAGTCGATGTCCAGGCCGTACTCGTCCTTGTACAACTTTGAGAAATCGTCTACCGCTACCCTCCAGTCGCTGCCCTCAGGTATTGACTCGGGTATAAGTAACCGTCCACCAGGGAAAGTCACCCCGTTTGCGTCTTCGCCGGCAAGCTCGATGAACCTCTTGCAGGCTATACCATGGCTCACCAGCATCGGGATGGTCATGTTCAGCTCTTTCATGTTCTTGGCTATAGATGCCGGGCCGGGATTGGTACCCCATACTACTACGGCCTCGGCGTCGGTACCCTGGATCCTGGTGAGCTGTCCTACCATGTTGGTATCGGTTAACCCGTAGCTCTCCCGGGCAACTATTTCGATGTCATAGTCGCCTACCGTCTTGTCTATCTCATCGGCTCCGCCGACGCCGAACGCGTTGTCGTCATGCAGAACCGCGATCTTCGTGACCTTCAGTTCGTCCTGCAAACAGCTCATTACTTTCTCTATCGCCATCTCGTCGGACGGTGGCGTGCGATAAACGTACTTCTTCACAGGCTGGGTTATCTTGGTACCGGCGGCACAGCATACCTGCGGGACCTCCGAGTTCTCGGTGACCTCGGCCATCGCCAGGGTGGAACCGGTTGTGCTCCCGCCCACTATGGCTGCGACTTTATCCTGTGTTATCAGCTTGGTCACCGCCGTGTTGGCATTGGCCGGCTCGCTCTCATCGTCCTCGATGATGAAGCTGACCTGGTGGCCGTCTATCCCCCCGTCCGCGTTGATCTGCTTCTCAAGCAGCATGAGCGACCTTTTCTCAGGCTGCCCAAGGGGAGCCGCCGACCCGCTCAGAGACAGCACCGCCCCTATCTTGTAGACCTCATCTCCTCCCGACTCGCCACACCCGAACGTCGCCAGCGATAGCACCACCACCACGCATAGCAACACCACCGGCAACTTCAGTCCAATTCCTCTACGCACCATAACAAGCCGCCTTTTTGACTGACCTGGCTCTAACATCCTTTGGTGGTTAAAGTGAATCTTAACAATATCCCATTTGCATTGTCCACATAGACCGCCTGTGGTGGCAGTCAGAATTTCCGGCACGGCCACCCGCCACTGGTTTTCGTTGGGCGGGGTACTTAGTGTCTACAGGCGGACCTCGATGCCCCGGGAGGCCAGGTACTGCTTGGCCTCCGATATCGTGTGCTGGTGGTAGTGAAAAATGCTCGCGGCCAGCACCGCGTCGCAACCGGTCTGCTCTATTGCTTCCGCCAGGTGCTCCAGTCCCCCCGCCCCACCGCTTGCTATCACCGGAATAGACACCTCCCGGCAGACCGCCCGTGTCATGGGGATGTCGTAACCCTTCTTGGTGCCGTCGCGGTCCATGCTGGTGAGCATTATCTCTCCCGCACCCAATCGCTGGACCTCCCCCGCCCAATTGAGCAGGTCTATGCCGGTAGGGGTGCGCCCACCGTGGGTGAAGACCTCCCAGGTCCCGTCGGCACGCATTTTCCCGTCAATCGCCACCACCACACACTGGCTCCCGAACCTCTTCGCCGACCGTGAGATCAGCGAGGGGTCATCAACCGCCGCGGTGTTCATGGAGACCTTGTCCGCGCCGGCTTTGAGTATCCGCCTGATATCCTCCAGGGAGCCGATGCCACCCCCGATGACGTAAGGGATGAATACCTCGTCACCGGCCCTCCCGGCAAGCTCCACCTTTGTATCACGTTCTTCATGGGAGGCGGTTATGTCCAGGAAAACCAGCTCGTCGGCCCCTTCCCTGTCGTAGAACGCGGCAAGCTCCACCGGGTCTCCGGCATCCCGCAGGTTGACGAAATGGACTCCCTTCACCACCCTGCCTCTCTCAACGTCCATGCAGGGGATAACCCGCTTGGCAAGCATCAGGGACTCACTTCATCCATCGCCCGGAGCGCGTCAGGCAGGGTAAGCAGCCCACGGTAAAGTGCCATCCCCACTATGATCCCCTCAACCCCCAGGTCGCTCAAGCGCCATACGTCCAGCACGTCCTTCACGCCGCTGACCCCACCGGAGGCGATGACAGGCACCGGTGACATGCGCGCCAGACTCTCGATACCTTCAAGGTCCGGCCCCTCCAGCGTGCCGTCCCTGCCGATGTTGGTGTAGATAATCCTCCGCACCCCCGCGCAGGTGAGGCGCTTCAGCGCCTCCCCGGGCGTCAACCCGCTATCGTCCGTCCAGCCTGAAACCGCGACCCTTTCGCCCTTTACGTCCAACCCCACCACCAGACGCTCCCCGAGCTCCCCGGCGGCCTCCTCCAGCCATCCCTCGCTCTGGAAGGCCGCGGTGCCGACGATCACCCTCGAAACACCGGCGTCTATGTAGAATCGCGCATCCTCGGTTTTCCTGATGCCGCCTCCGACCTGGATCGGGATAGAAAGGCTACCCGCTATGCGCTCTATGATTCCACCGTTGACCGGCCTTCCCTCGAACGCGCCATCGAGGTCCACCACATGGAGCAGTGAAGCACCTTCATCCTCCCATCGCTTCGCAACCTGCAGCGGGTCCTGGTCAAAGACCGTTTCCTTCTTAGCCTGCCCGCGGTACAGGCGAACGCACTTCCCACCCCGGATGTCGACAGCGGGAATGACCGTGAAATCCGTCATTTTCGTGCTCCGGTAACCATACGCCCGAAGTTCCTCAGTATCTCCAGGCCGAGAATGCTGCTCTTCTCCGGGTGAAACTGGACCCCCCACACGTTCCCGCGGCCCACGGCGCTGGTAAACTCAACCCCGTACGGCGTCTTTCCCAATGCCCACTCCGGTTCGTCCGGCAGGCAGTAGAAAGAGTGCACGAAATAGAATCGCGAGCCGCTGTCCACCCCCTCGAACAGGGACACGTCCTGCGACAGGTTCATAACGTTCCAGCCCATGTGGGGTACCTTGACCTCCCCGGGCAACCTGAGGACCCTGCCGGGAATGACCCCCATGCCTTCGCTCCTGCCGTGCTCTTCGCTGTAAGTGAAAAGAAGCTGCATGCCCAGGCAGATCCCAATCAACTGCCTGCCGCTGTCGATGTACTCGATGAGCGCGTCCGCCATGCCCACCCGCTTCAGGTTCTCCATGGCGTCCCCAAACGCTCCCACCCCGGGCAGTACCAGGCCGTCGTATTCATCCAACTCTTCGGGGCGCGCACATAACTCCGCTCTTACTCCGACCTTATCAAACCCCTTTTCGACGCTGCGGAGGTTGCCCATCCCGTAATCTACGATCCCGATTCCAGGGGTCACAACGTACCTTTTGTGCTGGGTATCTCGTTCGAGCGCGGGTCAGGCTCCACCGCCGTCTTGAGCGCTCGCCCCACCGCCTTGAACACTGACTCCAGTCCGTGATGAACACTACCCCGCCGCTTGAGCGTGATATGCAGCGTCAAACCGGCTTGGTTAACCATCCCGGTAAAGAAATCGCGCGCCAGTTCAGGGGCGAAATTGCCGAGAGGCTCCGGTGCCAGTTCCACCGCGTAGATCATGAGCGGCCGCCCGCTTATGTCTAGCGCGACTTCCGAGAGACACTCATCCATAGGCACCAGGCTGAAGCCGAACCTGGTTATGCCCCGCTTGTCGCCAATCGCCTCGAGTAGCGCCTTTCCAATGGCAATGCCTGTGTCCTCTACGGTGTGGTGCCCGTCGACCTCCAGGTCCCCCCGCGACTCTATCTCAATATCCACCATCGCGTGACGGAACATCAGTTCGAGCATGTGGTCGAAGAACGGCAGGCCGGTGTCTATCGCCGTCGAGCCTTTCCCGTCGAGATCGAGGTTCACAACAATAGTAGTCTCCCGGGTCTTTCGCTCCGATCTTCCTTTTCTGGACAAACCCACACCTCCAGTTTCTAAATCAAGTCATCTCAGCCTAATGTCCAACGATAGCGCATGTTTCTGAAGGCCTTCAAGGCGGGCCAACCGGCCGGCCACCCCGCAATCCTCCTTGAACCCCTCACGGTTGTAGCTAACCACGTTCATGGTCCGCATGAAATTCCTGACCCCCAGCCCGGAAAGTCGTATCGCCGACCCTCCGGTGGGCAGCACGTGGCTGGGCCCGGCCACGTAATCCCCCAGCGCGACAGCTGAGTAGGGGCCTACAAAGACGCATCCAGCCGCGGTTATCTCCCCTACCAGCATCCGGTCACCCGCGACCATCAACTCCAGGTGCTCGGGCGCCAGGCGGTTCAGAAACGATACCGCAAGTTCGGGGGAATCACACCTGACCAGGTTGACCGTACCATTCTCCCCCTGTTTCGTCTCCAGGCCGTCCGCAAGCCCCGCCAGCACACCCTCGGCCGACCTCAGTACGTCGTCCGACTCAGAGACTATCACCGCGATGGCCCTCGGGTCATGCTCCAGTTGCGCCAGTACGTCCGCCGCCGCAAACGAGATGTCCGCCGAGCCGTCGACGTAGACCGCTATCTCGCTGGGGCCCGCCTCCAGGTCGACCTTGACCACCCCGGCAAGAAGTCGCTTGGCGGTCGCCACGTACACGTTCCCCGGCCCTGCCACCATTCGGCACCTCGGCACGGTCGCGGTGCCGAACGCCATGGCGGCGATCGCCTGCGCCCCTCCTATGCGAAATACTCGGCAATCTCCAACCAGCCAGGTAGCCGCCAGGGTAACTGAGCTATCCACCCCTTCCCCGTCCGGCGGAATGGTGTACAGTATCTCCTTCACCCCGGCCTCCCGGGCTGGCACCCCGGTCATCAGAACGGTGGAGGGGTAAGGGTACCTACCCCCCGGCACATAGATGCCGACCGTGTCCAGGGGCCGGTAGACCTCTCCCACCGTCACGCCCGGGCTCACCTCTTCCTCCCAGTCTGCCGGAAGTCCACGCCGCGCGAAAGCGGATACCCTGCCCTCCGCCAACCGTAGCGCCTCGCGTGTTTCCTCGTCCAGGGAGTCCCATGCCGCCTCAGCCTCGTGTCGAGGGATCTCCAGGTCCTTCACGTCCATCGAGACCCCGTCGAACTCGCGGGTCAACTCGAGGACAGAGTCATCTCCGCCCTCCCGGACGGCGTCGATTATCCCCTTTACCACGCTTTCCTTCTCCGGGTTCATCTCGGACGACCGGCGTATCTCCGAGAGCGCCGCTAAAATATCTTCTTGCCTACTTATTTCGAACGTGTTTATCATAAGAAAACCTCACGGTTACAAAGAAGTATAACTTAATACTGCTGCTGCCGTAACAGATAACGACTAAGTACCTCGTTTCATGAATACGGTTATGCACCGAGAGCGTCGAAGCGCCGCTCCGGCAAGGCGCGCGACTAAAGACGTACTCCTGTAGTACTTCGAGGGAGCGGAACGCTCACCGGAGTGGACGGGAGCGGCGTTCGAATGCTAGCGTATCTATGGAGCGTGGTACTAAAGGTGGTTGAATTGATAGACGACGACACCGATTGCCATTACTGCGG
>SDBT01010766.1_pt1 | contig 14745 bp, 12 predicted proteins | sample 2277101 | NCBI WGS metagenome assembly SDBT01 (sample SAMN10404973, study PRJNA504765) | marine sediment metagenome | isolation source: marine sediment core GS10_PC15, 103 cmbsf | place: Arctic Ocean: Southern Knipovich Ridge | collected 2010
AGCGTCTATGCGGCATTTGCTGGAGTACCGGTGGCTTTGATCCTCTTGGCCATCATGCGATTCCAGCTAGACACCGAGCCCAAAGGTGTGATTCTCGCCAGCATCACCGGCGTGCTGGGAATGCTCGGCGCGCTTGGGTATCTCGTGGCAGTATCTCGCGGTCCGGTGAGCTTGATTTCTCCCTTTACGGCTCTATATCCGGCTTTAACGATACTGCTCGCGATGGTTTTCCTGGGCGAGACGCTCGTACTGCGGCAGTGGGTGGGAATTGGCATGGCTCTAGGAGCGGCCTTACTCATCGCAACCTAGAGATCATTGAGAATGATTAATGTTCTCAAACAAATGGCCATTTGCGCATAGCCATCGCTCGAATGTCATCCGTACAGGCCAGGATTGCGTTTGAGATAAGCCCCAGTTTCAAAGCGCGCTGACCATAAACACAACCCCTAAATAGATCATGAAACCGCCGGTCACAAAAATCAGGGCGCGATAGCGGCGGTCGGTCAGGATCCGTCGGCCAGCGCTGGCCGAGGCCGACAGGAACGTGTCCCATGCGTAGTCGGCGCTGATATGCCCAAAATAAAAGGCAGCCAAGGTGGCAAACCCGATCGCCTGGGCTTGTGCGAGAAAACCTGCAGCCACCGTCGCCCACCACACATACCAAAATGGATTAGCTAGCGTCGTGGCAACACCTAGGCCGAACAGGCCGGAATAGGACCGGGGCTTGCTGGCCTCTTCTGGATGTGGCAGCCGGATCCTCCCTCGCGTGGCTCCGTAGATGTAATTTGCTCCGATAAAGAGCAGCGTCAGCCCGCCAAGCAGCCCAATGATGGTGCTGGCCAGAGGGGCGCTTAATACGGTCGCGAGTCCGAACGTTATGAGCACCACCATCAGGAATTCAAGACTGGAATGGCCGGTCGCGATTAATGGTCCGACACGCCAACCCTGTCGAGGGGATTCGCTCAGAATAGTCGCAGTGACAGGACCTGGGGAGATGACCGCTGCAATTGCGATCACGAATGAGAACACGAAGACGGAGGCTAGAGAGTCAGTTGACAACTTCTAGATAAGCAAGACGAAGTGCCATTCTAATGGAGAAGGCTCCAGCCATGAACTTCGGCGCGAACCTGGAGTGCGTAACCTAGGAGGCTTTTACAAAACGCTGCAGGTCGGGGAAGACCAATTTCTTGTACTCTGACTTGCGAAGGGCGGCACGGTTGGCAGCCTCGAAGTTGAGCAACACTTCTTTCAATGCGCGCACCTGCCACCCGGGCGGATCCTGCGAAAATACTGCCAGCACCGCTGTGTAGCTTCCGGGGATAAGCAACAGACCTGAGCCGTCATCTAAGTGAGTAGCAAGCATGCGGCCAGGGCCAGTTTCCTCCCGAGGTGGTCCAAAGGTCCGTAGAAGCCCCATCGCCTCTTCGGCAGCATCCGGCATATCTCCCTGAATGAATATTTGGTCCCGGTCCTTACGATCGTAGATCGCCACGCAGGTGCACGAGGCCTCGTTTAACTGCATCAAGAAGGTGGTGCGTCCTTCCTCCAGAACCACCTTCCATCGATCGCTGCTGGGGTGGGCTTCTTTGAGCCGCATCGCAACTTCGCGCTGCTCCTGATAGTGCCTTCGAATCGCCCGGTACTGCGATCCATTGATGCGGCCGTTCTCAATGTCATCCTCGAGCCGCTCGATCTTCTCATCGATGTTGGAGAGCATCTCCATGAGTTCCGGAGATTCCTGCCTCTCGAGCTCCAGTTTCAATGTCTCCTCGATGGACTGTTCGGTCAGCGAGTCATCAGCAATGAAATCCTCTGCCGGCACATCTTCCACAAATACGGGAGGCGTTTCGCCTTCGAGCTGGGTCAGCCGCATATCTTGCTCACGGAGCAGTTCGCGCACAGCCCGAAGCTGCCCGGCGCTTATGGTTCCATCGCAGAATGCCAGCGCGGATGAAAGCATGCGCTCTCGAGCCAAAGCCAATTGCTCACGGGCGCGTTGGATTTCGGGGTCGAGCCCCGTTTCGGTCTCCTGATCGGCGACTTCCGTCTCGACCAAGGGTCCTGTTTCTGACATGGAACTATCATACATGTCACTTTCCACATGGATCAGATGACTAGGGTACCAAGGCGAAAGTGTGCAAATTCAGGGCCTTCTTAGCCATCTGCCAAAGGGAAATCCTGCCGTGATTAGGTGGTTTCAATCGCATCGATTTGAGAGAGGCTGGAGAGCAGTTTGCGATATACTCTAGCGCTGTTAGGCGAAAGCAAGGACCGGTTCGTGGAAGCGCTGCAAGGTGCGAGCAAGGGCGAGTAGGAGAGGGTTTTTTAATGAGCAGGCAGTTTGGTTGGCGGAGATGGCTGTTTGGGATGATCCTGCTTTTTGCGCTCGGTGCGTGCAATCTCTCGTCACAAGAAGACAACACGCCGACGCCCTCCAGCGAACAAGTGCTAGTGACCGCCCGAGCGATCGCGCAATCGACGCTCGACGCTGCGAGCCCGACGCCGACCCTTGCGCCTCCAACCGATACTCCTGGCCCACCAACAGAGACCTCTACACCCGGGCCAACCGACACGCCTTCCATCACTACCGCGGTTGCAGATTACAACGCCAATATTCGCAGCGGTCCGGGTGAGGAATATGAGATCATCGACTTCATTCTGGCAGAGGAAGCGGGCGAGATCGTTGGCCGCTACGACGACACCCCGATCGGCACCTGGTGGCTAATTCGCCGCTTCGGCGAAACTGGCCGCGATGGCTGGGTCTGGGAAGGAGCGGTGACGCTCGGCGGGAATGAGGCCAGCGTACCGGTGCTCGAGCCGCCGCCGACTCCCACTACTGCGCCAGAACCGACCGAGCCGCCGCCTACTGAGACCGCGCCGGCCCCTACGCCTTAGAAATCCACCGTTGCTCCTCCTACCGATAAACTCAGCCCTAAGAAAGGGCTCCCGCGATACGCTTTGACGGGAGACTTGTGTTACTCAACGTAAATTACCTGCTGCGAGCGCTATCCAAACTCGATACCCTGTGCCAACGGTAATTCCTTGGACCAGTTGATCGTATTGGTCTGACGACGCATATACGCCTTCCAGGAATCAGATCCAGACTCGCGTCCTCCGCCGGTCTCCTTTTCTCCGCCGAACGCGCCACCGATTTCTGCGCCAGAGGTGCCGATATTGACATTGGCAATTCCGCAATCAGAACCGCGCGACGACAGGAAGGTCTCTACAGTCCGCATGCTGTCGGTAAAGATGGCGCTGGAAAGACCCTGCGGGACGTCGTTGTGAATTTCCATAGCCGTTTCGATGGTGTCGTATTCGAGCAGGTAGAGGATCGGAGCAAAGGTTTCCTGCTTCACGATGTCGGTCTGCTCAGGCATCCTGACGATCGTGGGTTCCACGAAATTTGGACCAAGATCGGGCCGAGCGTTGCCGCCTGATACGATCTCGCCACCTTCTTCCTTTACTTGTTCGAGCGCATCGAACATTTCTTCAACCGCTACTCCCGCAACCAGCGGGCCCATCAGTGTCCCTTCTTCGAGCGGATCGCCCAGATTAACCTGCTTGTAGGCCTTGACCAGCCGCTGCTCCAATTCCTGCGCCTTGTCTTCATGCACAATGATGCGGCGCGTGCTGGTGCAGCGTTGGCCGGAGGTCCCAACCGCGCCGAAGACGATTGCTCGAGTTGCAAGATCGAGATCGGCATCTTCGGCAACAATGATGGCGTTGTTTCCACCCAGCTCGAGAATCGTGCGTCCAAACCGGCGCGCGACCGTCTCGGAGACATGGCGGCCGATCTTGGTCGAGCCTGTAAACGAGATCAGCTCGACTCGTGTGTCGTTGACCAGAAGCTCCCCAACCTCAGACCCACTGCCGATGACCAAATTGAAAATCCCGGTCAAGCCGTAATCCGCCATGATCTTGTTCGCTAAATGCTGGATGGCGATCGCGGTCAGCGGAACGTAGGAAGAGGGTTTCCAGATTGTGGAATCTCCACACACCGCTGCAATTGCAGCGTTCCAGGACCAAACCGCAGCCGGGAAATTGAAGGCCGTGATCACGCCGATCGGACCCAGGGGATGCCACTGTTCATACATGCGGTGGGAGGGGCGTTCCGAAGGCATCGTCAGCCCGTAGAGCTGGCGAGAGAGACCCACCGCGAAATCGCAGATATCAATCATCTCCTGAATTTCCCCTTGGCCTTCCGCTTGAATCTTGCCCATTTCTAGGCTCACGAGATCTCCCAACGGCTCCTGGTACTCTCGAATCAGCTCGGCCAGGTCCCGTACAAGCAAGCCGCGCTTTGGGGCAGGCATATCTTGCCAGGTCTCAAAGCTCTCAGCTGCTGCGCTAGCCACCTGTTCATAGCCTTCCGACGTGGCCTGGATGACGCTAGCAATTGGCTGATTGTTAGAAGGGTTGTACGAGATCAATTCCTTCCCTGCCGGATCCCGAATCCACTCGTCGGGTCCGGTAGATGCACCGGCGTTGACCTCCTCAAGGCTGAGCTTGTCGAGCAGTGATTTCATTGGACGAACTCCTTAGCGAAAACAGGTTGGACCTTTCGGGCGAATCACTCGATTGTGCAGAGCACCTTGGGGTCGGAAATTGGGGCTGCATGTGGGCGCCCCTTAGGATTCTAGTTTACCAAATCGGGGCGTCAGGCGACGACCCGAGTGCCGAGCTCGTAGCCAAGAAGCGCGCCCTGAAGATTTCCGGGAGAGGCGCCGGAGAATATTCTCACTTCGACCTCGGGCATCGAGGCGGCAATCGCCAGCGCTTGCTCGACCTTGTGAGCCATCCCTCCGGTGACATCGGTAGAATCTGCTCCCGCTAGCTGGATCATCTCGGCCTGGTCCGCGCTGAGTTCCGGGACAACTCGTTCTCGAGCTGGATACTGTTCGTATACTCCCTCTTCAATTCCCGCCAGCAGGATGCGGTCCGGCTTGAGCGCGGCGGCCAGGTAAGCCAATACCTTCTCAGTTGAGACAATTGCCGCTCCCCGATCCCGATCAAACAGCACATCACCCTGAACAACGGGAATTTGCCCCGCTTTCAGTGCCCTGCGAATGACATCATCAGGTAATTGCACTATCTCTCCACCATCCGCCACGGCCATTGCAGAGGGAGGAAATGAAAACACTGGAAGCTCGGCTTCCATAAAGGTATCCATCACGATCCGATGCAGCCGATTTGCTGCTGCCCACACTTCTCGAGCGCCTTGCCACTCATCTGCGGTCTTGACCCCACCAAACATGCCAACCTCGGCTGCTGCAGTATGACCGAATGATCCGGATCCGTGACCGATTAAAAGCTCAATTTCTGGTTTGGCGCGCGTTGCCTCAAAGATTTCTTTGGCCAATCGCTGAAGTATTCCAATCTGCGCGCTTTCGCGCTGGGCCTTGTCGGTAATCAGCGAACCGCCCAGCTTGAGAAATATCACTTGCCGATTTCTGTGCGGATGGTTCGAACCGCGCCGGCCTCACGAAGTGCGCTATCAACCGATTCTCGCGAAGAGTCATCTACATGAGCGATCATGATGCCGCCGCCTCCGCCGCCCGAAAGCTTGGCGCCCATCGCACCTGCTCCCCTGGCGGCAAGATTCAATCGCTCCAGGCTAGGGCTGCTAACGCCCAATGTTTCCAGCAAAGTCTGACAATGGTTCATGAGCGGACCAAGGTTGCCGACTTCCCCGCGGCCGATGGATGCGCTTGCCTGCTCACTTAGCTCCCCGATAGAATCGAATAAGGCGTCGACAAACTCTAAATCCCCAGCCCAGCGACCCCTCAGCATCGTTACCAGCTGTTTGGTAGGCGAAGGCTCGCCTGTATCGCCAATCACAAACTGGAAGCGACCGGTAACGCCCAGGGGTCGCGGCTCCTCGTCCTTAATGAACAGCACCGGAATCTCGAAGGCCACCACGGTATTGTCGATCCCAGAGGGATCTCCATGATGGAGCTTTTCAACCTCAAAGGCTATTTGGGCCACCCGATCTGCAGCGATGTCATGCCCGAAATGTTCGCACACTGCGCGTATGATCGCGACCGAAACTGCCGCACTCGAACCGAGACCCGAGGCGCGCGGGATGTCGGATGTCACTCGCACGTGGATCCCGCCCGTACTTTCCGCCTCCAGCATCGCGAGTTGAAGGGCCTTTGCGAGCGGTTGTTTGCCTGGCAGCTCATCGAGATACGCATCGATCGAAATATCCGGCGCCTCGATACGCACGCGATCGCTATCCAATGGGGATACCTCGGCAGTTGCTTGGACCGCCTGCACCGGCACGGCAAGCGCCGGGCGACCGTAAACAGCGGCATGTTCGCCGAGGAGAATGGCTTTGCCGGGTGCGGAGGCGGTTGTCATGGATGCCTAATAAAGGCGGCTGGTTGGGCTATGGTCTGCATCGAATCATCAAATGTAGAGGATGGCCACAGCCAGCAATCCCCACAAAATCAATGTGGCCAGTAGTGGCCGATCGCTGAGAATGAGTTCCTCTGGTGCGCCTCCCGCATCTTCCACGTGAATCAGATACAGATAACGAAAAACGCCATAGATTACGAAGGGAATCGTGAGCATCATCAGGTTGTTCGATGGTAAGTTCTGTGCTGAAAATGTGTAGAGCGAGTAGGCCATGATGGTAGTCGCCGACACCACGACGATGAGCTGATCGAGAAACCCAATCGTATATCCATCGAGAACCTTTCGGTGTGCATTCGCTCCATCTGCCAGAAGTATGATTTCAGCACGTCGCTTGCCAAATCCGATGATGAGCGCCAGCAAAGTCGTGCAGACATAGAGCCATGGCGAGAAACGAGTAACCTCGATGAGAACCACCCCGGCTGCTACCCGCAAAACGAAGCCGGCCGCGATAATCATCACATCGATGATCGGCTTATGTTTCAGCCAGAGCGAGTAGAGCAAATTTAGAACGAAGTACAGAGTGATAATCCAACCGAAGCCTGGCTCGAGGGCGAAGCCGGCCGCCAGCGCGAATGCCGCCATCGCAATTGCAAGCACCAGGGCTAATGGTATGGACAACTGGCCAGCGGCAATCGGTCGGTTGCGCTTTGTGGGGTGCGCACGATCGGATTCCACATCCGCAATATCGTTCATGATGTAGACCGCGCTGGAAATGAGACAAAGCAGTATGAATCCGGCGATGGTGCGGAGCAGAGGCTCCTTCTGCGTCAGCTGCTCGTCGAAAATGAGCGCGGCGAAAATAAAGACGTTTTTTGCCCACTGACGGGGGCGCATCTCCCTAATGATCGCTTTAAGCATCTCGCGCATAATAGCAGGTGGAATGACACCGAGCAAGCGAAGAGTCGATCAACTGCTCGTCGAGCGCGGCCTGGCCGAATCGCGGACTCTAGCTCAGCGCATGGTGATGGCCGGCCAGGTGCGGGCCGGAGGGGAGCTGGTCCACAAATCATCAGAAACAGTGCTAACCGACGTGATCCTGGAGATTGAGGGCGGCCCACGGTACGTTTCGCGAGCGGGTGAAAAGCTGGAAGCCGCGTTGGACGCATTTCAGATTGCGCCAGGGGATCGGATTTGTGCAGATGTAGGCTCTTCTACCGGTGGATTCACGGACTGTCTGCTCCAGCGCGGCGCCAAGCGCGTCTACGCCATTGACGTCGGAAAAGGACAGCTGCATTGGAAGCTGCGCCAGGATGATCGCATTGCGATCCTGGAAGATACAAATGCGCGCTATCTGAACGAGCTTCCCGAATCGGTTTCGCTCGTCACAATCGATGTCTCGTTCATATCGGCAGTCAAAATCCTGGCTCAGGCAGTCAAGTGGCTCGATGAACAGGGCGAAATTGTGGCACTGATCAAACCGCAGTTCGAGGCCGGGCGCGGGAAGGTCGGGAAAGGGGGAATCGTCAAAGATCCCTTGATCCGGCAGGAGGTATTGGAACACTTCTCGCAAGGGGCTCTTGAGCTTGGGCTGTACACGCATGGCTTGATTCGGTCTCCGGTGCTCGGCGCCAAGGGCAATCAAGAGTATTTATCTTGGCTCCGTCCCAATCGGGGCGAGTTTTCAATCGAAAAGCTTATCGATTCGGTGCTGCGCGCGGATGGAGAGAATTGAGGCAGCGACGGCCGACAAACTTAGCGGGGACGATTCTGCGCCGTACAAAGCGGCGACAGGCGAAAAACTTAGTTGGGACGAGTCTGCGCCGTACAAACCGACTACAGGCGACAAACTCCGCTTGGAGATATAATCGCCAGCTTGGAACGGGGGCCGCCCTTCTGAGGGGTCGCCGTGGGAACATCCTTTTCCTTCCAGTTTGTGATTATCCCTTCGATTTTGAGCCCCGCGAACTAGATCTCACCAACTTGAGGCTTAGATGCCATCTGCCTTCCTAGAAACGAGAGAATCATGCGCGCCCTAATTACCGGGGGAGCAGGATTCATTGGAATTCAAACCGCGGATCGCCTGCTAACTATGGGCGAAGAAGTAGTGCTGTTGGACAACCTCTCGCGGAAAGGGGGGAAACAAAACCTTGCCTGGCTCAAGGAGCGGCATGGTGAGTTCCCTTTCGAAGAGGCCGATGTGCGTGACTACGCCAGCATCACGGCGATCGTGAAACGTCACCAGCCGCCGGACGTCGTGTTCCACTTCGCCGCACAGGTAGCTGTGACCTCCTCTGTGCAGGACCCGAAAGAGGATTTCGACATCAACGCCCTCGGTACGCTCAACGTTCTCGAATCGATCCGACAGAGCAAAGCTGATCCGATCTTCATTTACAGCTCGACCAACAAGGTCTATGGAGAGATGCAAGAGGTTGAGGTGGTTGAGGACGAAACGCGCTATCGGTATGCGGCGCTGCCCCATGGAATCCCGGAGACCGCTCCACTCGATTTTCACTCGCCCTATGGATGTTCCAAGGGAGCCGCCGATCAATACACCCGGGATTACCAGCGGATTTATGGGATGCGTACGCTAGTGTTTCGCAATTCCTGCATTTACGGACCACGCCAATTTGGAATTGAGGATCAAGGTTGGGTGGCCTGGTTCATCATCGCCTGGCTTCAGCAGCATTCGCTGACCATCTATGGTGACGGCAAGCAGGTACGAGATCTGCTGTACATCGACGATTTGGTCGATGGGATGCTACGTGCGATCAATCAGATCGGTCGCACCCAGGGTCAAATTTACAACATGGGCGGCGGCGCAGACTTCAGCCTATCGATATGGAAAGAGTGCGGCCCGTTACTTGAAGAGCTAGCAGGAGAGCAAATCCCGGTTGCCAGTGGTGACTGGCGCCCCGGAGACCAGATGGTTTATATCTCCGACATCCGCAAGGCAGCTCATGATTTCGATTGGCGGCCTTCGGTCGCTCCTCGCGAGGGTATCGCCAAGCTCTTCGAGTGGGCTTCAGAGAATGCACATTTATTTTCCGAGTAGCACCGTTTACCGGACTGCCGATAGATGAGGATCCTCGCCGCCCTCACCTACTATCAACCGCACATCTCTGGGCTGACGATTTATGTGCAGCGCCTGGCAGAGTCGCTTGTCGAGTTGGGTCACTCGGTGACAGTGCTCACATCCCAGTACGACCCGGCACTCCCACAATATGAAAACCTGGGTGGTGTAGAGGTAAATCGCGTGCCTGTGGCTTTCCGTTTGAGCAAGGGCGTCGTGATGCCGCGATTCGGGCTCGAGGCCGCGCGGCTGGTTCGATCCCACGAGGTCTTGAGCCTGCATCTGCCTCAATTCGATGCGGCTGGCCTGGCCATCCGCGGGCGCCTGTCCAAGCGTCCCACGGTCCTTACTTATCACTGTGACCTGCTATTGCCGGCCGGAATCGTGAATCGGGCTGCGAACCTGACCGTAGGATTGGCCAATCGAATCGCGGCCACGCTCGCGGACCGCATCGTCGCCTACACCCATGACTATGCTGAGAATTCACCCTTCTTGTCTCGCTATCTGGACAAAGTGCGAGTGATCCCTCCTCCAGTTGCTATTTCATCGATCAAGGAAGGTGAGCTCGAGTTGTTCCGTACAGAGCATGAGATCAAGCCAGGACCAATTATTGGAATGGCCTCAAGGCTCGCGGCCGAGAAGGGTGTGGAGATGTTATTGCAGGCCTTGCCGACGATTCTTGAGCGCCATCCGCAGGCGCATGTATTGTTTGCAGGCCAGCATATCAATGTACTCGGGGAGGCCGAATATGCGGCGCGCTTAGCCCCTCTGCTGAACAAATTCAATTCGCAATGGACCTTTTTGGGCGTACTCGCACCGCGCGAAATGGCGGCCTTTTTTCAAAGCTGCGATGTCACCGTGCTTCCCAGCCTCAACAGCACCGAAAGCTTTGGGTTGGTGCAAATCGAATCGATGATTTGTGGAACCCCGGTTGTAGCTTCGGACCTTCCGGGAGTTCGACAGCCTGTACTCAAAACCGGGATGGGGAAAATCTCGCCGATCGGAGACTCGGAGGCTCTGGCCCAGACCATCCTGAGCGTGCTCGAAAATCCCTCGGCATTCCAAAAAGATTCGGGTGAAATTCGTGCTCAATTTGAACCGCAACAAACTGCAGCCGCTTACCTCCAGCTCTTCGAAGAGCTGCTGGCAGAGGCCTCATGACAGACTTTCTTTGGCCACAAATCTCAGCGCTGCCATATTTTCGAGGCATGCTGCGCGCGGTCGAGGCTCGCCTGATGCACGATGTGCCGCTTCCGCCACCAGTGCTCGATATCGGCTGCGGCGATGGCCATTTTGCTTCTGTGACCTACGAGCAAAAGATCGACGTGGGGATCGATCCGGATCATGCCTCTCTTAGAGAAGCCAAGGGTAGAGGCGCATACCGCCTGTTGGTTCAGGCAAGCGGCGATCAGCTTCCCTTCGCGGAGGCCAGCTTTGCAAGCTCTATTAGCAACTCTGTTTTAGAACACGTTAGCAACCTGGCGGGTGTGCTGGCTGAAATTGGTCGGGTTCTCAAACCTGGCGGGCCATTCGCAATCACGGTTCCTAACCCAGGCTATCGTTCGGAACTCAGCGTGCCTCGCTTTCTGAGCCGGGTGCGGCTCGATCGCTTCTCGCGCGGCTACCGCAATTGGTTCATGCGCATGTCCCGCACGTGGAATCTGTTTGATGAAGCGGGTTGGGAATTGCTGTTCAAGGGCGCTGGTTTAGAGATTGAACGTTCGGAGCGTTACTTCTCGCCAGCCGCTCTTCGGGCCCTGGAATGGGGACACTACTTTGGTGCACCAACCATAATTCCGCGTTTGCTCACAGGGCGTTGGATCCTGGTGCCGAGCAGGTGGAATCTCCTGTTGACGGAGAAATTTACCCGCCGATACTATTTGGAAGCGCCTTCGTCACAGGGAACCTATACCTTTTATCTTGCCTTCAAAATGGAGCCATCTAAAGCCCATCGATCGCGAGCGGAACTGTCGAAGCTCAGCGGAGACCAAAATGGCACCCATTGATCCGAATCGGGCCCGGCAGGACAGTTGATGAACTCACGGCGAAAGGGAGTTCAAACTCCGCGCGTGGAAACCGAAGCTACGGTGCTGGACTGGTTCATTTCGCTAGTGCGATTAAAGCCGATTCCGATCCCGGAACCCGGAACCCAGCCCGCTGCGCCTATCCCACCCCCAACCGCCCAGGCCAAGAGTTCAGCCGAACGTGCATCTATTCGGGTTGAGGCAGCCCATATCCGTGTACCCATAGCGCTCCTTCTGGCAATCGTGGCACAGATTGGATTGGCAAGTCACAACAATGCGCCTTTTTTCGTCGGTCTGTATTTTGCGGCAGCGGGACTTATCGGATGGGGGGTATGGGTCGGTGACTTTGGTGAGGTGGCGCCGCCGAGCGCCCGCAGCAAATCGGCATTGGCGACGTTTGACCCACGCTGGTTAGTGGCTGGACTGGGCCTTGGCATCCTGGCCTATGTCGCATCCGCTGATAACACTTTTCGATTGATCACCTTGGTCTTTTGGGGAGGGGCGGTAGCCCTTACCGGCCGGGCATTCTGGTTGGGCACACTCCCCGGGGCGAATCTTCCCGACCGGGTCCGGAAATTCGCGGCAAAACCACAGCTGCGCCTCAGGCTGGACGGATGGAGTCTGCTGGTGCTCGCCGTATTTGGGTTGACCATTTATTTCCGTTTTTCCCACCTGGCCGAAGTCCCCATCGAGATGTGGAGCGATCATGCTGAGAAGTATTTAGACATCGTGGACATACTCGATGGCCAGACTTCCATTTTCTTCGTTAGGAATGCGGGTCGGGAGCCGATGCAGTTTTATACAACGGTGGCGGCCATCAAATGGTTTGGCGCAAGCTTTTCCTTTCTAACACTGAAAACTATCACCGCACTTGCTGGGCTTCTCACGCTTCCCTTTATGTACTTGTTTGGCAAAGAGGTCGGTGGGAAGTGGACCGGCTTAGCCACGATGGCTCTGGCGGGAATAGCATATTGGCCCAATCTGCTAGGGCGAGTTGGGATGCGCCTTCCGTTTTTCCCACTGCTGCTAGCGCCAGCGCTTTATTTACTAGTGCGCGGCTTCAAGAGCCGCAAGCAAAACGACTTTGTGCTGACCGGCATGCTGGTTGGGCTCGGTGTCTATGGTTACACCGCGGCTCGCATCACACCGCTTGTCATCGGCCTGGCGCTGGTGCTCTACCTCGCACATCGTGTATCGCGCGGCCACCGCAAGCAGTCGCTGGTATGGTTCGGAATAGCCGCGCTCATGGCTATCGTAGTAGTGGCGCCGTTCCTGCGGGTGTCCTTCGACTTACAGGACGACGTATTGTTCAGGACCTTGACACGCGTCTCCGATGTCGAACGACCCCTTCCTGGCGCGCCATTGGAACTCTTTCTGGGAAATATGTGGAACGCGCTACGAATGTTTACCTGGGACTTCGGTCAGATCTGGATCCTGTCGCTTCCGGGTCGGCCGGCGCTCGACTGGGTCACCGGCGCTCTGTACCACTTCGGGTTGGTCCTGGTCGTTGTGCGCTATCTAAAGAGCCGCAGCTGGACCGACCTGTTTCTCGTGCTCTCGATCCCAATTTTGCTGCTGCCCTCGGTGCTCTCTTTGGCATTTCCAGGAGAAAACCCGCATCCCAGCAGGGCTGGTGGAGCCATCATCCCTGTATTTACGATTGCCGGGATCGCAATGGCATCCATTTGGAGCTGGTCGCAACGAACCTTTGAGATTCCATGGCGAAAACGGATTGGAATAGGGCTGGTTGGAGGCATGTTCTTCATAGCGGCGGTCACCAATTACGACTATGTGATCGGTGAGTATGGCGACCAGCAGCGGCAAAATTCATGGAACACAGCCCAGGCGGCCGAGGTCGTCTCAAGTTTCACGACCTCCGTTGGCTCATTTGATGACGTCCATATGATTTCTTACCCGCATTGGATGGACTCGCGACTGGTGGCGCTGTTGGCCGGACGTCCGGGGCTGGACATTGTTCTATGGCCCGATGAGATTGATGCGCTAGTTGAAGTGGACAGCCCGCAGCTCTTTATGCTGCATCACGCGGATGTTGTGGGGCTGGAAAGGTTGCGCGCCAAATTCCCGGGCGGAATTACAAATCGCCACGCGGCAGCGGTCGAGGGGAGAGATTTCATTACGTATCTGGTGCTGGGATCCAACGGAGAGTCATGACCACCACCGAATCTGCTCCTATCTGGCGACGTTATTTCATTGAGATCATCCTGGTTGGCGTTCTGTTGCTGGCGGTTGCGCTGCGCCTGGTTGGAATCAGCTGGGATCGCCAGACCCACATGCATCCCGACGAGCGCTTCCTCACGATGGTTGAAACCAGCGTATCGATTCCCCAATCGATAGGCCAATACTTCGATACGGCGAACTCCACCTTCAACCCGAACAACGTTGGGCACACCTTCTTTGTTTACGGCACGTTGCCCATCTTTTTAGTGAACATTGCCGGAGAGGTAGTCGAGCAGCTCGCCGATGGATTAGGTGATTTGACCGGCAGCCCAATCATCGAACAGATCGGCTACGACCAGATCCACATCGTTGGCCGGGCAGCCTCCGCAATTTTCGACGTCACCTCGGTCTTCCTGATTTATCTCATAGGCGCCAGGCTCTACAGTCGGCGAGTGGGAGTGCTGGCGGCGGCGTTCACCGCCACCTCAGTCTTGCTGATACAGCATGCGCACTTCTTTGTCGTGGATTCTTTCGCCAACACCTTCATCCTGGCCGGTATTTATTTTGCCGTCCTGGCGATGGACCATGGCCGCTTGCTGCACTACGCGCTTTTTGGGGCGGCCCTTGGAATGGCGGTGGCTTCAAAGATCAGCGCGGTTCCGCTAGCTGGAGTGATTGTTCTTGCTTCTATCGTTCGTCTGTGGGGTTATGATCAGCGCCCCGCCTGGACCCACGAATTGGGTCGGCTGGTGCTGGCCGCCGGCGTTTCCCTCATAACTTTCCGAATCCTACAACCGTATGCGTTCGTTGGAATTGGCCTCAATCCGCTCTGGATTGACAGCCTCAGCCAGGTAAATTCACTCACCTCTGGGGCAGCCGATTTCCCGCCTGCCTGGCAATGGGCTCAGCGAATTCCGCTTCTCTTTTCGTTCCGTAACCTGGTGTCCTATGGGATGGGGCTCCCGCTCGGGATCCTGGCTTGGGCCGGGTGGGTCTGGGCAATGATCCGCGCAATTCGCGGAGATTGGCAGCGGCATCTTATTCCGTTGGTTTGGACCGGAGCCTACTTCCTATGGCGCGGCTCTGGATTTACCAGCGCCATGCGGTATCAACTCC
>SDBT01010767.1_pt1 | contig 14745 bp, 21 predicted proteins | sample 2277101 | NCBI WGS metagenome assembly SDBT01 (sample SAMN10404973, study PRJNA504765) | marine sediment metagenome | isolation source: marine sediment core GS10_PC15, 103 cmbsf | place: Arctic Ocean: Southern Knipovich Ridge | collected 2010
TCAAATTAAAAATGTTGCTAATATGACTGCGTGGGAACAATTCTATATGCTTGCAGCATAATTTTGTCCACAAGAATCTCAACCCGGAATTTCATTGCCGATACCATTATTTGCGACAGAACCAAATAGCAATTCTTAACTCCTTCCATAAGCTTACAGGACAAAACCCACCCCCAAAACAAGCACCTTTTGTCCTGTGCGCACTTTAACACATTCATATACAGTCACGGATGTCATTAAAATAAACGGAGGCTTTATGATATTTCAAGATAAAATTATTAGACTTCACGAATTAACTCGCATCGTTGGGTTAAGCTCTTCAACACTTTGGCGCAGAGAGCAAGAAGGAACATTCCCTAAAAGGCGCCAACTAGGTGTTCGCTCAGTTGGCTGGCTAGCCAGTGAAATCAATGAGTGGATCGAAAATCGAGAGATCAAAAAGAAACCGGAGGTGCAAAAATGAACCAAAAAAAACAAAGCCCCATGCTTGACGGCGACCGGGGCTCTGTAAAAACATTTAATGAGCACATCAAACATATCTGTACTCGAAATCAGTTTATCTCAAGGCTTCGAAAACATCCAGTTTATTTTGAAAGAGGCATTTCACCGGTTGCAACTTACATGATTGATGAGCTTGCAGCAATGGGCTATGCGATTGAGCATGAAGCGATTGTTATCACCCGGCAAGGGAAAACTATTCAGAAAAAAGAGAGGTTTGTTTTAATTTCAGAACCCAACAAGGAGAGCTTACAATGAATGAACTTCAGCTCTCTGAGGAAGAAAAAGGCAAAAGATCTCAAACTGCGCTTTTGATTGAATTGCTGAGTGACGTTGAGCTTTTTTATGACGAGCAATCACATATTTTTGCGACATTTGTTGTTGGTGATCACGAGGAAACTTGGTCTATCTCGAGCAAATTATTTTGTGACTATATTTGTAATCAATATTATTTAAAATATAAAAAGGCTCCAATGCAAAATGCTGTTAATGATGCATTAAGAGTTGTTCGCGGAAAACTTATTTCAACGAAAGAAAAACATTCTGTTTATCTGCGGGTTGGCTATCACAATGAGTCAATCTTTGTAAATTTGGCTAACAATCAGCATCAGTTTATTAAAATTTCTTCTCAAGGATGGGGAGTCATTGACAAATCGCCAATTAAATTTAAGTCTACGCCTAATATGTCTGCTTTACCAATGCCTTTGAAAGGACGTTCAATAGAGGAATTGTGGAAATTTGTTAATGTTTGTCCTCATGATCGTATTTTGGTTTTAGCTTGGCTGCTAGAATGTTTACGAGTTCACACGTCCTACCCAATTCTAGTACTAAGTGGGTTGCAGGGTTCAGCCAAATCAACAACGCAAGAAATTTTAAAGATGCTCATTGATCCTTCAAGCGCAAATTTAAGAGGAGCACCAAAGAAGCAGGAAGATCTATTAGTTGCGGCTTGTAATAGTTATTTGGTCTCATTTAATAATTTAAGTCATTTAAAGTCTGAACAACAAGATGAATTGTGTTGTCTATCAACCGGTGGTGGATTTGCAACAAGACGGCTTTATACAACAGCTGAAGAAGAAGTAAATAACATAAAGCGACCGGTCGTTATGAACGGGATTAGCGATATTGTTACGGCGCAAGATCTTATTGATAGAACAATCATTTTGGAGTTACCACAAATTACAGAATCAAATCGTAAAACGGATTTAGAATTTTTTTCAGTGTTTAAAGCAGAAGCACCTTATATTTCAGGTGCCCTATATGATCTGCTGGTTGCGGTGTTAAATGAAATACCAAATATACAACTGTCAGAAAAACCTCGTTTGGCTGATTTTGCGATTCTAGGTGTTGCATTAGAACATGTGCTTCATCTGCCTGAAGGAGCATTTTTAACAGCATACAGACAAAACCAGAACAGCAACGTCTTATCTGCGATGGAACATTCTCCTGTAGCCCTAGCAATTGAAAAGCTGATCAGTGATCGGTTTTCATTTGATGGCACTTATGCTGAGCTATTTAAAACTTTGGCTGAGCGATACCGATCAGATCACGCTGGGTGGCCAAGCTCTCCGAAGGGATTAGCTTCAATTATCAAAAGACAGTTAAAAGCATTTGAATTGCTTGGTATCGAAATAGTTTTTGATAAAACACGTAAGAAAGACGGTTTTCATTTACATGTTAAAAAGAAATTAGTTATAGATGTACAACAAGTTCACCAAGTACATCCGCCCATGATTGACACGAAGATTAGCAATGAACGTATTATGAATATTGATGAGGACGGAAAAAGACATACACCTATACAGCACCCTGAAAAACCGCTTGTTTCAAAGGATGGTGTACAAGGTGTACATGATGAACTTAACTAAAAAGGAAATAATTATGAAAGAAAATCAGCAAAATGATGGGCTAGTCAATCAGGCAGATCAAGAGACTCAAGAACGCCCAGAAATTCATGAAGATGTAATATCTCTTATTCTTGATCTAGTTGAGGGAGCGTTTCCTGTAAAAGACGGACGGGCTAGTGAGGTAGCACAACGGGTAATAGATTCTATTAGTCCTCGCGATGATATTGAAGCGATGTTAGTTGGTCAAATGGTAGCAACACATAATTTGGCAATGTTGATGTTGGCTCGAGGTGGAATTGAGTTTTGCGAAACATCTCCTCAAGGGTTTCCGGCAGCTGGTAAGGCAACAAAATTGCTTAACGTATTTACACATCAAATGGAAGCTTTAAAAAATTACCGAGGAAAGTCAAGCACTCAGAAAATTGTTGTTGAGCAAGTGAAAGTTGAATCTGGAGGTCAGGCAGTCGTAGGCAATGTTGATACAGGGGGAGGTGGTGATGTCAGCGGGCGTAAAACAAAAAAATGAGCAATCTACCTCATGTAACCAGAGAATTGTTTATCTTAAGAACGGCGTTAGACAGGGAAATCCCAACAAAGCGCCGCGATGTAATGCAAAAGCGAAGTCTACAGGGATGCAATGCCAGGCCCCTGCTATGCGTGGTAAATCAAAATGTCGTTTGCACGGTGGTAAATCAACTGGCGCTAGAACCGCAAAAGGTTTAGAAAAATGTCGAAAAGCCAATTGGAAGCACGGACACTATTCTATGGAATCAAAGCAGGCTAGCTCTTTGTTTAGGGAGTTGTTGCGAAAAAATAAGGAGCTGTTTGATGAAATTTTATAATCTAACTTGTTCAATTGTTGTGCGCCGTGGATGGGGGTAGGCCTATTCTACTAATTGATGGAAAGCTGGCAAAGTTAGGTTAAGCATAACATAGCTGACGTTTTCTTATCGGCCATAATGAATTACCCCATAAAATAGGGCAATTGTGCAAAAAACCTGAGACAATGCATCGCTCAGCTGATGATATAAATAAGAGAATCGTTAGAATGTCCAGTTTATACCTACAGATATTAATAGCCATATTGCCTGCTATAATCACAGGTGTTGTAACTTGGTTTATAGCAAAACAAAAATTCTCTCATGATAAATCTCAGCATACACAAATCGAAAAACAACAAGCCACCAAAGACTTATTAACAAACCTACATTTCTTTAAACATTATTTATATTGTGAAATAATAAAGCTTGAAAAACATCTTGGTATAGAGCCTTCAGATAAAGATATCTTCGGAATATCAGCAACCCCAGAACAGAGGCAAAGACATCAAGAACGTCGTGAAACTCAAGAAGCATTATTCCAAGCAAATCAAAGAAAGTTAACTGAATTATTAATCATAGAACAAAAACACTATCCCAAAAAACAAACAAACCAACTTAAGGCTATTTTAAAATTTTTAGAAACAGAAATGTCCAAGCTGTCATCAGCAGATGAGGCTTATACCAAATATATGGAGCTTGACAAACAGAAGAAATCTGGAATAATCTTACTCAGCTATTTTAAACATGCATTGATTACGACATTGAAGCCGAAAATCAACGGTATTTATTACCTTTTATCAGAACTCTCATTCTTGCCAACCAATTCTTGAAATTGTTTTTTACTATCAGCATTTGGATAAAAAAACTCTATCTTATTATAATTGCCATACATAAGAATGCAGCAGAGAAGTTTGTTATATTTAGAGATAGCAACTATTTCATTCATTTTTTGTGAGTAATAATTATTTGTACGACCTATGGCCTCAATAAAAACTATAGATTTTTTATTATCTGGCAATTGTTTAAGCGCATCTTCTAAAAGCAATTTATAGGCAGAAACAATTTTATTTTCTTTTTCTATTATTAGTATTTTCTGCATTTCTGGTGTTTTTAGCTGGACTGTATCATTATCAAACAAAACCCCCACCATCGCCGTAGAATCAGAGAAATGAATTGGTTTACTTTGATCAATATAAATCAAAGAAATTTTATCTTTTGTGTCACTATCACAAAGGTCAACCTGCTGGTTAAAAACTTTCATATTTATAACTTGCTCAATTGAAGCGATGAGATGTTTTATAAGTTTGCCATTATGATTTCGTGGCAATTTTTCGAAAAAAATTTCAATTCTTTTTCCCACTGGAACACCAATATTCTTTAACAATGCTATGGTGTGTTTTGTAAATTTATTGGCCCTTAGATTGTTGGTTCTATTAAAAGAAATTGGACTTTTACACTCACAATATATTCCCCCCTGATCTGGGTGGATAAAATTAAAATCGGGTTTTTTTATTTTATTTTTTACTTGTACAGCCGGTGAAAAACATAAATTCTTTATATTAAAAATTTTTTTGCAAAAAATTGCACACTTTATCTCAAATACTGTTGAGGAAAATTGCTGTGGATTTTGAAATTGTTCTATTAGTGAAGATAAATTAGCGTCATTCTCTACTTCTAATAGCCCGAGACCATATTGTAAAAAATCAGGAAAACTAACAAAATAAGAGCATTCTTTTTGTTGCTGAAAAAAAACTCCTTTTGAGTTAACTGTGAATTTTTTTATAGTTGGAATCATCTTTTCCCACAACTGTAGTATAAGCATCAGCTGTTTTTTATTTTGAAATTTTGCGTAATCATTGTTGCTGTTTTCTTGCGCTAATGAAATTATAGTGGCCGCATCAAATAAGCTCATTCATAACCTTTATTAAAATAGTTTGGGTGTCAGGGCTGTCCTGACAGCGTTGGTAAATTTTAGCTGACTTCCCTTTTGCCGTATACCTTCAATAAAACAGCTTGTTTGTATGGGAAATGTGAGGTTAACCTCAAAAAACATAAAAAGATAGATCAATCATAATTTAATTTATTTATAATATCCTCTGGCGCTTTTGCCATTTTAATTAGTCGCCAGTTTTTTTCTGAGCTTGTTTGAAAAGCCTGTATTTTAGACTCAGAAACATGATCCTGTCTCATTTGACTTGCAGTATGCTTTATAAGATCGTAGTACATTTTTTCTGGCATCCACCCAAACTTAGCATATAACGCTATTTCTTTGGAGCAACGCATAACTTCTTCATAAATTATATCAAAGAGAGTTTTTGGGAAACAACTATTAGGATTATCTCCATTATGCAACTTTATCAATTGTGCATGATTTTCCACAAGCTCGCGCTCCATCATGTCCGATACAATATGTTTTTCTATTTTATGATATTTCTTTGTATATTGTTCCTTATTATCTCCTTCTAATATAATAAAATTATTTATCCAAAGCTTATTTAATTTCTGAATACATTTAAATCCTGCAATTACAGCATGCTCAATTTTACATGGCATTATGGCAATCTCTTGCGAAAAAGAAATCTCCGCCAACTGAATAAATGTTTGATATGCAGGAAGCTGATTCTCACCAGGCGCTGCGAGTTGCCCTATAAATTCACCACCATTACCATCGTCAAAAAACCACCAAAAAACTTCTAATAATGTATCTTCCCAAATCTGGCCTATTCCTGCACGATTATCTTGGTCTGTTCTTGTATAAGCAGGATAAATTACTTTCTTTACTTTAACTTCTTGAATATATTGTTTCAAACACTCAATGATGACTTCAGCCAAATTAAGGCTATTAAATAACTTATCAAATACATTTGAACTTCTCTCTGTACTTTTTGTGTTTTTCTTTATTTCATGTGTTTTTTTTCTGCTTAATAAGCGCTCTAGAAAATTCATAAATTAATCTCCTTAAAGATTGAGCGTTGAAATAATAACGCTCTATGACAGACCGTGACATCTTGTGAAACAAATACTAAGCATTCCTTAGTATCCAGTCAAGCAAAAAACTAAGATTATCTTAGCTTACAGGCCAAATGTAAGCACAGATATGAGCAATAAAAAGACACCAATTCCAAAGAGACTTAAAGAAGCCAGAGAAGATGCTGGATTATCTCAGAAACAGCTTGGAATTAAAGCAGGTATTGACGAGTTTTCAGCAAGCGCAAGAATGAATCAATATGAGACAGGGAAACATATTCCTGATTACTTCACTCTTTCACGGATCGGAAAAATTCTTAAAGTGCCTACTGCTTATTTTTATGCGGATGATGACTTGCTGGCAAAACTCATTAAAATATATCAAAGCTTGACTAAACAACAGTGCCAACAAGTATTTAACAAAATTAAAAGCTAAAAACATGTCCCTTTTAAATAATTTCATTTACCTAAACTTCTTAATTGATTCAAATTATATCAATTCAAAACAAGCAATTAGCGCGCTAAATTATTTAGAAAAATTAAATAATAAAGGTGTTATTTCTATTATCTCAACAGAAACAGTTAATGTCGAGGTTAGCTCATATCTGCCGAGCAGAAAAAAAAGCAATAAACTAATTTATTCAAAAAGCATGTGCCTTACTGCTGAAGAAAATAATATTAAGAAAAAAATTGAGTTCATTTTATTTCCAAACGGCATAAAAAATGATAATCAAAAAAACGATGTTGATATCGTATTTAACGCGTGGAAATATGGGAAAATCTTAATAACACATGACGGCGACTCAAAAAATCAACCTGGCGGAATTTTAGGCAATAGAGAAATGTTGAAAAAAGAATTAGATATTAAGGTAATGACTGCAAAGATGGCAGCAGAACATGCTAAAAATAAAATTAAAGAAAGAGAACTTATGGCCAATAAAATTGCAGAAATGGATAATTAATCAGCTCCAAACTATATAGGTAAAGACTAAGAATTTACTGTTCCTCTTCTCTACTTTCTTTAATTAAAGTAAAGTGCGCTCTTTCCTGCTGAAACCCTGGAAAAATATCGCCCCTCAATATTTCCATTTCTTCATTATTTTCCTCTAATAACCAAATCCCGCTCACTGGACATGTATCACCTCTTTTAAATATCATCTTCACAAGTTGATCCTCTTTTTCTATTTCACTCACAATTCTAATAATCTACCTTAATCTCCAGCGCCGAATCTCCAGTACCGGAGTTTGCATAATCAGCTTAAAACTCTCTATTAAAAATTAGGCTGAACACGCATATCCCCGCACTGGAGCCTTATTCACCCATCATCAATGAATCTGCAAAGTCAAACTCAAAATCTTTGCTAGAATTTTCCAACCCAAACAATATCGCAGCAATAAGATAGTTTGCTAGTTTCCGTTTACCTCGAACATCTTTTACCACCATTTTTAATTGATTCTTTGAAATGTGCTCGTAGTATTTGGCATTTGACAACATCAAAAAATTATTAAGTATTAAATTTCCATGCTCTTTACAAAATTTATCAATAAACATCCACGCAGCAACATGGGTTTGCGCAAAAACATCCTGTTTTTCCACTGCCTTCACTGATGGATATAAAGGCCCTTCATAATCTAAAATATGTTGTCGAGCACCTTCAACAACTGGTATTAACAGCTGTATATCTTCTCCATATTGTTTCTGTAAAACAGCATCTTGCTCAATATTCCAAAGTAACCACGTCATTACTGTTTTATATATCATATAATATTCGAGTTTTATATCGAGCGATTTTCTTTGCAGATTAGATCGTAAAGAAGTGAAAAATTCTAATAAACCCATAGAAAATAACCTTAAAAATAAAACAATATGAAAACTTATGACGTCTTCTGAAATGTGATACTAGGTATTCCTTAGTATCCAGTCAAGCAAAAAACTAAGATTATCTTAGCTTACAGATTAAATGTAAGCATAGATATGAGCAATAAAGAGACACCAATCCCAAAGAGACTGAAAGAAGCTAGAGAAGCTGCTGGGTTGTCTCAAAAGCAGCTTGGGATTAAAGCTGGCATTGATGAGTTCTCAGCAAGCTCAAGAATGAATCAATATGAAACGGGGAAACATACATCTGACTACTTTACAATAAAAAAAATAGCAGAAGTCCTTGCATTACCAACATCATATTTTTATACTGAAGAAGACAACTTGGCAAAAATTATTCAACTGGCCGGTAAGTTGAGTCTAGAAAACAAAAATAAGCTTTTAAAATATTTAAATCGATTTTAGAAACTTAGGAATTTTAATCATGCCTGCCAAACCAATCACAGCTTCGCACATAGCTAATTTTTTTATAAATTTCTTTCACAAACACGGAGATTATCTAACCAATCTCAAGCTACAAAAACTTTTATATTTTTCACAAGCCTGGCATTTAGCTTTCTACGAAAACCCACTATTTGATGACGAAATTCAAGCGTGGGTACATGGTCCTGTAGTTCCGAATATTTATCGTCAATTCAAAAAATATGAGTGGCACCCAATTGATGAACAACCTGCTGAACCGAAATTAAATGATAGCCTTGTCTCATATTTAAAAGAGATTGTTGATTATTATGGTAATTACTCGGCATATGAATTAGAAAAAATTACTCACACATCTAAGCCATGGCTACTCGCAAGAAAAGATCTCCCTGATGATGCTCCATCTAATGAGATTATTTCTAACGAATCTATGCGCACTTATTATCAAGAACTAATGAGGCAAAATGGCTGTGAAGAAGAAAAAACATCGAATTAAAGACGACATACAAAAAAAGTCTGAGCGTATTCGTGATGTTGAACCACAGAATGAACTGCTGAAATTCTCTTTTAAATATATTGATCTTGAACATGAAAAATTTAATTTCAGTGAGCGCAAAGCTCAATATTTCTTTAAATTATTTGAACGACTTAAAAGCTTATGCTTACTTAAAACCAAAGAACTTTTATTGAATCGGTCCAATAGCCTAAGAGCACATCCAATAACATGGGAAACCACCTCTGAAAAACAGGGTTTTCAAAAACTACCCGCTTACTTAAAGGATTATCGACCATACCAAATTGAGGTTAGCAGTAACGAACATGGTAGAGTTCATGGCTTTATTCAGCAAGATTGCTTTCATATTGTATGGCTTGATCCGGACCATAATTTATATAAATAAAATGCTTCTCAATTGCTAAAACAACATTAGAAAGGACAAACTCAAATATAAAACGCCTAAATTTTTTAATCCAAACTAACAAAGTTACAGCGATAATATAGGGCTAAATCAGCAGATATCTTTATATATTTCATTTATTTCTTTAAATGCCGGATCACATCTGCCCAATAAATCAAGCTCAACCTCTAAGATTTTTGTAGCCATCCTCTCTACAAGATTTGAATTGGCCTCCAATGATTCTTGCTGAAAGGTATCGTCAAAATTACCAAAATGTGGCGCAACATCAGGAACCCTTGTCAATAACTCATGGGCGATAAGATTACGAATATGATTTAACTCCTTAAAAAGCTCTTTATCTTTAAAATTTCTATTTAATATTTCTTTATGAAACTTTGGTGCAAATGCTCCTTGCAATAAGTCTTTAGTAACTATTATCTCAGGCCTCTCTATGTCATCTTTTTGAAGAAGCTTGTTGGTTAAGTCAAACACAAATCTATTTTTATACCAAGACTCATATATTTTAAAGAAGTTAATATACCTCCAACCTAAATCTATGCTATTCATCGCTTCTCGATATATTGCCAATAATGACCCAATAGGTACTTCTTTTGAAAAGGCCGCTTTTGGAAGGATAAACTTTGCAGGCGCAGGACAAGTATTAAACATTTTTTCTAACACTAGTTCGTGTTTAGCGTCAAAGGCAGAAATAAAGCTAATTCTACAAGGACGACGATAAAAAAACGTTATCATCGATAGTAAACGAAGAGCACAGTCATGTGATTTTCTAAATCCCGATATAAAATTATCTGCAATTAATTCAACCTGTATCACAGACAAAAAACCATTTTCATTCTTCTCAAACCAGATATCAACATCCTGAGCAGACTGAGATAATTCTTCAGCTAGCAAAACATGAACAAATTGTGTCCTCGCACGCAGATCTTCTAAAAAAAACCGAAAAACAAACTTCCGTTTAGCATGATCGGATTGAGCACCTTTTATCTTATGTTGACTATCCGACTTGACAGTCCAACCGAAAAGATTTTGATGTGGAATATGAGAAACTTTATTCATATTAATTAATTTTAAAAACCGCATAAAGGAACCCACAGAGGAACCCAAAAACAAAAAAGCGATCTTAGATTGTCTTAAAAACATCATAACCATTTGATTTAACTGGTGCCGGAAAGGGGAATCGAACCTCTGACCTACTGATTACGAATCTGGGAAAGTCAACAAATTACAACACATGAAAGCAAATTACAATAGATAGATCCATGAGTTAAAAGGATAGGGCTGTTGTGGGTTATTTTGACCTGTTGCTACAATTTGCTATTTTTTGCCCCAAGAGTGTCCCACAAGCAGTATCAATTGAATTGAAGTAATATAAGATGGTCTACTATTTCTAAGATTACCCTTTTTTCAAATAAAACAATATATTTTTATTGTTTTACGATATATTCTGTGTTAGCCTCCTTTTTAGCTATCAATAAAAATGGATAGCTTCTTTAGCAACTAAATAATATGAGGCGCACACATGGATAAAATTAAAAAGGTAAGCAAATTTTTTCGAATTTTTTTTCAAATAATGTTTATCGTCATTCCGATAGAACAGCTTATGTCTTGGCTGTTGTTAAATACCAGTTATGATATTTTTACTCCGATTGGTGTTTGGTCAAATATAGTTTCTGGGCCGGTTACCGTTAATTTATTAACACGATTATTAGGAATAACGATATCCTGCATTCCTGTTGGAATAGTTCTTTATGGTTTATATCAACTCATCAAACTCTTTAAGAATTATGAAACGGGAGATATTTTTTCCATTAACAATGCTATTAGATATCAAAAACTAGGTTACACAATGCTGGCTTGGGTTTTTGGCGATATTATTTATGATTCTTTAACTTCCTTGATATTAACTTTTCAAAACGCGCCACATCATAGGGTTTTAACGCTCTCTTTTAGCAATTTTGATTTTAATAGACTCGTAGCCGGGGGAATTATTCTAATCATTGCGTGGGTAATGAAAGAAGCCTACAAAATGTCAAATGAACAATCGTTAATGATTTAGGAGTGATGTATGAGCATTGTAGTAACACTTGATGTGATGATGGCAAAACGCAAAATGCGACTTGGTGAATTGGCCCAATTAGTCGGCATTACAGAAGCAAATCTTTCAATATTAAAAAATGGTAAAGCAAAAGGCGTTCGTTTTTCGACATTAGAGGCTATTTGTAAACATTTAAATTGTCGACCAGGCGATATCCTCGATTCTAAGACAGAAAATGATTGAACGTCACACAAAATAAATAAAGGTGAATCTATGAAAATAAAACTAACAATTATTATTGCGTTGTGTGTAATATCCATTAACACATTAGCAGCTAATGAAATAATTTTACCGCTTCAATTTTCAACACAGGGGTTTCCAATAGCATCCATTCAAATTCAAGGCCACACGATTCCTCTAATTTTCGACACAGGTGCTTCTCGGACTAGCCTTTCACTCAGCAAAAATATTGTAAAAAAACTCAATCTAAAAATAACGCCTACGAATAAAAAAGCATGCTTTCATGATGATACGGGAAAAAAGACCTGTCTAAAAATTTATAATATTCCGAAGATCAAAATTGGCCAAAGCACAATGCTGAATGTCCCATGTCAACTAATGGATAAACTATGGGGCGGGCACTATGATGAAGGCTTTAAATGGTTTGAAGCGGCTAGAAATGGGGTGATAGGTAGAGATCTTTTGCAAAAGTTCAACGTGTTAATTGATTACAAACAATCTAAAGTAATTTTTACAAAATTAGGGCAATATCCAACTGGGTACTCCGTAAAGAAATGGATGTCTGTCCCTTTTACCAAAAAAACATTTGTAATAAACGCAAAAATTAATGGCAGTAATGTTAACTTAATATTAGATACTGGCGCCAACAGTTCTATCATGAAGTCAACGGCAAAGATTAGCGTCGAAAAAAAATCTTGTGCCAGCAAAAACAACTTGACTTGTCAGTATTTTAAAACAAAAAGTTTCCAAATTGGAGGCCACCAAATATTAACAACCAAATTTGTTTTACAAAAAGATAATTTTCCTTTCTTTGATGGCTTGCTTGGAACAAACTTTTTTAAAAAAAATTTAGTGTTTCTTGATTTCAAACAGATGAGAGTATATTTTAAGCCATATTGATATGTTCAACAAACACCTCCAATGCCAAAATTTATATAAGGGACGGCTACTGTTTTTGCAGCGAGAAGGTGATAGATAAAATACAGGCATGTTTGGATAAAATAATATCTGTAGAACAAAAAAGATTTGAAAGTGGCAAAGGCAAATCCCTTCCTTTCTTCGGCACGTCTGGAGAAAACAAAGAAGTGAATAAAAATCTTAGTATTTCTGAGCTTAAGAAACTAACCGCTAAAGAGCTTATTAAGATGGCCGAAAAACTTGGAATGGAGAATCCTTCACGTATCCGCGGACAATCAATATCTTTGAGTGACGGACGACAAGAGATGCTTTCGTCATTAAGAAAATGATTGTTTTTATTGATGACACTATGGTGATGGATGAGCATATTCATCAGCTGCTATATGGCTGTTCTTCAGCAGAAATTGAGCATTAGACAAAAACTAAGAACGTTTCTTCGTGCACTTAATTTCCTTCGATACATGTACTTTTTTAAATTAAAAAAATCATACATGGTTACATTGCCAATAATAAGCTCCTCTGAATACATGGTGGGCTTGATCGGATTCACCGTGATTAACGCAAGTTGAATTTGCTTCGTTGTTTTTGTCACTTTTTTAAAGATTTCCACTCGCCGCTGTAATTTGTGAGCTTCTTCCTTATTAAAAACATAGGCTGGCGTATAATGCTTAATTTCACAGATAGTGATAACATCATCATCTCGGTCAAATAATAAATCTATCTGAGCGCCCTCTTCTTTTGATCCTTTCTTTGATATATATTGCCAGCTATCTGCAAGCGCTGATGCTTTAATATTGAGTTTCTTTTTGATAACCGACAAATGTTTTAAACAAATATCTTCAAAAGCATGGCCTGCCCAACTTTTCCAAGCTTGAGAATGAACTTTATCTTCCCAATAACCTTTTGACTTGTCGATCTGTTTTAGCTTGTTTCTAACAAGATCTATCCAACTTAAATAAAATAATGTGTATTCGTCGATAATTCGATAGAGCTTATTTTTTCGGTGAAATCCGTAAGGAACAAACCCCAAAATAAAGCCTGCTGCCTCAAGTTCTTCAAGTCGCTTATACAAACTACCGCCAGATGTTATATTCCTCATATTGTCAGACATCTCTTTACCTGTTAAACCTCGGCGTGATTTTGAAATAATATGAATCAATTTTTCATGAATTGACGCTTTATCAAAAAGAGAAGCAAATAGGTTTTGAAATTCAGAAAATAAAAGTCCTTTTTTATGGAAGCAGATTCGATCGATGTTTTGTGGCACCGACAAACCTTTTTCTATTTCTTTCAAATAAAACGGCACGCCGCCCATCACCATGTAAACTTCCAAAATCTGCTTATCTAAATATCGAATTCCCCGGCTGTGCAAATATTCTTTTGTTTCACGCAATGTAAACGGCTCGAGTAATAAGGTCTTCGTGATGCGATTATGCAACCCACCTTTATCATTTATAATTTTATCAATCATCCAGGAAGCAGCCGAACCACACACAATAAGCTTGAGATTATTCATATCAACCCAATGTTGATTCCAATAATAATCGAGCGCCTGAATTAATTTGGATTTCTTGGTTGCAAGCCAAGGCAATTCATCAAAAAATAGCACCACTTTTTTATCTTTAATTTTCTCCTTGAGCAGTTTAGTTAATAACTCAAATGCCCTATCCCAATTTTTTGGCTCTTTTAATTGAATTTCTGGCTCAAAGAAAACAGCTTCGAGCTGTCGAGTAAATTTATATAATTGCTCGGCCATCGATGCCTTTTTCTGTCCCGTAATGCGAAAAACCATACAGTCTTTTTCTTCAAAAAAGTTTTTGATCAGAAAAGTCTTACCTACTCGCCTTCTACCATAAACAGCTACAAATTCTGAATCGGTACTTTGATAAATTTTTTCTAGCAATTGGATTTCGTCATGCCTTCCAATGATTTTGCTCATAATCGTTATCCTATAAATCAACTATTAGAATATGCTAACCAGCCTTATCTTTTTTCACATGAAAAATAACGCCAGACATATGCCTCTTTTGCTTGGCGTTATAATAACAAAACAAACAAAATAACGCCAGGTATAAATTAATTATAGCTGGCGTTATTTATTAAAGGGCGTAACTGATTGAATTTTAAACGATTTTTACTCGAAACAGATGCTCAAACTTCCAAGATTTTGCACAATATTTGCATATTAACAATATCCATTATC
>SDBT01010768.1_pt1 | contig 14743 bp, 6 predicted proteins | sample 2277101 | NCBI WGS metagenome assembly SDBT01 (sample SAMN10404973, study PRJNA504765) | marine sediment metagenome | isolation source: marine sediment core GS10_PC15, 103 cmbsf | place: Arctic Ocean: Southern Knipovich Ridge | collected 2010
AGAAAAAGTAGCCCCCACGGAATAAAAAGGAAAAGCAGCAGGTTGAATCTGGGAGTTTGAAAAAAGAATTCCTTGTCATTGTCAATTACATTATACTCCTTATCCTCCCCACATTGGACGCTTTTACTGTCTTTCCTGGCCATACTCAACTCCGGACCTGCTTCGCCGCAGTTCTTACCCATTCATCCTGGGCAATCCTTTCACTTTTCCACCACCTTACTCTACACCACCCTCGCTCATAATCAAGCTCCATATTGAAAAACTTGACTCAGCGCCGGCCCCGGATGTACCTGCAGATAAATAGAAAAGGCGAGAAGAATGAACCGGCTGAGAACAATACTGACCCGGTTATTCAACCGGGCAGGCGCTGGGACTGGCGAAGAAGCGGGGGTGGCGATTAGCGCTGACTGCTGTGATCGGCCATGTTTTGCTCAATTTCCATTTGATCGCCACGCCGGCTTTCGTTCAGCCTGTTCAAGCCGTTGGGCGAGCAGTAGGAATACGCTTGCGGTCCAAGTGTATGCCCGATCGCGAAGGGCCTCGCCAGTCACGGCATCGAAGTTCTCTGAAAAACCGTTATGGGCGCACACTCGGCAGAACCGGCGGGCGATGTCCAAGGCCAGGGGGGATCGTCCGCAGCGCTCGAGGCCGCAGACCGCGATATAGGTACTTGGCGCCCATATCGGGCCGCGCCAATAGCCGTCGGCGGCGTATTGGTCACTCTGAGGATGCTCCGTTGCCAGACCCCACTCCGTGACGAAACGCTGTAGGTTGTGCACGAGTTGCCGCTTCGCTCTCGCCTGCGGCTCGCATAGCGCCTTCGGCGTGCGCTTCCGCTTCGCTCTCGCCTGCGGCTCGCATAGGCCCTACGGGTCGTCATTCTTGTTCGATATTCTGAGTTCATCTGCTTCTTCTTACCCAACACTCCAATACTCCAATACTCCAGTACTCCAATACTCCATGGGATGCCTGTGTCCGAATAATGCACCTGTGGGTTCAGGGCGGGTTGTTCTGGCCGAATGCTTCCTTACTGACCGGCTCGTCGGCCAGCCAGTAACGAGTTTTGACGACCTCACCGTCCTGGCCATAGACTTTTTCAACGCCGTGGAACTTGTCGTGCCGCAATTGAATCTTCCGCTTCACGCGGCCGTCTTCAAAATACTCCTTGACCGTGCCATGCACTTTCCCACGCCGGCAAGGCACCCGTTTCCTGACTTTGCCGGCAGCCGGCCAATATTCGGTCATCTCGCCGTGTCGCTTGCCTTTGCGATAGCGGGTGATTCTGGTGATGCGCCCGGGCAGATCGAACTGCTTGGCGACGCCATGCGGCACGCCTTTCACATGAGGTACAACCGCCCGCGGCTTGCCATTCGCCCGGTAGTACAGCTTCTTGATCCCGACGATCTTGCCGTGTTGCCACGGTATTTCGGCAACCAGGATGAGTTCCCTGTTGACCGGGCTGTACTTCTTCTCCGTCCCGTGTTTCTTGCCCGCTTTGTAAGGGATGGTGCGGACGACCGTTCCGTGGCGGTGGTAATAACGGACCTCGCCATCCGGCCGGCCCTTCCAATCGAGTGGCGTCAGCGACACCAGGACCACTGCTTGTGATTGGGTCTTCTCCGACCACCGGTAGACGATCTGCGGCTTGAGCTTGTAACCCCCCGGCAGCTCCGCCAGCCGCTTCTCGATGACCCGCTTCGCACCTGCGGGCATCTTGGCCAAGGTCGCGGCATCGAGGACGATGCGCTGGTCATCGCCGCCGCGGGTCATCGGCGCCAGGAGCAGGGCGGATAAGAGGTAAAAAGTGAATGTTGTAGCCGCGGCACTGTGTTGCCGCGTCCGGCTCTGAAAAGTGAAATGAAAGAACACTGAAGCCGCCTTCGCTAAAGCTTCTGCTTTCACCAAAGCTACACGGACGCGGCAACACAGTTTTTCCCGTTTCGCGGCTACACGAGCCTTGGTCATTTCGTTTTCTCCAATAGCTCAAGTTTTTCATCCAGGGTCTTCCAGGTCTCCCACCACGGGCGGCGTTGCCGCAAGTTGTGCCGGAGGGGGTAAATACCGGCGGCCTTGGCCGCGGCCCGGGCAAAGCGTTTGGCAGGCTCTGGCTCGGGGTCGAATTGGGCCAGGAGTATACGGTAGTCATGTGATGGGATATAGATCGGGCCATAGATTTCTCCCTTGACGGGGGCCCTGGTGGAACCTCGCGTTGCCTGGACGGCCGCACCGCGCCGCTCCAGGTCCATCAAGGCCTTGCGACGGCCGATGAAGCTTGCCACCATTCGACGCCGCCTCAAGGGGTAGCGCTGTTTCCTCTGCGCGGGATGAAAGATGTCACTGACCAGCAGGTTGTTCTTGCCGCCCAGCAGGGCTTTTGAATTGAAGATATGCAACCGTCCCCGCACGGGCGTATCGCTTTCGTTCATAACCACAAACATCGCCTTGTAGCCGCGTTTGCCGCCGACAGTTTTGAACTCCCGCCGATAGACCGTGGTGTAGACCTGGGCATAGGGGTCATCTTTCGCCGTCTCAAACCCACTGGCCGCGTCATAAGCCTCGCCATAGCGACATACCGAACGGCTGCGCCAGTAGGGGATCATCTCGGTGCTGTCTTCGGAGGCGAAATAGCCGAAATCGTATAGGATATCAAGTACGCGGAACATCTGTTCGGGGTCGGGAAATGCGCCGGCCTGGCCGATATCGTGGAGCAGGCAGCGGCCAAGGACAGCACGCTCCATCCGCAGCGTATCGCCGGGAATGAGGTTGCTGCCTTTCAGGCCCACGAGCATGGGGAGGATGTTGGTGGTCAACCCCTTGTTCGTATTGGCGCAGTAGCGGATGAAGCTGAGCGGGTATTTTGTCACGTGGTCGGCCTGAAAGTCCGACGTGCCGCCGGCGCTCTCGGTCAGCGTACTGTGGCGGCCGTAGGACTCGAAAGCAGTTGTTGATGAGGCCCAGAATGCGTTGTAGTTCGGTATCTTGTTCTTGGTCAGGAGTCGAGATTGGCGTTTCATCAGATTCCTGATATGCAGTGAGCCGAACTTGGCTTGCCACGGAAGTTCGCCCTTGCCCACGTCTTTGGGGTCGCGCAGGTAGGCCTGGCCATTGGCGAGGCAGTCCGTGCGCACCGGCGGCCAGGTTTCATCCCACCAATAGCCGGGGACTTTCCCGAGCCGGATCATGCGCTCAAGGTTATAGATGTAGTAGTCTTCCCAGCTTTGGCTGCCCCATTCGGTGGTCACCTGAGCCTTGCCGCGGCGCACCCAGGGCTGGCCGTAGCCGCCGACCGCATCCATCGGCGAATTGTTGACCGTCGCGACTTGATTCCCTAACCATTCCCCGGTGTAGGCCCTCTTCTGCAACTCGGGAATACCGGAGTTGAGCCAGTTCTTGATGAAGTAGAGCCGCGGGGCCCCGTTCGGGTAGCGTTTGCGGAAATACTTGAAGGTCTCGTCCGAGCCGTCGATGCCGAACGGACCGTCGTTGGGCAGACACTTCAGTTGTATTCCCTCATAATTACATGGGACCTGGTGTATCCAGGCGATCTTTCGATAGTCTTTCTCCTTGAATTTACACGGGTGCGTAAAGATGACGAATTCGATCGTGCGCTTGCCTTTCACCACGGCCGGGTGGTTAACAAACTTCACGCGCCAGGTTACCTGTCCATCCTTGTCCCGTTCAAGGGTCATCGTTGAACCGTTACGATCAATGAGCCAGTCTTCATCGCTGTCGCAGAGCCATGACCAGGCGCGGTCGCCGCTGCCGAAGTAAAAGAAGGGGACAAACTTGCTGTAGTACAACTCGAATGGTTCCAGGTGTTCGTGATTGGCACTGTCCCAGACCACCCCGGGGGTCTCTGGCAAGGCCATTTCGGTACCCGAGGCCGGCCGCATGCCATAGGCGCCCCCGACCCGCTGGTCGACAGTTCCGGCGACCTCCATGACGAGTTCCAGCAGATCAACGTTCACGGGTTTCTCAGTGCCGTAGGTGAACTTGACGGTCATGGCGCCGTCGCAGTCGTACTGGGTGTTCACGGACATGTCGAGCGGCCCGGCCCGGAGTTTCGAGCTGTATTCTATTTCGCTCTTCCATTGCCGCACCAGCCTGGCGGGTTCGACCACCCTGGCGCGGGTTCGAGCGCCATTGACCACGGCTTCGATGCGCAGGGGCGAGAGAAGCTGCCGGCCGCGTCCGATTGCGGCCAGTTCGGCTTGGGTCGCCCTTTCCGGCCGCGCCCGGCGTTCCAGGGGCAACTCACGTGGGTCGGGTTTAATGGCGATCTGCGCCGGCAGACCCGATGGCGCCACCGTGATCGTATGCCTGATCGTTTCGAGGGTGTTTGTCGTGCGCTTCAGTGCTTTGAATGGTGTCCAGACTATGTCTTCGAGACCGAGCTTGTTCTTTTCCCAGGCAAACTCAGTGCGCGAGAACGGCGGGGTCGAGCGTTCGCCCACGATCCGCTTGTTCTTGTCAAACAGCAACAAGGTTACGAAGTACTCGCCCTTCTTCAGGTGCGGCACGTCGAATAGAAAGGTGGCGAAGTCCTTGTGGAAGGGAACGGTCTTGGCAATGACCAGCTCTTCATCAACGGTCTTCTTCTGGAGCATCAGCTTGGCCTCAATAGCCGTTTTGGCCTTGTCGCTGGCGCCATGAATGCCGACATCAACAACTGCGGCCAGTTTGCTGGTGTACGGCGAGTACTGGAAATTAAATTCAAAGTCCTTCTTCGGCGGCCGCATCTTACTGATGGCTCCAAGCTTCTCCTCCTGCCAGCTATCATACGGGAGTCCGGGATCGATGGAATGAAATTCCGCCAGGCGGTTCTGAAAGATCACCTTTGCCGGGCGCCCGGCGGTGCGGATGTCGAACCACAGGTAGTTCATCTGCGGGGATATGCCCGGAAACTTCTTTCGCAGCCGCAGCTTCTTGACTTCACCCGGTCGCAATTCGATCAAGCCTTCCTTGGTTGCTTCATCTTCGTAACTGGAATAGATGGTGCCTTCGGCGTTCTCCATGAAGAACCCGAGTTGAACAGTCTCAGACCGGGCGTGATGGTTCTTCAGGGTGAGTTTCAGATCAACGATATCCTCCATGACCGGCCCGAGGTGATTGATCTGGAAGCTCACGGCGCTGGAGTCAAGCACCAGCCGGGTCTTGGTGCCCCGCCAGACGTGCTGGTCGAACAACACGGTATACCTGGAGGCCCCGCCGATGCCGTTCTTGAACCAGGAACGGTAGGTGGTGCCGTCCGGCGGCGGCAGCTTGATGCTTGGCTGCCCGGTCTTGCTCTTCTTGGCGTAATCGCCAACAACCATCTCGGCCAAAGGAATCCTGAGTTCGATAATCCAGTAGGAACTGGTCTCGCCGGCGCGGACGAGGGCCTTGGACTGCCAGGCTTTGCCCAGACCCGCCTTTTGGGTATAGTACTGGTCGGAGATGACTCCGAGCGGATTGGCAAACCACTTGAAGAAGCCCATTTTGAAGCCTTTGGTGAGCTCGTGGTATGGGCGCAGTTCGATCTCGATGTGATCGTCCTGCATCATTCCGTAGCGGGGGTGATTGTAGACGTCCGGGAAGCGGCCGCGGGCCTTCAGCCAGGCGTTATTGGGATAGGTCGAGACCAGGTAGGCCAGGTACAGGTGCTTCTGGTCATACCCGGCATACACGCGCGACTGGATCTGATGCGGCGCCAGATGTTGATAGGCGGGATACGGAACAGCCCTGACGTTCGAGGACCAGAAGGCTGAAACAGCCGAAGCATCCTCCCATTCACTGGCGCTCCAGGCGCCGTCAATCTTTGGGAGTTTGCGCATCCTCGGAATCCGGAACACCGGCTCGTCCAGCAAAGCCACCGGGCCGTCTGAAGTTGGTGTGTCGAGTGCCCGGACGCGGCAACACAGTGCCGCGGCTACAAGGATAAGGATAAGGACGCGGCAACATTGCCGCTTCGCTCTCGCCTTCGGCGCGCATAGCGCCTTCGGCTCGCATAGCGCCTTCGGCGCGTCTGTGCCGCGGCTACACCTTTCACTTTTCACCTTTCACCTTTCACCTTTCACCTTTCACCCGGTCATCCGACCGGGTCTTCGACTTTTCACTTCTTATCCGGTTATTGCGGTTGGCCCGGCGGGCCCGGTCAAAGTAGTCATCCACCAGTTCCAGTTCGAACTCCTGCACAACATCCATGGCGCTGCGCTTGTCGGTGAGACTGAAAAGGAGCCCTGAGCCAATGTTGGGCGGGATGTCGATCTCGACCTCGCCCAGGTACTTCTTCCGAATCTCCGGGAACTTCTCCTGGTTGTAGTCGAGGTGGATCATGGCCCGGTCCAGATTAAGGCGGGCGATGGGCGCCTGGGTGTAGCAATCCGATTGCGCCAGGGGGCGGCCATAGGGATCCAGGATGCCGCTTTGCAGATACTGCCAGGCGCACATGAAGTAGGATTGACAGTCATAGGCCCATATCCCCTGCATAAGCCCGCCGTGGTACATACTGCCAAAGCACAGGATGTCCGGCTTGAGCGCCTTGTACTCACGCCGCAACTCCTCGAAATTAAGGTCGAAGCAAATCACCCCGCCGAGGCGGCCGATGGCGGTGTCGACGACGACCGCCTTGGTTCCCGAGCTCACTCCGTCCTCGATCTCGCCAATGGTGAGATTGACCTTGTGATAAGCCCCCAGATAAGCACCATCGGGGCCGAAGAAGACAATCGAGTTGTAAACCTTGCCGGCGTCGATCGTCATGGCCGAACCGGCCACGTGGCAGTTCTCGGCGGCGGCAAAGGCACTGTAGGCGTTGAGAAAGGGGCCGGGGACCTTCGGATCCTCGGCCTTGTCCTTCGGCATGCCCACGGCGCCCACCCCTTCGGCAAAGAGCACCAGGTCCAGGCCATACCCGCGCAGACTTTCCAGACGCTCCTTGACCTCGTTGAGGACTATCTGCGGGGCATCAGCGTGGCCGCGTTCGGCTCTGGTAGCGAACTGGACGGCGGCGACATTGACGTATTGTGACATAATACTGTGTTCTGTGGCTAATTGTGTTATCCAGAGCCGTTATTGGCGCTACCGAGTGTGGACCCACGTGGCCCAAGGCCAGGCCCCACCGTACTGGGTGCGGATCTCGCTGTTGCCCCAATCGTCCTGCATGCCGAAGTTGTAGGGAAACATCCCGGCTGGCGACCACCTCAGCCACTCGGCCTCGCCGGCGATGAAGGTAGAAACGAAGCCGCGCTTCTTGTGGGCACCAAGTTTCAGGGTCCAGGTCGTACTGAGGAGATTACCGCCTGTCCAGCATTGGATGAGGCTGGTGATCCCGGTGATCGGATAGCCGCCGTCCTTGTGACCGGGCAGCCCGATCTTGCCGTTGGACGGCGAATCACCCTCGTAGAACGGCAGGCTGTTGAGAACGTAGGTGCCCCATGCTTCGCCGGAGTTCGTTTCCAGTGCCGTTTCACACGCTGCCACCGATTCGCCTGCGCTTGCATACCGCCAATTACTGGCGACATCCCACGCAAAATCCGGGCACACCAGCACGTCAGGCGTCGCGTAGCTGCCTTGGGCAAGTGAGCCTACGCCCCACCACCCGTCTCGCACCGTGGCGGTCCAACCGCCACCTTGTTTGAGACTCCCATCGGTGCCGGCCCCATCTCCCGCGAGCCCGTCGGATGTGCTCCAGCCGGGCCGGCGATAGGCTTGAGCGTATACCCAGTTCTTGATGTTGGTTTCCGGTATGTACTCGTTGTTGTCATCGGCATAAAGATTGGTCGCGATGTACATCTGATGGTGGTTGCTGATACAAAGCACCACGCGCGCCTTGAAACGCGCTTCCTGCAATACCGGCAGCAGCATCGCCGCCAAAATCGCGATGATGGCGATCACCACCAACAGTTCGATCAAAGTGAAGCCCGCCGCTTTGTTTTGCCGAGTAGTTTTCATGCTTCCACTCCCAAGTAACAGATTTAATTTCAACTACATTCAGAATCTATAGTGCAAAAACAAAAGAAAAGCAAGGGCGGAATCCTGATTTTCTAATTTTTCCCAGTTTCCTTCCTGTCCGCCGAAGCCTCGGCGAAGGCGGAATGGCATGCCGGCGCTTCCCGGGGCTCTACACCCCGCCACCCAATATCAAGCTCCCTCATCGAAACACACTTGATTCAGCGTCGGCAGCGGATATACTTGACGAGAAATAGAGAAGGTGAAAGAATGAACCGGCTGGGAAGAGTACTGACCCGGTCATCCGACCGGGCACGCGCTGGCTTGTCGAAGAAGCGGGCTCGGCAATTACCGCTGCCGGCTGGACTACTGGTGCTGTAAAGAAACGCTCATGGAGAAACAACAATGAAGCTTAAGGGTACACCGGACAGTATCTGTGACATCACGGAAGAGAACTTCTGGGCGGCGCTCAAAGTGCCGAGCGGAGAAGTCGGCGAGGCGTTGCGACAGGTGGTTGCGCTCGGACAACAGGGGAAGAAGAAGAAAGCCTACGAAGCGTTCGCCGGCTGGCTGCGGTCCTCCCTTCACGGGGAATGGCAGGCCCAACGCGAGGAGCTGGTCCCGAACCTGGGCAAGAAGAAGGCGTGCGTTCACAATGTCAGACGTAACCAGTCTCCGCAGGATCTTCTGAAGAACAAGATCAATGTCTGGCACGATACAGTTGTCGACTTCGGCCCGGAGATCGACTGGGACTACAACAACACTGACAAGTACGGCTTCCACTACCTCTTCTGGTTGCAGCCCGGCATCCAGCGCTTGATTGAACACGGCGAAGGGGAGTATCGCACGCATCTGACCGGGATTGTCACCTCCTACTACCGGGCAAGGAATGACCTGTCTCATCCCAAGAAGAATCTGCATCTGGTCTATTACGAGCTCGGTAGCTGGGCGAAGCTGAAACAGCTTCTGCCGCTATACCTGGAACTGATCAATACGGGCTCCCTGTCCACGGACGCGCACGAGGCCTTCCTCAAACTCTTCCTTGGCTTTGCCCGTTCGCTCTACCGTTTGCAGAGAGGCTACCGTGGCGGCAACTGGCAGGTGGTTGGGTGCTCGGGACTGCTCACGCTTTCCCTTCTCTTCCCGTTCAAGGAGGCGGGGCGTTGGCGGCAGCGGGCGCTGCAGTACCTGAGCGAACACCTGCGGAAGGACTTCTTCGCCGACGGCTGTCACAGCGAGCGCTGTTGGGGTTACGGGCACATGAGCCTGAGCGGCCTGACCCATGCGTGGAAGGTGGCCGAGCGCCACGGCGGGCTGGGTAAGGACGGCGCGTCCTTCATGCGCATGATCCGCAAGGGCTATCGCTGGTTCGCCCGCACGCTCGGGCCCAAGGAGCGGAAGCCAGCCTATGGCGACTGCCACCTCAGCGATGGCAGCGGCATCCTTACGGAGGCGCTTCGGTACTTTCCCAAAGGTATGCCGCGTGATCTCGGTGTGGACCGGAGCGTGTCGTACTACCTTACCCACTCCGGCTTTGCCATCATGCGGAACGGCGGCGGCGACACAGACAGCTACGTGAATATGTCGCTCGGCCCCTGGGCGGGGTGGCACTCCCACATGGACCTTTTCAATCTCAACCTGTGGAGCCAGGGAACTGTGCTGCTCGAAGAAGTCGGGCGCTTTGGCGGCTACGGCGAAGCGCTCACCATCCTCTTCCGTGCGCCCGAGAGCCACAACCAAGTCACTGTGGATGGAATGCACTATGACATTCTGGATGCAAAGAACCGCGCCGCCCGCGACGTGGTTTGGCATTCCACACCGGAGGCAGACTTTCTCAGCGCCTGGCACACGGCTTACCGTTGGCAACCCTTGGAACCGCAATCCGTGCAGGTGGCCATGCGGCGTACCGTCGTTTTCGTGAAGGATCCGGGCTACACCCTTGTCTTCGACGGGGCGTGGGAAGAAAGCGGGAGTGGAAAGGAAGGTCCCTACTTCAGCCTGACCCAGAATTGGCATTCGCCCTTCCCCTTCCGGCAGCTTTCGCCAACCAGTGCCCGCACGAAAGGAACGGAGGCTGTACTTCTCAGTTTCGCCCGCGAAGACTTCCTCCGCCGTCTGGAATGTGGGGTCGACTTTGCCGGCTCAGAGGCAACCGGTCCGGGTGAGTTTCCCGAACGGTATTACCTGCGGGCGCGGCGCTGGATGGATGTGGAGTACCGCGGCGCTACCGGTTTTGCCAGCGTGCTCATGCCATTCACGGGCGAGGCGCCGGCAGTCTCGATTCAGCCTCTCGAGTTGGCCGGAGCGCGGCTCTACCGGGAAGACGCCTTTGAAATCGTCACGCCGCGGGGAAAGGATGTGATCGTCCTCAATCCGGAGAAACGCGACGGCCTCTCCTTCCGTGGCAAACCGATCGCCGCACGCGCGCTGATCAGCTTAGGCAATGGCCGCGGAACCGTAGAAGTGAAAGAGTAGTGTCCTGCAACGCGCCCCCAAGGGGCAGCACGCAATAGGATTGCACTCAGTATTCGAAAGGAGCGTAGGTCGTGATCAAACGCCATCTGCGCCGGCTTTGCCTGGCAATTGCCCTTTTTGCCGTCGTCGGTACGAACCTGCACAGCGCCGGCGAATTGCAACACTTCACTTTGACTGAACATCTCGACAACGAGTGGTCAAACGAGTTGGTGTCCTTTCCGTTGAACGCGGCTTCGGCACAGAGCGATCAGGGCGAGCTGACCCTATTGGCGGCGGATGGGAAAGAGCTGCGCTTTCAGATTGGTAGAACGAAGGCCGGCAAGAACATCTCGTTCCTCGTGGACCTTGCCGCCGGCAAATCAAATCAGTACCGGCTGGTCCGTCGCCGCCGCGCGAAGGTCCCTGCCAATGCGCTCGAGTGTATTGAAGACGCGACGGCAATTCGGATGAGCAATGGACTGACCGGTATCGAGGCGCCTGGCGCGAAGGGCAGGTTCGCCGATGGCCCCATATCCGCGCTACGCCTTCGGTCCGGCAACTGGGTTGGTTCGAGTCGACTGGTTAGCAAGCGGAAGATCAGCTCATACGCCAGCAAACTGGTTGCCCGCGGCCCGGTGTATGCCGAGATTGAATGCAGCTATGTCTTTGTGGGCGGGAAGAAATGGACCTTGCGCTTCCGGCTCATTGCGGGTGAGCCGGTGATCCTGATTGATGAGGCCTTCAACCTGGCTGATGGCTCCGTGTGGGAGTTCGTTGTGACTCGTGATTTTCCCGCCGACGCCTTCGCTTTCCGCAATACCTCGCTGAAGACGCCCGGTCGTAAACACAACGGAAGCACGGTGATCCAGACTGACCCGAAGAAGCCGGGACGAATCCTGGTTCTCGACCCCTGGCTCCAGTGGTGGGGGGCACAGCACGTCTCATTCTTCGGCATCTTCAAAGCGCCACGGGGGGTCAAGTATGAATACAGCCGTGAGGGGAAGGGGCCGGTGCAGGCTATTCCGCCAAAACTGAAGGATGAGCTCACAGCCAGAGACCTGGAGGCGGAGAAAGACGTCGACGATGAAGAACTGACCCTGGAAGATACCAGCATACCATTGACTACGCGTCAGCACCGGCGCAATCGTGGCGATGTATTCTTCGCTGCTGCCGGCAACTCTTCGGCTTGGGCTGCGGCGAACAAGCGTGACGGGCCCGGGAAGAGCGTGCCGCTAATGACTGGTGCGGACGGCGAAGTCTTCCTGCGCGCCCAATTGAACGGGCCCGGGCGAAAATGGATCTTCGGGGCGAGCACCGTCAGCGATACGGTGAAGACCGATGCGCAGGTTGCCGAACCCCAGAGGTATTTCATCAAGCATTGCATCACGCCGCTTGCTGAAGTCCTGGCGATGACACTCGAGTGGGACCAAGGCAAAGCCGCGCTGAAACATCCCTGGATCTTTATCGACAAGAAAGACTTGGCGCGCGCGAAAGAGCGATTTCCGGATACCGCCAAATGGGCGTCGCCGACGAAGAAACTCTACTGGAACTTCATCCAGCATCCAACGGCAAAGCTGAAGGCGAAGATGAAGGCCAAGGTCATTGCTTCATTACGTGACCATGTGCAGAATTTCACGCGCAGCAAATCCTGGCGCGGCGGGATCACCCCGTCCCCGCACAAGGGGACCGTCCACTTCTGCGAAAGCCTGCTGGCTTTGCTGTTCGAGGTGGATATTGCCTTCGGACAGGATCTGTTCTCGGCCGCCGAGCGCAAGCGCGTTCGCGCGCAACTGGCCTTCCTCACCCACAAGGTCGGGCATCCGGACTATTATGATCTGGGCCGGGATTTTCGCGCGAACCCGAACATGACGACCATGCGTCACACCGCAGTGGGTATGTACGGGTGTATGTTGCAGGACCATCCCAAGGCAAAGGAATGGTACAAGATCGGCTGGGCTGAGATTGATCGTGAGTTGAACAGCTTCGCGGGACCGAACGGCGGTTGGATCGAGTGCCCGCATTATCAGACGCTGAGCCATGTGATGATCCTGTTCCAGAACGCGGCCTACAAAGCCGGCCTCTGCAAGGAGCCGTACGACAAGCGCGTCCTGAAATCCGTCATGTACATGGCCAAAATCTCTACGCCTCGCGACAAGAGCTTCCACGGCCTCCGCCATTTTCCGGCGGTCGGCGATACGCCGCGATACGAGTTGAGCATGATCTACAGCATCATGGCAAAGGCTCTGCGAAATAAGCAGCCGCAAGCCGCCAACGCATTGCAGTGGACCTGGTATGAACAAGGCAAACCGTTGGTCATGGCGATTGGCGGCGATTGCATTGCCAACTATTTCCCGGAGTTTATCGTCGCTGATTTCAAGCCGAAAGGCCCGCCCAAGTGGCGTAGCGAGCTCTTCCCACTTGGTGCAGCCGTGCTGCGCAGCGGGTTCCCCAGTGATCGCGAGACCCAAATGCACCTCTACGGCGGCATGAAGTGGTCGCACTACAGCCGTGACAACGGCTCATTCACTCTCTACGGCAAGGGCCAACCGTTGGTCCTTGATTGGGGGTACAAGGGAATCAAGCCGGCCTGGTGGCACAGCAAGATGAACCTCACCGGCATGGGATACTTCAAGGACTTCTCAGCCCAAGCGGATATCGACTACGTCCGCTTTGAATACAAACGGAAAAACACCTGGCAACGGCAAGCGCTGTTCGTGAAGGATCAGGACCCCAAAGGCCCGAACTACTTCCTCATGCGCGACTTTGTCGAGGGCAAAGGAAAGAAGGATGAATGGTACCTCTGGCTGTATACCAAAGCTGTGCCCATGGCGGACGGCAACGTAGCGCACGTCACTGGCCGCGGCGATGTCGATCTCGACCTCTGGTTCGCCGCCAAATGGCTTGACCAAATGACCCGGATCGATGCTGAGGAAGCGGCGTTCGTCAACAACCCCGGCAAAGGACCTCAAGAGCTGATGGGACTGTCGAAGGACAGCGACGATGACGAGGATCTCGGCCTGGAGGACGAGGACGAGAAGGAGTTGTCGCCTTTCTTGAAGACCAAGCCCCATTCCTACGGCAATGCCACCGGTGTACTACGAAATATCGATGCCCCCATCTGCTATCGCTATACTGCCTCGACGCCGGGCCTGGCGCAGAAACGGATCACGCTCAACGTGACCCGTGGCAAGCCGTTGCTCTGGTTGCTCTACCCGCGAATGCGCACTCAGAAGCCAGCCACGTTCACGGACTTGGATGGGAAGGGCGTGAAAGTCGTATCCGCCGGCCGCACTGACTATGCCTTCCTGGCCCACAAGCCGGTGCAATACAACAAGGGCAAGGTCGCCTTCAAAGGCATCGCCGGCGCCATCATCGTTACGGACCACAAGGTGACCTTGTCACTTGCCGCCGCCGGGATGATCCGGTACGGCAAGAAGGTATTGACGTCGGACAAGGCGTCCACCAAGGATTTTCCCCGATGATGCCCCTGGCGTCCTCGTGTCGTTGGCGCGAGAGATCCTCTCCCAGAGAAGCCCTCTTATTCTGATCCGATCAACCCGCCGCCGAGACTTTGGATCGTGTCGTATGGTCAGTCTGCCAGACCTGCTTCTTCTCCAGGCCCAGCGCCTGCCCGGTCGGATGACCGGGTCAGTATCTTTCCCAGCCGGTTCATTCTTTCTTCCCCTGCTCTGCTTCTGCGTCCAATTCCTTGCCGGTTTTCGCGCCGTGTTTCCGGAGGAGTTGGGCGCATTCGTCTTGTTTCTTCGGGTCAATCTCAGGGCGTCTATCCTTGGTTTTGTCCAGCGGCGTTTTGCCACCCTTGTCCTTGGCATTGACCTCGGCTCCGGACTCAAGCAGAATCTCGACCACCTCGACATGGCCCTCCCTTGCCGCGGAGTGCAGCGGCGTCCTGCCATCTTTGTCCTTGGCATTCGGCTTGGCCCCGGCCTTGAGCAGAATCTTGGCCACTTCGGCACAGTCCGTCCATGCCGCACAGTGCAGCGGCGTCCTGCCATCCTCTTTCTTGGCACTGACCTCGGCCCCGGTCCCAAGCAGGACCTTCACGCTCTCGGCACAGTCCGTCCGTGCCGCCCAGTGCAGCAGCGTCCAGCCGCCGTCCTCGTATTTGGCATTCACCTTGCCCCGCCGCCAGCGCAGGACATACGCTAGGTCTTCGGTATTCTCCTGCTCGACGAGTTCCCACACATTAAAGCATCCCGCCCCCAGCCAGTTCGCATACCACCATATTCCTCCGGCGAACAGCACGAGCAAGCCAGCAATAATGGGTAATTGCCAGGCCCGCTTCTTCTCCAGGCTCAGCGTCAGTATCTTTCCCAGCCGGTTCATTCTCCACCTTTTCTGT
>SDBT01010769.1_pt1 | contig 14743 bp, 22 predicted proteins | sample 2277101 | NCBI WGS metagenome assembly SDBT01 (sample SAMN10404973, study PRJNA504765) | marine sediment metagenome | isolation source: marine sediment core GS10_PC15, 103 cmbsf | place: Arctic Ocean: Southern Knipovich Ridge | collected 2010
GTCCTTGATTAACGGCGCGGCCTCCATCATCAGGATGATGCCGGTCTCATGCCCTGCCTCGATAGCGCCCTTTGCCTCCATAAAAGGGAAAGTGGCCCTGGTAGGGTCGTCGGTCCCGTGAGTTCCGATAAAAAGTATCTTTGCCATGTTTCACCATTCTCCTTGCATTAAATTCGCTATGCTAATTATTGTCATATCCCCTCCAACGCAAAATTGACTACCTACAAACCGACATTTCTCATGATAGTGACTGAGACGGTTGTGCGTTACCTTCACCAGGAAGCACGGGTAGCCCCAGGGTTAGCCAGTCATGCAGACCGCCACGATAATAGAGAATCTTTTCCGGTGGGTAGCCCGCTTCGAGCAAAGCTCGCACGGCTGTTGGTGACTGTCCGCACTGGGGTCCGTTGCAGAAGAAAATTGTCGGGTGCTCCCGGTTCAACTCATCTATACGCGCGGCCACGTCAGGATGCGGAATATTTCCGGCGCCGGGGATGGTAGACTCATCGTAGAAATCACGTGTTCGAGAGTCCACTACGGGCAAGCCTTGTTCCAGATACTCTATCACTTCAAGCTCACCGACCGTGCGTACGCTTTCGGCTATCTGCGCCGACTGGATGGTACCCCAAGTTGTATCCACTTGTACCAAACCATGCTGCCCTTGAATGGGTCGCGGAATCTGTTGCGGCTTTGCTCTTCTCTCTATACGCTGTATAGGTAAGGTCATCTTTCTTCCCTCCCGTAGTCCAGATTTCCCAACCTCTCGGCATGGGCCGAGCAGGTGTAAGACAAAGCACAGGAGACTAACGGGCTGGCGCCACTGATAATAGCCGCCACCGCCGCAAACACTTTCTTCATTATCAAGTCCTCCTTTCTTTAGTTAAAGCCGAGTTCTCCATAGCAAACTGCTTCCGCCAGAATGCAAACCCATCTTTGACGAGAGACTATACGCCGTTTCGATTCCATCGCCTTAAGCGTTTACTTTTTCGATAATCTTTGCCACAAGATCTTCTTTCTCTTCCTCAGACATTTCTACACTGCCCTGTTCTGCCAAAATACTGGTCATATTCAATATAAAGTCAATTCGCATTTTGTTGGGCATCTTAGGTAGCAGATGCGAAAGAGAGTGGGGCATCATCTCCTTCATCATATTTGGCATCATATTGTCCATGGTAAGTCCTTCCATCATCGTAGGCATCAACCTCTTACACATTACTGGCATCATTTCCATCATCATCTTCGGCAACTTTTCTTTCATCGTCTCAGGCATATTTTCCTTGATTACCTTTATAAGCTTTAGCAAATTAGGCAATGCTTCTTTCAGTAGGTTGAAGATATCCAATGCATTAATGTTCTTCAGCATTTCAGGCATCATCTTAACCATTACTTCCGTCATATTTACGTTTTTCATCATCATTGGCATCATTTTCAACATCATCTTTTCTTTTTCTTCAGGACTCATTTTACCGATCATCCTATCCATCATTTTGTCCATCATACCCATTTTCTTTGCCTCCTTTCTGAGTTAAACCGCCAAAATTAGATGCCTACCTTCCAACAGGACCTACAGGTTCGGTTTTAAGGTGTTCCGTAAAGGAATCGGGCTCCAGCAATATCACCGTCCTCCAGAGAGCGCTTCTCGGTTTCGCCCTTACTTGAGTAGCCATACATGGTAAGCTCACTGTATATCTCGCCATACAGATCATCTAAACCTGCCGGATGACCAAACTCATTTGGATAAGATGAGGGCAACCTGTCCGCTCACTTAAATCGAGCCCGCTCTATCGGCTACGGCCATGTGCTCAGCAAGCTCCTTGGGGTTGGTAAAGCCAAAGGTAATTGCTATGTTCACATAGTACTACGTTAACATAGTATTTTGGTTACTGTCAACGGGGGGCATAAAGAAAGATCGAGTTATTGGATGCCCTTTACAGGGCGGCTGAAAATAGAGGTTGATTTCTTAAGCTAACTGAACAGGGCACTGGCCATGTCACCGTTTAACGGATGTGAGGCGGACAATGGTGCCACAGTGATAGCAAGAATGAGGGCAATGATTAGAAAACTGGTGACGAGGTGTGGAATAGAAATGCGGACCCCACGCGGCGAAGTATGTCCCATCAGGTGGTCAATACGATACGACAGGGCTTCTGTTCCACCCACCACCAAACCTTCAGCCGGGATAGTGGAGTGCTCCGGCAGTAACTTCCCCAGCGCACCGGCGATGCCTCTGCAATGTCCCTGGTAGCGGATGGCGCTCCGGTCGGCAGCTATTTCCTTATCTATGAGATATTGCTCGAGTATATCCCGCAAGGCCGGGATGAAGAAGAGGGCGGCCACAACCAATCTACCCAGCAGTATCTTAAGGAGGTCGTAGTTTTCCAGGTGATGTTTCTCATGAAGTAGCAAGGCTTCCAATTCCTGCGGCTCCAGTTTTGCTACCATCCCCCGGGAAAGGTATACACGAGGCGAGATGAAGCCAGCGCAGAAACAGAGAGGAACTTCAGAATCCAGGAGGCGGACTTTATCCTTTAAACCCAAGCGCCAGGTCAATGGTTTCAGCTCGCTACTTGAGGTACAAAGGAGCGCCAAATTCCCAGTCAACGCGCGTGTATTAGACCATTGCCGTCGCCACAATACCAGGCAAGAATATGCAGCCAGGAGAATCGTCCCTATAAAAGCGTAGCTGAGCAGGTGGACACCGAGGTCAGTGTGGGTAGGCAAGAAGAAACAAGCAAGGTCAATCTTGTCCCCACCATCCGGACAACCGGCCAAGATGGCTCGGTAGGTCGCTACCCCCAAGAGTAGCGCTAGTGTGGCGCTTGCACCTATTAACACTTTGAAAGCTCTATCCGGGTACATCACTTTCATTACTGGCCTCTTGTACCCGACTTCGAAGCTGTTCCAGTCTGTCATCATCTAAATTGTCGATTTCTCCCAGAAACTGGACAATGACCAGGTCTCCAAAGTCATCTAATAGGGTGCGGATCCTGGTCCTGGAAGTTTCGCGCAAAAACTCCTCCCTACTCCGGGCTACTGCATAGCGGTATCTTTTCCCCTCCATGGTACGGCTGAGTAGCCCCTTGTCCACCAAGTGTCCCATAACAGTCATCACTGTGGTATAGGCAATAGGTCGCCTGCGGTTAATGGCCCCTGCCACTTGTTGAACAGAAGCCTCTTCTGCCCGCCACATAAACTCCATGATCTCTAATTCCAGACTGCCTAATAGTTTATTAAGTACGGTAGCAGTCTGATCTTTCAGTTTCTTACCACGATTATCATCGCTCATACTTTTATAGTCTCCAGTTTCACTATACCCGTCAACACTTATGAAGCAGGCTTAGAGATAGAACCTACTATTCTATGTTAACAGATATGCTCGTCTTTACCAAGCTCGATTGGTACTTGACCTACCAGTAGACTGAGTGTTTTCTGCTGGCCATTAGTAGCTACCGTCAGCTCTCTTTCGGGCACCCTCTTCATCTCATAGCAACTTCCTGCACATACCTTTACGCACAAGCCACAACCAGTACACCTGCTTTCATCGACGTATTCTACATAGGTGGGAACCCACCGTTCTCCGGATTTTCTCTTTGCCTGGTACCACTCGCCGTCACCCAGTTCATTACCCAAAATGTCACCACATACTTCCACCACTCGCTCACCTCCATGCTGCGAAGATTACTTTTTGCCTAATTGCATGTTCACTTAGTTGCCTTCCTAACATCCTTTAAGGCTCCACACCCATCCAAATTTATCTATACTCTTCCCCATTTCACGCTGGTATCTGCACCAGGGTTAGACGATAATCTCAGCAAATCCTTACTCCACGCAGCAGGCCAGTAGTAACTCCTCGCCTTTAACTGTGGCTTGGAGTGTTCCCATCTTGGCTTCTACGGCCTTAAGGTTTCCTTCCTCGCGGAGCTCCTCAACATCCATCCCGGTATGAATCTCAATGCCCTCCGCTTCGAGGCAGCGTTGGAGCTCATCGACAATCTCCGGCTCAGCTAAAGGCATAATCTGTTTTTTCTTCTCCAATATCGTCACTTTTGTGCCGAAGCGAGCGTACATCTGGGCGAACTCCAGACCCAGAGGACCGGCACCGATGACAATCATCGATCTGGGCAACCGGGATAGGCTCAATGCTTCCCGGTTGGTGATATAGTGCACCTTATCTGCTCCTTTAAAGGGCAGGATTCTGGCTCTGGAGCCAGTGGCAATGATGAACTTGTCTGCCTCAAAAAGCTGCCGTTTAACCTCTACCTGTTTAGGGGAGACGAACTTGGCTATCCCCTCTATTACGGGGATGCCTAACCCTTCAGCAACTCGCTTATAATTGCTCTCCCTGAGTGCGCTTGCTATCTCATCCTTCTCCCGGATGGCAGCGCTGAAGTCAAAGGATGTGGCACCACTGTTTCCTAACGCCCGGAATCGTGGATGCTGCGCCTGATAATATTCGCTCCCTATCTCTAGAAGAATCTTAGAAGGCACACCCCCGACATTGACGCAGGTACCACCAAGCGGCAATCCGCCTTAACGATGACTGCCTTGGCTCCCAAATCAGAGGCCTTCATTGCCGCGGCGAAGCCTTCCCCCCCACCTCCGATAATGATTAAATCAAACTTTTCCATGGATAATCCTCCTGTTTCATAATATGAGGGCTTGCCTTCCTGCTCGTACTACGAGATTTCATATCTCTTATGTCCTTCTCCTATAATCACAGCGCATTAAATAACGGGTTGTCTGTTTCCCAGGTGACACAAGTCACTGGAGTCGACACTGATGACCGCGCAACATACTGGCCGGTAGCGAGATGTTAATACCAAAGATGTGCTAGACCGGTTCAAGAGCCGGCCCATAAACATGGCTGAAGTTCTTTCTGAGTTGCCGGAAGCAGAAATTGAGACAATTATGAGAATCAGCCAGGACCGGAAATGTGCCAGAGGTACCTACGTCTATGAACTTGGAGGCCATCAACCAGACCTGTATCTGGTCAAGAAGGGGCTTGTCGAAGAGTTTCGCTTAACTGAGGGCGGCAGCAAGTTGCCTTTGGGTCGAATCGTATCAGGGCTCGGTCTCGTAGGAGGCCAGTGCTCGCAGCCTATGGGAAAAATATTTTGGTAAATACTGTCACGAATATTGACGAAGTGATTAGAAATATTCCGACAACGAGCAGAAGCACGCCACTGGTTCTTTTAATGGCGAGAACTGACTTGCCCAAATCCTCCAGAAGCGCCTCTTTGGAGAACGCAACCAGTGTTGAAACTAAAATCATAAGCAATGCCATAACCAGAGAATAAACGAGGAAGGTAAGAAGTGCTTGCGAAAACCCTCCTTGCGATAATGCAAAAATGGAAAGTCCAGCCAGAATCGGACCCCCACATCCAATCCCAAGTAAGGTATATCCGAAGCCATAAGAAAACATCTTGGCAAAAGGATTTTGAGGCTTACCCAGGCCGGTCCTTTGGAAAAAGAGCTCTAGAGAATAAGAACTTATCCCTCGCCCTGTAGCGTGACTGAACCCGAGAACCAGAAGAAGGCTGCCAGTAATACCTCTTAGCCAGCGCACAAGTGAGCTCGGTTCTTCGCCGGCAAGCCCCAATAATTGTCCAAAGGCGGCCCCCAGAATTCCTATCAACGAGCCAAGTAGTATATTGAACGTAGTTACGCCAAGAGCGGCAATGAGCCCGGAAAGCACGATCTTCTTATTATCTGCTTTTCCCCCTGATTCTTCAGTAATATAATACTGAGCGAGATAGGCAGGAAGAATGGTAAAAGAACATGGATTAAAGAAACTGGCAACGCCGGCGACTACAGCAACAAATAGCAGCCCAAAAGCTGCCCCGCCTTTCATTACATTTATAACAAACCAAATAAAAAGTCCGTAGCCACCGACTACTAGAGCGAGAATTATGAGAATAAGTAAAACAAGTCTAATTGAACCTCTTAACAAGATAGTTCTCCCTTACTCGTGGACTCCCTGCTCGATGATGTCACAAATATTAAGTATATACCTTCCAGTCAACTAGAATGTCAGTACGGAATCTCTTCAGAGGGGGCTTGATTATGACGAGGTATAAGGTCTGTTAAAGGAAACTCAACGTAGACAAACTTTTTTCGCATTGGGGTTAAGGAGGTCTGTCGTCCGCCAACTGCCCCCGGCCAGTGCTCTGCTATGTACTCTGGATGCCGTCAATCGTCTTTCTCTTAAACAAATGCGCCACCTCCGGAAGAGACAGAAGGATGCGATTGCTTCCTCTGATGTAACAAAGCCCCTTTTGCCTTATGCTGAAATCAAACAAAAGAGTTGTTTCTTAATTTACCCCCGCAGCCGGGCCACCGCTGGTAATAGCATCATCCATAGTCAGGTAGGTCAGCCTATCAAGCTCCGAGGCATCGACACATCCTCTGGCTCAACCACGTATCACTATAATTCTTCCGCACCGCCATCCTCGCCATACCCATCGTCACTTGGTCTGGAGACGGTACACCTTCACGGCAGTATCGTGGAACAGGGCGCCACGCTCCTGCGGCGTGAAGCCTTCAGAGATGTGCTTAAAGGCATTCCACAGAACGGTGTATGAGTAGGATATCTTATCGACCGGGAAGTTACTCTCGAACATACAACGGTCGGGCCCAAATTGCTCAATGCAATAGCGATAATAGGGTCCCATGGTCTCAGCCAGCTCGGTTGAATTTGGCGGGGTGGTCCGTTCATGCCAACCAAAACCATTGCGTGTCATCCCGAGCCCACCCAGCTTCACATACACGTTGTGGCAGGCAGCCAGCGCGGCAATCCCGCGCTGCCAATCGTGAAACACTTCCGCACTTTTCCCGGCATAGGGGCCGGTACCGAGGGGACCGCCCACATGGTTCAGGATGATAGTTATATCAGGGAAGGCTCTCGCCAGGTCCACCAATTCCAGCAGCTGCGGGTGATATAACCAGGCATCAAAACTCAGGTCGTACTTCTTCAGGCACGCAAATCCTTCTCGAAACTTTGGCTCCAATAACAGCCCCCGGGGAGGCTTTCTGGTTGATACGAAATCGGGGCTCGCGTCCCAGGCGCCTATGTGGCGAATCCCGCGGAACCGGTTCTGGCTGGCCGCTATGTGTGCTTCCAGCACCGGCAATACCGCGGTACCTAAAGTGAGGTCGGCGAAGCTCACGATCCCAGCCGCGACGTCGGTCAATCCGTATTGCCCGCTCTTGTTCTGGACGGCAATAGCCTGCACAAACTCTGTCTCGCCCACAGGTTGCATCTCTTCAGGGCCGTCCTTTCTATACATGGACTGACACTCCACAAATACGGTCTGGACAATGCGGTGGCCTCCTCCGGTGTCCTGTAGCAACTCCTCAAGCAAGTATCGGTCGTTGGGACGGTCCCACAGGTGGTGGTGTGGGTCGCAGATTGGGAGATCGGAATCAATCGGATCCTCTATGGTTAATGCTAGCCATGCTTCATGCTTGCTAATCATCTTGCCCTCCTTTCTATTAAAGTATCGACCAAGCCTGATGGGAAAAGGGAGTCAATACAGCTCTCCTTATCACTGGGAGCGGCTGTATTTGAAGAGGTTATAGTCATAATACAGTAAGACATCAGCAATTTTACCTGAAACTGCCATCTATTCTTTTGTAATCATTTCTTCCTGGTACTTTCTAACTAAATCCGGTTTATATTCAGCCCTTCTTCCAATACATGCTTCCCTGGGGCATAAATGGCAAGTTTCAAAAGTGGTCTCTGTTTGGAATATGACACCGGATACCGATTTTATTGGAAGCATTAAACAAGTGTCAGTCAACCTTACACCTATTAGGCTCTGTACATCACCGAAGATTGAAAACAGCTCTTTTTGTTGCGTTATCGGCCAAATATCCGCGGAGCCAGAACCTGGCGCCATTCTTGATAGCTGTCAACACGCATAGTTGTTCCGGATATGGTCCAGCAAACAACCGAGTGCTGAGCGCATTATAATCTCTTTAATCTGGTCCATGAAGTAATACTTCATTAATTGATGCTCTGGAATTTCTATTTCATCCACTTCTCTACCGCACGTCACTATATATGGAAATACGGTATCTATTTTGTCCAGATTAACTCTAAGGATATGGCTGGTAAATTTTCTACCTCCTATCTCTAATGAGTCTCCCTGTCTGTTTTCAACGCGGGAAATCTCAAATAAAGCTTTCGGTTTCGCTATCGGGAGAGCCATACCCAGTAGCTCATTTATAATATCCCTAAAATCATCGTTCACACTGCGAATACGTGTCTTTTTCACCACATCATCGAGTTCTAACTTTACTGGAATATTATCTATTACTTCCATATCTCCTCCATGCTCTTGTCTCCGTACCCGCTAAGAACCATACCCTATCTTTATTATAATTGATTTCTAAATTTAGAGTAAATTATACACATATTATGTACGTCCTGTTTTCTGAAGGATGCAAGAATTTTCCTCCGATACTATTGACAATAAAAAACAGTGGTGGTATTATAGTAATATCGTATATTAGTATATTCTAATATTCTTATCTGGCAAAAGGAGATAGCGGTGGAAGAACAAATCTATATCTATCACGCTGAAATGTGCAAGGTATTCTCTCACCCAAAGAGGCTGGAGCTGATAAGTGTGCTAAGAGACAGAGAGATGAGCGTGGGGGATCTCTCCGAGAGACTTGGCTTGTCCTCAGCCAATCTATCCCAGCACCTGGCTATGATGAAAGACCGCCGTATCCTTGCCTCAAGAAAGGAAGGAAACGTCGTCTATTACCGGATAGCCAACCCCCGCCTTCTTGAGGCCTTTGACCTATTGCGAGAAATACTGTTTGAGCAAATCAGGCAGGACGCGGCTCTTATTCAGGGCACGTAAAGCTAACCAGGAGGAAACTGATGACTATTCTAAATAATGTTAACGTAGGCGCGTTGGAGCGGGTAATCAAAGAAGCAGAGACCGATAAATCTAAAATCAAGCGAACCCAGAAGATTGATGGAGAGTGGCTTCTAGAGGAAGGCGGTCCCCAGTTTCAGGCAGAGGTAAGCTTTGAGGGCGGTAAGATAGTCTTTCAGTCCGACCAGCCTAAGAATCTGGGAGGTGGTGGCACCAGACCTGGTCCCCTGCACTATTGCTTCTTTGGACTGGTCTCGTGCTACGCGGCGACCTTTGCCACCATGGCCAGCCAGATGGGCATCAATCTGAGTAAGCTTACCGCCAAACTGGAGGGGAATTTAAACTTCTCTCGAGTCTTCGGGTTGTCCCAGGAGCCAGTGATGGAAGAAATTCGCATCGCTCTGGAAGTAGAAAGTGATGCTCCAAGGGAGAAATTGGAGGAAGCGGAAAGGCTTACCTATGAAAGATGTCCCGCCGTCTTTGCCCTTACTGAGCGGGTTAAATTAAATACCACGTTGGAAGTCAAGAAGTGACGGCTTAAGTTACTTAAGCAGGAAGGGCATTATGAGGCACCAATGCCTGACCCGGTTATCTGTCAGGGCTGTGCCAAGTGTGTCCTTGCCTCCCCTTAAGAGCGATAAAGCTGATGTGATCCTATTTGAAAGGAGCATAAGATGAGCAAAAATATGAAAACGGCACTAATTATAGGGGGCATAATCGTAGTCGCCCTTATCGTTCTTCCCTTGGTATTTGCACCAATTTGGGGAGGGCAATACGGAGGCTGGGGGATGATGGGGCCAGGGATGATGGGTGGCTTTGGCTGGATGGCGATAATGCCTGTGCTGGGGATCGTTGTCCTGGGACTCATCATCTGGGCGGTGGTAGCCGCAGTTCGCGGTTCAAGCGAATCAAGAAGTTCTGACTCCTCAAAAGCAGACTCGGCTCTGGAAGTGCTCAAGAAGAGATATGCCCGGGGCGAGATAAACAAGGAGGAGTATGAAGAGAAGAAGAGAGATTTAGCCTGAGCACTTTAGTATAACTGATTGGAGGGTGTGATGAGAGGAAAAAGAACGTATTTGGTGCTTATCGCTTTAACGCTGGTAGTTCTGCTGGGCCTGACTGCCTGCGTTCCTGGCTGGGCGCAGCCGGGAGGTGGTGGCATGATGGGTGGTCAAGGTGGCGGCATGATGGGGCCTCAGCAGCCGGGCCAGCAACCATCGCCTGGGCAGCCCTATACCTACGGAGCAAATGGCGGAATGGGCCCCGGCGTGATGGGGCCTCAACAGCCAGGCCAGCAACCATCGCAGGGGCAACCCTATACCTACGGGCCAGGTGGCGGAATGGGCCCCGGCATGATGAGGCCAGGTGGCATGATGGGGCAGGGCATGATGGGACCGGGGATGATGAACGGCATGCCAATGATGGGGGGTATGACGGGATACTACTCCGGAGTACCCACGGCACTCTCTCATGAGGATGCCAAGACTATCGCCAACAACTATCTGTCATCCTTGAACAACCCGGAGCTCGAAATCGGCGAGTTTGAGGAGTACTCCCATAATTTCTACGTGTCGCTTGTTGAGAAAAGCACTGGCAGAGGGGCCGTTGAGATTACCATTGACCGGTATTACGGCAGTTATCAGCCTGAGCCCCAGAGCATGATGTGGAACGGTAAGTACGGCATGATGGGCAGCTACCAACAGGCTCAGATGCCGATAACTCAGCAGCAGGCCATGGAAATCGGCCAGGATTTCCTGGACGTGGCTTACCCCGGTACCGAGGCTGACGAGATTATCGCCTATTACGGCTACTATACAATAATGACCGAGCTTGAAGGTGAGCATTACGGCATGCTGAGCGTCAACGGCTACTCCGGAGACGTCTGGTACCATACCTGGCACGGCATGTTCGTATCCGAAGTGGAGGAGCACGCATAAGGGGGCACTGCGATGGCTGAGAAGCCGATTTACCTTGACTACAATGCGACTACCCCTATTGACCCCAGCGTTAAAGAGGCTATGCTTCCTTATCTTGAGGCGGAGTTCGGCAACCCTTCCTCAAGTTATACCTATGGACAGCGTGCTAAAGAGGCGGTGGAATGTGCCAGAGAACAAGTCTCCGCTCTTATTGGGGCTATACCTGAGGAGATTATTTTCACCAGCGGAGGCAGCGAGAGCGATAACCATGCCATAATTGGCGCAGCGCTGGCCAATAGCCAAAAAGGAAGGCACGTTATCACCTCGCGAATTGAGCACCCAGCGGTACTGAACACCTGCCATTACCTGGAAAACAGGCTGGGCTTCAATGTTACCTATCTCCCTGTGGATGGATACGGACTAGTAGACCCGAAAGATATAAAGCGCGCTATAACCAGGGAAACCGTCTTGATTACCATCATGCACGCTAACAACGAGGTGGGCACTATTGAACCTGTCGAGGAAATCGGTAGGATTGCCCGGGAGAGAGGAGTACTGTTTCACACCGATGCCGCCCAGTCCTGCGGCAAGATCGCTGTCGATGTCAACCAGCTTGGGGTTGACCTGCTGACCATCGCCGGGCACAAGCTATACGCTCCCAAGGGAATCGGTGCGCTCTATACCAGAAAAGGCACCAGGATTGACTCATTCATCCACGGCGCCGGGCAGGAGAGAGGCGGGAGAGCAGGAACCGAAAATGTACCATATATTGTGGGATTAGGCGCCGCCTGTCAGATTGCCAGGGACGGGCTGTTCAATTACCAGAAAGAGGTCACACCACTGAGGGATAGGCTTCATGCCAAAATTGAGTCCGGTCTTGGCAAAAACACCCTTCGACTCAACGGGCATCCAGAGCAACGCCTGCCCAACACCCTCAACATCAGCATTTGGGGTGTGCCAGGAGAGGAATTGCTGAGACAGATTCCACAAATAGCTGCCTCCACCGGGGCCGCTTGCCATGCCGGCTCTACGGAACCTTCTAACGTGCTTCTGGAAATGGGACTCAGCCGGGAGCTGGCGCTTGGGGCGCTACGGTTGACACTGGGGCGCTGGAGCACGTGTCAAGAGATTGATACGGCAGGTGACCTCATCGTGGAACGAATCCAAAGTTTGCCTGGCGTAAAAAGCGTAAGCACTTCTCATCGGAGGTAATAGTCATGGCAGTTGATGCCACAGCCAGGCGAGTAAGAAAAGTCTTGGTAACTTTCGCTCATCCTGATGATGCAGAGTTCGCGGTCCGCTCAAGGAGAAAAAAAGTTCTCCGGCATACGCCTGTTTCTGGTGCTGGCGGCGCTGATCACGGCCTTTGGGCAACCTTGTTCTTGACTTCTATCTTGCCCTAGTCTTGGTGGCCATAGCCGCTATCTATGCCTGGAAGGTCTATCGCCAACCGGTGCCACTGGGCTGGATATAGGGTCATATCGCGAATGACATATCAGGCTTTCGACGCCCATGCTGACGAATATGATGCATGGTTCGATACTGAACCGGGTGCCACTATTTTCGCCATGGAGGTGGAGTGTCTACAGCCTCTTCTGCACCGCTATCCCCGACCTTATCTTGAAGTAGGCATGGGGGCAGGACGGTTTGCCCAGGCCCTCGGAATAGAGTACGGGGTGGACCCCGCTCCAGCCCTCGTGGGGAAAGCAAAATCCAGGGGAATCAAGGTGCAGAGAGCCAGTGGGGAAAAGCTCCCATTCCCAAGCGGCAGCTTTGGAGGTGTCCTCATCGCTCTGACCCTCTGTTTCGTCGATGACCCGGCACTGGTTCTTCACGAGGTATCAAGGGTGCTTATGCCCGGAGGTGGACTCGTGCTGGGTCTGATACTCAAAAATAGCCCCTGGGCAGAATTCTACGTCACTAAAGGCAAACAAGGACATCCCATATACAGCCGGGCCAGGTTCTTCTTAAGAAGGGAAGTGGAGAACAGGGGTTCATGGTATAATAGTTAATGACTGGCTCATAAAGACAAGCACTGACACGTGGGAGGGGACGAGGTGAACATTGGTGTAGTGCATTGGTCATACTTGCCGACGATTGGTGGCGTTGAGACGCACCTGGCCACAATTTGCCCAGAAATGGCGAAGTTGGGCTCAGAAATTCACTTACTGACGTCACGCCAGAAAGGGGCTCCGGACCGAGAGGGTAATCTTGTGGACGTGACGCGTTCAGACATGCTTGACACGGCGCTCTTGGAATCTATGAAGGAAAAAGGTCAAGCTATTCCCGATTACGCAAGACCCGTATTCATGGATTTCCTCACCAGGAATAGGGTCAATGTTGTCCACGCTCATAACCTGCATATGGACTATTTCCCCGTATCGAAGACCTTGGTAGATATGTGCCATGAGAGGGGCGTTCCGTGTGTACTGATACTGCACAACGACGTTTTCATCGATCGTGACGAGGCTGAAATGACAAGGATTCTAACCGAAGTCGACTGGGACAGACTGGTGGCTATCAGCAACTTCGTCAAAGACAGTGTGCGGAGGAGAGTGCCAGCTATACCTGAGGATAAGTTTCAGGTTATCCTGCACGGCATAGATACGAATAGCTTCTGTCCTGCAAGCCGAGTGGAAAAGGCGGAGCTTAAGCGCCAATATGGATTCGGCGATAACAGAGTAGTTCTTCACAGCGCACGCTTTCTGCAGTGGAAAGGAATTATTCCCGCTATTCAATCGCTGCCGGCAATTATCGACCGGTTTCCGGATGTAAAAATGGTGCTCACCGGAAAGAAAGAGCGCGTGTCCAAAGAAGACCTGAAAGAATATGAGCAAGAGATAGACCGGACTATCGCCGAGCTGGGTTTAGAGAAAAACGTTCATATAGGCATGTACTCATTCTCTGACATACCAAGGCTGACACGACTGGCGGATGTAGTAATCTATACCACCATTGGGGATGAGCCATTCGGGCTGGTTCCTGTGGAAGCGATGGCTTCCGGTGTTCCTGCCATCGTGACCAGGTCTGGCGGGTTGGTGGAAGGGGTGGTAGACGGCAAGACAGGGTTCATCATCGATAAAGATAAGCAGACTATCCCGGCACAGCTGGCTGCCCGCATAGTTGAACTATTTTCCCACGAGGGACTCGCGGGGGAGTTCGGGTCGGCGGGGAGAAGACGTGCCGTGGAGGTATTTGACAAGAAGAGGATGGCGGTTGATTTCATTCACCTGTCCGATAGTCTGATGTCCTAGAAACTCTGTACGCGTGCATTAGGGCAAGTTATTGCGTGTCCTGGCTAACTTCTAGCTTCCGGCAAACTAGATTCAGTTACTAGTGTGGGCTGAGACTTCTTCTCCCGGTTAATATCACGCGTTATGACGCTTTGTTCAATTCCGATGACATCTTAAACATTATCTTAAATCCGTCATTGCAGTTAAATAACTACCGTGTACTCAAGTTAACGCTCTAACCTGAGGCTGGTGTTTTTGCTTTCCGTTAGCAGTGCGGTAATGGAAACAGGTCTGTTCTCATTCAAAAAGGGGGTACTTTACCAATCAAAGACAGGTGGTAATGACATTGATATTCTTTACTTTGCCGATTAAAATAGTCATGAAAGTATTTAAAGCGATGAAACTCTCTACCAGGGCACAATATGGAACCAGGGCACTCTTGGACCTGGCTGTCCACAGTACGGGTAAACCAGTCCAGATGAAAGAGGTTGCCAGAAGACAGCAGATTCCCCTTCCCTATTTGGGACACCTGATTACTCCCCTGGTCGGAGCTGGAATAATAAGGAGCAAGCGAGGCGGCAGGGGCGGAATCTCAATAGCCAGGCCTCTTGAAGAGATAAGATTGAGTGAGGTCATTCAACTTCTTGAGGGCTCAATGGCTTTAGTAGAGTGCGTCAATGACCCTGAGTACTGTCCCCGCTTTGAA
>SDBT01010770.1_pt1 | contig 14742 bp, 10 predicted proteins | sample 2277101 | NCBI WGS metagenome assembly SDBT01 (sample SAMN10404973, study PRJNA504765) | marine sediment metagenome | isolation source: marine sediment core GS10_PC15, 103 cmbsf | place: Arctic Ocean: Southern Knipovich Ridge | collected 2010
AGATCCTCCGGCCGATCGGTCAGTGCCAGATAGTGCAACGCGAGGATCGTCCACGCCGACTGCACGCCGGCGTCCGAGGCGGTAACCGTCCGCCGTTGGGCCACGTCTACCTCGAAAGTGTCGCCCAGCACGGGCAGCCGCCACACGTCGCCGTCCACATCCACACCGAGCCAAGCAAGCTGTTCGGGTGTTTGCTCGGCCAGCATGTCGTAGCCGAGTTGGATCGCCCGGTCGAGGTTGTCTTGAGGCGGAGGGGACTGTAACCGCCCGGCTGTCTGGTCTGTGTCGCTCACGGTAGGGGATTCCTCAGGTTCAAACGGCGGGCGTTTTCAGGTTTTCAGGCTAACCTGCTTTTTGTTGCATGGCAATGGAGCATTTAGCCGCCGGACTCGTCCGGCGCGTTTTGGCACAAGGTTCACAGATCGAAACGCGCCGGACAAGTCCGGCGGCTAAATGTGCTCCTGCGACGTGATATTAGGGTGACTAGGTGGCGGAGGGAACCTGCGAGGGGATTCTCGCATTCAATCCGAGCGTCCGAACTGCGCACAAGGCGTCGATAGGACAACACTTCCGGGCACGCAATCGCCGATATACTTGACTCCCGGGCGGCATGGCATTAAAATCAAGGTAGATTAGCAAACACTTGCTTTATCTTCTGCCGGGCGGGGGGGGTTGCGGGTTGCGGGCACCACCTCTATATTTAATCGAGTTGCGATGGGTCTTGCATTGTGCGAGGCCAGCCGTAGCGATCAACAGCCGGGCAATTGCCTTTGCCAGATTGTGTGACTTGCACCTGGGATCGATGCTGTTGAAGACGTCGTTGGAAATGATTTGAAAAGTCGGTTCGGATGAAGCTCGCAATTGTCGGCAAAGGCGGTGTGGGAAAGACCACGTTATCTGCAGCCTTGGCTCGACGGCTGGCCGCCGCCGGGCGTTCTGTCGTCGCCGTGGATGCAGACCCCGATGGAAATCTGGCCGCGGCCCTAGGTATTGCGGAGGCCGATGCGCCCGAACCGATCGCCGCAATGCAGGAACTGATCCGCGATCGGACCGACGCCAAGGACGAAGGCGGCGGGTTGATGTTCAAGCTCAACCCGAAGGTCGACGATCTGCCCGAGAAGTTCTCGGTCGACGCCGGCGGCGTTAGGCTGCTGGTTCTCGGCACCGTGGAGACCGGCGGCAAGGGCTGCATGTGCCCCGAAGGGACCCTCCTGAAGGCCCTGTTGCAGTACCTTCTGCTGCGGGGCAGCGACGATGTGGTCCTCGACATGGAGGCCGGGCTAGAGCACATGGGCCGGGCTTCCGCTCGCGGCGTCGATGCGTTGATCGCCGTGGTCGAGCCGGGCATGAGGAGCGTACAAACGGCCGTGCGCATTCAGAAGCTGGGTGCCGATATCGGCATCCAGCGGACGTTCGTCGTGGCAAACCAAATAAGAGAACCGGGCCAGCGCGAGCGACTCGAGCAAGTCTTGTCCGGACAGACCATCCTGGGCGTGCTTCCTTACAGCGAAGCGCTGGCCCGGGCCGACCTGGAAGGCCGCCCCAGCGACGTCGAAGACGCAGCGCTGGCCCGGGCGGTCGATCGAGTTGGAGAAGCCCTGGAAAATCAACTGGACATTAGAGGAGACTGCAATGGCTGATCAACAGAAGCGGTCGGTCGACGCCGCCACGCTTCACGTATTGGATATCGCCGAACAAGCCGGTATCGAGACGGTGTGGGATCGACTGGCGGCACAGAAGGTCCAATGCAAGTTCGGCAAGCAGGGTATCTGCTGCCGCAACTGCTTTATGGGTCCCTGTCGCGTCAACCCCGGCGGCAAAGGCGCCCAGGTGGGGATCTGTGGCGCGTCGGCCGATGCGATCGTGGCACGCAACCTGCTGAAAGACATCGCCGCCGGAACGGCCGCCCACAGCGATCACGCCCGGGAAGTCGTCAAGACACTGGCGCTGGCTGCCACCGGCAAATCGGACGCCTACAAGATCCGCGGTCCGGCAAAACTGCACGCCCTGGCCGAGGAGTTCGGCATCGAGCGCAACGGTCGCAGCGATAATGAAATCGCCAAAGATCTCGCCGACCTGCTCCTGCAGGAGTTCGGCAAACAAGACGGCACGCTGTTAAACGTCCAACGTGCTCCCGAGCAACAACAAAAGAACTGGGCGGCGGCCGAAGCCACCCCGCGCGGCATCGACCGCGAAGTGGTCACCGCAATGCACCTGACCAACATGGGCGTGGACAACGACCCCGAGCACCTGATTATGGCCTCGATGCGAACGGCCTTGGCCAACGGCTGGGGCGGGTCGATGATAGGATCGGACGTCTCCGACGTGCTCTTCGGCGAGCCGCATCCGCTCCGCTCGCGAGTCAACTTGGGCGTGCTGGAGGAGGACCAGATCAACATCCTCGTCCACGGACACGAGCCGACCCTTTCGGACGTGATCGTGGCCGCCTCTCAGGATCCCGAACTGCTGGCCGAGGCCGAAGCCAAGGGAGCCAAGGGAATCAATCTGGCCGGCATCTGTTGCACGGCCAACGAAATCCTGATGCGGCACGGCGTGCCGGTGGCGGGGAATTTCCTCCAGCAGGAACTGGCCCTGATGACCGGCGTGGTCGACGTGATGCTGGTCGACGTGCAATGCGTCTTCCCGGCCCTAACCGACCTGCAAAAGTGCGTCCACACCAAGGTCGTTTCGACCAGCCCCAAGGCCCGGTTCCCCGGCGCCACGCACATCGAGTTCCACGAACAGGACGCGATGAAGACGGCCAAGGAGATCATCCGCGTGGCCATCGACAACTTCTCGAACCGCGACCCGGCCAAGGTCAGCATCCCGGACGTCCAGCAGAAGCTGGTGGCCGGATTCACCACCGAGGTGGTTTCCAACATCCTCGGCGGTAAGTATCGCCCGAGCTTCCGCCCGCTGAACGACGGCATCCAGACGGGCCGTTTGCGCGGCGTGGCGGGCGTGGTCGGTTGCAACAACCCCAAGTTTCGGCACGACGAATCGCACGTGGCGATGGTCAAGGAGTTGATCCGCAACGACGTGTTGGTTCTACAGACCGGTTGCAGTGCGATCGCCTGCGGCAAGGCCGGCCTGCTCACCCCCGAGGCCGCCGCGGAACACGCCGGCGAAGGCCTTCAAGAGATCTGCCGGGCGGTCGGCATCCCGCCCGTGTTGCACATCGGAAGCTGTGTGGACAACACGCGAATCCTCACCGCCTGTGCCGAGTTGGTCAAGGAAGGCGGGTTGGGTGACTCGTTCGACAAGTTGCCGGTAGCCGGTGCCGCCCCCGAGTGGATGAGCCAGAAGGCGATCGCCATCGGCATGTACTTCATCGGCAGCGGGATCGACGTGGTCATCGGCCAGTCGCTGCCGGTCGAAGGCAGTGAGTTCGTCGTCAACCTGTTGACGAAGACCTTCAGAGAGCATTTCGGCGCCACCTGGGCCTTCGAGCCCGACCCGATCGAAGCCGCTCACTGGATGATCGACCAGATCGACCGAAGGCGGGCCGATTTGGGGTTGCCGGGGCCGATGTACGACGTCCCCTACGAGCCGAAAACTATGGAAACCATCGGTGCCGGGTCGTAGTAAGAGCAGCCCGACGCCGATTGCCGCGGACCGGTGATTCAGCAATAGAACAGAGCGAACAGATAACGACTGGGAGATACGAATGTCCAAACAAGTATTCACGCAGGTGCTCCGCGGAGCACACGAGTGGGTCCGTCAGGCGGAAGAGGCCCTGGAGAAGGCCGTCGCCAAGCACGGCGCCGATACGCCTGTCGGCTGGGGCCCGGCCACCGCCTATAACCTGCCTATGTCCTATTCGTTGATGGGACTGGAAGTCAAAACCATCGGCCAGATGCAACCGCAGGTCGAGCACGCCCGCGAGTTGCTCGCGCCGCTGCCCACCGACGAACTCTGGCTTCCGTACCTGGGCGACGGGATGGACGCCGGAGCGGCCACCATGCTGGCCCAGGAGGTGTTGGTCGCGCTGCGGACGGTCAACGGTTACGAGCACCCGGCGGGCTGGCAGGGCTTCATCTCCGACACGATCATGCGAGAGTTGGGAATCCAGCTTGTCGATGGCCGGATGCCCGGGTTTGCGGCCATTCTCGGCCCGGCCCCCTCGACCGAGATCGCCGTGAAGGTCGTTCGCGAGTTGCAGGAGCGGAGCATCATGACCTTCCTCTGTGCCAGCCGCGACGGCAAGACGATGCGCGATCAGATGGTCGAAGGCGGCGTGCTCAAGGACGACGCCCCCATGCAGGAATGCTGGGACCTCTACGTCGTGCCCGTCGGCCCCGAGACGCTCGACGCCATCTACGTGCTCAACTGGTCGATCCGCAGTGCGTTGACATTCGGCGGACACAAGCGGGGCGAGTCGCGAAAGTGCCTCGACTACACCAAACGCCGCATCAACGCCTTCGCAATCACCTTCGGCGATATTACCGACGACTGGTACGCCGTGGGTGCAGCCGCGATCCTGCTGGGCTACCCGGTGATCTCCGACGTCGAGAGCACGCCCGTGGTTCATCCCACCGGCGTGACCGTCCGCGAGGCGATCGTCGTCGAGACCGACTACGACAAGCTGGTGCCCACCTGTATCGACACCCGGGCGGTGAAAGTCAAGATCGAGAAGATCGATATCCCGGTCGGCTACGCGGCGGCTTTCGAGGGCGAACGGGTTCGCAAGGACGACATGCACGTTCAGTTCGGGTTCAAGTATTCCGACTCGGTCGAATACGTCAGCATGGCCGATACGGCAGACGTCCAGGACGGCGACGTCCAGTTGGAAGGTCCCGACGTCGATTCGGTCGAGGCCGGCGGGGCAATGCCGCTGTCGATCGACGTGATCGTTGCCGGACGCAAGATGCAACGCGACTTCGAGGGCATCATGGAACGGCAAATCCATCGCTGGCTCAGCAATGCGATGGGCTTTATGCACACCGGCCAGCGCGACCAGATCTGGTGCCGGATCAGCAAGAAGGCCTTCGCCGCCGGGTTGCGGCTGAAACATCTCGGCACGATCCTCCACGCCAAGCTGCACGACGAATACGACGGGATCATCGACAAGGTGGCCGTGCGACTCTGCACCGTGCCCGAGAAGGTCAAACAGAGAGTGGCGGTCGCCCAAGAGGCCTTCGGCTATCGCGACGACCGGATCGCCGACATGACCGACGAGTCGGTCGATATCTTCTACAGTTGCACGGTTTGCCAGAGCTACGCCCCGGACCACGTCTGCGTGATTACGCCGCAGCGGCTGGGACTCTGCGGAGCGTACAACTGGCTCGACGGCCGGGCCAACTACGAGATTAGCCCCGCCGGACCCAATCAGCCGATCCCCAAGGGACGCACCATCGACCACATCAAGGGTGAATGGGAGGGCGTCAACCAGTTCGTCTACGACAAGTCCAACCGCAAGGTCGAGCGGTTCTGTGCCTACAGCCTGCTCGAATCGCCGATGACGAGTTGCGGCTGCTTCGAGTGCATCATCGCGATCCTCCCGATGGCTAACGGCGTGATGGTCGTCAACCGCGAGTTCCCGCAGATGACCCCGTCGGGGATGAGCTTCGGCGAGTTGGCTTCGGCCACCGGCGGCGGGGCCCAGACACCCGGGTTCCTCGGCGTCGGCCGGTTGTACCTCTCCAGCCCCAAGTTTCTCGCGGCCGACGGCGGCATCAAGCGGCTCGTCTGGATGCCCAAGTCGCTCAAGGACGGGATCAAGGAGCGGTTCCAGAAAGAGGCCGAGCGGATCGGCGCGCCCGACCTATGGGACAAGATCGCTACCGAAGAAGACGCCATGACCGAAGAGGAAGTGAGCGAGCATCTGGCCAAGGTCGGGCATCCGGTGGTCGAGATGGATCCGCTGATGTAGGAAGAGGAGTGGGCAGTGGGTAGTGGGCAGTAAGTGGATAAGAGATTAACTCAAACTGTGGACAGAATGACGGCCGTGGAAACCTAGACTGTTAGTAAACCGCAAGTTGGGGACGGTTTTCAGTAGTCAGTTTTCAGTGGTCAGTAAGAACTCATGTGGTGCATTTCCCTTGACTGATAACTGAAGACTGATAACTGATAACCTTCCGTTTGCAGTTTGAGGATTAAGAAATATTGAAAAGCCCGTCGATTGCATCGGCGGGATCCCTCGCATGCAATGCGGGGGCTTTTTGTCATTATAGCAGTCACCGAATCCATCGAGGAGAAGCCATGGCACTTACCGGACTGGAAATTTACAAACAGTTGCCCAAGACCAACTGTAAGGATTGCGGTTTCCCCACCTGCCTGGCGTTTGCCATGAAGATGGCCGCCGGTCAGGTCTCGCTGGACAAGTGTGTGCACGTGACCGACGAGGCCAAGGCGAACCTGGAAACGGCATCTCGGCCTCCGATACAACTCGTTACGATCGGCACTGATTCTAACGAGATCAAGATCGGCAACGAGACGCAACTCTACCGGCACGAGGAGAAGTTCCACCGCCCGGCAGCCGTCGCCGTGCGAATTTCCGACGCGCTCGACGACGACGCCATAGCCCAACGGGCCGAAGCGATCGGGCAACTCGTCTTCGAGCGGGTGGGTACGCAGATCCGTGTCAACCTGGTGGCCGTCTGCAACGAGTCGGGCGACCCGGCCAAGTTCGCCAATGCAACGAAGATCGCCGCCGAGAAGTCGGGCCTGGGCTGCCTGCTGATCGCTGCCACGGCCGACTGCCTGGCCGCCGCGGCCGGTGCCGTCCCGGGCAAACGGCCACTGCTGTACATCTCCGATCCGACGGAGGCCGAGGCCGCCGCCAAGGTGGCTAAGGACAACGATTGCCCCTTGGCCGTCAAGGCCGACGGCGTCGACGCGCTAGCCGAACTGACGCCCAAGATCACTGCCGCGGGCGTTGAGCAGATCGTGCTCGACCCCGGCACTCGCGACCTGAAGTCGACGCTCGAAGCAACCAGCACCATCCGGCGGCTGTCGCTGAAGAGCTTCCGCCCGTTGGGCTACCCGACGATTGCTTTCGTTACGGCCGAAGACCCGCTGATGCAGGTCGTCGAGACGAGCACGTTCATAGCCAAGTACGCCGGCGTGGTGGTGACCGACGCCGTGGAGAAATGGCAGTTGTTGCCCGCGCTGACCACCCGGCAGGACATCTACATCGACCCGCAGAAGCCGGTAGCCGTCGAGCCCAAACTCAACGCGGTGGGCGAGGTCGGCGAGGACGCCCCCGTGCTGGTAACCACCAACTTCTCGCTGAGCTACTACTCGGTCGAGGGCGAAGTAGAGGCCAGCCGCGTGCCGGCCTACGTGCTGGCGGTCGACACCGAAGGCACCAGCGTGCTAACCGCCTGGGCCTCGGATAAGTTCAACGCCGAGACGATCACGCAGGCCCTGCAGAAGTCGGGAGTCGCCGAGAAGATATCCCATAAGAAGGTCGTGATCCCCGGCTTCGTGGCCGTGCTCTCCGCGGGCGTCGAGGACGAGAGCGGCTGGAACGTACTGATCGGCCCCAAGGAGGCGTCGGGGCTGTCGAACTTCCTCAAGAACCAGTGGCAAGCTTAGGAAGACAGAAGAGAAATAGAAGAGAAGAGAGAAAAGAATAGCCGGGACGCAACGCGTCGCGGGGATCAAACCATTTAACCAAGCGGCCCCCGCGGGACGTTGTCCCCCGGCTATGGTGAAATCGTACCTCGAGTTGGTAGGGTGGGTCGAGGTACGAGACCCACGCGTCAAGAAACGGCAAACGGTGCCCGCGTGGGTCTCGTACCTCGACCCACCCTACAAGTTACATTCTTCACTAGGACCAACCTTGGCCAGCTTCCGCATCCGATTCCTGCCGGACCAGCACGAAACGGCGGTCGACGAGGGGAAAACGCTCCTCGAGGCGGCTCGTGAGGCCGGGGTCTACGTCGGCGCCATCTGCGGCGGCGAGGGCGTCTGCGGTAAGTGCCGCGTGATCGTCTGCGAAGGCGAGGTGCGGGGTGAATCGACCGAGTTCCTCACCCGCGAGGAGATCCGCCGCGGCTACGTGTTGGCCTGCCAGGTGGTTCCTTGCAGCGATCTGACCGTCGAGGTCCCGCCCGAGTCGCGACTGGGTGGCTACGAGGGCATCGGCAGCGACAGCGAGCAGTTTCGCGATTTCGCCCATCGCGGCGCCGAGCACCCGCCGGCCAAGCTCACGCCGGTGATCGAGAAATTCCACCTGGAACTCGCCGAGCCCACGCTCGACGATCCGACTTCCGACCAGCAACGCCTCTTGGACGCGGTGGCGAAGCGGCGGCCCGGCCCATTGCAGATGGGACTGAAAACCACTCGCGAACTGCCGTACGTGCTTCGTAAGTGCGAAGTCCGCAAGTCGTCGCGCAACTGGCAATGGGACGGCCGCGTGACCGCCACCGTCGGACTCCGCGGCGATCTGCACGAGGTAACCTGCGTCGAGTCGGGCGATACGTCCGACCACAACTTCGGTTTGGCCCTGGATATCGGTACCACCACGGTTGTCGGCCATCTGGTCGATCTGTCCTCGGGCACCACCCGCGAGGCAGCCGCGAAGTACAACTCGCAGATTGAATTCGGTGCCGACGTGATCAACCGCATCAACCACGCCCGGCAGCCCGGCGGTGCCGAGGCCCTGCACAAGGCCGTCATCCGCGACGTCGACGTGCTGATCGACGAACTGGTGCGACGCTCGCACATCGGGCGCGGCGACATTCAGTGCGTGGTCGCCGCCGGCAATACGGCCATGCTCCACTTCCTCTTGGGGTTGGAGGCCGATCTGATCCGGCTGACACCGTTCGTACCCGCCGTAACCAGCCCGCCGCCGATCCGGGCGGCCGAGGCCGGGCTGCGGATTCATCCCCGCGGAATCCTCTACACCTTGCCGATGGTCGGCAGCTTCGTCGGCGGCGACATCACGGCCGGGATCCTCGTCTCGCGGATCTACCAAGCCGAACGGCTTTCGCTGCTGTTGGACATCGGCACCAACGGCGAAATCGTGCTGGGCAACAAGGAGTTTCTCGTGGCTTGCGCGGCGTCGGCGGGACCGGCATTCGAGGGCGGTGAGATTAGCTGCGGGATGCGAGCGACCGCCGGGGCCATCGACAGCGTGCGGATCTTCCACCATCCGTTGAAGGTTACGACCACCACCATCGGCGACAGTCCGCCGGTGGGGCTCTGCGGGACCGGACTGATCGACGCCATGGCCCAGATGCTGCTGGCCGGCCTGCTGGACCGCAACGGCAACTTCCAGGTCGAGCGAGCACCGGACCGTTTTCGCATCGGCAGCGACGACGGGCGCCCCGAGTTCATGCTGGTCTCGGCCGAGGAGTCTGGCAGCGGCCGCGACGTGGTTATCACCCAGGCCGACGTCGAGAACCTGATCCGCACCAAGGCCGCCATTTACGCGGCCGCCGATTCGCTGGTCCAATCGGTCGGGCTCTCGTTCGCCGACGTCGAGCGGCTATACATCGCCGGGGCGTTCGGCAACAAGCTGGACACCGCCAGTTGCATCACCATCGGCCTGCTCCCCGACGTGCAGGTCGATCAGATCCGATTCATCGGCAACAGTTCGGTTGCGGGCACCAAGGCAGTCATGCTCGACCACGAGATGTTCGAGCAGATCTACGAAATCCGCGACCGGATCGCCTACCAGGAGTTGATGGTCGACCCGGCCTACATGGAGAAATTCACCTCAGCATGTTTTCTGCCACACACCGACGTATCGCGATTTCCGTCGGTGGCGGAAAAGATGTCGGGTGCGTGAAACGCACCGAAACACGATTACAATACACCCGGTGCGTTGCACGCACCCTACGAAGAGGACACTGCCCGTGAAAATCTCCCTGGCCATCGCCGGTAAAGGCGGTACGGGAAAAACGACGCTTTCGGCGATGTTCGTCCGCGCGTTGCGCGAGATGGACGTCCGGCCCGTGCTGGCCGTGGACGCCGATCCGAACTCCAACCTGGCCGAGGCCTTGGGCGTCGACCCGGGCCAGCCGCTGGCGGATATCCGCGAGAAGAGTTCCAGCGCAGAGGGTTCGCCGGCCAGCGGAGTCGGCCGCGCCCGGGCGCTGGAGGACGAAATCCACCGGTCGATTACCGAAGAGAACGGCTACGATCTGGTCACCATGGGCCAGCCCGAGGGGCCCCGCTGCTATTGCTACGTGAACAACCTGCTGCGAACGACGCTCGATTCGCTGACCCGAAATTACGCCGGCGTGGTGCTCGACAACGAGGCCGGCATGGAACATCTTTCACGCCGCACGACCAACGACGTCGACTTCCTCGTGGCCGTGATGAATCCCACGGAACCGTCCTTTCGGGCGGTCAAGCGGATCGTGGCGTTGACCGACAAGCTGCCGATCAAGATCGGTCATCGGGCCGTGCTGGTCAATCGCGTCGGCCCCGACGGCGTCGATGAGCGGTTCGAGCGGGAACTGGCCGAATTGAACGTTGGGCGGCTGATCGACGTACCGCAAGACGACGTCGTCGAGCAGATCGGCGCCGCCGGCGATAACATTTTCAGCATACCCACCGGCAGTCCGGCAATGACGGCGGTGAAGGCCGCCGTGGAAAGCATGTGCAACACCCTAACAAGACCGTAACACAAACGCACCAATGAAAAGCCCCTGCATTGCATGCGGGGGATCCCGTCGATGCAATCGACGGGCTTTTCGGAACTATCCCCAACACCCGAACAACAAAGCGATACACCGAACCATCCCCCGGCCGCGGCCGGATTGAAACCACGAAAGGAGACCTTCGATGAGCGTTCCCGACCCAAAAGAAAAATGGACCGGAAAAATCAGCACGGTGACCATCGGGGCCACGTCGGCCGAGGGCGGCACCCGCGGCAGCACGGTGACCATTGGCGGCCAGACGGGCATCCCCTTCCTCAGCTTTGATGGCGAGGTACCCAACCCGCCGGCGATTGCCTTGGAGGTATTCGACGTGACGCCCACCACCTGGGCCCCGCCGCTGGAGGAGATCTACGGCGACGTTTGGTCCGACCCGGCCGCTTGGGCCAAGCGGGTTAAGGAACTGGGTGCCGATCTGCTCAACCTTCGCCTGATCGGCACCCACCCGGACGAAGGCGACCGCTCGCCGGACGAAGCGGCCGAGACCGTCAAGATCGTGCTCGAAGCAACCGACCTGCCGTTGATTATCTGGGGTAGCGGCGTGCCGACCAAGGATCAGCAAGTGATGCCCAAGGTGGCCGAGGTCGCCGGCGGCGAAAACTGCCTGCTCGGTGCGGCCATTGAAGACGAATACCGCACGATCACCGCAGCAGCCCAGGCCGCCGGACACAAGCTGATTACGCTGGCCCCCTGCGACATCAACAAGCAGAAGCAGGTCAACATCCTCGTGACCGACATGGGCTATCCGCTCGAAGACATCGTGATGTACCCGACCACGACTGCCTTGGGATACGGCATGGAGTACATCTACTCGATCCTCGAACGGGGCCGGCTGGCGGGGCTCTCCGGCGACAAGTTGATGGGCCAGCCGGTGGTCCTCGACCCGGGCTTCGAGGCCTGGCGGGCGAAGGAAGCCAAGGCGGGCGACGAAGCGGCCGATCTGTGGGGTCCGGCCGCCGAGCGCGGACCGGCATGGGAAACCGTCACCGCCACCAACTTGCTGCAAGGCGGTTGCGACCTGTTGGTAATGCGCCATCCCAAGGCCGTCGAGGCGGTCCGCAACACGATCGCACAACTTGTCGGTGCGTAGGACAGGTTTTCAACCTGTCCCAAACAGACCGGTTTTCAACCTGTCCAGACAGGATGAAATCCTGTCCTACAATACAACGTAAGACCAGAAACTACCAAAACAGCAAGCAAGCAAACCAGGAGAATATCCATGGAAATGTTCAGCGAACGCATCAACGGCATGTATCGCGACGTCCGCAGTGCCATCAAGGATCGCAACAAGGAAATCGTGCTGGGCCACGTCAAAGAGCAGGTCGCCGGCGGCGCCGACGTGATCGACATCAACATCGGGCCCGTCAAGGGCGATCCGGTCGACAACTTCGTCTGGCTGGCCGAGACGGTCCACGAGGCCACCGACAGACCGATCTCGATCGACTCGGCCAAGCCCAAGCTGCTGGTCGAGGTCGTGCCCAAGGTCCGCAAGGCGCTGCCGGATACCAAGCTGGTGATCAACTCCAGCACGGCGGCGGCCGACAACATGGAGAAGCTGATCCCGCTGGCCGTCGAGCAGAACTGCGGCATCATCGGCCTCTGCATGGACCAGGAAGGCGTGCCCGGCAACGTCGAGAAACGGGTCGAGTGCGGGGCCACTTTCATAATGATGGCGATGGAGGCCGGCATCGCGGTCGAAGATATTTACCTCGACCCGATCGTGCTGCCGGTCAACGTCGGCGCCCAGCAGTTGCCCAACGTGCTGGAAGCGATCCGCCAGCTTTCGGTGGTCAACGATCCCCCGCCAAAATTTATCATCGGGCTGTCGAACGTCAGCACCAAGTGCCTGAAGAACAACCTGCTCAACCGCACTTACCTGGTGATGTGCGTGGCTGCCGGCTTGACGGCCGCGATCATGGACGCCGCCGACGTCGAACTGGTCGAGGCCGCCGTCACCACCGAGTTGCTGATGAACATGCACCTCTACAGCGACGACTTCGTCAAGGCTTGGAAAATCCAGAAGGGTATTTAGTAGGGTGGGTCGAGGTACGAGACCCACGCGTGAGTTTGTATCGTTGTAGGACAGGATTGCATCCTGTCCAGACAGGTTGGAAACCTGTCCTACGGCAGTTATTGACGGGCCAGTCGCAACGTGCGTTTCACGCGCCCTACCACACGGAAAACCTCCAGCAAGACAAGGCCACGCCGTGAGCGAAATCCTCGAAAAAGAAGAACTTGTCTCGAACATCTACGAACTGATCGTGGCAGCCCCGCGGATCGCGCGGAAGGCTCAGCCGGGACAGTTCGTCGTCGTTATGGCCGACGAGCGGGGCGAACGCATCCCGCTGACCATCGCCGACTTCGACCGCGATCGCGGAACCGTCACGCTCGTGCTGATGGTCGTCGGTACCAGCTCGAAGAAAATCTCGCGGTTGGAGGTGGGCCAGTCGCTGGCCGCGATTATCGGTCCGCTCGGGATGGCTTCCGAAATCGAGAAACTCGACTCCGTCGTGATGATCGCCGGCGGCGTCGGCACCGCGCCGATCTATCCGATCGCCCGGGCCTTCCACGAGGCGGGCGTCCGTGTGATCTCGATCCAGGGCGCCCGCTCGAAGGACCTCTTGTTCTGGACCGACCGGCTGGGGGCGGTCAGCGACCGGCATGTGATTACCACCGACGACGGCTCTGCCGGAATCAAAGGTCTGGTCACCGAGCCGCTCAAGGAACTGCTCGAAGATGACGCCGACAAGAAGATCGGCGCCGTCTACGCCATCGGCCCGGCTATCATGATGAAGTTCTGCTGCAAGACGACCGAGCCGTTCGGTGTTAAAACGGTCGCCAGCCTGAACACGGTGATGATCGACGGCACGGGCATGTGTGGCGGGTGTCGCGTAGACGTCGGCGGCAAGACCCGCTTCACCTGCGTCGACGGGCCCGAGTTCGACGGTCATCAGGTCGACTGGGACAACCTCCTGGCCCGGCAGAAGATCTACGAGAAGGAGGAGTCGTGTTCGTTGGAGAGATACATCGAGACATTGACATAAAGCCGCGACCGTTGGTCGCGCCGGAACAGTTGCCTACCACTGCGTTTTTCTCGTGTTTGTTCGCGACCGACGGTCGCGGCTTTGTATCGTTTTTCTCGTGTTTGTTCGCGACCGACGGTCGCGGCTTTGTATCGTTTTTCTCGTGTTTGTTCGCGACCGACGGTCGCGGCTTTGTATTGTTTTTCTCGTGTTTGTTCGCGACCGACGGTCGCGGCTTTGTATTATGAATCGCTAGGACCGCCCAATGGCCAAGAAGCCCCGCACACCTCGGGTCCCCATGCCCGAACAGGACCCAAGTCAGCGGATCTGCAATTTCGACGAAGTCCCGCTGGGCTACACGCCCGAACAAGCACGGATCGAGGCCGAGCGCTGCTTGCAGTGCAAGAAGCCGGCCTGCCTGAAGGGCTGCCCGGTCAACGTCGATATTCCGGGCTTCGTCGGCCTGATCGCCGAAGGCAAGTTCGCCGAAGCGGCCCGGCGGATCAAGACGACCAACTGTTTTCCTGCCGTTTGTGGTCGCGTCTGCCCGCAGGAATCGCAATGCGAGGCCGAGTGCGTGCTCGGCAAGAAGGGCGAACCGAGCGCGATCGGCCGGATGGAACGGTTCGTCGCCGACTACGAACGCGAGAACGATCTGATCGAGTTGCCCAAGAAGGCGACGCCCACCGGCAAGAAAGTGGCCGTCGTCGGCGCCGGGCCGGCCGGGTTGACCGTCGCCGGAGACCTGATCTGCCTCGGCCATGAGGTGACGATCTTCGAGGCCTTCCACAAACCGGGCGGCGTGCTGGCCTACGGTATCCCCGAATTCCGCCTGCCCAAAGATATCGTCAACCGGGAGGTCGACTACGTTCTCCGCCTGGGCGTTACGCTGGAGTTGAACCAGGTCGTCGGCAAGTCGATCTCCGTCGACGAACTGCTCGAAGAAGAAGGGTTCGACGTCGTGTTCGTCGGCGTCGGCGCCGGTTTGCCCTACTTCATGGGCGTGCCGGGTGAGAACCTCGGCTGCGTCTACTCGGCCAGCGAGTATCTCACCCGGGCCAACCTGATGCGGGCCTACGACTTTCCCAACTACGACACGCCGATCG
>SDBT01010771.1_pt1 | contig 14742 bp, 20 predicted proteins | sample 2277101 | NCBI WGS metagenome assembly SDBT01 (sample SAMN10404973, study PRJNA504765) | marine sediment metagenome | isolation source: marine sediment core GS10_PC15, 103 cmbsf | place: Arctic Ocean: Southern Knipovich Ridge | collected 2010
GATTCTTTGATACATTCTTTTGCGAAACGATACAGCGGTTCATTGTTATTTATCCACAATGCCACATTCCATGCGTTCCAGCTTCGATGTCCGTTGTAAGTTTTCATAATACATACTCCTAAAAGATTGTTTAATAGCGAATAATCAGCAACCCCGCAGGATTGCCGATTGCTGGCTATTTGAGGTCTGTTACATTCTCACCGTTTGCCCCGCGATAATGCGAGAGAATATCTTTATCGGTGATGAAGTGGGCTGTCCCGCAATTAGTACACTTGAATTGCCGTAGGCCGTCGCTTGCGCCTTTTTCATAGACCAGTTTTCCTTTTTTGCAGACTTGACACTCGATTTTAGTAAACGTGCTTTTCATGTTCATGCTCCTAAAAGGTTGATAAAACAGTTAAGCCTAACTAACCATAGTATCGACTAGGTTCGCGGAAAGGTCAAGTAAAAAATCAAGAATAAGCCAATATCAGCAGGATACTGTTAAAATATGACTAATTACAGCACAATAATGATATAAGAATATGATATAAGAATATGAGTAAAAGACTAACCGAGAAACAAGAGGCATTTTGTCAGGCAATGTTTGTGCACGGGTCGGACACGTTCGGTAATGGTACAAAGTCCGCGGCAAAAGCAGGTTACAAGAGCAAAGGGTCAGCTTTACGTGCAGTGGCGGCAGAAAACTTAACTAAACAAAGCATAATCGAACGCAAACGAACATTGCAAGCGCAAGTAGCTGAGAAGATGGAATACACCCGCGTCACAGCCCTGCGCATGCTCCAAGACAACTACGCCATGCTTGAGCACAAGGCAAGTGCAGGCGACACGCAGGCCATACAGGCGCGTACGGCGATCGTGCGTGAGTTCAATGCGATAAGTGGGTTACACTCGTCCACGGTCAACACGAACGAGCAGGCTCCAGCCAGGTTCACGCCTGACGAGGTGGCCGAACTCAAGCGCGCGGCAAGCGCAGCGACGAGCATTAAGCTGGCACAATAGGCGTGAAGGCTTCTGGCGTGCCTCAGGCTGGACGCAAGCGCGAAGTCCGGCTTGTGGGCGGGTATTTGCCCTGTCTTGATTCCTGCACGGGCAAGAGGGGGTGGGGGAGGGGCTTGCGGGGTGGGTGTGATATATATATATACCCCACCTACGCGTAAACGATGTTTTTGGATTATGGACAGGAAAGAGAGGGAATATGTTTATTGATAATAGCGTGATTGCAGCGGGCAAAATAACAAAGACTAAATATGGCCAGTTTTATTGTAAATGTAGTTGCGGTCAAGACATACACGCGACTTATATTTTTAGATATGGGTATATAGTTTCTTGCAATACTTGTGGCAGGACTTACCGTGGTGGTTTTTGGTTTCGTACTGTGTTGTACGGTTTGTTTATAGATTACGAGAATCACACATTATTTAGAAAGAGATGTAATAGGTTTTGTCGGTGGGTTTTTTTATTAACCTAAAGATATGAACTTAACCCAATTTAGCCAATTTAAGACAAGAAAGGTGGAGAGATGGACAGAAAAGAATATGAAAAAGAGTTACATTTTTTATATGACACGGCGTTCAACACGGGCGACATTCATATGGCATGGCAGATTTTACAGGAAATTTATGCACTAGTCGAGTTTCCCGTAACGAACCTGCACGTGCCACCGGACCCACAAGAGCAAAAATAAAATAATATGCAAGATGCGTATGCGGGTGTTTGTACTAACTGGTTGGTATGGAGATGGTCAATGTTAAAACTAATGATACTGTTCTTGTATGTCTTTAATGATAAGTGGTTAGCTATACTTGTGTTAGAAGCTACCGCGATAATCAGGAAGAGAAGACAAGGAAGAATATGATTAACTACGACGACCCTGCGACAGTCAGCCACATGATGCAGGTCGACCCATGTTTCTGGGCTGTTCGCAGCAAGATACGTTTGATGGGTGGAACGTTGTTCACTCTTGAGGGCTGTCAGTACATGGCGTTGATAATGCGGGATGAGACTCGCGTAATCGCCATAATGAAGGGTACACAGGCAAGAATTACAACGGCGATGATGATTACCTGTATTCATGCTCTTGCGAACGGAATTTATCCTCAAGGCGTGATATATTACTTTCCCAGTCGCGACGCGGTAGAGGATTTCAGCAAGACGAGATTCACGCCCCTAATAAGCGACAATCCTTGTATCAGGAAATTTTTAAGGTCAACTGACAGCGTTTTCGCTAAAAAGGTCGGCAAGGCGTTTCTTACACTGAAGGGTGCTACTGCCACAAAGAACTTGAAGGGCCGCAAGAAGGATAGTTCATCTGTAAGGTCCACCCCCGCTGATATAGTGATTAGGGACGAGCGGGACCTGTTTGACGACACAATGGTAGAGATGACCAAGGACAGACTCTTGAATTCTGATTTCAAGCGTGAGGTTGATTTAGGTTCGCCCACCATGCCCGATTTTGGTATAGCAAGGGCGTTTGGGTTTTCCGACCAGAAGAACTCGATGTCGAAGTGTGATTCGTGCGGTGGTTATACATGTTTGGTGGACGAGTTCCCGAACTCTGTAAAATACAGGCGGGAAACAACTCACGACAAGTTCGCACCATATTTTGCCTGTATAAAATGCGGGAAAGAGATTCCTACGCTTGACCAGGAATTCGTAGCTAAATATCCCGGACGGGAAATATCCGGTTATCATGTTCCACACTTGATCACTCCAAAATGTGAATTACCATTAGTAATGAGTCGGTGGGAAGAGGCACAGGCTGATGGTAGTAAGATGGGTACATTTTACAATTCCATGCTTGGCTTGCCTTACATGGAGACAGAAGACAGGCTTACGGAGGCGGATGTTTTTGCCTGTTGTGGTGGCGACGTGATGAGGACGGGGATTTCTATAAAAGAAACCGCTATGGGCGTTGATGTTGGCAAGGCATATCATACTGTGCTTATTGCCGAAAAAGTTGATAAGAAACGCGCCAAGATTATTTATATGTGCAGGGTCAAGGGTTTTCCGGCAGTACATGATATAGCCAAGAAATACAATGTCAAATCCGCCGTAATTGATAGGCGGCCCTATGAAGAAGCATTTGAGTCTTTCCAGGTGGCAGAACCATATCGTGTCTTTGGTGCGCAGTATCCAACAACTTTGAAATCGTCAGGGCCGTTCCTGAAGACAGACGAAAAGGCTGGAACGTACACGATAAACAAAATTCAAATATTCGACAAAACACAAGGGTGGGTTACGAAAAAAGAAATAGAAATCCCTCGTAAATGCGAAGAGGTAAACGAATTTGCTCGTCAGTGTTGTAATTGCGGTAAGATTCTTGAAGAGTTGCCAAGTGGCGATAGGATTTATGTTTACGCGAAACTTGGCGACCAGCAAGACCATTACCGAAATGCGTTGCACTATCTTTATATAGCTTTGGGCGACCTGACGGCATGGCAGGGCATGGGTACGCCAGGGTATACAACGAAATCAGGGTCGGGTTATGACCCGCTAAACTACGGTCTTTAGGAGATTTTATGAGCGCATTATTCGGTAAACCCAAAACGCCATCCCCGCCAAAACTGGCCGACCCAGTACCTACACCTCGCCAACTTGACGAGGATGTCAGACAAAAGGACCGCGCAAGACGCAGGCAGAGAATTGCCCAGGCCGGTCGTGGCGGAACTATCCTGACACAAGGTCAACCTCTGGCAAGTGGCAATGCTACGTTATTGGGGAGGTCGACACAGTAATGGCCAATTCTTCAAATTCTTTAAAAACCATGTCCGCACAAATCAGATTTCGCATGAAGCAAATGGAGGAAGTCAAAAAGTTTTATGAGGACAGAGACTATGACATAGCACGTTATGTAAACCCTCGTCGAGAGTTAATTCGAGATTCTATGAGGTTTGACAGTAAGGGTGAACCTCGTGGCAAGATGGCGTACAGTGGCGTTCCAAGTTCTGCACTTGGCATATGGGCGGATGGCATGCAGGGGCACATGGTGTCTCAGTCGCTTCGGTGGTTCAAGAGTGTTCTCGGCGACCCCGAAATGAATAGAATAGACGAAGTTCAGAAATATCTACAGGTATATGATGAGGCCATGTATGGCGAGTTTAACAGGTCTAACTGGTACGCTATTCTACCGGAATGGTTTCGTGATGCAGGTTCCATAGGAACGGCTACTCTGTTTACGGAAGAAGATATTGGTAATGCCGTCGCTGTTCATATGCCAATTCACCCAAGAGAAATATTTATATCAGAAGATAGATATGGAAATGTAGATACTGTATTCAGGAAGTTTTTCAAAACCGCAAAACAGGCAATTGAAATATTCGGAGCAGAAAAACTATCGACAGACATCACGAATAATGCCAAGGAATTTCCAGAAAAGAAACATGAATTTATTCATGCAGTATTTCCTAATACAGATAGAATGTTTGGCAGTCTTCTTTCTAAAGATAAACGGATAAGTTCTGTTTATATTCAGGCCGAGGCAAATAAGGACCCTCAATCCGATGGTTTACTGAGAGAGAAGGGGTTCGATATTAACCCTTATGCCGTATGGAGATTACGAAAGAACTCTGATGAGATATACGGCTATTCTCCTGCCGCCGATGCTATGGTATCAATTATAAAAGCGCACCAGATGTCCAAGACGCTTCTCAAGGCCGCACAGATGGCGGTAGAACCTCCCCTGAATGTGCCGGAACACATGAGGGGCAATACAAGAATAAAACCAAGCGGGCATAACTATTTCGAGCGTGGCGGGGATATGGTTTCTGTAATCAATACTGGAATCAATTATCCCATCGCCATAGACAGGGAAGAAAAGGTCCAAAGAATCATCGAAGACGCGTACAGGGTGGAGTTCTTTCTTATTCTTGCACGTGCAGAGCGAGAAATGACTGCAACGGAGATTATGGAGCGACAGGCGGAAAAGTCTGTTCTTCTTGGCCCGCAAGTTGACCGACTTGAGCAAGAGGGACTTGTGAAGGTGTTTAATATTGTTTCTGATATAGCGGACAAGGGCGGACGTTTGCCGGAGCCACCGCAGATTCTTATTGATGCCGTCGAAGAGGCAAAAAGACGGGGTCAAAGACCCATAGGAATTGATATTAGATTCATCGGCCCGCTTGCCCAGGCACAGCGCAGACTATTCCAGATGCAGCCGATAAAGAATTTTCTTAATGAAATAGCACAAGCGTCTGTAGTGGTTCCTGATGTATTGATTGGTATTCATCCCGATAGATTACGAGATAGAATTGTTGATTCAACTGATGCACCAATAGATATATTGCGAACCCCAGAAGAAATACAGGAAAAGCGAGAACAGGACGCGGCAGAAGCGGCACAGCAACAAGCAATGCAAGTTACTCAAGGCATGGCAGATGCATATCCGAAGATAAGTAAAAAACCAGAAGAGGGAAGTCCGGCAGCGCAAATAGGAGAAGCATTAGGGGTGTAAGCGAGAATACAAGCGAGAATACAATCAGGAGTGTAACAATGCCGCATAGAGGAAATAAGCCATACAAAAGCAGGCCGGGACACAAAAAGCTTAAAGGGAGAAAAAAAGATGGCAGAAAGAAATAAAGAAGTAGACGAAGTATCATCCTATCGCATGTGTTTTATGACCGATGCGGGAAGACGGGTTTTGGGCGACCTCCTGATACAGGCAGGGTATTTTGACACTGACCTATCGACTGATGGCGAGATAGCTGTTCAAAACTACGCCAAGAGGATAGTAAAAAAACTGGGGATATGTGATACGCCGGAAAAGGTTACTGAATACGTAAATGGATTATTTAATTTGAAAGTGTTGTAAAATGGAAGAGAAAGAGGTAATAACAAGAGATGTTGCTGACGGGCTTGCACAGGCGGGATTAGGGACTGTAGAACTGGCAGAGTTAAAAGAGAGGCAAATTGACAGGTCCGAGGCTCATAATAAATTTTTATACAGAATTGAAGAGATAGAACAGCGCATTGACAGGATTGTGGTTGCACATGAGAAAAGTAAAAAGTTGAAAGGATTGTAAAATGACTGGAGCTCAAGATACGTTGCTCTCACCAGAGGCAACAGCGCAGACTGAGACAACTTCATGGTACTCGGAAGAGAACAAAGAGGTAGTCGAGAGATGCGGATGGAAAGAACCAAACGATGTAATTAAAAGTTTTAGAAATGTAGAAAAAATGTCGAGCGGTATGGCAAAAATGCCAACGCCGGAGTCAAGTGCTGAGGAAATCAGGGCGTTTTACCAAAAGACCGGTTGTCCCGAAAACCCAGAAGGGTACGAAGTCTCTGTACCGGAAGGTGCAGAATCGTTTCGCAACGAAGACATAGAGGGAACTCTAAAACAGATAGCCTACGAACAAGGCGTAAGCAAGCAGGCATTTGAAAGTATCGTCAAGGGTTACTACGAAAAGATGGCATCTGACTTGCAGGCGGGACGAGATGCCGGCGAGAAGACACTTCGTGAGGAATTTGGAGACAAGTACGACGAATCCCTTGCCGTGGCACAGAGGTTCTGCGGGACATGCAGTGATGAATTTAAGCAACTGCTTGAGCAGACAGGACTTGGTAATAACCCAATTTTCATTAAGGAATTTCTCGCCAAAGGAAAACAGATTATGTCTGATACACTAATCAAGGGAGATGCCGTTGGCGAAAAAGGGAAAGATGAGTACGTTCCAGCATACAAAGATTCGCCTAATATGTATGCTACCGGTGATGACGAAGATAGCAAAAAGGCCCGTGCCTATTTCGAGGCGCGAGAATATAAATACTAATTTCCTAAAGGATAAAGGTTAGTATTAAGAAGTCTCAGGATAACCTTATGGCCTGAGTGTATACACGTAAATCGTGTAACTGACTGAGTTTATACAGAAGTAGAAGCCTGACAAGAACAGGAAAACTCCTACGACCACAGAGAAAATCTAACTATTGTTTAAGGAGTTATCATGGCTATTACAGCAGTAAATATAGACGACCGCGAGAATCTAATCTTAGCGGCCAAAATGACGTATAATCAAGAAATAATTGATGTTGCAGAAGTATTAAACGAACAAAACGATATTATAGCCGACGCGATTGTTCAGCGTGGTAATGATATTACATCTCATGTTGTATCAAGACGAACGGCCCTTCCTGGTTCACAGTGGATAAAGGTTGGCAATGGTTGGAATGCAACCACTGGTACGATAAATCAGATTCGTGAAGAGATGGGAATGCTCAAGGCAAGGTATTTGTGTCCGGAGGATGTTATGCGCTTGCAGCCTAATCCGGCTAAGTTTCGTATGCAGCAGGAACGTGCCTATATCGAGTCGATGGGACAGGAACTTGCCAATACTCTGGTAGGGAATGTTAGTGCCGGTACATTAAGTCCGACAGTAAAACCGCCAGAAGAATTTGCTGGATTCCAGTACAGGTATGGTTCTCTTGGAACAACCTTTACTAATTATGTTATTAGTAATGGGCACACAGTAGATGACAATACCAACACCTCTATATGGTTTATCCAGTGGGGTGCCGGCAAGGTCTATCTAACTCACCCGCGTAATACTGATGGCGGTGGACTGAAGAAGGTGGATAAGGGCTTACAGTACACTCTTGGCGACAACGCCGCGACTTCTGCTTCACAGCGCAACAACCAGTTGTGGGCGTACATCACTGAATTTGCATGGGATGTAGGTCTTGCAATCGAGGATACGCGCACAGTTAAGCGTCTTTGTAATATCGACCCTGACTACACAGCCACAAATACTTTGAACGAAGATTTTATCATCCAGATTCGCAACAACTTCAAGGGCAACGACACTATTTATATGTATTGTAACGAAACCGTGTTTACCCAACTCCAACTTCTTGCTAAGGACAAAATTAACGTCCAATGGTCAGAGAATAACCCGTTTGGTAAACCTCAACTTTACTTCCTCGACATGCCGATACGTCGCTTAGACGCTATCACAAACGTCGAGCCAGTTATTGCTTAAGGAGAATACTTATGGCGATTTTTGATGCTATGTTTGAATTTATGGATGATGCCGAACTTACAGGTTCAGGCACAACGCTTTATCTTCCCATATCAACTTGGAAAGAACTTGATTGGACTATTGCCGATCTTGAAATGGGCGCCGGCGAACCTCTTTGGTTGAATATCAGAGTAGGCACGACTGCTTATTCATCTGGAACCACCGATACCGACACAGCTACCTTTAAGTTGTTCGCAGATGGCACATCGGCAGGTCAGGATAGTAGTAGTGTGGAAATTGCGTCCTCTGGGCCAATAGCCATGACTGCTCTTACAGTAGGTTCGTGGATTTTACGGCAACCATTGAGGTATAACTGTGATGAGGAACGGTATCTCACGATAGGCGCTGTATTCAGTGATAATATTTCCGCTGGTACGGTAGATGCCTGGCTTGACCATGGACCTCAGTCCAGTTATGACACTCAAGTGGCTAATTCTAATATTTCGTAATGTATTACTTAATGTAACACAGCAACTTATTGAGGACATTTATGCACACAGTTGTTGGTATACCATTAGCGCCAAGTTATCAATGTGATTCAAGGATTACAACTTTACTTGAATCATGGGATAGAGCACCCGATGTTACTACATTTTATGCTGCCACGGACGATGTAACAGTAGGTCGCGACAAAATTGTACTGTTCGCGCAGAATCTTATTCCTCGCCCGACGCATATTTTGTTTATAGACCATGACGTTATGCCGAGATATACTACGCTGAAGAAACTTCTTGCTAATGACAAAGATGTTGTCGCTGGTGTATACCCTTTGAGTCAGGGTTGCAAAATAGCTTGGTGTCTGTCTCGTGAAGACCCATTTAAGCCATTACCTATCAACGAACTTCCTGATAACATATTCAAGGCCAAGTATTCCGGCTGTGGAATGATGTTAGTTAAAATGGAAGTATTTGATAATCTTGAATGGCCCTATTGGAAGAACGAGTTCAGGCGTGGTGCAAAGTCATCTACTGAAGATGTTTACTTTTGCAAAAAACTCGCTAAAGCTGGTTATGACATCTGGATTAATCCAAAACTAAAGTGCAGTCATTTTAGACTGATAGACCTCTTGGGAGTTGCAATGAATTATGTGAAAGGAAAGAAATAATGAAAAAGTTTTTAATTATGTTACTCTTTATTGTCTTTATAGTCCAACCGTGTATTGCGGCGATTAGTCCAAGTATGGATAATCGGAGGACTTATAAAAATTCGTATCGATGGACGGGCAGGTCAAGAGACTACATCCTTCAGTGGGCACAGGCGGTAGAAGACGCTTTAGATGGTACAAGTGGAGTTGATTCTCTGCTTCTTTCCGGTCTCTCAACTTCTGCTGGCGCGGCACTGACTGACGAAGGGATTCTTTTCTACGATACTGGGACTGATAACTTGAAGTATCGTAATGCCTCTTCTTTGGTGACGTTAGCAACGTCTACTTCAGGAACAATGGATGAGACATACAATCAAGGTTCAGGCATAACTGTTGATACTGGTACTGTTGCACTTACTGGCACTGACGCCTTAAATGCAGAAGTGTTGGCGATAGTACATGCTGAAACAGGTGCTTATCCGGCCTTCTCGATTAGTAACGCAGGTACAGACCCTACCATTGAGATTACCACGTCTGGTACTGGTGCTGATATTACAGGTACAAGTGCTAAGTGGTCAATATCAAAGACCGGAGTACTTACATTGGAGAATGGTGATGCAATCTCTAATGGAACTAATGACGTGTTCCTGTTCGATACCGGCGTTGAGGACTTAACCATTGATTGTACTACTGGAACTAATACGATAACGCTTGGCGCAAATGGCTCAGGTGCCGTAACATGGGACTTTGGTACATTTGTAACAGTACAGGGCATAAGTACTTTAACTGGTTCCACCGCTGGCGATTTTACAATCCAGGTTACCAGCGATACTGGTAACGAGGATTTGATTATCAATCAGGCTGGTTCCGGTGACTACAGTGTGATTATCAACTCGGCTGGTACTGGTGCTGCCGCCATTGATTTAACAACCGCAACTGGCGGTATTCTTCTGTCGGCGAAAGATGATATAATCCTGACGTGCGCTTCTACTACTACTGATGATAATATCACCATCCAGCAAACAGGTGCATTTGCTGCTGGTGTCGACATCTTAGCTGCTGGCACTGGGACAGATGCTATTCTATTGTCGGCTTCTGCCGGCGGTATTACGCTTACGGCTACAGGTGCGGCATCCGGCGATGTTGTGATTACTACTGTAGATGATTTCTCGCTGGTAGCGACTGACGATATAACGATTGACGGTAACTCTGCTGGTTCAATTATCACTATCGGTGGCAACAATGATGGCAATGTTATACTTATCGGCGTAGACGATTCAGCAGCCGATGCTATTACCATTGGTTCTGTTAAAGACACCATAATTATTGATGGTATTGCAGTGACGGTAGGAGACACAACCGCTGCCGCTGCAACGATTATTCAGTCTGGAACAGGTGATTTGGCATTGACAAGTACAGATGATATTACACTGACGGTAGCAACTACTACATCGGATGCCATTGTGCTTACTAACACAGCAGGAACAAATGTTACTGAAGATTCTATGGCTATAGAAATCAGGGCTACTGCTGGTGGTATAAACATTCAGTCTGATGCTGCTATTAATGGTGATACTCTTGTTCTTCGGGTTGATGGTGGTGCAACAGCCGACATTATGATTCACAACGATGCCGGAACTGGGACTGACTGTATCAATTTGGTTGCTGATGAAGGTGGTATTACATTGGATGGTAACCAAGAAGCCTCGTCGTGGACTCTTACTGCTAACGGCGCTGGCGACGACCTTAGTCTTATTCAAGACGGTGCTGCTGATGGAAGTATTGTTTTAACATCAGCCGGTACTGCTGCTAACGCTATTGATATTAACACCTCCGCCGGAGGCATTGATATTGATATGGCTGGTGGTATTGCTGGTGAGGACTTCAGTATTGTGACAGCAACATCTATTGATTTTCAGCCAAGTGAAGCAGTTGCTGGCCAATTCAAGGTGACTGCGGGCGGTACGCACGCAGGTGATGTTATTGAACTTGAGTCTACCGATGGCGGTATTATGTTGGACGCTAACGGTGCCGCAAATGGCGATGTAGGTCTTAATGCTGCGAATGATGTCATACTTACTGCCGGTGGCGATTTAACCCTTGCTGTTACGGATACATTCAACATGGCTGGTGCGTTAATCGCAAACAACAGAATTACAACTGTTGTTGACATAGATAATCGTACTCTCACTGAGGCTGAATCAGGTTCGATTATTGTCTTTACGATGACTGGTGCTGCGGCGACTTGTACGCTTCCAGAGGCGACCGCAAATAATATTGGCATGTGGTTTATTCTTATAGATGCTAATGTAACTGGTGCTCGCGACCTCACTATTGACCCGGAAGGCGCTGGTAGTATCAATGGCGCGGCGGGCGGAAACTTCATTAAGAACGAAACTGATAATCTTGGTGAGGGTGTATATATTTTCAGCACAGGGGCCGATGTTTGGTACACGGGTTTGTTCGGCCATACAACTGTTTGGACAGTAGAGTAATGTTTAATTTAAGGAGGGGTACAATGCGTACCTCTCCTTTACTCTTTTGTTTTTAGGGAGAAAGTGTTATGAGAAGTATGAAAAAGTGGATACCATTTATTAGTACTGTAGCAGTAGCAGTGGTAGGTTTGAGTATGGGGGTGTATTTTCGCTATGAACCACAACGCAAAGCGAAAGCCGAACTTGAAACTATGATTGAATATGCTCAAAGGCAGGCGTTAGAGATTGCCATAATTGAACAGGCGTCTAAATTGACGAATTATAGAAAGCAGTTAGCCCAAACACAGCAACCTGTGGCGGCGCCCGTAATATCGCCCGTTGCAGACCCGAAAGACGTGGAGATAAATGGTGAAAGAAATGAAGAATAAGTTTGGATTAAGTCGCAAGACTAACGTAGCGATTGCTGCCGTGGCCGGACTTGGTGTGGTGAAAGAATGGCCTTATGCTATTATAGCCGTTAGTATTATTGCTTTAGTTGCCGTTTTGTGCCAATGGAATATAGACAGAAATGTCAATTGATACTATACAATTTCATTCGCCAGTTCCAGGAATCAGTTCAGATTCACCATCTAAAATAGAGGGCACTGTTCAAGTTGGTGGTCGAGACACGCTCCTGATTGCCGACATGACCTCACGCGATTTGCTTGAGGGCATTTTAATAGAATTGAAAAAGTTAAACCTCAGACAGGAAGAAGCGTTTGAGGAAACAGTTAATGAAGAGGATATATAATGGTACGAATAAATGGTAACACCTATACCGCCGAAGTAACAAGCGATGATAGATTGATGGTAGAGGCGTCCGCACACACCCCTTCTGCAATAGCAGCGGCAAAACAAGATGCTTATGCAGTACCTTTCGAGCAGGATTCCGGTGCGGTAACATCAGATTTCTTCTATCTAAAAAATACGGATAGTAGAAATTTACTGATTTACAGATTAAAGTTATATACGATAACACTTGACGTAGAGGTGGACATCAAGACAGGTGTTACCGGAACTCCCACAAGTGGTACGCCGATTATACCTGTCAACCTCTTCACTGGCGGCAAGGCGGCGGACGTAACCTGTGAGGGCAGAGATGGCGATATGGGTTTGACTGGTGGTAATACTGTAACGAAGTTGTTTTTGGACAAGGATTTTGTGGGAGAACAGGTGTGGCACTTTGAAGGGCCTATAATTCTTCCGTCAGATACGGCGATGGTTTTATATGTGAATATCGACCCGACCGCTGATATTGACGGAACATTATACTTTTACTTCGAATAATATTAGAGGTTGCAATGGCTATCCCCATAAAAAAACATTCAATTAGCGGTAAATGTGAAGATGGGGTATGCGAAATAGAGATTGACAAATCTTCGCATACACTAACAACTATTGGGCATGAACATCACGAAGTGCATGATGGCAGGTCGTTTGTTGCCTATTTCGACAATACAACTGCCAGCAATGATGACGATATAAGTGCTATTGGGTTTATTACAGAAGATGGCACCAGATGGGCACATTTGGTAGTTAGTGTTGCGGCATCTTCTGCTGCCGAATTTTTCCTTGAAGAGGGTACGATCATAGATGACGGCGCCGGCACAGAGGCCACAATATACAACAGAGATAGAAATAGTGCAAATACGAGTATAGTGAAAGCCCTTGATACTTCGCATACGTTCGGGTTGGTAACAACATACACAGAGGTACAGATAAATGCTGCTAATTATAGTGCCGGGACAGTTATAGAGTACAGTATATTAGTTGCTGGTGAGGGCAAGAAGGCGGTTGGCGGAACTGCAAGGGGTTCGCAGGAATGGATACTCAAACAAAACACAAAATACTTATTAAGAATTCAGAATATAGGTGCATCTGCAAACGTGCACCAGATACACATGAACTTTTATGAGCATACAAATAAGGGATAATTATGGCGACAAGTGAGACTATAATTGCCAACCTTGCCCTGTATCGCATGGGCCAATCAACAATAGACAGTATTGACGGAACAGACACGCTGTCTGTTAAGGTTAATGCGATATTTGACCAGTCCAGAGATGAACTATTAGAAAATGGTCCTGAAAATGGCTGGAGGTTTTCAAGAAGAATGTATCACGGAATAGATAATGACTCTGCCACTATCACGGCCTTTGAAAATTTAGTAACCGACACCACAACGACCGTAACGGCAACGCACGCACTTGTTGCTGGTGATATGGTTATTATAGCTGGTACGACAAACTATGACGGCACTTATGATGTTGTAAGCGTATCAACAACGGTCTCATTTGTGATTACAAAAGCCTTCGTTGCTGATGACGCAACCGGAACAGCGGATTGGACTTCCGAGAGATACGCATATAGATACGCAATACCAACATCCTCTACTGTTCTGGCAGTTAAGGTTGGCGGGATAGAACTTACAGATTGGATTAAGGAAGGTACTTATATCTTGACAAATCTTGAATCTGATGAAGTTGATATGGATATTGTCTCTTCGCTCACAACAACAGTAACCTCATGGCCTGCCCATTTCGTTAGAGTCCTCGTCCTGAAACTGGCAATAGCTCTTCATTACAGTATGACACAGGACTTAAAGGCAATACAGCTCTTAGCACAGGAGTTAGACCTTGCAATGCCAAAGGCAATCGCAATGGACGAACGTCAAAAGTACGTTAAAGAGTTTAGTGAAAGCTGGCAGGAAGCGGGAAACATAACAAACATGATAGAATAAGGAGTAAATTATGACTGATAGTGTAGGTGTAACTACTGATAAAGACAATAGAAAGACTGGCCACGGCGGAAATAGAGAAATATGGGAAAAGGTTATCGTTTTCTCTATTGTAAGTGGCAATACCACAGGAAGTGCAACGATACCCATAAATGGTTTGTTACAAAAAATCATAGTAACGATTACAGATTTTTCTGCTGGCGACGGAACAGTAGATGTGTCCTTGACAGATAACGGGGATAACACCATCTGGTCGGTAACAAATCTGGCTGACCCAGCGACATACGTTTATAGTGTCAATGAACCATTTACTAATGAAATAAACATAGTGTTAGGATTTACTAACCCCCAAGCCGATGAAACGGTTACGGTAACGCTTCGAGGTATCTAATGAAAAAGAAATATTTACCGCCAGAGGTATCTGACGCATCGGA
>SDBT01010772.1_pt1 | contig 14741 bp, 15 predicted proteins | sample 2277101 | NCBI WGS metagenome assembly SDBT01 (sample SAMN10404973, study PRJNA504765) | marine sediment metagenome | isolation source: marine sediment core GS10_PC15, 103 cmbsf | place: Arctic Ocean: Southern Knipovich Ridge | collected 2010
TAAATATTGATAATGACAAGATCGCTACCGTTGGATACGGGGTAACGATTGACCAGAAAACAGCGATCAAGCATAAAAAGCTTCATGGGCCAGGAATAGTTGCCAGGAAAACTGTGTCGGGAAACAGCAGATGGTGCATGTTTTGAAAGCGACAGTAAACCTGATTCCACCCTTCCCATAGGTGTTTTTATGGGAATGGGTACGAATGCAACCTTATAGTTCATCCCAAAAAATGACTTGAAATGAGGAAAATGTCCTTCAATGATCTCTGTCTGGTCATAATGGTAACTACGTTTCGAATTGCGGTCCACCTCTTGCAAGAGTAAGAAATCGTACTCCGCATATGGAGCGAGGATTTTAACGATTCCTTTCATGTTATTAATTACACCCTCCTCTGAAGGACGCATTTGATCACCGCCGTCATAAAAGAAATCCATAGACGCATCAAGTCCGGCATACCCAATATTCCAGATCAGAAGTTTCAGGTCTGAGGAGTCAGATAGGGCAGTCGCCTGATTATTATCATGTTGCAGATTTACATTTACTGGTTTATAATCATCAATAGTCGCATAGATCAGGAATATGATAAATGCTACAACCAGTATTAGAAGCAGGTAGAGAAAAGGGCGAATTACTCTCATTCAATTTGGGTTAAAAAATTAAAAGTACATAAATATCCCTATTTCTTTGGCTTGGTGAAATAGAAATTATTTATAAATTGACCCCTGCTAAAACATATTGCTATGAAAACCCGACTACTTTCCCTGTACCTTATTTCGTTTTTTTCACTTTCATTAATAGCCCAGAAATCTGACACCATCTCCTCCTCAAAGGGAGAGAACGTGAAAACCGGTTTTTCTCTGGGAGGGGTCCCGGTGGTGGCTTATGATTCAGATATTGGTTTTAAATACGGAGCCTTAGTAAACCTGTACTGGTATGGTGACGGTTCCCGGTACCCACAGTACGATCATTCGGTTTATATGGAGTGGTCCAGGACCACCAAGGGAAATGGTATCAACCAGATCACCTGGGAGTCGGATAAACTGATACCCGGTATCAGATCCCTTTTTGAGGCCAGTTATCTGACCGAAAAGGCACTTGATTTCTATGGGTTTAACGGGTACCAGGCGGTGTACGATCTGGATTTTGAACAGGAGGGTGTGGATCAGCACGGGAATGCCAACAGGCTCTATTACAAACATTCTAGACAGCTATTGAGACTCAAGGCTGACTTCCAGGGGGAGATCCTGGGGCAAAAACTTCGCTGGCTGGGTGGCATTGCATATTATGGAAATTCCATTGACTCGGTGGATGTGGATGGATTAAATGAAGGCAAAACTGAAGAAGATTTGCTTTCTCATAACTCACTCTATGGGAACTATTTGGAATGGGGGGTGATTCCGGAAGACCAGGCCAATGGAGGAAATCATATGATTCTTAAGGGCGGACTCGTTTATGATACCCGGGATAATGAGCCCAATCCATTTAAAGGAATCTGGTCCGAGATGCAGTTGCATTATGCACCCTCGTTTATGAGCAATACCGATTACAGTTATGCACGCATAGTACTCACCCACCGGCAATATTTTACCCTGATCCCTCAGTGGGTAAATCTGGCATACAGGGTTTCATACCAGGGGATAATTGCAGGTGAAATGCCATTTTACATGATGCCTTTTATGTTCCAGTCTGCCCCGAAGCTTACCAGGGATGGCATTGGTGGTTCAAAGACCGTTCGGGGAGTAAGACGCAACCGGATTGTTGGGGAGGGATTTGCCTTTGGGAACATAGAATTACGTGGAAAAATATTAAGAACGAATGTCCTGAATCAAAACTTCCATATCGCCCTGTCCGCTTTTGCAGATGCGGGCATGGTTACCCAGAAGTATGATTTTAATAGCTCCGGAATGCCCGGTTCATTACCCCCCTACTTGCCATCTGAGATCATTGATCTGGATGCAAAAGAGGTTCCCCATGTAGGTGTTGGAGGTGGGATTCATTTCATCCTGAATCACAATTTTATACTAACTGTGGATTATGGACTTGCGTTAAAAAAGGAAGATGGGGACTCGGGATTGTATATCAATCTGAATTATTTGTTCTAGGATCAGAACTTCCAGGATCAGACCTCATGGGATCAGACCTTCGGGGATCGCACTCGTCATAAAATCTCTCCAGGAACAGTAGCATGAAATCGTGCCGTTCCAGGGCGATTCGTTTACCGGTGTTGGTATTCATCAAATCCTTTAGTTTCAGAAGTTTTTCATAAAAGTGATTGATGGTTGGTGTTGCCGATTTGTGATAGGCTTTTGAATCCTCATAATCCTGGAGTGGAATCGAAGGATCATATATGGGCCTGTTCTTAAATCCACCGTAATTGAATGCCCTGGCGATTCCAATGGCGCCAATGGCATCCAGACGATCAGCATCCTGGACAATCTGGAATTCTATACTATTGATGCGGTCTTGCAGAAATCCGCCTTTGAAGGAAACATATTTGATAATAGCTTGAATGTGCTCACATCGTTCCGTTTGAATATCATTCTTCACAAGGAAGTTATAGGCCAGCTGACTTCCAATTTCGTCATCTCCTCCATTGAATTTGGCATCCGAAATGTCATGAAGAATTGCTGCCAATTCGATGGTCATTAAGTCACCCTCACCTTCTTCTTCACGGATCTGTTTAGCCATTTTCCACACCCGTTCAATGTGAGACCAATCGTGTCCACCTTCTGCATCGGCCAATGTCTCCTTTACAAAGGAGATGGTTTTTGCAACAACAGGTTCGATGGAATTCATAAGGTGTCTACTATAGTTAAAGGACTAAAGATAATTACATATCCTTAATTATTTGATCGCAATATTTCCCTTACTTCAATGGTTAGCCATGAGGCCAATTTGTTTGCACCAGTCTGATTGAAATGGCTATCATCAAACCAATTCGATGGATCTTCAATGATACTTTGTGGGGGAATTAATACCCTCCCATAGGTTGAATAAGTCTTGTACTCTTTTGGTAATTTCTGTTTGGAACCGTATACCGGCAGGTAAAGGTAGATAATCTCAATCCCATTATTCTGGCATTGATGAGCCATTTTCCTGAGGAAGTTTCTTGGATAGCTCAGTTGAATTTTCCTTTCAAGGGGAGTAACTTCTTTTGGTGAATGCGAGCGTCTTGCACTGGCATCGTCAAGAAGAGCCATTGTAGCTGTGTCTTTGGATGTAGCAAACCCAAAATCATGAACTTTGTTGGGAATCTCCGACTGCCTTTCATAAATGATCTGTTGGGTCAGATCGACTTTATATGCCAGATGTGTCCAGATATCGGCAAATAGATCTTTGTTAAAAAAGGGATTGGCCAGTATTACGTCGGTGGTTTTTGCCACAAATGGAAAAATGGGATGGCTGTATTTGCTTTCATCTTCCCTAACCTCCAGTACCACATATTTTGGTGATTTTTCTGACAGAATCTCTTTCAGCATAACGTATGACAGGTTTCTTCCTAATCTACAGTACCCGAAATTCGCCACATTCAGATCCTGGTCTTCAAGACCCTGTTCAATGAGTCTGTCGTTGACCCCATTGATGGTATGGGATGAGCCAAGAAATGCGATATCTACAGGTTTTTCATTGTAATGTATCCTGTCATAAATCCAAATACCGTGATTGAAACAGTCATTGATTAGACCCTCATATTTTAATCGTTTATTTACTGGAAGCACCAAAAGACCCAGCAACACCGGGAGCATAAACCAAATGATATTTCTGTATAATCTCTTCACTAGAATTGGAAATATATGAAGAATGGTTTTACATCAAAATTCCCCAGAAACAGGATACCCATGAGAAGCATGTAATATACGAACCATCTGAGCTTTCGCTTTCGCAAGCCGATCCATTCACTGAAATCCTTGTTCTTCAGACGGGATTCAATAAAGAAGAACAGTGCGGTCACCAGGGCTAGTGTAAAAAACCGGATCACGGAAAAGTCCTTCACGATGATGAATAGAGATTCCAATGAATAGGAATGCAGATTTGCAAGTGAGCCGGTCAGCTGCCAAAAATGTTGGGTGTTTTCGGCCCTGAATGGAATCCAGAGGAATACCACCAACAAGAATACCAGCATAGCCCGGATGTGCTTCCCGGGTTTCAGGTTAATCATTCTTTCAATGATCAGGAAAAGTCCGTGCAAACCACCCCAAATCAGGAATGTGTAGTTTGCTCCGTGCCATAAACCAGACAAAAGGAATGTGATCATAATATTCAGGGTTACACGGCCGGTTTTCTTTCTGCTTCCTCCCAGAGGTATATAGAGATAGTCTTTAAACCAGGAGGAGAGAGATATGTGCCATCTTTTCCAGAACTCTTTTAGTGATGTAGAAAAGTAGGGTGTCCTGAAGTTCTTCATCAGGTTGAATCCAAGCATTCTTGCAATTCCAATGGCAATGTCTGAATACCCTGAAAAGTCGGCGTATATTTGAAAAGCAAAGAACAAAGCCCCCGCCACAGTGAGTAGGCCTGTAACAGGATTTTCAGGATCGAAGGCAGCATCTGCCAGGACACCAAAGTTGTCTGCAATAACAATCTTTTTGAATAAGCCCCAGAGAACAAGCCTTAAACCCTTCACACACATTGTATAATTAAAGGCTTTCTTCTCCTGAAACTGGCCCAGGAGATTTGCGGCCCGCTCGATGGGGCCTGCCACAAGCTGAGGGAAAAATGACACAAAGGCAAAAAATGAAATGATGTCTTTAGTGGATTCTATTTTCTTTTTGTAAATATCAATGGTGTAACTAAGGGTCTGAAAAGTATAAAAAGAAATACCTACAGGCAGGATCACCTGGAGTGTCCTTGTATCCAGGTTTAGTGATAATAATGATGCCATTTCAGAGAGGGAATCAATGAAGAAATTGAAGTACTTGAAGAAGCCCAGTATACCAAGGTTCACTAAAATACTTAAGACCAGGAGTGTTTTACGCGTATTCTGTTTCCGGGCATTGGAAAGCAATAGTCCAATGGTATAATCAGTTATTGAACTCAGTATAATTAATCCCAGAAAGCGCCAGTCCCAAAAACCATAAAAGGTATAGCTGGCAACAATGGTAAACAGATTGCGGAACCGGATGGGTAACTTATCATTGATCAACCAGTAAACCGGGAAGAATAGGATAAAAAAGATAAGAAAGGTGGCGGAATTAAAAACCATCCAAACTGAACTTCAACTACACAATACCAGTAAATCCCATAAACGCCAGTGCCATTAGTCCGGCTACAATAAAGGCAATGGGTACTCCTTTCATACGGGCAGGAACATTGAGCAGGTCGAGCTGCTCACGAATTCCTGAGAAGGTGATCAGGGCAAGGCCAAAGCCGAGTGCATTTCCGATGGCATATACAGTACTCTCCAACAGGGTAAAGTCTTTTTGAACAGCCAACACAGCTACGCCAAGTACGGCACAGTTGGTGGTGATCAGAGGGAGGAATATCCCAAGGGCCTGATAGAGAGGTGGGGATATTTTTTTTAGGATAATCTCCACAAGCTGAACAAGTGAAGCAATAACCAGGATGAAAGTAATGGTCCGCATGTAGGTAATGTCCAATGGAACCAGCACCGAATAATAAATCAGGTAAGTCACCAGGGTGGCGATCACCATGACGAATGTTACAGCTCCTGTCATTCCAATAGCAGTTTCTACTTTGCTGGAAACACCAATAAAAGGGCATATTCCCAGGAACTGGTTCAGTACGATGTTGCTGACAAATACAGCACCTATAATGATCAAAATATATTCCATGGTCAGCTATTTTTTTCTTTAATCATATTGAAGAGAACGAGAAGGTATCCCAGGGCAAGAAAAGCTCCCGGAGGTAGGATGAACAATATCAATGCATCGCCACTAATCAATTTCATGCCAAAGAATGCTCCAGATCCCAGCAGTTCTCTGACAGCTCCAAGCACAGTGAGTGCCATGGTGAAACCAAGTCCCATACCCAGGCCATCAACCAGGGAAGACCATACCGTATTCTTGGATGCAAAGGCTTCAGCCCTCCCGAGAACCACGCAGTTCACTACAATAAGGGGAATAAAGAGGCCCAGTGCGTCAAACAGCGAAGGAACATAACCCTTCATCACCAATTCCACTACAGTTACAAAAGCGGCGATGACTACGATAAATGAAGGAATCCGCACCTTATCGGGGATTAGGTTTTTTATGAGCGAAACCACCAGGTTGGACATCACCAAAACAAAGGTTGTAGCCAATCCCATTCCCAATCCGTTAATGGCCGAGGTGGTCACCCCCAGTGTGGGGCATAATCCCAGGAAAAGCACAAATACTGCGTTCTCCTTGATAAACCCTTTACTAAAATTTTTCCACTGATTCATAAACTTAGTTTAAAAGTTGGAAAGAGTAAAAATCACTTGTCGCTCGCGAGTTTTGCGAGCGCATCATATGCCCTTTGTACTGCATCGCAGTAAGCTCTTGAGGTGATCGTAGATGCTGTTATGGCATCCACATCCCCCCGGTCCTTTTTTACAGCAACTTTAAAGCTTTCAGGATGTTTCCCCACGAACTGCACACTGAAGTCGGATTTTCCTTTCTCCATCTTATCGCCCAACCCGGGAGTTTCTGCATGTTTGATTACTGCTATATCGATGATGGAACCATCTTGCCGGAATCCCACCATCAATTTGAATTCTCCGCTGAATCCCTGGTTGGTAAAAGTCTCTACCGCAGTTCCCAGGATTTCATCACCCTTTCGGGCCGTATAAAAATAGAGGGTATCTCCATCCATAAAAAATTTTTCAACCTCCAGTGAAGGTTCATTGTCAAATCCTGGCACCACCACCTGAATGGCTTCGTTTTTCTTCTTCAGTTCGGCCAATCGTATGGGCTCCTTGGTAAGCGCATATACCGAACCCAGAAGTCCGGCAGACAAAAGTGTCACTCCAAACAGGGTGGTCAGCATGCTTATAAAAGTTGATTCTTTCTTAGCCATTAGAAATCTCCTTTCCGAATCGCTTAGGTTTTACATATTTATTGATTAACGGAGTAAAACCATTGAATATCAGAATAGCAAACTGAACGCCTTCGGGATAAGCTCCAAAGATCCTGATTAAAACGGTTACTACTCCAATGCCCACTCCGTATATCAGCATTCCCTTTCCGGTCATGGGAGAAGTTACATAATCTGTGGCCATATAGATGGCCCCCAGCATGAGCCCTCCGGTAAGAAGGTGGAATAGAGGATCGGCAAAGCGGTCAGGATTGGCCAACCAAAGAATCCCGGTAAAAATGAAAACCGTACCCAGGATGGATACCGGAATGTGCCACGAGATAATTTTCCGGTACATCATATAGAGCATACCGATGAGCAGGGCAAGTGCTGATACCTCCCCGGAAGATCCCATCATTTTACCCATAAAAAGGTTGAGTATGATCGGAACCCCAGACATAATCTCTCCCACAGTTTGGGTAGCCAGACCCTCTTTCATCAGTCCCAGGGGAGTAGCCCCTGTAAGCGCATCGGTGTACTGCATCCACTGTCCGGGTTCAGGCCAGGCAGTCATGGCCACAGGAAAGGAGATGAAAAGGAAAACCCGGCCAACCAGCGCAGGATTGAAAATATTGTTGCCAAGTCCACCAAAAGTCATCTTGCCAATGCCCACTGCAGCCAGTGCTCCGATCATAACTATCCAAAATGGAATGTTGGCTGGCAGGCAAAAGGCCAGTAGCAGACCGGTGAGCAAGGCTGATCCATCCAGGTGTGTTGGCTTCACCTTCATCAAATATTTCTGGATCAGGTATTCGAATAGAATGCAGGATAAGATCGATACTGTGGTGACGATGATCATCCCTATCCCGAAAAAGAATACCGAAACGCCCAGTACGGGTAGTAGTGATATGATCACCCCATACATGAGCCTGGGAACCGATTCTCCCCCGTATGCATGTGGTGAAGGTGATACAATGAATTTGTTCATCTGTATAATATTTTCTTGTGGTACTTGTTCTTCTTAGACTGCTCTTCGGGCACGTATAATCTTTCCTGTTTCAGTCTTCCCATGTCTGATATAATCGAGTAGTGGACGCGATGAGGGGCAGGTATAACTACAACTTCCACATTCAATGCAATCCATCACCTTTTCCTTCTCCAACCTCTCAAACAAACCCTTTTCAGCAAGGGTCATTAGCAGGTATGGCTCCAATCCCATGGGGCATACAGTCACACATTTGGTGCAGCGGATACAGGTTTTGACCTCTTTCCTACGGGCCTCTTCATCCCCAATAAGGAGAATCCCGGAACTGCCTTTGACCACTGGTGCATCCAATGTTGAAAGGGACTTACCCATCATGGGACCACCATTGATCACCTTGGCCGTATTGTCTGGCAATCCACCAGCTTTTTCCACCAGGTAGGAAATTGGGGTGCCAATCCGGACCTGGAAGTTGGAGGGTTTTTCAAGCGATAACCCTGTCACCGTGACAATCCTGTCAATGAGAGGCCTGTTTTTCATCACCGCTTCGTACACTGCATAGGCCGTACCCACATTAAAGACCACCACACCCACATCAATAGGCAGCCCCCCCGATGGGACTTCTCTTTTGAGCAGTGCATTTACCAATTGTTTTTCACCTCCCTGGGGATATTTTACTTTCAGTTCCTGAACCTTAACAGCACTCCCTTCAGCCACTTTTTTCATCTTTTCAATGGCATCCGGTTTATTGTTTTCGATTCCCAGAATTGCTTTTTCGACCCCAAGACCTTTCATAAGGATTATGATACCTGAAAGCAGCTCCTCCGATCGTTCCATCATCAGGGTATGGTCTGCAGTGAGGTAAGGCTCACATTCAACCCCATTTACCACAAGGTATTCGGCCGTTTTTCCACTTGGAACCATTAATTTGACATGGCTGGGGAAGGTTGCACCACCTAAGCCAACAATCCCGGCATCCAGGATCTTTTTTCTGATATCCCCGGATGAAAGAACTGTATTTCTTACCAAATCATCCGATCTGTCGATGGTCTCAACCCACTGGTCTCCTTCCACCTGGATCTGCACAGCCATTTTACGGTATCCGGAACTATTCATGAATTTGTCCACCTTCAATACTTTACCTGAAACAGAGGAGTGGATATTGGTGGAGACAAATCCCACTGATTGAGCAATGAGCTGGCCGACCTTAACCTCGTCTCCTCTGGCAACCAGGACCTTTGAGGGTGCACCCAGGTGCTGTGATACGGGTATGATCGCTATTTCGGGAGGGGCCAATACCTCGATGGGGTTTCCAGAGGAAAGTTTGTTTTCTGCGGGATGAACCCCACCTCTTGAAAATGTTTTTAGACTCATCGAATCAACTATTTAGTTTCTGCTTCAGCGGGTTCTGTTTTATCGGGTTTCCTTGGTGGGAAGTTGAGTTCATGGATGGCATCGGTGGGACACACAATCACACATTTTCGGCAAAGTTTACATTTATCGGAGTCGATAAATGCCAGGTTATTATCCATGGTAATGGCTTCATACGGGCAAACCTTGAAGCACTTTGAACATCCGATACAGGCTACGCTGCAGTTCTTTTTAGCGACACCACCTTTCTCTTCATTAATACAGCTAACGAATATCTTGCGGTCCTTTTTATTCTTTTTTCTTAGCTCTATGATATCCCTGGGACAGGCTTCAACGCAGGCGCCACAGGCAGTGCATTTATCATCCACAACCACAGGTAACTCGGTGACAGGGTCCATGTGAATGGCGTCAAAATTACAAACAACCACACAATCTCCAAGACCCAGGCATCCATCGGGACATCCCCCTTCTCCCGTAGACAGACTGTGTGCAATGGCGCAGGTGGGAGCTCCGTCGTATACATTGTACCTGGTTCTAAATTCGGGTGTGCCATTACACCTGACAACTGCTACCCGGGGTGCTTGTTCAATGGCTTCCTTGCCCAGAATGGCTGCTGCTTTTGCCATGGTTTCATTCCCGCCCACTGGACAGAACAGATCATCCCATGATTCGGATTTGACCAGAGTCTCTGCAAAATTCCGGCAACCTGGAAATCCACATCCCCCGCAGTTCGCAGCTGGCAGAGCTTCTTCCACTTCATCGATCCGGGGGTCTTCAAATACCTTAAATTTTTGCGCCACAATATATAATATAATGGCTGCCGTAGCCCCGATGGTAACCAGTGTGACAATAGTAAATAGAATGATCTGGCTCATTGCACCATTAAAGTTTTCTTATGCTGAATGTAAATGTAGACTCAATGCGTCTTCTGAGAAGGTAAAGAACCATGTAATAGGGTATAATGGAAAGCAACGCATACAAGCCGACTTTCAATTCCTCAAGCCCAATAACTGTCAGGCTGATCAATACGCCCATCAGGAGTAAAAACGGAAAGACATAACCAAGGGCAACAGCCTTGTATCCCAGCTTCCTGGCAACCTGTACCCGTACCGGTTCTCCTTCCTTATAGGGTTCGCCATGCAAAACAACATCCAGGAATTTCTCCTCCTGATCGGATGCTCCGCATACTCCCTTGGCATGACATGCTGCACACGCCGATTGACTGTAAATCCTGACATGTGCTACATCCGAATCAATGTGGTCAATAATTCCTTCGTGGTCAATCATGAATGCAAAATTATTGATGTTGGATTATTCTCACTTGCTGGAGTTCATATAAATGAGATTTCACTTCTATTTATTCTGGATTTAAATAACAAATGGGCTTAGGCCACTCTTAAAACAGATATCCCAGGCTAAACGAAATTCCCTCATTTGTTATACTACCTGAAGCGGCATCTTGTAAAATGCTGGACAGTCCTTTGCGCATGGTCATGCCCACCTGGATATTCATCACCTGAAATCCAAATCCATAGCTGAGTCCATACTCTTGACTGTTGTAGACATCCTGGAAATCAATTTCAGCACCGTTTACCTTGCCTCCAAAATGGTAGGTGTAATAACCTCCAATAAGAAAGTAGGTCTTAACCATCACATTATCCGGAGCGGTGATCAACAGGTTCAAAGGTGTGGTGATGGAGTGGGTTCGATAATTACCATCTGTATGCTGACTACCCTTTGTTTCGTAAAGAATCTCTGGCTGAATGATCAGGAAGCTCGCTGCCCTGATGCTGGCAAAAACACCTGCTTCTGCAGAAAAAATTGATTTTCCTTTGTAAAACTCCTCCTTGTAATTGTGGTGGTTCGACCCCACATTTAGCCTTACACCTGAACTGAAAACCTTTGTGCCCGAGAGATCGGCCTGCCCTTCCTTTGGACCCTGCATCTCTGATAAATCTGCAACGGAGGATAACTGGTGTGTAGTTGCACTGATATAATTGGTCACCAGTGCCATTCCTTCGTAATCCAGCGCTGAGGCCACATCCTCTGGTTTATGGTAGGGCGATTCCAAACCGGTGTTAGAATGTATGGCGGGAATCCCTATTTTCCCAAAAGGTGCCGTATCGGTTCGTTGCTCAATACTTCCATTGGCCTTCTTAATGGTAATATTATATGTGTTTGCCAGCTCTCCAGTAACCTCCTCAGGGTTATTCAATAGCTTCACGCCGACCATATCCAGCCCGCCATGGGCTTCATACATACCCACCATATCAAGGCTGAACATCAATTTGATCTTATCCGGAGATACTACAGAATCCTCAAGGAAATGGGTTGAGCCAATGAGACCACTCTCCTCTCCATCAAATGCCACGATAATAACACTCCTGCCCAGTGATTCCTTCCGGTTTACCAGGTTCCTTCCAATTTCTATGATCGAGGCAGTCCCCGAAGCATTGTCATAGGCGCCATTATAAACCACTGTATCCCCTTTGCTGATTTTCCAACCCAGGTGGTCGTAATGAGCTCCCAGAACAATATACTCGTCATTCAGGTTTGGATCACTGCCAGGTATAACACCGGCTACATTGGTACCGGGAATGTTCAAGATACCCTTGCGGTGGTTGAAAGGATGAAAATAGGTACCATTGAGGGGCTTAATACCCGCTTCTTCGTATTGTTGCGCTATGTACATTGCAGCTGTCTTGCCTTGCAGTGTTCCAAATCCCCTTCCCAGAAGCGAATCTGAAGCCAGGATGTAAACGTGCTTTTCCAGCTGCTCAGATAGAGTGTTGAATTGACCATAGGATATGACTGTCAACACAATTAAAATTGAAGGAAAGATCGTTTTTAGTTTCATGGATTATTTCGGGTTTCAAAAAAAAGAATAAGCAAATGTAGTGATATCTCTCAGGTATTTTTGGAATAGAGAATCTTTCCAACCCTCAGGATATGATCTTTCAGATCTTCATTGTCAATCTTGTGGAAAATGGAGATATCGAATAAGTAAGGAAGGTTTAATTCATCAAGTGAAAGTATAAAGCTCCCAATATCATTGCTGGTCAGGCCGGATCCCTTAAGTGAGATATCAATATCAGACCCTTCCCGGTAAGTTCCTAAGGCACGGGATCCATATAGAATCACCTGGTCCACTTGCTTCATGGACGAAAATACATTGGTGATCTTTTCCAATGTCTCCTTTTTTAGTCCGAATTCCATTTCATTTCCCATTCACTTCCCACTCTGTTTGGTAAGAAGTTGTTCCAGGGTATCATGCAAGTTTGAAAACAGTTTAAAATAGTCCTGTAATATGGCATCGGATATCTTTCGGGCAGTCTCCTCGTTGTAGGTATGAACCGTTTGAATCCGGTCTTCTACCATTTTCATCCAGCTTTCACCCTGACTGATCAATCCCCTGTTAAATGCAATCCTGAAAGCATCACGACTGCCCTGGATCCCCGTTTCACCCTGGAAAACGTAGTAATCTTTAATCACATTCCACGCAAGTTCATAGGTATACTCAAAAGATTTAATCATTCCTTGCTCTTCCAAATCTGATAATTCTTCTTTATCAATAAACCTCTGGAGCTGAAACAATGCTTTCTTAAAATTGGCGAATCGCTGCTCCCACCTGATGTCCTGATCCATTTCTACCTCTGTTATTAACCGATGACTTAAATGCAATACTCACATCAATCAAAGATAAATAAAAACAACTTCAGTTTTGAGTGAAAGGATTGAACACATCCTGAATGCTGTACAGAGTGATGCCAGGATTTAATGATTTCATTGAAGAAATTCCGGAAAGGAGTTCAGTGATCCTAACTAATACTCTCCCTTATCAATAATTTTTTAAAGCTGGGAAATAGTAGCTTTATATGATTATTCAGGCATTTTTCAAATAGCGGTTTACAAATTTATTGATTTCTAATCATTTTTATCCATAGTTGAGCCGTTCGGATCGATATTACTACATTATGCTCACTTTCCAGATACGAGACGAGTAATTTCCCACTCCACCTGGGTTTTTTATACCCTATTCTATGAGGTGGATAGGCCATAGTTTTCTTCAGCTGTTTCTTCAGCGATGGTGTTAATTGAGGTTTGCGTCCGGGGAAACTGTGTGGCACTAAACCATTAGGACCTTTTGATAATACTAAATTCCTCCAACGCCTGACACTTTCTCGTGTTACATTAAAAATTTTACACACCTCTGTCATACTACTGCCATTACATAACGCAATTAATATTTGACACTTAATTGCTGCTTTTCTGCCAGCGTCCTGTTTAATCCACACTTCTAATTCATCAGGATTGAGTCCCTCTATTTTAGCTGGCCTTCTTGTAATTACACTCATGTTATAAATATAGCAAATTTTATTTTGAAATTAAAGATATTTTAGTTATATATGTCTTATATATAAACGTATTATATTAATCATAATGCACCATATGAATGATATAGATGTATATCGTGCTAAATGCGATGTTTCAATAAAGTTTTATCGCCGGAAGGATTTAACCGTGGAAACCAGGCTTTATATAGCTTTCATGGCGCTTCTGGGTAATAGATGGGGTTTAATTACCCAGATGGCAAAACAATATGCAATATCGAGAACCTTTATATATATGCTTCAGACACAGCTAAATACAGCAGTTGAGGATTATTTCTATGTAGGAAGCACACACTCTAAGAACGAACTTACAATCAAGGGGAAAGAAAAATCACTGGAATATGCCCTCTTGCTACGATTAGAGGGAAAATGCAGTATCCCTTCAATATCGGATATCCTGAAAAGAATGGGGTTCGCAAACAACTCAGTAGGAACAATCAGTCAAAAGCTAAACGAGATAGGGAAATACTTGCCAAATACGTTGGAGATTGACAATGATACAACCTTGTATGTTTATTTAGCGGCTGATGAAATGTTCTCACATTCAATACCGATTTTAATTTCTGTCGATCCAATAAGCACTGCCATATTAAGAATTGAATTGGCAGAATCAAGAAAAACGGAAGACTGGATAAATCATTTCAATAAGCTCAAAGAAAACGGTATTGAGGTTATTTTGGTAGTCAGTGATGAAGGACAAGGTATTTGCTCGGCAACCGGTTCAGCTTTCCCTGGAATTAACAGGCAGCCCGATACGTTCCATGCCATCTCTCATCGCCTGGGCAAATGGGTAAACAGCCTGGAGAAATCTGCTTATGCTGCTATTACAGAAGAATATCATTGCCTGGAAGTATTTGAGTCGGCAAAAACCGAACAAATAATACAAAAAAGAATGGATGCTTACTTTGATGCAAAATCAAAAGCAGGGCAAGCGATAATGCTTTATGAAATTTACAAATTCCTTTACCATTGTATAATTAACCATCTGCAAGTATTTGACA
>SDBT01010773.1_pt1 | contig 14741 bp, 13 predicted proteins | sample 2277101 | NCBI WGS metagenome assembly SDBT01 (sample SAMN10404973, study PRJNA504765) | marine sediment metagenome | isolation source: marine sediment core GS10_PC15, 103 cmbsf | place: Arctic Ocean: Southern Knipovich Ridge | collected 2010
ACTGGTAAAAGAAGTAGAGGCGCTAGATAACACGACTGAAATTGATGATTCAACCACTAAGTCCAAGAATCTGACTGAAATTCTTGACTATCTAAGAGATGAAGACCGCACTGAAAACGCCGAAAAAGAACTCCCAGCACTTAACGAACAACTAGAAGAGTTAGAAACTCGAAAGGCAAAACTACTCCACCTTAGTGGGGCTTTGAGTTCGATAAGTAGTATCGTGACTGAGTATCAAAAAGTAACATCGCTCAAGCAAATCCAAGAACTTGAGGATATGATGAACGAATACTATTCAGCGATTCTTGGTCATCCATACTATAAACGGATTAAGATTCACATCGAGAAGCAGGACCCTTTGCAGTTCAGCTTTATGGCTGCAAGCGACAACGAATTAACATATATACCGACAAAATTCAGCACTGGACAACTTAACGTCGCAGCACTAAGTATTTTCCTTTCAAATAGCAAACTGATGAGCGGTCAATTACCATTGCTTGCCCTTGATGATCCAACACAGAACATGGATCACAACCACAAAGAAGCATTCGCGAAGCTTGTTTCGAGACTTATTGAGGATTTTCAAGTGATTGTGGCAACAGAAGACGATGAGACCAGAGACTACCTCAAGAAATACTGCACAGAAGCTACATGCTACGAACTTTAAACCGAGGAACCTCTAAATCTTCCGATGTGCGACATTTAATGTCTGATATCCTCTATCAGATAATGTGCCAAAAGGAAATATAAATGTTAGATGGATTTCTCCCATACATCTAACTTTTTTTTGGTTTTCTTAGATTATGCCTTCTTCAAATTCGCATTCTTCTGTCATTTGGTCGTCCCAGCACTCCCAGCAGAGACCATCATACGAATCAGATTCTTCCTCAGAAATCTTCTCCCCACACACTGAGCAACTGAAGTTTTCTTGCTTTTTTCTATCCATTTTTTCATGACCCATAATCAGTTTGTTTTCCCCTAAATGACCCAGTTATCTGAGTGTTTCTCGGCAAAAGACTTGTTCACTTTGAATGGGGATACAGTATAGACCATTGATGCTTCCACATTCTTTATTGATGAATATTCTTTCCAAATCTTACTTTTGCCACAAGGAACAATTATGAGAAGACTCGATTTCATGAAGAAGACTACTATGCTTTCTTAACTTAATTATTTAGGTGCTCGCGATACTAGCTAAATAAGTCAGGATGCTCCGTATGAATCGGAATCAACTCACCGGGATTGATCGCTTGTATCATCTCTTTTATTTCATCACTTGATGCATGTCCTGACGCATGAGTAGAATATTTTTTAATGTTGAAGTGAGCTAACCAATTGTTCTTTCTTTCTTCATCAAGTTTCATTTCATCACAAAATGCATCACAAGAAGATTTTATCCAAATAGCATTTTTTGGTTTAATATCAGTAAGCTGATTCATCTCCCAAAGATTCATTGAGACCACATACCTTGAAGGATTTTTACTCAATTCTTCAGAAGTGATAGAGTTACCTCTATGAATAAAATCTCTTTCCCATTTCGAATAATCTTGATCAACTAATTTGCGATCAATTGTTGGTTTACCAATTAAACCCCAACTTTTCCTACCGACTAGAATTTTGACATTATCCAGAGAGAATGGGCTATCTTGATCTAGCGTATGCAACAGATAAGCAAGTTTCAAATTTACTACAAATTCACGTTCGTTTGCCTTTACGGATTCAAAGATAGTATTAACACGATCCAGATCTCTCGCTGGATGTTCAACGAAAACTAAACCCTTTGAATCAGAAATAATTTCTATAATCTTTTCTTTAACGCCATTTTCACTATCTTTTGTTGTGGAATCTATTCGGGTTCCTTCACAAATAAGCCATTTAGGTTTCGCCATTTTTGCCTTTTCAACAAATCTTTTACTTTGTTCACCTTTCGAACCGTGAAAGCGAATGTCACCTGTGTAGACGAGATTTCCTTCATCGCTGTAAACAATATATCCACAAGCTCCTGGAAGGGAATGATCAACAGGAATCATTTCAATCTCCAGATCTTTGATTTTTTCTTTTGTTTCAGGTGTCATTATCCTAAAATCTCTTTCATGAACGAAATCCTTGTTTCTTTTAGTAACTCTTGATAATCCTCCCTTCTTGTTTTCATAAAATTGGAATGCTTCACATGCTGTAGTAAAATCTGATAGTGAACTGGATCCAGTCTCTTCTAGACATTGCATTATTTTTTTTGTAACTCTCGTGCAGTATATAGGAATATCAAATCTTAGAAAATGAATGTAACTAGCGTGGTCAGCGTGTGCATGTGAAAGGAACACCGCATCAATCTTTCGTTCCTCTTCTTCACGACCCATATGTCTCAGATAATCTCCGCGATACAAACCCTCAATGTCCGGTAGTAGACCTAATTCAAAAAAATCTGTGAGCGCAGCACATTTTCTGGGTTGTAAAAATTCTGAGAAATATCGTGATGCCTGTTTGAAACTCATACCAAAGTCTAAGAAAATTCGTGTATCTTTATGTTCAAGTAGGATTTTGTTTCCACCTATCTCGCCTTTTCCACCCAACACAGTAATGTTCATGAGAAGTCACATCAATGGTTTACAGTATAATTATCCTAAAAACATTTCAAAAAAACTGTTCTTCATTAAGATGATATTAAACAATCTTAATGAGATCATCGATGTTTTCAAGTTCGAAATCTACCTTTCCTTCTTCAACTTCAGTTTGTCCATATTTTGCAATAGCAGTTTTTAATCCAAGAAGCTTAGCTGGAATTAAATCTCGTTTAATGGAATCACCAACCATTAAAATCTCGCTGTTAAGCAGATCTGGAATTTGTTTTTTGAGTAATTTAATTCCCATTTTTAACGGTAAACCCGTATGCTTCTTTAGATTGGTATCTTCAAAACCAATAACAAAACTGAAGAAATGTTCGATTTCCATGATAAGTAATCTCTGATAAGCCTTGGTTTTTGGAGCATCAGTCAATATAGCAATGACCAGCCCATTCTCTTTTAGTTCTTGTAGAACCGATTTTACGTTTGGATAAGGAACGATATACCGAGTTTTCGTCTCCAAATACTTGTTTATTGCAGCTGCCAGTATTTTATGATTGAAATTACCTGTTTCTTTCAAAAAGTGTGTAAATGCAACATCAGACTCTAAACCCACTTTAAAGTAGGTTTTCATTAATTTTGAATATGCCTCTTTTTCATCCATTTTCAATCCAGCAATAATCATGGCTTGAACTGCGGTCTTACAGGATTCTTCTTTCATCTGCATGAAATCAATGAGTGTGTTGTCCAAATCAAACAATATTGCTCGAAGTTTATGCATTTCAGCGAATAATAGAACCAAAGATAGATTAATGTTTAGTTATGAAGTAATGGAAAATTTACTGTTCAATTAAAGATTAATTATTTTAGATAAGACAAATAATACCCTTGTATTAACTGATAACAATGGCTCTTGACGAATTATCTAAGATTAAGCCTTTACTAAAAGACTATGTTGAAAAAAGCTCAAAGAGTGTTGAGTTACAATGGGATCCAAAGGTCACAACTTATCAATTACCCTTTGACCCCTATGCCATAAAAGAAAAAGAAAGATGTGCTCATTATTTCCTTCAAATAGCTTCAATAGATACAACTGAGTTGGTTTCACGTTCTGAAAATGCTAGAGCCTTAATGATTTACATTCACAATGCTTTAGGGAATGATCAGTTCAAGCAAGGTCAAACAGAAAACTTTCAAAATATAATTCAAGAAATTGACAATTTCTGTAAACTGGGGTCATCAAAAGAGAAGATTCCTGAAGTCCTCAATCAAGTAAATACTTATGTTAACAATATTGAAGGAGCAAACTTGCCGAAATATGCAGAGAAATTTGTCAACCCCGCGGAAATGGTAAAAGACATTGGGCAAAATGTACCTTACATGGGAGGACAACACCTCGATCATGCATGGATGTATTTGCGGTGGATGGTTCGACCTTATCCTGATCTCAATATTTTTTCAAACTTCTCCCCTAAACATTTGAAAATTCCTTTAACTTCTCTTGTTAGAAATGTCGCATTCTGTTTAGGATTATGCTCAACTCGAACTGCAGATTGGAGCAACCCACAAAAAGTGGCACAAGAAAGAGAACAAATAACCCGTTTTGCATTGGATTTATTTCCAGAAGATCCTGCAATAGTTGATTATCCATTCTATGTTTTGGGACGGTGGATAAAAGACCAGAACTTAAGCATCTACTTGCTTAGAACTTTCCTGAAATTTTGGCAGGGAATCTATAGAAAAATTGGAAAACCGCCTATCGCTTTTGATATTGCATCACGGTATGAATCTTCATTTGAGCAGGATGTAAGAGCAGAACTTGAAAAACTAGAGTTCATATTTTCTTTTGAACCAAATATTTTCTTATTGCCTGAAAGTTCTGGTATACCTCGATATACACCTGATTTTGTTCTTCCTCAGTGCCGGAAGAAAGGAAAAATTGTTATTCTGGAACCGCATGGAATCTGGACTTCACGAGAGAAGAGAGTAGTAACATTAGGCCGGCACACTTTTACTGTTTGGGTTTTACCTGATAAAATCAGCCTAGAAGAGCTGAGGTTTGTTAACAAAATGCGAACATTCAGGGAAAACTACAGAGAGGTGTATTATTTAGTGCTTATAGTTCAATCTTCAGTGAGAGAACGTGTTGAAAGAGACTATCCTGATATATATGATGAAATAATTGAGGGAAAAGATTTACCTAAAATGGTCTTTGACTTGAAAAAAATGAATTCATAAAAAGACTATGTTCGAAGAGTCACTTCGATGTCCTTCAAGATTTTTTGTACAAAAATGAAAGAAACATTAAACACATCAAACTGCTTAACGCGTGAGGAGAACTATAAAATGAATACTTATAGAGTATTCATAAACTATAAAAAAAGTGTAATCTAGCTTTTAATAATAAGTAATGATGAATATGACCGACCAGCACTCCTACCAGTCAATCACATTCAAACCTTCTGAAGGTGCAAGAAAGAAGCTGATAGAGCTCTCCAAAGAAACGGAGCGCTCTGTTTCAAGCATAATCTCTGAATTCACTGATTATGCTCTAGGAAAAGTGGAACTGAAACCTGTTAAGCAAGATATATTTTTCAGAAAATAGCTACTTGTAAGTTATATTATGTTCTTAACTTTCACGGTGGTTTGAATCGTGGACTTAGAAGAAAGCGCGCCTAGACTTAGTTTAGCCTTCTCATCCAGACAACGTTGATTTAATCCACCGCTTTTTTTGGATTCTTAAGATCAAATATTTTATTTTTCGATATTTTGTTCGAAAGGAAATAAAATCTGCAGACATAGAAACATGCAGTAACATCTCTAATGAACTGGGTTCTGTCTCTCGACACACTACAAAGTTTTTTTCTAAAGAACAATGACAAATAACTAAACAGAACCGTTCATGATAAATATTATATGTTCTATACGCCAAATACGTATAACGTAGAGACAGAGGGGAGCGAAAGTAAAACATGATTACTAAATCAGAAATAATAAAGAAAAATCAGTTCAGCACAACTAAAAGAAATTGCAGTTTGCGAAAAAATAACACATACTTGATTTAGTATGATAAAAAGTAATCTGGAGTTTGCTTAAAGAGAAAAATAGGGGACCTTTGATTTGAAGCGACAAGCCGTTAGTTCAAGCAATATAGCTTCAATAGGATATGACCCAAAATCCCAAACTTTGGAAATAGAATTTAATAGTGGATGGATTTACCACTATTTCAACGTCCCAAAGTCTACATATAATTCATTGATGGCAGCGTCGTCACACGGTTCCTATTTAAATAATTATGTTAAAGGTCACTATCATTACACACGAATCCGCTAGGAAAAAAGATGATAATCAAATCCATTCGAGTGCAGAATTTCCGCTGCATTAAAGATGAAACACTACCTTGTGAAAAACTTACAACACTTGTTGGGTCGAACGGGTCAGGAAAATCATCATTTTTACGAGCTTTAGTCATGTTCTATACTCCAACTGCGAGGTATAGTGAAGACGACTTTTATGATATAGACACAGCACAAGATATCAGTATAACAGTATCATTTACTGATTTAACAAACGAAGAAAAAAGACTTTTTAGAAAATATATAGAAAATGGAACACTAACCGTTGAAAAAATCATGGAAGGGTCTCAAAGCAAAAGAAATCAAAGGTATCACGGGACCAGTTTACAACATCCTGCTTTTGAAGCTTTTAGGTCGGCAACAGGAATGAACCTTAGAAAAGAATACAATAACTTGCGCAAAAGCAAATATTCTGATTTACCAAAATACACTAAAAAAGATGAAGCTGAAACCACATTACAAGCATGGGAACAATCGCATTCCGACCAATGTATAAGGCAACGTGACGAGGGACAATTTTTCGGTTTCAAAGAAGTCGGAGAATCTCATCTTGAACGTTTTACACGATTCATTTTCATTCCAGCTGTTCGTGATGCATCGGAAGACGCAGCAGAAGGAAGAGGTACACCATTAACAGAGATTATGGACTTTGTCGTGCGTAACGCACTTTCACAAAGAAGTGAAATAGTAGAATTGCAAGAGAAAACCCAGCAACAATATGATCACATAGTAGATCCAACAAAGCTCCCAGAATTACAGACTTTAGCGCACAACCTTAGTGATACACTTAAAACGTATGTACCAAATTCGGGAGTTGAGCTAACTTGGTCGGTTGGAGATGCAATTTTTATTCCAATGCCGCAAGCTGATATAAAACTCATAGAAGATGATTATCTCTCGTCGGTAGAACGTACTGGACATGGTCTGCAACGTGCTTTCATTCTAACAATGCTTCAACATTTGGCTGTCGCACAATCTCCTCTTAGTGAGACTGATGAGAAGCAGAATAGAAGATGTGAACGTTCGGGTAAATCAATGTTAAAAATACCCAATTTAATCATAGCGATAGAAGAACCGGAACTTTACCAACATCCTAATCGTCAACGACATCTCTCAAAAATATTCATGCAACTTACAACAGGAGAAATAAAAGGTGTGGCCGCGTGCACACAGGTTATTTATTGTACACATTCACCTCTTTTTGTAGATATCAAACGGTTCAGCACAATACGAAGACTTCGTAAAGTCCTTATTGAACATAATAAACCAAAGCAAACAAGGGTTAATTACACAACTTTGGATGAAGTTGCGAAAGTCATTTGGATTGCTGATGGCGAACAGGGGAAACTCTATACAGGCAGTACGCTAGAGCCTCGTCTTCAAAGCCTTATGACGCCTTGGATGAATGAGGGATTCTTTGCTGATCTTGCTGTTTTGGTTGAGGGCCCAGAGGATCGTGCGGCAATATTGGGAATAGCTACCGCACTTGGATACGATTTTGAGAGCATTGGCATTTCAGTGATACCTTGTATGGGTAAACGAAACCTAGATAGACCAATAACTATTTTCAGAAAACTACAGATTCCAGTGTATGCTATATGGGATGGCGATTATGGAACTAAAGGTGCAAACGCAGAGGACAATCACAGATTATTAAGATTATTTGAGCAACCAATTGAAGATTGGCCAGAGGCCATAACAATACAGTTTGCCTGTTTCAACCAGACTCTTACGAAAACTTTACGGAACGAAATTGGTGACGATATATACGATTTCGCGGTAGATGCATGTTGTAAACGTTTATGCATGGACAAAAATTACGCTGTTAAGAATCCTCTAGTGATCCAAGAGATTATCGAAAGAGCTAAGAAAAAGGGAAAATTAAGTATAACTTTGGAGAAGATCATTTTCCAAATTCTCCTTCAAAGAGAAACTAAGGTAGGTTCAGGTAACGCTTAGGGTGATGGGAAACAATGTTAACTGTCGGGTGATAGAACCTCACGAAGAGTCTCTAACGGTAATGTTTTTGGTGAACTCCTTAGTCAAAAAGCATAAAACATAAAACTACATTTTGATGATTCAATAATTAGGGGAATTAGATTGCTGTTTGATGAAAATTTTGCAAAGTTAAGTGAAAAACTTTCACACAATAATATTACTTTAGAAAATAACGGAGATACACTTGTTCTCCGTGAGAATGTGCAATATGCTCTCAGTAATTTACCTCGTTTAAAAGATGAACTAAAAGAGGTTTACAAATTGAGATTTAATTGGGATAAAAAATATTGGTTCCTTGGAAACGAGGGAATAAGAAAACTATCGGAAAGAATGTTAAAATTCAAACCGACATGTCTGAAACAGAGTTAAAAGCTAAATTGGCTACTTTCATTAATCAAATAGAACATGACGAGCTAAAAAATGTATGAATAAAATTCTTAGCGAAAATCAACTTTTTTATGAATCGCCAGCAGCAGTCTATTATCACCACGCATATAAACATGGATTGTTAGAACATTCGATTCAAGTTATTGAATTATCGTTAAGCATGATAAACACATTAGATGATGGCATTATTATAAATAAAGACCTAATAATTGCTGGCTCAATACTCCATGATATAGGTAAAATTAATTGTTACAAATTGGTTGAAGGTGGAATTGGTGTTTGTCCTGCCCTTTCAGAACAAGACCATATAATAAATGGAATCAAATTAGTTTCTCAATACATCCAATGTAACCAACTTGATGAAATACTGCATATTATCGCTAGCCATAACAAAGAGAAAGAATATGGCTCTCCAGTAGAACCAATATCAAATGAAGCATGGATAATCAACGCATCAGATGGGCTTTCATCAAAAATCATGGGATAGAATGTAAACATCTAAAAAACTTGGAATGATACAAACAGCGATTGATTGTGCCCCATCAAACAAACACTCAACACTCATTTTTTTTACCCCCGAAGACCACACTAATTTAATTTACAACCATACAGTAACAACACGGTATATCTTTTAGCACCAAACAAACACCTCTGTCGTAGAGTCAGAGGGGAGTAAAAATGAACCTAAAAAAACCTACGCCACGCATGGCATTAATAACAAAGAAATGTTAGGTTTGTTCTCTTTCCCGCGTCATAGATATACATATTTCAACATTTTGACTGAGACGCGCGATATGCTCTTTGTCTATTGTTACACCCGCTTTTTCAAAAGCTTCTTTCATAGCACTTTCCGGCATACACTCGTACCTCTTTCGTTTATCATCATCTGGAAGGAGAACTAAATTTTTAACTTGCTCCTTTACACCAAGTTCTGGAAACATCTGAGAAGGAACAAGTTCGATCACAATTGAAAGCCCATCCATACCAAGAATCAGTTCAGCCCAAGAATGATGGGTCTCTTCTCCATTATGCAAATGTGGCGAATAGAAGAATCCTCTTCGCACTTCAACATCGTAACACAACTTCTTCAAAATATTATAAGTTACACCGGCACCTGTATGGCAATCAAATGTCACATGAAGACGTTCTAGACACCCAATTATACTCAAGACATCTAATCGTAATTTGTCGATTTTATGCTTAGACATAGGACTCTCCTGAAGGATATTTAAGTTATTTAACCTATAAAGACTCAGAGAGAAGAACGAAAGTAAAACCAAAAAAACAAACGCCACATATGGCGTTAATGACGACAAAACTTCAGCCGAAGCATGCAGAATCAAAAACGAAGGAAAAAACAAATGGAAAACACTAATCCAAAACGCAAGGGGAAATAACTAATTTTCGAACTTTAATCATATGCTGTAAAAAATTGTGGACCGTTAAAATGAACCATATGTTGAGGATGCACAGCAATCCAAATTTCTGTATCCCACGCAATATCATCTATATGCTTCTTAAATTGTTTAAAATCTGGGAATGCGCTGATATAAACTCTCTTTGCTTTACACTTTTTCAGTGCTTCTTCAAGTTCAATTTTGCGTTTATGCGTAATTGGCCCATGTGAAGTTACGGCTTCAATAAGAAAAAGTTGATTCTTATCTTTATTATAATATACTACGTCTGGCAATTTGTCGTGCTTAGTAATCGGAATTCGTAAACTTGTTGCTAATTCCTCGTTCTTATAAAGCAATTTTCTGGCTGCATCTCCAACATAGACTAACTGCGAATCAGGAAAGAATGTGACTTTAAGTTTTGTTATAACTTTTACTTGTAACTCATTGTGTTTCCCCGGAGAAAAAGATAGATGTGAACCTTCAGGCAACTCTAAAGAAACTTTATTTTTTTCCCGCTTTCTATCATATTTATCTACTAATTTCCCCACAGTATTTATGAAATCATTCAACGAATTTTTCCAAGAAGGTGTGCCAAACTTCTTTACAAGATTAAAAGCTTCGTCAGTCAAAGCGTATACAGTTTTTGGGCTATTAGTTGACCTTTTTGAATCATCTGGATTGATCTCAACTATTCCCGCGTGCATGAATTGATGAAGCGTTTGACGCCTAATACTTTCCCGTGAGTTTTCAGCATACGGCTTACTGTAGAACTTTTGAATGTAAATAATAATATCATGGATTCTCAATTTACTTTTTTTGGCACTTGACCAAGCACTGTCTTCTTTCAAAGATAATAAAGACAATAACGTCAATGCTGAACGCTCATTTTGCTGAGCTTGTGGTAGACCCATACTTTTTAGAATTCCAACTGCCTCGTCTATCTTACTCATTATTACACTCGCCTATCCAAAGTTCAGATCAATGTTTAATACTTGTGCAACTACATGATCAAAATCACTGTTTTTTCCAGACTCAACTTTTTTTCCAATCCTCGTTATATCTTGCATAGCTGGAAAAGGCAAACTTCTGATGTCTGTGGCATTTACCTGTGTGTTCCCATTTAGAGACCGAAAGTAATTATCTACAAAAGTTGTATTCAACAAAGCCGCAAGACCAAATGATTCACATCGTGAAAGTTCTCCATTGACTTTATGAATATAATTAACATGATTCTCGATACCTAAAAACGCATAAGATAACTCTTCTTTAAGGAGAACCGAAGCACATAATCTTCTTTTTTGTTCTTTTGAAGAAAATCGTTTAATTAGAACGTAGTTTTTCACAGGTAACAAAATAGATTCAGTCGTTTTGTTGATAACAATACCTAAAGGTTTTTTGTTTTTTTCCAACGGCCATTTTATTTTCATTTCTTTAAAATTGTGCATCCAAATAAGCGGTACATAATTATCACCAGTCAACTCAGTTTGAAGATTCTCTTTGGTTCTGAAGCTAACCACTGGTCCGGTAGAGATTTCCAACCCAATATCTTTCAGAGTACATGGCCATGAATCGATAATATGTATGATATTAACGTCTTTTTGAGATATAGGTATCCTAATGAAAATGTCGCCGTTTTTATGAAACAAAACATCGCTACAATCAACATCAATTTCCTTCAGGGCATCCAAGCATTTTGATTTACTGCTGCTTATCCGTATCTTATTATAATCCTTTTTTGACTTCGTTGCTTTCACAATGATGTTTTCTTGAAGGATTGAATCTTTTTTGAAAAGTCCCCTCCTAGATTCGAAAATATGAATTTGTTCGAGGCTTACCATATTCAGGAACCATTTTCTGAATCGTTTATAATAATGTCCAGAACAAAAACTTCTTGGAGTAATAAAAACCATTTCACCATCGGCTTTCAACATTTTTGCAGATAAAGCCATAAACAGAGAATAAATGTTGGGACGGCCTAAAATGAAATCGCTCATAATTCTTGAATTTGGTGATTTTTTGTTCAGTTTGTAGTACGGGGGATTTGAAATTATGTAATCGTAATAATCATATTCTACACATTCCCCCAGTTCTTTGTTTTCTTTGAAATATCCCTCATTTTCTAAAATGAAATCTTGATCACGAATATTGAAAACAAATTTGTGACCTTTTTCAGCTAACGCATCTTGACACGCATCCAAGACTGCTTTCAAAAGAGGGATTAACCTCGAATCGTTCTCATAAGCGTCCACCTTTATTTCAATTTTTCTAGGTAATTTCAAAAGTCTAAAGCAGAAAGCAGCACTTAAAACACCAACTCCAGCTCCAGCGTCCAAGACATCAATACGATTTTTAGAAATTGTAAATAAATTAGCCATAAAACTGCTGATCTCTTTAGGAGTAAAAAACTGACCTCTGACTTTTCTCTGAGGCAAATCTTTGATGTCAAGATACCAATCGGATAATCTTGTGGCATAAGATAAAATATCTTCATTTTCACCCTTATTTATCGATTGAATGTTTGTATTGGTTCTTTGTTTCACTCCAGCAGCCTCAGTTAGTTCTACGCATTATCTTTTAGAGCATACTTAAAAAGACATTTTATCTTTTTTAGGTTCTGTTAACTCTTTAGCAGATTTGCCTATTGGGTTAGGCAGTTAACCTACGGCTCATTCCCGAGTTTCCCGCATGGATTATAATACCATTGCTCTTTATGGTTCTGTTAACTCTTAGGCACGTTGGTTAATTTCTAAGAGGTGTTAACTGTCGGCACATTTTTTTCACATAATATTGTTAGCTTTTTTGGATACTGTTAACTTAAAGGACATGTCATTTCCTATGAGGTTCTGTTAATTCTGTGATTGATGGGAAAACCCTGTTAACAGTCGGGTGATAGCTTTAAGGTATCTTTGACAAAACTTTATCCACAAGAATCAGAATTGGGGGGAGCAACCAAGAAGCGTTATTTTTGAACCATAACTTAAATTGGTTAATCTTTTTTTCATCAGACTGTTTCTTCTTTAGTTCGTTTTCCAATTCCCTTACTTTAGTTTTCAGTTCCTTTTTAGTTTGATCATTGAGTCCTTCTCTTCTATTGATTTGATCGAGAACAGAATCGAAAGCACCTATCTGAACCAGAATTTCCTTACCTATGATTGTCTTCCCTTTCGCTTCTTCTGGACTAACTATTAGTGTAGTATCTTCACCGAGTACCTCAACAGCATCTTCATCTTCAAAACGAACATTATTTCCTATCCCCACACGAACTCTTGTGCCTATAATTTTTTTCTTCTTGGACTTATCCCCACTCATCGTTTCATTCTCAATTCATCCTAAACCCGATTTATTCTCAAATACTTTGCGTTGCGTGATTCTGTAAAGTCTTCGATTACTTCGTAGGGCTGTTACCTTTCGGTTGCTAACAAAAAACGGTTGATAGGTGTCAATCAACTTTAAACATTGTGTCAATTTTAGAATTAATTACGTATAAACTGTTTTTTAACTCTATTATTTTTTCAAACTCTTCAACAATGCTATCTTGAATCATTTTTTTAGGTAAGATGAACGGGTACATCCTGATGAGGACTTTCTTTAGTCGTCCTAACCCACCTTTACCGATAGAAAATTCTCGTAAGCCTTTTTCTTGAGTAAGAACAAACCATTTCAAATTAATTTTAGATGTATCTTTTGGAATCATTATTCCACAATCTCTTGTTAAACAACATGCACCATTTCTAAGATACATTGTACCTGCTTTGCCTGATATTGACCATGTAATATATTCATCAGATGGATTGTAATCAACTCTATTGGTGTATCTAAAGATTCCATTGTTGGTAGAAGCACCTGAATAAATGGGTATTAATCCATCATTATTGTATGCATATTTTTCAGTCATTTCGTCATCAGAACCAACCATTAAGAAAAAAACAGCGTTCAAGAGTACTGGATCTCCAGTTAATTCTATGTTCGTATCAAGTTGGTCTGATAATTTCTTAATTTCGTTACTAATTTTTTCTTTTATTTTCATCAATTTTTCATATTTATCTGTAATTTCGTTCTGGATACTTTCATCAGGTATGTCAATTTTTATATTTTTGATTATTTCTGCACTTATATTCATTTGACCTTGCCTATCCCCCATTGCATTTACTATTAATTTTTTTTCTAACTCATATTTTAGCCACTGCAAATTTATTTTTTATACTTCTCTCTTAAATTAATAGTTAACACATTTTCAGTTACAATAAATCGTTTATAATTCACGATTGTTGATGCCCCCGCTTTGCCAACTCTTACTATGGTTAGAGTTGGTTCTGTAAATATGTGGTCAGGGTGTATAGTATTCTCACTTATTTTTCCAAATATCGCCATGTTGTCAGAAGTGGCTGAAATAACGATAACATCTTTTCCTTCATTATCATAAATAAACCGTTCAGTTATTCCGCTAACGCCTCTGCCAACATAAGCCACATCGTTAACAGTTGTCGTTCTCATCACCTATGAATTGGTTTAATTCTTCTTGAATTTGTGTTAGATCGTTTTTAACTTCTTTCAATAAGTCTTTATTCTTCTATGACTATGTGTTTAAGACATGTTAAAGACGTGGTTGAAAATATAAAACCACTTTTTCACAAACCTAAGCGGTTGCTCCTTTTCATTCAAAGTCTCTATCTCCACATATAGGGCAACACGGTCTCTTCCAAGAATAGTATGCTAAGTATAACATACCAAATAACAGTAGTGCTACCCAGCTAAAATTCTTCGTTGGTTTAACCGTTTGTTTACAATTCACGCAATATTTACCCATTTCAACCCATTCCGTCATACATAATCGAGTAAATCGCTTTGATGTCTTCCCATAATCTTTTGATTTCGTAAATAACCCTTTTTTAAAAGATTAAGCGTTAAATTTTAACCCAAAACCCAAACGGGTTTTTAATCAATTATACCGTTTAGTAACATCTTCCAGAGCCATGAATACTAGATTGATAAACATAAAAATTTCACAGAACAAATTCACTTCCAATATTGATTTCGAGAAC
>SDBT01010775.1_pt1 | contig 14738 bp, 17 predicted proteins | sample 2277101 | NCBI WGS metagenome assembly SDBT01 (sample SAMN10404973, study PRJNA504765) | marine sediment metagenome | isolation source: marine sediment core GS10_PC15, 103 cmbsf | place: Arctic Ocean: Southern Knipovich Ridge | collected 2010
CAATATATACACTATGTTGGCAATTATCGACCGTGAAAGGCAGTCTAAGCTCAACTAAGGTATTACTATTGCAGGTTATATGGCGGTATCGTGCCGTTGGATTACCTTTATAACTCAATTCTCGTCATTCTGAATCCTTGTCGCTGTATATATAAAGCATAAGTCCTTGGAATAACATGGTTATTCGCTATTAAGACCTGTATTCGGTCTGATAACTATTGATAACGGCACCAAAACGGTTGAAAAAGGACGCATAACTAAGCATTACGGTAACAGTATCATTTAGCTGATTGCAGTATGCTATTTCAATGTTAAACTGTGAAAAACATGGCTAGCGGGTAATTGTTTGTATCATACTATGACACCTTTGCCTTAAAAAGTGTCTTTCATGACTATTTTTACACATTCATGTACAATTATAGATAATAATCTTTAAGAGCATTGTCTTGAATCACAATAATATGATGATTAAGAGATACCTGAATTCGAATAAAAGAGTACTCCATATAGAAGCTAGTTCCAAGTAAATACTGAAACAAGAGCCTTCGGGAAATGAGGAGAACAGATATATGTTTCAAACAAAGCTTTGTGATCTACTCGGAATAAAATATCCAATAATACAAGGTGCTCTAACTGGGGTTAGTGACAGTCCACGTTTGGCAGCCGCAGTTTCAAATGCAGGTGGTTTAGGAGTTTTAGCCACTTTCGATAAGACTTCAGAAAAAATACAACAACAAATTGCTCAAATTAGAGCTCTGACAGACAAACCATTCGGTCTCAACATCATTGCAGACAATGTGACCTATATGGAAAGTATAGCAGAATTGGCTATAAATAACGGGGTTAACATAGTTACGACAGGTCGTGGGAATCCTAGGCAGTCAATAATTTCAATACTAAAAGGACATGGGATAACAGTACTTCCTATAGTACCAACTGTTAGGAATGCCATCCAGGTAGAAGCACAAGGAGCTGACGTGGTTATTGCGTCGGGAATGGAAGCCGGCGGTCATGTTGGAACTGTTTGTAGTCTACCTTTGATCCCCCAAGTGGTTGATGCAGTCAAAATACCCGTAGTTGCGGCCGGAGGGATAGGCGATGCTCGTGGATTTGTTGCAGCTCTAGCATTAGGAGCCTCTGGAATTCAACTGGGAACTCGTTTTCTTGCTAGCGTTGAGAGTGGGGCTAGTCCCAGGCAGAAACAGAAAATTCTTGATGCTTCAGAGGAAGACACAATCACTACATCAATTTTTACAGGCAAGAATGCACGTGCAATTAAGACACCAGTATTGGAAGAATGGTTACAAAAACAGAATGAAATATCACAACCACAAGAGCTTCAAGCGTTTCTAGACCAAATTAGGCAAAAACACAGAAATAATCCTGATTCTAATATTGCAGCCGGACAGATTAGTGGCATGATTAATAAAATAGAATCTGTCGAAGACATAATAAGAAAAATTATATATGACGCGGAAAAAATCTGTAAGAGTTTAAATCTACTATCAAGTATCGAATAAAAATAAAACACTCTCTGTGGAAACAGGTGGGAAGTAAGCTCTGATGAATTATATTATTTGTAACTCGACTTCAGCAATTTTATTCAATAATAGAATGGGATTGACTTAACCCCCTCCGAGACACCCGCAACAGTACCATTCTGTGCTGTATAAATGGGTATCAGACTATTATCCATATGACTCACCTCCAGACATATCCTGGTACATACTTTAGCCGTTTCTATGTTTGGAGGCAAGCTTAAAGTGGGGTGCTCCTCTTTGCTCTATTGCTTATGCTCCCCTCTTCAAATAAGGCAGTAGTATAGAGCACACGCAACGGATTTGCTTAAAGAGTGCTAGATGTAGGCGATTAGAGTGGTATCTCGTTCCTATCTTGTTGCTTACCATTCTGGCTAGGCACAACGGATTGAATCCCCTTCAATAAGAGGCTGTTCTATCTCTTTAAGAAAAAACCTATCAAGCAGAAGACTGGGACGCTTAATAAGAACACTCCAAATAGTAGATTAGGATTGGAATTCAGATTCAATGGCTCTGCTAGAGCTATTGAAATTACTGCCCCAAAGATGCTGCCGAGAATACCAAGCAACAAGGAACCCCGTCGGTGAAGAATCTTTTTTATTGAGACAATACCGATTATTATGCCTATGGGATAACCTATTATGATACCACCAAGAGCGAGACCAAGTGCTCCGAATCCAGATGAGTCACCTCCCAGGACTTTGCCACCAATAAGAGCACCTAATAGTCCAAATACGATACCGGTAATTCCTAAACCGATAGTCATAATAACAAACTTGACTATTTTTCTAGCTAGGGATGATGATTTCTTAGACATGCTCTTACTCTAAAGCTCCTATTTCTCGTTATCGGGACTATTATACTCTATGTAATATGTAATGAATACAGTGTCTTGTACAGCTTCAAGCTATCCTCAAACCTCACTGACCTAGTATACCGCTCTACCATCTGAATAGATTTCCAGCTATCCCTTTTAGATTGAAAGTGGTATAATACTTATCAAGTCTAACCAGTGATTTTGAAGGAGGTGTCCTATGCCAAAAGGCACGATAAAAAAACTCATGGACCGTGGTTTTGGGTTTATCCAGATAGAACAGGGAGAAGACCTATTCTTCCATAGCAACAGTCTTGAAGGAGTGGAATTCAATAGCCTTAGCGAAGGACAGGAAGTAGAATTTGAGAAGGGTCAGGGACGTGATGGTCGCCCCGCAGCAGTTAAGGTTAAGCTTGCTGAGTGAGTCTAAAGGCGAATAGCATCAAATCAAGTACCACCTCTCTATAAAGTCGTAGCTACTCCCGCACTACACCTTTCTAGTATATAATAGCAGAATACAACAACTTCAAGCTATCTTACCTTCTGATTTGCAGTTGAGAATGTATCCTGTTGCTAGAGATTCAAGACTTGTCGTGGGGATTAGATTTTCAAGAGTTAAGCAGTCTACAACTTGATTTCCCATATTTCGTAGCGTAGAATTTACGTGTAGCCACACGTGGGCGATTAGCTCAGTGGTTAGAGTGCTTGCTTCACACGCAAGAAGTCACTGGTTCAAATCCAGTATCGCCCACCACGTCACCAGTTCTCTTCCAAAAAGAATCACCGATCCTCGAAATTTTGGACATAATCTTCGGTCCCGAGCTAAGGAGACGGCTTGTGGGCAGGCAGATGTCTAATGATGAGATTTTTCTAAAATACCAACCTGAATTGCTCCTTAAGATTCACAACGAGATAAACCTGAAGAGCGATATTGCTCTGGATGTCTACAGGGACTTCATTATGGTAATAAAAGGGAAGGGAGAAAGGGAACGGATGATACCGCTGCATGCTTCTTCTTGTGAGGGTCCACTCCAACCACAAGATACCCGGCTGGAACTTACTTGCGCTTCTTTGTGGCGCTATTCTTCATAGTATTAGGCAAGGATACCCCGACTATCGAGTCGGGGAGGAATTGCCTCCTCCTTCCTTCTGTTTTGCACTCTTGAGGTCTTTTTGCTCCTCCTCGGATAGGACACTTACCTCTAACCCCCACACCTCACCATCAATAACAACCATAGGGATTTCTCCAATCTTGGTAGGCTTTAGATATTTCTTCGTCATATTGTTCTCCTTTCGCTTTTAATCCAACCACTACTCCAGTTTTACAAGCTGGGCAAATAAGCAAAAGCTCGCTTGTTTCTTCGTCCAGTGTAAACCACTGAGCCGAGCAATCGGTAGACTTCCCTTTCCAGTCGCATTTAAGACATCTTCCCTTGAACATAGCTGTTGTCCTCCATCATCTAAATACCCCGACCGTAAGGTCGTGGGAAGTTTATTGGTGGTTCCTCCTACACAGATTAGTGTTTGCTCTTACACCCTTCTATTGTAGCTGGAGCCATCAACACTTTCTTAATATACTAAGGGACCCTTGTTAGCTAAATAATGAGTGGGAAAGAGGCCGTAAAAGTTCTTGCTTTTAACCTGCACGGTCTACCAATCAAAACTATTCCACACCCCGAAATTCAAAATTTTTAGAGTTGTCTGTTACACATTAGAGGTCGTGATTTCGAGTCCTCCGCCGCTCACTATTTCGTACAAAAGGTAAAACTTTTGAAAAAACCTTCGTACTAGCCTTTTGACGGCCCACCTTCTTGCTTGTTTCCATCCCATGTCCCTAGTCAAACTTACAAAAAGGACAGCGTACTGGTAGCTCCTATGTGCTTGATATAATCTGACAATGAGGTCAAATATCTGCCGGTAGCATGGACAAATCTCTTTTGCTTCGTGTCAACCCTGATATGGCGAAATAGCTCCTTTGACATTACTACATAAGGAACGATAATATATCCCCTAGGGGGGATATATGCCAGTATTGAGGTTATTGCAACGCTATAGAGCAGTTATTGTCTCGCGAGATTCCATTATCACCGCAACCACAGGCTTATTCATTCTTCTCAGTGGTGTGCTCGCTCTTGCAGGAGTCACGCCCGAGATACACACTGCGTTTGCTTTGGCAGGAGTAGCCGTAGGAGGGACGTTCATAATTATCGGGGCAGTGAGGGCACTGCTTCAACGCCAGGTCAACGTTGATGAACTTGTTGCCATTGCCATCATTGCATCAGTAATCTACGGCGAGTACCTCGCTGCCGCCTTTGTCGCCTTTATGATGCTCTTTGGCAAGCTACTGGAGGACTTCACCGCTGAGCGAGCCAGTAAGGCTTTGGAGGATTTAGGCAAACTCGTGCCTGCTAGAGCCTGTGTCCGCCGCAACGGTCAGGACCTCTTAATCCCTATTGAGGAGGTAGTGCCCGGCGATTTAGTCATAGTGAAATCAGGAGAACGCATCCCGGTGGATGGAGAGGTGGTCAGCGGGCGGGCATCAGTGAACCAAGCATCTATCAGTGGAGAGTCCATGCCAGTGGCTAAGACTAAGGGTAGTGAGGTCTATGCTGGCACCCTAACCGAGCTGGGCGCTTTGGAGCTCAAGACTACTAAGGTAGGTGATAGCACCACCTTAGGCCAGATTGTGCATCTTGTAAAGGAGGCGGAGGAAAACCGAGCCCCCATTGTTCGTGTCGCTGACCGCTATGCCAAGTACTTCACCCCCTTCATCTTGGGTATCGCCGTCCTCGTTTACCTCATCACTCGAGAGCCAATCTACGCCGTTGCCGTGCTCATCGTTGCCTGCCCCTGTGCCCTAGTTATGGCTACTCCCACCGCTGTCATCGCCGGTGTAGCCAACGGGGCGCGGCGAGGTATACTCATCAAGGGAGGTGCCCGTCTCGAGGCAGCGGGAAGGGTGACAGCCGTAGCTCTGGATAAAACGGGGACTATAACCCTGGGTGATCCGCAGGTGATAAAGGTTGTGCCTTTTGAGGGCGTCTTGGAGAAAAAGGTTTTGGAGTTAGCTGCCATAGCGGAGAAGTTCTCAGAGCATCCTTTAGGTAAAGCCGTCACGACTAAAGCTAAAGAGTGGGGCTTGAGTATTTCCGATGCCGATGAGTTCACTGTTGTCCCGGGGCTAGGGGTGATGGCTAGGATGGAAGGTAGAGAGATAGTGGTGGGTAATAAAGAGCTTTTACAAGAATACCAGGTTGACCTACCCCCATACCTCAGCGACACCATAAGCAATCTTGAAGGAGAGGGTCTCGCAGCCTTGTTGGTAGCCTCCGATAAGTTGGTGCTGGGGCTCATAGGAGTAGCTGACGTGGTGCGGGAGGAAGTGAGCCAGGCTATCCAGCAGCTCAAAGATGTCGGGGTAGAGAAGGTGATAATGCTCACCGGGGATAGCCCCGAAGTGGCCAAGCGCATAGCCAGTACGGTGGGAGTTGACGAATGGCACGCCCGACTCCTTCCACAACAGAAGGTTGAATTCATTAAAAAGATGCAGACGGAAGGCTACAAAGTAGCCATGGTGGGCGATGGCATCAACGATGCACCGGCCCTTGCCCAAGCCGATGTAGGTATCGCTATGGGTGTTACCGGCACAGATGTAGCCATGGACACAGCAAACATTGTTCTCATGACAGATAACGCTCTCAAGGCTTCAGAAGCCATAAGCCTAAGCCACAAGACCCTGCGCATCATCAAACAAAACATTGGCTTTGCTCTCTTCTTCAATCTGATTGGCATTGTTGCCGTTGCTTCAGGAGAACTGAACCCCATCGGAGCCGCCATCTTTCACAATTTTGGCTCAGTAGCAGTGGTAATCAATTCTGCAAGGCTGGCAGGCAGTAAAAACCTCACCGAGGACTATCCCTTCTTTAGCCGACTATTCTCTAGAAAGAAGAACAAAAGAAAGGAGAAGATGCCATGATGAGGATGTTGGACCATTTCGAGGTTGCTCCAGACAAACTAGCCAATATATTTGTCCAGGGCTTCCTTTAATTTGCGCCACTCCTCGTTGCTGGTACCTTTGATGGCTGCCTCATCCAAGCAGGATTCTATATGATCCTCCAAGATAACTTGGGCTGTCTTTTGCACAGCAGCTTTCACTGCGGCTAGCTGAATCAGCACATCAGGGCACGGCCTGTCCTCTTTGAGCATACGCTTGATAGCCCGGACATGGCCCTCAATCCTGGACAACCGGTTTACCACTTCATTGGTGTGCTGGTGGTCATGTGTTCGGTCCATAATATATTAAAAAATCGTGCTCAATGACTTGTTGGCAAATCACGTATATTGTTGGGACTGCCGACGACTAATAGCTATACCGGTGTAGTCGATATAGCTTTACTACCCTTCATTGACTCATACGGGCTTAACATGACGTCCCCCTTCTTCAGGATTACTGATTCGCCATTGACATTCACTTCTAATTCTCCGTCTATGACAAACCATACCGACTCTGCCGGGTGAGTATGTGCCCCCTCCATAATATCCCTGTCGGGAGTAGGTTGAAACTCATAATAAATGCACGCCACTCTGTCTCCGGATTTTAGGAGGTGCTTGCCTATTCCCACCGCATGTCGCAGGGTGAAACTTTCTGCCGTATTGATGTTTGCTATTTCAATCATGCCTCCTTTTTTCTATAGTATTGACTTTAATATATAAAAAAATCATGCTCAATGGCTTTCTGGCGTTTCATGTGCATGTGGCAAATCGCGTAAAATGTTGGGACTAGCAACGACTAATAGCTTTACCGGCGTAGTCGATATAACTTTACTACCTGCCATTGCTCCATACGGGGTTATTATGGCGTCCCCTGTCTTCAGGATTGCCGATTCGCCATCGATATTCACTTCTAATTCTCCGTCTACGATAAACCATACCGCTTCTGCCTGGTGAGTATGTGCCCCCTCCATAACATCCCTGTCGGGAGTAGGTGGTAGCTCATAATAAACGCACGCCACTCTGTCTCCGGATGTTAGAAGGTGCTTACCTATCCCCACCGATAGTCGCAGGGGGAAACTTTCTGCTGTATTGATGTTTGCTATTTCCATAATGCCTCCTTTTCCCCTATTATTGACCTTAATATATTTGAAAATCATGCTATTGTCAATACTAATTGGCTCTAATTCAGATTGTGTGGAAAAATTTATGGTGGGTGGTAAGAACCCTAGAGCAGAAAGTTAAAGAGAAGGATGTCTTACCACCATGGCCAGAGGCCAGGAAAATGGTACCACAATCCTGCTCGGAGTTATAGATTATAAAGTGGGGGAGATGGTGAGAGGTGAGGAGAGGGTGATAGTGAAGACATCGGCCAAAGGGGAGGAAAAGGGATGTCCCTATTGTGGCTCAGGTAAGCTCTATGGGCATGGCGTGTGCAAGCCGAGGGAAGCACTCCATACCTGAAGCAATGGCAGAAGGGTTTATCTTGAGCTTCAGCGTCGCCGCTGGAAGTGTCGGGACTGCAATCGCACCTTAACTGAAGGTAAGGAATTGGTGCGGTCCCGTTCCAGGCTTACCAGGTGAGAGGAGAGTTGGGAGTAGGCTATGGCACGCTCCGCCGGTTCTTGGAGAGGGGGATTGACAAGGTCCGTGAGCTACGTTACTATTCAAACAAAATGGAGTTCGAGGAGTTGCTTAAATGCCGAAGTATTGGTTTACCCATGTTCATATAGTTAGTTCTGATTTTGTAAAAACAGCTGAATTTTACGAAAAGATGTTTGGGGCCACGGTGGTCGATACTAGGGAGGTACCAGGCGGACGCACCGCTATAGAACTCGATCTCAATGGGTCGATGATAATGGTGACAAATCCAAGAGACGAGCCGGTAACGTACGGCACTCCACAGGGTGGACTGGATCACTTTGGCTTGGGAACTGACAACATAGAGGAAGCAGTGGCCGATTTGAAGGCAAAAGGAGTAGAGTTCGTGCGAGGTATAACACAGGCACGAAAACCTGGGGTTAGGCTTACGCATTTCCTTGGTCCTGAGAATGTATTGATGGAGCTAACGGAAAGGAAGTAGCTAGCCTATTCTTGCGGTGAATTGGTCACAAGATTATTAACAATTATAATCGCTTGGATGTGATACAATCGAGACTGCTAAAAATAAATTAGTAAGGAGGAAGGAAAATGGCTGCTGAATTCGGGTATGCCGGGAAAATACTGAAGGTAAACCTTTCCTCGTCAAGTACGAGCGATGTCCCCACGTCTGATTATGCTGATAGATTCATTGGGGGAAGAGGCATCGCTGCCAAGGTCTACTGGGACGAAGTTCCCCCAAAATCTAAGGCTTTTGACTCGGAGAACCGGCTGATGTTTATGACTGGACCCTTGGCCGGTTATCCGGGCATAGCCGGTTCCAAGTTTCAAGTCTGCGGAAAATCCCCATTTACCAACCCAGAGCAGTTCTTTTACAGCAGTATGGGAGGAACTTGGGGGGCTCATCTCAAATTTGCCGGTTATGATGGAGTCGTCGTTTATGGTAAATCAGAGAAGCCGGTCTATCTTCTGGTACAAGATGGGACCGCTGAATTAAGGGATGCCTCGGCCCTATGGGGCAAAGACTCGGCTGAGGTGCGAGATTTGCTAAAGGGTGAGCTTGGAAAATCGGCAAAGGTACTGGCTACCGGTCCGGCTGGTGAGAATCTGGTAACATTCGCTACCATTCTCGCCGAGGAAGATGCCGCCGCCTGGGGTGCGGCTATCATGGGTTCCAAGAAGCTAAAGGCAATTGTGGTACGGGGGAGAGGCAACCGGCCACCAGTAGCTAATCCAGAGAAGCTCGAGGCACTGGTAAAATATCTGCGAGGGGTGGGGTTAGGAGCTCAGCGTAGTGGCCGAATGCTTGACGTACCATCACTTGTCAAAAAGCGGCTGATGTGCTACGGCTGCATAAGAGGCTGCGGCCGTTCCACCAGGGAAACAGCCGACGGCATCAAGGCGAAATTTAGCTGTCAGGCCGCCGTTCTTTATCATTTCCAAGCTAAAGCCTATTATGGGAAACAGACTGAAGTTCCCTTCCAGGCTACGAGGCTTTGTCATAATTATGGGCTTGATACCAATGCCATGTCAGTCATGATGAGGTGGCTTGTGGATGGCTACAAGGCCGGCATTCTGACCGAGGAGGACACGGGCCTTCCTTTATCCCAGTATGGCAGCTGGGAGTTTATAGAAACTCTGGTGAAAAAGATATCACTGCGGGAGGGCTTTGGCGATGTCCTGGCTCAGGGGCTGTATCAAGCTGCCGACTCTGTGGGAGGTAAAGCCAAAGAATTAATTACCGACCATACTGACAAGAATGGACAAAATATGATGCACGGCCCGCGGCTGTTTAACGTAAACGGCATCTTTTACGCCACAGAACCCAGGAGGGCAATTCCACAAGTGCATGAAATAGCTATGCCAGTGGAAAAGTGGATTGAGTGGGTTAAAGGAACGGAAGGCGCCTTTATGTCTTATGATGGGCTCCGCGAAATTGGCCGGAGGTTCTGGGGAAGTGAGCTTACCTATGACTTTTCCACCTATGAAGGTAAGGCTATAGCTGCCAAGAGAATCCAGGATAGAATGCATGCCGAGGAGTGCCTTGTCCTTTGCGCCCAATATTACCCACTCAGGTCCGTTGACCCTAAAGAGGCTAATGAAGGTGACCCTGCTATTGAAAGCAAGCTTTACTCGGCTGTTACTGGAAACGAGATAGATGAAGAGGGGTTAAATAGAATAGGTGAGAGGGTGTTTAACCTGGAGAGGGCTATATTCGCCCGTGAGGACCCCAGGGGGAAGAAGATCGATGACATTGCCGAGTTCAACTTTACGGTGCCTATTGAGAGTGAACCCCAGAACCCAGAATTATTGGTTCCGGGGAAGAATGGTGAACCAATAACCAAAAAGGGTACTGTGGTTGACCGGGAGAAGTTTGCCCAGATGCTAGGTGAGTACTACCAGCTAAGGGGTTGGGATAGTAGCGGTCTGCAGACGAAGCAGAAAATGGCTGAGCTTGACCTTGAAGATATTGCCCAAGGCCTGACACAAAGAGGGCTGGATTGGGGGGCAGGTCAATCGGGCCAAGCGTAACAAATCGTCAGGATGTTCAATAAAGGAACAGTTCTCCATTCACTTTATGGATTAACATCGTTTATAATTGTAAACGCCGTTTCGTTTGCTGATATACGTGAATAACCCGGATTGAATGATCGACGTTGGTACCCCAAAAGAAATCGGAAACAACCACACTGCCAAGCTCCCTTCCGGTTTCAGGACGCGGTGCATTTCGGGCAAAAGCCGATTCAAGGGCAACGTGGGAGAAGGAATCACACCAAACAACAGTACCATGTCTATGCTTGCGGCATCCAATCCCGTATCCAGAGCATCACGTTTTACCACGCGGACGTTTTTTAAATCAGCGGCCTGTACTTTTTTTGATACCCGTTCGATATAATCTGATAACACGTCCATCGCCACCAAGCATCCTTGGTCGCCAATCAGCTGTGCTGCCGGTATAGTGAAAAATCCCGCACCGCACCCCACCTCTAGAACGGTCTGCCCAGGCTGAATGTCAGCACCTCGCAAGGTTTTCACTGGACCAACGAGCCAGTGTCGAAGCCTGCTCCCCATCATCACTCCAGCTGGTTTGAAAAGCAAATTCAGAATCTTAGAATTTCCTAAGCCTTCTGTGTTCATTTTTCATCTCCTGACTCGGATAGAGTGTAAATCTATAGTGTTGTTGTGTCAGACCGCCCAACGGCCTCGCTTAAGCTGGCACACGCTGACAGAACCAAGGGTAGTGCTGTAGATATTAGCAGAAGAGAAACAACGCTTTTCACATCTGTCACCTCCCATCTAGTACCACCTGTTTGAAGCTATTCTATGTTTAAGGGCTTTAGTCTATTCCATGCTTGGGAATTTGCCAATAGAAAAAACGAACCATTTTACCGGTAACTCTAACTTAGAAAGTGGTATAGTGTATGGGGGCAGGCCACTACTAGCCTCTGTCACTCGTTTAAGCTTAGTAAGGGGACGCTCTAAGGTGAATCGGTATGTTCTATGGATGGTATATAGTAGCCGCCAGTGCCTTTATCGGTGCCTTTATCGGTGGCACGACTATGCGGGGATTCACTGCTCTGGTAGATCCTATGGTAGCTACATTTGGTTGGAGCTATGCCCAAATTTCGCTGGCAATGACGCTTCGTGGGGTCGAGAGTGGTGTTATGAATCCATTTATGGGAGCAGTGGCTGATCGTTGGCCGGCCAGAAGACTGGTATTCATCGGAGTCATCGTAAGTGGACTGGGGATACTTTTCTTGAGTCAGGTTAATAACCTGCCTACGTTCTACACAAGTTTTATCATTATTGGTTTAGGCGGTTCTCTCGGCATGCAGGTGGTGCCAGCCGTAGTAATCTCCAGATGGTTCAGGAAGAATACGGGTAAGGCCTACGGTATACTGGCGGCAGGTATTGGTCTAAGTGGATTTCTTGTTCCCCTAGTGACCATGCTGATTGACAACTATGGGTGGCGAGCCTATTTGGTTATGGTGACAGTTGGCGTCTTTGCTATTTGTCTGCCAGTGTCTTTCCTTTTCCGTAACCGACCGGAAGATTACGGCCTTTTACCCGATGGGAAACTACCAAACAGTCTCAATGTATCCCGTGGACAACAAACTCAAGATGTCAGCATGGGGGTCAAGGAAGCACTAAAGACGCGGGCTTTTTGGCATATCGGCATCGCCTTTATGTTACAAATAGCGGGAGGTAGCGCTGTACTGCTACACACAATGCCCTACCTGTCTAGCCTTGGCATAGAAAGGTCAACAGCTAGCATGATCCTAATGTACACCGCTATTGTAAGCATTCCCTCACGCCTTCTATTTGGCTGGCTGAGTGATATTTTTAGAAAGAGTTACATTATTGCTGCATCCATGGTTTTAACAAGTATCGGATTGTTTCTTTTTTCGATTATTGATAGTAGTTCCTTCGGATCAATCGTTGGCTTTATTATTGTTTACGGTACCGTTGTTGGTGCATATATTTCACTCAGGCCACCTATTCACAGGGAATATTTTGGCACCAAGAAGTTTGGGTCTATTCTTGGGTTAGGAAGCATCTTCATCACAATCGGAGTAATCACGGCCCCCCCGCTGGCAGGATGGGTTTTCGATACCCGCGGTGTTTATTATCCAATATGGTTAATATTCAGTGGCGTCTGTTTAATAGGAGCAATATTAATGTTGACCATACCACGAGCCTCCACGAGGCTAAAATCAGATAAGAGCTAAACGACCCTTGTCAAAGGCCAGGTTCACTTCCCGCCCCAAAGTGGTAAGTAAATTACGTATTGACAATAACATGATTTCTAAATATACTAGAGCCCACTTAATATAAATCAACGTTTGTATTCTATACTCCAGTTCCACAAGCTCTTAATATAGAGAAAAGGAGGCATGATGGAAGTAACAAACATCTATACCGCAGAAGGGAAGCCCATACCAGGAGGAGGAGAACGCAAGCCCATTCTAACATCCGGAGACAGAGTGAGGTGCGTTTATTTTAAGAGATCACCTAGTCCTGACAAGGATATTATGGAAGGGGCACAGGCTCACCCGGCAGAGATTGTATACTTTGTCATAGAAGGAGAGGTGGAACTGAGTGTCGCTGGCGAAAGGGTAACCCTGAAGAAGGGGGACGCCATGTTGATACCGAATAATGCAGTAATGAGTAGTAAAGTTATATCAACTACGCCGGCAGAGATATTAAGCATTTCCTGTCCCGACGAATTACTTAAAAAGCTATAAAGCACTTGAAAAAGCAGCATAAAAGGGCGAATCACCGAACGGGGTGGTCTAGGACCGGATGGGGGTATCGGCAATTCTGCTGGTGGGAGGTGATATCATGTGATGGGTAAAACGGCTCAGAAATCCAACTGTTAGAAAGGAGGTAAAGCAATGAAAGCAAAGGGATTATTGGTTTTATTAGCCATGGTGCTGGTAGTATCTCTGGCAGCATTCGCTGCTTGTGCCAAGGAAGAGGAGGGAGTGGTAACAGAGGGTTGGCAGTGGCCGGACAGGCTAATGCTGGGGACAGCTGGCGTAGGGGACAAGGGCTATGTTGTAGGGATTGCCTGGACGACACCACTGGACAAGGACATCCCCGAAATGACGGTGAGAGTAGTGGTCCAACCCGACATGCTGCTACGCTACATATGGCTAAGAAACGGCACAATAGACATAACTACTTTGAAACAGTCTGGTAAGCCTTGGATAGTAACGGAGAAGGAACAGGCAACCAGAGACGGGGGTCCCTCTCAGTTATATGGATTTTACGTATCGGGTAAACGTGATCAGGGGTGGGTGACAACGCCCGGTACCGGCTTAAAAACTCCTCACGACATGAAACCAGGAACCAAGTTTATCTGGGCGGCCTATCTCGGCCCCCCCGATGAATCACAGCTGGCGTTGATTGCCTGGGCTCAAGTTGACTATGAGGATATAGAATGGGTTCCTGCCGCTAGCAAAGCGGCTGGAGCAAGACTCCTACAGGATGGGAAGGGTGATGTCATGCTTGCAGACAATACCATGCGTGCTGAATGGTACGAACTCGAGGCGGCCCCGCGGGGACTGAGCTGGCTAGACCTTGATGCAAATGCAGACCCGGAAGGAGCGGCAAGATACCACGTAGAAAAACCTGACACTAAGTTTGCTGTGATAACAGAGGGGGTTCCAAGTTCCCTGGGCCACTATGGTATGACTACTATGGGCCCTTTGCTGGTTATGAAAGACCAGGATCCGGAACTCATTTACAATTTATCCAAGTGGCTGGACGAAAACTTTGACTTATACAAGGATAACCACCCGTCGTGCGTGGGTATGACTATAGACAATGTCATGACACTGGCTGAGAGCTACTACATACCAATGCATGAGGGAATGGTAAGATATCTCGAGGAATTGGGAGTTTGGACTCCGGCGGCTGAGGCCCGGCAGCAGTTTAATGTAGACACAATAGATAACTATGTCAAGGCATGGAATGCTGCCTTACTTGAGGCCGATAACAAGGGAATCGAGGTGAACCCTAAGAATGATGAGTGGGTTGAGCTCTGGTATAGTCACCGGGACCAGCTCCCTTTGCTGTTCGATGGTAAAATCGAGTTACCCTCGGAGTAAAGGTCTGGGGGCTTACCATTAACCTGATGTTGGTGGTGAGTCCCCGGGATTATGACGGTAAGAATGAATTGAGAGGCTAACAAACACTCTCTGTAGTGGAAGGAGGTTTATCTTTCCCGCCTCAATAGCATCATAGAGTTGCTCAAGACGATGATTTACGTCGCTTACTTAACAAGTGGGTGG
>SDBT01010776.1_pt1 | contig 14738 bp, 11 predicted proteins | sample 2277101 | NCBI WGS metagenome assembly SDBT01 (sample SAMN10404973, study PRJNA504765) | marine sediment metagenome | isolation source: marine sediment core GS10_PC15, 103 cmbsf | place: Arctic Ocean: Southern Knipovich Ridge | collected 2010
AAAGAAATAGACAGATTAGCTCAAAATCTTGAGAAGTCAACTCTTCCTGAAGATAAAAAAATTACAATGGCTATTAATTTAGCTCGTGAAATTCTTAAGGGACAAAAACAAAATCCCATCTATGATCTGAAAACAGTCCAAAAGGCTACAAAACATCTAGAACAAGCCTGGATTCACTTTTTTAAAAAAAGCGAAAAGGAGATTGACCCAAGCTTATGTAAAGGAATCGAAAAAATAATTCATGCCAATTTATTTCCACCTGAAGGTCGGCCTCCCTCTTTTGAAGAAAGGCTACGCGGAGAATTAAATCCTCCGATTGTATTTAATCAATTAATGGAAGCTTTCGATGCAGGAAATGTAGAACTCGATTACCTGCTCGAAGCGTTTCAATATCTTGCAAAGTATTTTCCTTTTGAAAGCGTTGCTTTGATTCTCATGCTTCTGCCACCAGAAAGAAGATATTGTATTTTTCCAATCATTTTGCAATACATTGAATCAGATCCTAACACAATTCTTTACTATTTTCAACATAGAGAGATCCCGGGGCTCACCTCTGAAGAGTTTTTAGAGATCGTTGAAAGGCTTGTGGAAAAATTACCAGAAGAAACTTATTTATCTCTTTCAAAATTACCTTTATCAAAAACAGCAAAAGAAAAGATCTATAAACAATTTCTGCAACAACGATTCCCTCATATTCCTCCTGATAGATTCATTGCTATTTGTGGAATGCCTGCTTTAGAAGAACTCCAATTTAATTCACATGTATTAACATCTGCTCATGTTGGAGAAATCCTTGGGGAAGGAATTTGTTTAGGAACAACGATTGCCTTAATGGAAGGTGGCTTCACAGAGGAAAGGGTTCCCGGAGCCAGGGCTCGTTTCTTGCAAGCAGCCCATAGCCTTCAAGTGAAAAAAGGTTCTGTTAGAAAAAACTTAGATATTAGTGATTACTTCATCCAGTTAGGCAAAGTACTTTTAGAACATCCCTCTTTAAGTAGCAAAATAATTTACCTATACATTGAAGCCTATGGGTGTAAAAATCTTGAAGAAGGAGTCTTGAATAAAAACAAAAGCTTCTATTCAAAACTTGGAGTAGTTGCTTATGTTCATTTTACATATAGCAGCGAAAAACTATCTCCTGAAGATGAACAATTAAGACAACTCATCATTCCTAAAGCGCTGGAAAATCTTGGTTATGATTCTCTTCGCCTTCCTCATAAAATCACGAGATTGGCACAATTAGAGATTGTTGAATATTCAGGACCGCTAGGAAATGAAAAAATGTTATTAAATTATTTATCACAACAATCAGCCAAACAGGACAAACGTTCTTCTAGTCATTTTGGAATTCAATTTTTTCCAGAACCAGGGGGGAGCGGCCATTTGATTTATTTTTCCTTTGACCCGCCAAGTTTTATCGATGCTAATGATTATGATAAAAGGAATGATTGCGTAAAGTTTCATAAGTTTGCATCAGAAGAAGAAGCTATACTAATGTTTTCAGCTTTTCTTCGTGTAAACTATGGAAAAGACATCTCAGGGATTGCAGTCACTGGATACATATCTGCTCGGTAGTGCAACATCTGTTCTGTAAATTCAGACTAAGGAGCCTTTTGCAAAACTCGATTTGGAGAGCAAATTTGATGTTTTTTCTGAATCGCTTTAGATGCAAGTCGACATATCCGATTCAGGATAGTCGACTTGCGCCGAAACTCAAATCCAGAGAGAAAAGGTGAATTTGCGCTCTCATGGAGTTTTGCAAAAGGCCCTTCAGTCCTAACTCACATCAAAAAAATCCGTAGTGTCGAAAATGCAAAACAAGATTTTGCAAAAACCTGTTTTTTAAGACTTTATAACACTATAGGGACAAAATTGGGCTAACGGAGCGCTGGCTTTGCCTCCTTGTGTTTTGCAGCCAGGAGGACGATCATCACTCCTGAGCTTTAAGATTTTCTAATGACAAAGAGCATAGAGAAAATGGCGCCCGCATATCGGGCTGCAGGCAGAATAGCCACGTATGGAGCGAAGCGGAATGCGTGGTATGAACGTCTCCCACGTATTCTCGCGCGCCTGCAGGGTGCTGCAGGAACAAGATAAAAACTTATTGATAATCACTTCTGAGTTATTTGTGCGAGTTGCCTTACAGATACTAGGTGGGGGAAAGGCGTATATGCTTGCCTATTTTTTGCCACACCCCCCAGCTCTGTGGTTAAAAAAATCTTCTTTTATCTTTGAATTAGCAAGTATTCGGTATCTCCTTAAAAGTGTAATGTGTTTTAACATAGCGAAGCTTTAAATTGATTAGAAATGCACAAGAGGGTACTGTCTTTTCTTTTAACTGGAGGCATACGATGAAAAAACTAACAACCATTTCCTTAGCACTCTCACTCATGAGTACATCTGTCTTGCTGGGGCTAACCTCTCAGGACGAAGTTTTAGCAAAGGCCCACGAGATCATCGAAACTCCGATCACAGTTTCTGAGGAAGCCCTTTTAGACATTTGCGAAGAGCATGACCTTCCCAACCTCTTTGAGGCTGAGTGCTACCTCAAGGAAAATGAGCTGGTATCCTTTCTCCCCCATTTTGAGAGCTCCAGGGCCTTTGTCGAATCGATCCCCAATCTCCCAATGTCTTACTCAACAGTGAGCTTTGATTCGGCACAGTGCTGTTTTCGACTGCTCCTTTTTCGCTCACTTTTTCGCTCGCTTGAGATCAAGGAGCTCGAGATCCCCACACTTTACGGCATTGCGCTGTACACAGATGAAGATGAAGACAACGCTGAAATGTTTGTGGTTGCGGAAAGCCTTATTAAAGGAAAAACCATCATGGAGCACCTAGATGAGCTGAGTGAAGGGGGGACCTCCGAACTATCTCAGGCACAAGAGATGCTCTACACATTTGGCCACGCTTTAGCATCCCTTCACCGTGCACACGTGCACACGGCAACTATGCACCCAGACGAAAACCAGCTCATTCATTGTGACCTTAAATTCCTCGAATTGCAATGGTCACAAAAAATTTTCGACGACCTTCCCTTTACATTCCAAGATATCAAGCAAAAAATGATCTCCTACCTCGACTACAAATCAAAAAACCCCTACCCTCAGTGCTACTGCGGACTCTTTGAAGATCTAGATGACGTCACCTACAACTCCCAGAAAGGGACCTTTGCCTTTTATGATAAGGAATACATTGTTTTTGATATCGACATGCAAAAAAAACCCATCGGTAACAGCGCCCAAGACTACATCAGTGTGATGGAATCTCTACAAGCCGTGACAAAAGGAAGACTCTCAGATGAAGAGTATCACTCTTTAGTTGAGGCGTTCAACCGCGGCTACTGCGAGAATGAGGGCGTCCTTCCCTCAGCCGAAGACACTGCCTTTTTCACATTGCGATACCTCTTAGGTTACCTCGTCCTCCTCGACAAAGACGGTAAAATCAACCAAGATTTCCTTGCCCAAGAGTGCGGTAGGCTCACCCAACTCCTCGCCCATTAAACGCCCCAGGCATCTAAATGATTAAAGGTGAGCAAGATAACGACTGAACCGACACCACTTTACTTAACAAAAAACCCCACTTAACTGTATTGTGCGCTTTCGTAATTTTGAGCTTGGAATAACAGAAATCGAACTAGAAGGGGTCCCTATTCCAATTTTCGATCGCGAAAGGACACTAATCGATGTCTTTCGTCACCTTAGTAGGGAAACGGCAATTAAAGCTCTGAAAGCGGCAACTGCACAAGGCGGGAAAAATAGCCTAAATCTACTAAATCTGGAAGCGTATGCTAAAACACTGCGATTTGACATCGCCCCCTATTTACTAAGTGTAAGCACAGGATCAACCAGCAAGTTTTAAAAGACCGTCTAAAATTGATTGCAAAAGAGAAAGGCATTCCCCTTCAATGCATGCCAGAAACAGCTCCTTCTTGAGCGCTATCTCACGCGCGTAAGCCATTCCGCTTATACAAATAAACTCATCTTCAAAGGAGGGTTTCGATTGTCGCGGCCCTACGGGACGCATAGCCAGGGTTGATTTATTCCTGGGGCTAAAAGCCCCAGGCTAATACATCTCGTCCCTGCCAGGACGAATATTTCCAAAACCCACTGGCGCAAAAATTGCGCTATTCCACCTTTTTACAAACGTTAAAAGCTTCAAGACACAATGGGAAATCAATCCGCAAGAGGCAGGACAGTGCTTCGCACGGCCTGCCGAAGAAGGGTTGATTTACCGAAGTGTATTGAAGCCTAAGTAACAACCCCTGCTCGCCTATTAACCTTAGGCGATGGTGACTTCTGGTGTGAGGTATACATCTTGAACGGCGTTGACGATTTTAATACCCTCTTTGAGCGGCCTCTGAAACGCTTTGCGCCCTAGGATCAGCCCCATGCCACCAGCACGCTTGTTAATCACCGCTGTCTCAACAGCCTGTTGAATATCGTTATCTCCAGAAGCACCGCCTGAGTTAATCAGCCCCATGCGACCCATGTATTGGTTGGCCACTTGGTAACGGCACAGATCGATAGGATGATCAGAGCAGAGCTCGGTATACATCTTCTCGTCAAACTTGCCGAATTTGATCGCCTTAAACCCGCCGTTATTTTCCGGGAGCTTCTGCTTAATGATATCGGCGTGAATTGTGACGCCGAGGTGGTTAGCTTGCCCCGTTACATCTGCAGAAACGTGGTAATCTTCATCAGCGGTTTTAAAGGCAGGGTTGCGTAGGTAGCACCACAAAATGGTTGCCATCCCAAGGTCATGAGCGTGCTCAAAGGCTCTCGCCACTTCCACAATCTTCTTGTTACTGTCTTTTGAACCAAAATATATGGTCGCACCCACTGCCACATTCCCCGTTTCGGACGCCTGCTTCATGGAACAAAACATGATCTGGTCGTACTTGGTAGGATAGGTAAGGAGTTCGTTGTGGTTGAACTTCAACACAAAGGGAATTTTGTGCGCGTACTTTCGTGCAACACTTCCCAAAACACCGGCTGTTGAAGCCACGGCATTACATCCCCCTTCGATAGCAAGTTTGATGATGTTTTCAGAGTCGAAATAGTCGGGGTTAGATGCAAAGGAAGCACCTGCGGTATGTTCGATGCCTTGGTCCACGGGAAGTATCGAGAGATAGCCCGTATTAGCAAGCCTGCCGTTACCATAAAGAGCCTGAAGACTTTTGAGGACACGAATATTACGATCTGAAATTCCAAAAATGCGATCGACCCAGTCCGAACCAGGGAGGTGCAGGCGTTCTTTAGGAATGGTTGTGCACTTGTGGTTGAGTAATTTGTCTGCACCTGCACCGAGATGCTTTTTGATATCCGCAAAAGACATAAGGCCTCCAAAAAGTTAAATAATTACTTATATAGAGGGTATATCTTAAGGGGCGCCTTTTTTCAACACATTTTGGATCTCATTAGCTGTTCGTCCTTTTGTCTCCGGAATAAAGAAGAGAGAAAAGAGAAAAGCAAACACTCCAATGATTGCGTAGACAAAGAAAGTGAGCGAAGATCCTATAAAGTAGAGCAAATCGAGAAAGGTGAGCGAAACCACAAAATTACACGCCCAGTTAACAAGAGCAGCAATCCCGATAGCTTGCGCGCGCACGCTTAAGGGGAAGATCTCCGAGATTACAACCCACGTAACGGGACCAAGTCCGATGGCAAAGAAGCCGACATATCCCATTAAGGCAAACATCGCAATGCGATCGATCCACTCGGCATTTATAAGAAATGAAATACCTAAAATAGCCAAACAGACAACCATCCCGGCAGTACCGATGAGAAGCAGAGGTTTGCGGCCCACTTTATCTAAAATCCAAACAGCCACCACCGTCACTATGACGTTGACAATCCCAATGCCCACTGTGGCCAGCAAGGCGGAGGTACTCGAAGCAAACCCTGCAATGTGCAAGATCTCGGGGGCGTAATAAATCACAGTGTTGATGCCGGTAATCTGTTGGAAAGCACTGAGGAGTATCCCTAAAAAGAGGACCTTTTTCAGGTTCGGCTTAAAGAGAGCTTTTAAGTGAAACTTCTCCCTCTTTTTCCCGTCTTTAATATCACCCTCATGCTCTGCCCATCGCACTTTGTCCCGAATCCGTTTAAGCACTTTTAGAGCTTTGTCTTCATGCCCCCTCCCAATAAGCCAGCTTGGGCTCTCTACCATGAAAAACATCCCCACGAATAAAATAGCCGCAGGAATTATGGAGAAGCCAAACATCATCCTCCAGTCGCGCAGCTCAGAGTAGGCGTACCCCACTCCAAAGGCGACGAGAATTCCTATTGTAATTGAGAGCTGAAAAGTAGAAACAAACGCACCGCGATTACGGATGGGCGCAATTTCAGAAAGGTAAAGAGGGACGGCTTGTGATGTGATACCCACACCAATACCCATAATGAAACGGGCTATCAAAAGATTGCTGAAAGTGCCCGCAGAAAAGGCGTAAAACCCACCGATGAGATAGATGGCTCCATTGATGATAAGGCCCCATCGCCTTCCAAGGCGGTCTGTCATCATACCAGAGCAAGCAGCACCCAGCATCGCTCCGAGCAAAATAATGCTCACAACCATCCCTTTATCAAAAACACTCAGCGTGAAGGTGTCTCCCAAAAACAGAATCGCACCGGAGATAATCGCCGTGTTGTAACCAAAGAGAAACGGCCCCATGGCAACAATAAATACAACGAATAGAGAAAATGGGGAGTATCCCTCTTTTGCTTTCATGCAACCAACCTTTTTGTAAGTAAATGAGATGCGTTATTTTCACCGCTGCTTGGGCGAAAACCGAGACTTAAGTAAAACCTAAGCGAATCTTCTGCGGCGTGAAGGTGCACTTCCCTGACTCCCCGTTTAATGAGCTCTTTTTCTAAAGCGTAAACCATCTTCTGGCTAAAGCCCCGTCCCTGATACTCCTGAGAGACAGCGAGCTGATAGAGGCGCCCGCTCTCTTTGGTTTCAGGATGAAAGAGCACACACCCCACCATCTTAGCTTTTTCAAGGGCGACGAAATGTAGACTCTCTCCCTCTACATGGAGCAGCTCTGAGCCTGGTGGAAGGCCAAGTGGCTTATTGAGAACTTCCAAACGCAGTAACTTTTCTTTTAGGTATTTAGGATCATCCATCTTGATGAGTCGAAACTTCATCGCGCCCTCCCCTAAGCTTACTAGCCTAAAGTCAAGGCTTATCTTGAACCCAAATATAAAAGCAAGCTTTTCAGGTAGCGCCCTTCAGGATGGAAAAGGGAGTGAGGATGGTCGGAAGCCTCTACGTGATAAGAGAGGATGCGTACCCCTCTCTCTTCTTCACTCGCTGCCTGAGCGACAACATCTTGGAAAAGAGTTGGCTGCACAAGCCCTGTACACGAACAGGTGAGAAGAAGGCTTCCAGACGGCGCCTTCTTAAAAACAAAGCGGTTAAGTTCTTTGTACCCTCTGCACGCCTTAGGAATACTGTGTTTCCTTTTAGCAAAAGATGGAGGATCAAGGATAATCAAATCGTAATCGAGTGAACTTTCCTTAAGGAACGTAAAAACATCTTCTTTAAGAATCGAATGATCAGCAAGAGAAAAGCCACCCAGCTCCGTATTGCGGACACACAAATCCGTTGCACGGGAAGAGCTGTCCACACTTGTGACGTGCGTCGCTCCCCCTTTTAAGGCCGCAAGAGAAAATCCCCCGGAGTAAGAAAAACAGTTAAGGACCCGCTTGCCCTTAGCTAAAGAGCCAACAAGCGCGCGCATCTCCCTTTGATCAAGAAAAAAACCGGTCTTTTGACCCTCTTGGTAGTTGACGATGTAGCGAATGTCGTTCTCTTTCACCTCAATCTCAGCCGTCGCCTCTCCAAAGAGGAACCCGCAAGAGTCTTCGAGCCCCTCCAAATCACGCACGATAGAAACTGACTTCTCGTAAATCGCCTGGGGCGCGAGCAAGCTCTTTAAGTGCTCCACGATCTGAGATTTCAACTTCCACATCCCCAGCGTATTCACTTGAAGCACACACACCGTGTCGTACACATCGACAATAAGCCCAGGTAACCCATCCCCTTCCGCATTGATGAGGCGATAGGCGTTAGTGACGCTTGTGTCGATGAGCATATTTCTCAAGTCACAAGCCTCTTGAAGCCTCTTTGCAAGAGCCTCTTCTAGTGGCTCATCAACAAATGAGAGCACACGCCCAGCAAGAGAGCGGTCCCGATGAAAAAACGCTTTAGCTAAAAACTCACCCTTCGAAGAGACAACGGAGAGAACATCTCCATTAGAAAAAGAGGGATACATGTCAACAGCACCCGAAAAGATCCACGGATGCCGCCGTTTAAGAGACTTTTCCTTTCCTGGCTTTAAAATGACTTTCTTAGACATCAGCAATAACCTTCCCAATTAAATCGTAGTCGTGGGCCTCTGTGATCTCAACGAGATATCGTTTTCCAAACTCCGTCACCTTCTCCCAGTCATTGAGAATCACACATCCGTCCACTTCAGGGCACTGACCGTAATAGCGGCCCGTGAGTAGTAGCTCAGACTCAGAATGATACCCCTCGACAATCACTTCCAATTTCTTTCCAACAAAGGAAAGGCCCTTCTTTTTCACCGCATCTTGTTGCACCTTCATGAGCTCATCTCTTCTGCGCGCTTTGATCTTTTCATCGATCTGACCTCCCATCTTCGAAGAGAAAGCCTCTTCCTCCGGAGAGTAAGTAAACACCCCAATGTTATCCAAAGGGTACTCCTTAACAAATTCGAGAAGCTCTTTAAACTGAGCCTCCGTCTCTGTGGGAAAGCCCACCATCAGGCTCGTGCGGATCACCACACCCGGCAGATCAGCGCGCAGCTTAGTAATGACATCCACAATCTGCTCTTTTGAGGTTTTACGCCGCATCGCCTTTAACAAGCCGTTGTTCACATGTTGAATCGGCATGTCGAGATAGGGGCAGATGCGCCGATCGCTCTTCATCACCTCAATGAGCGAATCGGTGATCTCGTCAGGGTAAAGATAGAGCAAGCGGATCCAGAAATCTCGCTTGTCCTTGAGCATCTCTTTTAGAAGAAATTCAAGTCCATTTTTCTCATTGCGATCCTTGCCAAAATCACCTAAATCTTGCGCAATGAGAACTACCTCAAATATCCCTTGATCGAGAAGCGCCGAAAACTCATTGAGCACCTGCTCATTTGACTTGCTGCGAAGAGGCCCTTTAATCGTGGGGATGATGCAAAAACTGCACCGCTTAGCACACCCTTCAGCAATCTTGAGGTAGGCGTAAGCGCCGGAGGTAGATATCACACGCCCCTCGCCCGGCTCCTGCAAATAACTCCGCTCTTTCGAAACCGCCTCACCAGGCTCTTCGGCCTCTAACGCATCGAGAATCTTGCCCACATCGCCCGAGCCCAAAAAGTAGTGAATTTCCGGAAAGAGCCTCTTGAGAGCCTTCTTCTCCTTCTTCACCATACAGCCGGCAATGATCACCTTGGTGCTTTCCTTCTTCTCTTCAAAAATTTCCTCTATTACAGAGTACGCCTCATCCCGTGCTTCTTTTAAAAAACCGCACGTATTGACCACCACAAAGTCCGCATTCTCAACACCTTGCACCACTTCAAAGCCACGCTCTATCACACGCCCTAGCATCACCTCAGTATCCACCAAATTGCGCGAACACCCCAAACTAACAAAATATATCGATTGCCCCATACACCCTAAAGACAGCTTTCTAAAGCAAATAAGTCTATCCCATTCCGCCGATAAAGCAAAGCAATGAGAATCACCCTCTTCCTAAGACAACAAGCACTAATTTAATAAAAAGTTAATTGCAATTAACAAAATAAAACATCGCAATTAATATGGCAGCCGTAGCTCGTCTTTCCAGCAATAATGTTTTATTGGATCAATGATCCAACCGAAAGAAGCCTTTTGGTCGAAAAGACCTTCCGAGGTTCCTTACCGAGATGGACCGATCTTACCAATCCAACAACCTGAGCTAAGCATGCATTCCATACGGCTAAAAGGCGTTGCCTCTACTCAAAAGATTTCCATCACGGCGGAACATTGTACTGTCTTTGGTGGGATACAATTGTTTGGATGAAAGGCTGAAGTCAGAGCAAATGGAAAGCTTATCTTGTTCGGCCACACTCATGGTATGGACGTCTTTGCTTTTCACGCTAAATCCGGACAATTTATCCATCCCTTGGACCCAGGAGAAAGGTGTCGATTTATCTCTCGTTTTGACGAAGCTCTTGCCCAAATTTTCGTTACTTGCAACCCAGGATGTCCGAAAGATGAGATGTATCCATATTTTGATATTCCCAAAGCCTAAAAAACCGGAAGCTTGTTTTTTGAGCGATTTTGTGTGTATAGTGGCCAATTAAGAATCTGAGACCATGATCGTAAAAAAGATACTACTGCTTCTTCTCCTCTTGGTCATTCCTTTTTCGTGTCAAAGAGGCGGGGTCAAAAAGCCAACCAAACAGGTCCTGCACCTCAACATCCACACCGAACCGCCCACACTCGATCCACGTAAGGCAACTGATAGCGTCTCGATTTTTATCATTAAGCAATGCCAAGAAGGGCTCATGCAACGCGGGCACGACGGCAAGCCGCGCCCGGGTCTTGCTGAGCGTTACGAGATCTCTGAAGATGGATTAATCTATACTTTTTATTTAAGAGAAACGGCGTGGTCTGATGGAAGCCCCCTCACTGCACACGATTTTGAAAGATCGTGGAAGACACTTCTAAACCCCACGTTTCCTTCAGAACGAGCATTTGAGCTCTACCTCCTTAAAAATGGGCGCGCTGCAAAAGAGGGAACAGTATCACTCGATGTAGTAGGCGTTAAAGCGCTCGATGACACACAACTTCGTATCGAGCTTGAACACCCGGCCCCCTATTTCTTGTCTTTAATCACCATCCACCCCTTTTTTCCCATCCCCGAACCGTTCAATCCAAACATCTCTACAGGGCCATTTATCTTAAAAAATTGGCGCCATTTTGATGAACTCACTCTCGTGAAAAACCCCTCCTACTGGGACGCAAAACGCGTTAAGTTAGAGGTCGTCCACCTCTACATCATCGGAAACGACCAGACAGAACTTAACCTCTATGAAAATGGTCAGCTCGACTGGGCCGGGCACCCATTCACAACGCTTCCGCCGGACGCGGTTCCGGAACTGAAAAAACACGAAACTATCCACCTCCTTCCGATTGACGCCACCTATCTCTATACCTTTAACACCGCTGTGTATCCCTTTAACAATATCAAATTCCGCAGAGCTCTTTCCCTAGCGATTAATCGAAAAGAGATCGTAGAAAACATCATGCAGATGGGGCAACTCTCCTCTTTCTCCCTTATCCCACCTTCAATGTGGGAAGAAGCGGGTGATCCCTACTTTGAAGAGAACACCGAACAGGCTCAAGAGCTGTTTGCCAGTGCACTCAAAGAGTTGGGCACCACTCTTGAAGAGCTTCCTCCTCTCACGCTAAGTTATAACACATCCGAAGGCCACCACAAAATAGCACAAGCAATCCAGCAACAATGGTTCCAAGCATTTGGTCTAAAGGTGAATCTTCAAAACAAAGAATGGAAAGTCTTCCTCGACGATCTGCATCATGGAAACTTCCACATTGCCAGAGGCGGTCTCTCTGCAAATATTGACGATCCCATCTCCTTTCTCGACACCTTCTGCTTTCCCAACTCCGGCCGTAACAGCTCAAGCTGGGGCTGCCCCAAATACACGCAGCTCATTGAGCAAGCAGAACAGACGAACGACCAACACGAAAGACTCAAAATACTTAAGCAAGCTGAAAAGCTCATGATAAGCGAGATGCCAATCGCTCCCATCTACACATACATGGGAAGCTTTATTAACAAACCGTATGTCAAAAACGTCTACATCTCCGAGTTAGGGGATATGGACATTAAATACGCCTATATCTCCTATGACAAAGACGTTTCTCCTTAAAAAGAGCCTCATACTCCTCTTTTCCCTCTTCTTAGTGTCGACGATCACGTTTTTTCTCATGCACTCCATTCCAGGTGACCCCTTCATTCAAGACAAGGCTATACCCGAAGAAATTTTGCAGTCAATGCGTCATCACTACGGCCTCGACCAACCTCTCCCTGTGCAGTACGTTAAATTCTTAAAAGGGGCAGTCACTGGAGACTTGGGCCCCTCCTTTAAATATGAAGGGCGCACAGTTACGGAAATCATCAAAGACGGATTTCCCATCTCACTCACTTTAGGTCTCGAAGCGCTCACTCTTGCTCTGGCCTTCGGCATCTCACTCGGATCCTTCGCTGCGATGTACCGCTCCCGAACCCAAGATCACGTCTCGATGATCCTCGCTGTCCTCTGGATCTCTGTGCCCAGCTTTGTGCTCGCCACCATTTTGCAATACATCTTCTCTATGAAACTCGGTCTGCTTCCCGTTGCACGGTGGGGCTCTGTTGCTCACTCCATTTTGCCCGCCTGCGCTCTCGCTGCCCACCCTACCGCTGTGATTGCACGACTCACCCGCGCAAATATGGCTGAGACCTTAGGCCAAGACTATGTCCTCACCGCTAGATCAAAAGGGCTCTCCCCATTTTCTGTAGTTCTGCACCACGTCTTGCGCAACTCTCTTTTACCCATCGTCACCTACCTCGGCCCTCTTACGGCTTACATTTTGACGGGGAGTTTTGCTATTGAAAAGATCTTCGGTGTCCCCGGCCTAGGACAGTGGCTTGTCACTGGCATCATGAACCGTGACTACACCGTCATCATGGGAGTGACTCTCTTTTACAGCTCGCTACTCATCTTTTGGGTCTTTATCATAGACCTACTCTACACCCTCATTGACCCCAGGATATGCCATGAATGCACCCAATGACACACTGTACGAGCCCCTAGATGATGATCTTAAGTTAGCATACAAAGAAGTACTTCCCCCTCCCTCATCTTATTGGAATGACGCCTGGAAGCGGCTCAAAACTAACCGTCTTGCTATGGGAGGCATTGTCATCCTTGCCCTACTCATCCTCATGGCAATCATCGGCCCCTGGCTCACTCCCTACGCCTACTACGAGACCCACCTTACCCTAAAAAACGGAGCTCCTTCTGCCACATTTTGGTTTGGAACAGACGAGCTCGGAAGAGACCTCTTCACGCGCGTATGGTGGGGCGCCCGCATCTCCCTCTTTGTAGGCATCTCAGCCTCTCTCATCGATCTTGCGATCGGCGTCTGCTACGGAGCTCTTGCAGGCCTCTTGCGCGGCCGCCTTGAAGAACTCATGATGCGCATCGCAGACATCCTCTCCGCCATCCCCTATCTCCTCGTCGTCATCCTACTCATGATCATCATCGGCCCAGGCCTCACTTCAATTATCCTCGCACTCACCCTTACCGGCTGGATCGGGATGGCGCGCATTGTCCGTGGACAGATTCTCACCCTGCGCGAACAAGACTTCATCCAAGCCGCGCACGCACTCGGTGCTAGCCGCAGACGCATCCTCTTCACCCACCTCATCCCCAACTGCATGGGACCTATCATAGTCACCCTCACCCTAACCATCCCCGGCGCCATCTTTGCAGAGGCGTTTCTTAGCTTCCTCGGACTCGGCGTCCAGGCCCCCATCGCCAGTTGGGGCACCATGGCTAACGACGGCCTCCCCGCCCTGCGCTACTACCCCTGGCGCATCTTCTTCCCCGCAGGCCTCATCAGCCTCACCATGCTCTGCTTTAATCTCGTTGGAGACGCCCTACGCGACGCCTTCGACCCCAAGCTTCGCACCTGACCTAACTGGGGTAGCAATGGCGAGCTCAACAGGATTGTGATGGATATCTGTAGATGGCTGCAGCTTCTGCCACCTTTGAAGCACGACAGGGAGCAGGAAATTCTCATCAAAAAAGGTAAACCACCTTTCAAGTACAGACAAAGGAGGCTCCACAACGACTTCCTCAAAAGGCGTATCCATTGCTAACGCATTGACCGGATCAATGGCGCGCGCCCTTTCACCCTTACCTCCACCTAAACAGGCACGCATAGGCACAAGCAAAAGAGACAAACCACACCAAAAGATTCTTTTTACAACCCCGGCGATAGCACGCGCCACTGTTGAAAGAGGATCAACAACACATGATGGTAGAAGATGAAACGCTCTACTTATAGCTTTTTTCGTGTGCGTATACCCGCTGTTAATTGCTCTTCCGATCGTCTGGATCCAATCAGGCATGACACTAAAGAGCAATTTAAGCTTACTCATATACACGGGTATTCTTATTCCAGCTACATAACACGCTGCACTCAAATAGGCTGTGCAGTTGTGGTATGCAAAGCTAAAACCTACCGCATCCGGATTCCGATTGTAGTTCCTTGTCAAGTTGAAGATATTGTTCGCTTCTTGCTGGGTAATCGCGATATTTGTAACAATTGACGTCCCCCTTTCTGTGTAGTTGTGTTTATCAGGAGAGCGAAAACATCCTTTGCTCATTTCAAAGGGAAGCTTTGCACCTTCTCTTTTGTTAAATCCCACTTCGAACACCTCACCGCGACGTGTATCTAATCTCAGACCGTCAACCCCAGAAATGACCCTTAAATGGTGGTGTTTGGGTTTGTATAAAAGCTTGTATAAGTTTATATATTGTCCTGGCTGCTCAGATAAAACGATTTGTAAAACAAACGTGCGTTCTTTATTGGTTCTTTCTCTTTCTACCGAACTAAGACTCTCTTCACCAACTCGCACAAACGAACGCGCCCTATCGAGAGTGCGCACGT
>SDBT01010777.1_pt1 | contig 14738 bp, 14 predicted proteins | sample 2277101 | NCBI WGS metagenome assembly SDBT01 (sample SAMN10404973, study PRJNA504765) | marine sediment metagenome | isolation source: marine sediment core GS10_PC15, 103 cmbsf | place: Arctic Ocean: Southern Knipovich Ridge | collected 2010
AGGAAATGGAGAAACAGCGGGAGAGAGCCAAGGCGACTCAAAAGTTTGGAGGAACTTTGAAGGAAGTAGCTGGACTGCATGACCAGCTTAATATAGAAGAAACACCTTTTGTGGGTTATCAAAACCTCGAGCACAAATCGGTTATTATTGGTCTCCTGGTTGATGGTAAATCTGTGGAGACGGTAACACAGGGACAAGAAGGAAGTTTGATTTTAGAGACCTCTCCTTTCTATGCTGAGATGGGGGGGCAGGCAGGTGATACCGGCGAGATATTTAGCCAGTCCGGTCGTTTCTCAGTGACCAATACCGTTAGAGTTCCAACCGATATTATTGTCCACCAGGGGCGGATTACTAAGGGGAGCTTGAGTGTAGGGGATGAAGTCACCGCTGCGGTAGACGGAGAACAGCGTCTTGATATTGCCCGCAATCATACCGCCACCCATTTGCTTCAGTCGGCTCTCCGTCAGGTATTGGGTGAGCATGTTCAGCAAAGGGGTTCACTGGTAGCCCCCGACCGATTAAGATTTGACTTCTCTCACCTGACCGCAATGACTGAAGAGGAAATACAGGAAGTAAACCGTATTGTTAACGAGAGAGTCCGTCAGAACCTGAAGGTATATGATGAAGAGGTTCCATATAAAAAGGCGATAGAGGAAGGGGCGATAGCCCTGTTTGATGAAAAGTATGGTGATAAAGTCCGGGTAATGAAAATCGGTAAGCCGTTTATTAGCGCCGAGTTATGTGGCGGCACCCACGTCGCCTCAACCGGAGAGATAGGCTTCTTTCACGTTCTTGGCGAAAGTAGCATTGGTGCTGGACTGCGCCGTATTGAGGCGGTTACCGGTAGAGGGGCTGAGAAAGTCATGGAAAGGTTCTCTGCTGAGTGGCAGGAGAAAATATCCAGTACCGCCAGCGCACTGGATACGGAACGCCGGCGGGTTCAGGCTCTGGAGAGGGAACTGTCAAAGAAAGTAGCCGAGTCTTTACTAAGTCAGACGGAAGTAATTAATGGTGTAAAGGTGCTGGTAGCCAAGGTACCACCTTCCCGAATGGAGATACTGCGGGAGATGAGCGACCTGCTCCGGGAGCGATTAGGCAGCGTGGTGGTGGTGCTGGGCACAGTTTATGAAGATAAACCGGCTTTTCTGGCGGCGGTAACCCAGGATTTAGTCGACCGAGGTTATAATGCCGGGGAAATAGTAAAACAGGTGGCCAGGGTGACCGGGGGTGGTGGCGGCGGCAAAGCCAGCCTAGCCCAGGCCGGTGGCAAGTATAAAGATAAGCTGGATGAAGCCCTTCGGCGGGTAAGAGGCTTGATATAGATTCTTGCGGGCACCGGCAAACAATCGGTAAGGCATATTGATGCGTAGCTTGGGTCTTGATGTCGGCGATAAGAGGATTGGGGTAGCTCTCAGTGACCCACAGGGCATGTTAGCTAGCCCATTTACTATTATTAACTGCAGAGATGAAAAGGCAGACGTAGAGGCTATTATTGATATTGTTAGCCAGAAAGAGGTTAAGCAAATTATAGTTGGTCTACCTCGCTCTATGGATGGCAGTATAGGTAAGCAAGCGGAGAAGGTAAAAGCCTTTACCCGGGAGCTATGTAACCATACTAAGGTTCCGGTAGAATTCAGGGATGAGCGCTTATCAACTGTACTAGCTAACCGCTTGATGCGAGAAGTCAAAAAGACCAAAAAAAAAGTTGCGCGTGATGCCATAGCCGCCGCCCTCATCTTACAGTGTTATCTGGATGAGACACGATTACCATAAGGAGAATATCGAGGGGGCAAAGCCCATTCAAAAGTAATCCTTCTCCTCATTTTATTGGCAGGGACATCGCAAGTCACTACTTTCCGTCTCTTAACACCTAATTAATTGGAGAGGAGTAACCATGCAAATAATTGATAAATCGTTTAGGAGAACATTCAAAAACTATATTACTCAGAGTTTACTGGCTACAGTAGCCCTGGCGATAATCCTGTATTTCGTTAAGGTTTTGACCCATGCCGCTATCGTTGCCTCCCTGGGGTCTAGCACATTTATTGTCTTTGCCATGCCACATTGGGTTACCGCACAACCGAGAAGGTTAATTGGGGGGCACATTGTTGGCATCCTTTCCGGTACCTTTTGTTACTACGTTTTTCTTACCGGTCCTATCGGGAGACTGGTTACAAATTGGGAATTTGCTACTCTGGGGGTTTATGCTTTAGCGGTAGGATTATCACTTTTCCTGATGACACTTACTAATACCGAACATCCACCGGCCGCCGGTACTGCCCTTGGTATCGTCGTTCAACCCTGGTCATATCAGATAGTTATTTTTATCTTGGTATCGGTTATAAGCCTGGCAATTATTAGAAGGTTACTAAGGCGCTACTTAAGAGACTTAATTTAAATGGTAGCCAATGCTTCTAAGATAAGGTTCTGGGGAAAATGGACTTCAAAATAGTACACACTTGCCCTGATAGTAAAGCCCGCACTGGAGAGCTGGTAACACCACATGGTGTGGTACTGACGCCGGTATTTCTACCGGTGGGTAGCCAGGGTGCAGTTAAAACACTGACCCCGGAGGAGATTAAAACTCTTGGGATAGCAATGGTGTTGGCAAACACCTATCACCTCTACCTCAGGCCAGGCATTGCGGTAATTGAGGGGATGGGAGGTTTACATAAATTTATGGCCTGGGACAGGGCTATTCTTACCGACAGCGGCGGCTACCAGATATTCAGCTTGGCCTCATTACGCCGGGTCAGTGATGAGGGAGTTTTATTCCGCTCCCACATCGATGGTAGCGAGCACTTTATCACTCCTGAGTTAGTTATTCAGTTTCAGGAGAGCCTTGGCGCCGATATTATTATGGTTCTGGATGAGTGCCCGGCCTGTGATGATAGCTTTGAGAAAGTGCAGACAGCGATGGCTAGAACCCATCAGTGGGCAGAGAGATGTCAAAAATCTCAGAAACGTAGCGACCAGGCTTTGTATGCTATCGTCCAGGGTGGTCTCTTTCCCCAGCTGCGGCGTCAGTCGGCTGAATATCTTACCTCACTAGGCTTCGCTGGTTATGCTATTGGTGGCCTGAGTTTAGGGGAACCGAAAGGGGTTACCCTGGCTATGGTGGAACAAACTGTGGCTTTGTTGCCACCGGACAAACCGCGATACCTTATGGGGGTAGGCTCTCCTGAGGATATTATTGAAGGCGTGGCTAGGGGAATTGATATATTTGACAGTGTGCTGCCTACCCGGGTAGCCCGAAATGGTGCCTTCTTTACCCCGCGGGGGCGGGTGAATATTGAAAATGCTGCCTATAGACAGATGGGGCAGCCTGTTGTTCCTGAATGCGATTGCTATACCTGCCGCAATTTCTCAGCAGCTTATCTACATCATCTATTTAGTTGTGACGAACTCTTAGCCTACCGGCTAGCTACGATTCACAACCTGAACTTTATAAGTGACCTGATGCGCCAAATAAAAAGTGCCATCCTGAGTGGCACTTTTAGCGCTTTTAAGGATAACTTCCTGGCAAATTACAAACCTACCGATGAGCAGATGCGGCTTGACCAAAAACAAAAGTGGCTAAAATCACGCCGCCGGCGTAAATAACTATGTCTCCTCGCTGGTTTCGTCGACTCTTACGCCTCTGGAGATAGCCCAAGAAATTCCGTCTTCAATATCCTTCTCGGCACCGTTAATTTCCACTACTACCCAGCCCCTGTCGTCAGCCAAATCAGCCCGGCGAATATTGGTTGTTAGATTGAATTGCTGACTAATGGTGTAGATAATCGGTTCGGCAATTGTTTCCGGGGTGAAGCTAAGTATTACCCGTCGTTTTGTCATATTTATAAAGATGATAGTATTAAATACTTGGTTTTGTCAATTTATATAGCAGCCTCGAGTTGAAGAGTACCTTACCATAAGCTAAAATAGATATCACTTATACTATTCTAAAATTTAGGGGATTAGGAGACGACTTTGCTTAAAAGCCATAACTGTGGTGAACTGAATAAAAAGCATGTCGGGAGCAAGGTAACCCTGGCGGGCTGGGTAGACCGACGCCGAGACCATGGGGGACTGATATTCATTGACCTGCGAGATAGAGAGGGTGTGGTTCAGGTAGTATTTAATCCAGAGACATCAAAGGAATGCTGTGAAGTAGCTAGTGAGATGCGCAGTGAATATGTAATCAGGGTTAGCGGTGAGGTTACCCTCCGCCCCCCGGGAACCGAGAACCCAAAGTTAGCCACCGGTGAGGTTGAAGTTGTTGCCCAGAATACAGCTATACTTAATCCGTCAAAAACGCCGCCCTTTTATATAAATGAAGAAGTTGAGGTAGACGAAAGCCTTCGTTTCAAGTATCGCTACCTTGACCTGCGTCGGCCTCGGATGAAGGAGAATCTACTCCTTCGCCACCGGGTAGTGAAATTTATGCGTGATTTCTTAAGTGCCAGAGGGTTTATTGAAGTAGAAACACCAATCCTGATCAAGAGCACCCCGGAGGGAGCTCGCGATTATTTAGTACCTAGTCGGCTTCATCCCGGTAAATTCTACGCTCTACCTCAGTCTCCCCAGCAAATCAAGCAATTATTAATGGTGGCTGGCGTGGAGAAGTATTTTCAGATAGCCAGATGCTTTCGTGATGAGGACACGCGTGCTGACCGCCAACCTGAATTCACTCAGCTTGACATTGAGATGAGTTTCGTTGAGGAGGAAGATATTCTTAACCTGACTGAAGAGCTTTTCACCGCCTTGGTGGAGACGGTTAAACCCGAAATGCGAGTGGTGAAGCCTTTCCCTCGACTTGCCTATGCTGAGGCAATGGAGCGTTATGGTACGGATAAACCTGATTTGCGTTTTGGTCTGGAGATAAGAGACCTGTCAAACATTGTTGCCCAGTCTGACTTCTCTGTTTTCCGCTCGGCCATCGCTGAAGGGGGAAAGGTAAAAGGTATACGCGCTCCCGGCTGTGCAACCTATACCCGCAGTCAGCTTGATGAGCTAAATAAATTGGTGCGGGAGATGGGGGCTGAAGGTTTAGTAACTATAGCGCTAGGTACCTCAGCGGGTAATTTAAATGATTTAACCATGGAGATGGTAAAGTCTGTCGCCGCTAAGTTTCTAACCCTAGACCAGATTAAACAAATGGCAGAGCGTTTGGAGGCAGATACAGGAGACCTCTTGCTTATCATTGCTGGCAAACCTAAGGTGGTCAATACGGCACTGGGCGAGCTACGCTTGGAGATGGGACATCGACTTAAGCTTGCTGACCCCAGCGTGCTTGCCTTTGTCTTCATTATTGGGTTCCCACTCTTAGGGCGGAATGAAGAGACCGGGCACTGGGAACCGATGCATCACCCATTTACTTTACCCTGGGACGAAGACGTGCCTTTACTGGATAGTGCTCCAGAAAAGGTGCGGAGCAAGCATTATGACATGGTTTGTAATGGCTGTGAAATCGCTGGTGGTAGCCTCAGGATTTACACCAGCCACCTCCAGCGGAAGATATTTAAACTACTGGGCTATAACGATGAAGAAATTGAGGAGCGCTTCGGGCATTTATTAGAGGCTTTCGACTACGGTGCCCCGCCCCATGGTGGTATAGCCCCCGGCATTGACCGCATGGTGATGCTATTGGCCAGGGAGGAAACTATCCGAGAGGTGATGGCTTTCCCCAAAAACCAGAGTGCCGCCGATTTAACTTTTAACGCCCCTTCACCAGTTACCGAGGAGCAATTAATTCAGTTGCACCTGCGTCTGCGGGAAGAGTAGTTATATGGAGGAAGAGTGAAAGTAACCAACGAGAAAATAGAGAATAGTCAAGCCTTTCTAACCGTTGAGATGGAACCTGCCGAAGTGGAGAAGTCCCTGGCGGAGTCTTATCACCGCTTGGTTAAGAAAACAAACATCCCCGGTTTTCGTAAAGGAAAGGCACCCCGCCCGGTGTTAGAGCGTTACATAGGCAAAGAAAGTCTTTTTGAGGAAGCGCTAAATAGCCTACTTCCGGAGGCCTATGAAAAAGCAATCAAAGAGCAGAAAATCGAGGCTTATGCTCAGCCGCATATTGAGGTAACTCAAACTGACCCTTTAATATTTAAGGCAACCGTGCCGTTAGTGCCAGAGGTTAAGATTGGCGATTATCATCGTATTCGCGTTAAGCCGGAACCGGTGGAATTGACCGAGGATGATATTAGTGCGGCTATAGAACAACTACGCCATCAGTATGCTACCTGGGAGCCGGTAGAACGTCCGGTAGAGCTTGGTGATTTAGTAATTTTAGATATTGAGAGCCATATTGAGGATAAACCCTTTATAAATCAAAAGGGAGTTCAATATCAGGTTGTGTCTAACTCGCCTTTTCCAGCGCCGGGGTTTGCCGAGCAGCTAGCCGGAATGAAAAAGGATGAAGAAAAGGAGTTCAAGCTCAAGTTCCCACCGGATTATCCTAGAGCTGAGCTGGTGGGTAAGGAGCCTTCGTTTAAAGTAAGAGTTACCGAGATAAAGCAGGAGAGACTCCCTGAGCTGAATGCTAAATTGGCTAGGGAGATTAACCCTAAATTCAAAACCTTAGCTTCACTCCGGAAACAGGTCTCCGCCGATTTACGGCTTGGAGCGGAGCGGAAAGCCAGAGTAGATTTTGAGGACAGAGTAATAGAGGCCGTGGTTAAGATTGCCCAGGTGGAGTTTCCGCCAATTTTGGTGGATACGGAAATTGACCGGCTCATTAACCAACAATTGCAACGCTGGCAAATGAGCCGGGAAGGTCTGGAGGAATACCTTAGCCGAGTTAAAAAGACAGAGCAAGAACTGCGGGAAGAGTTACATCCGATAGCTACAAAAAGGGTTACTGACTCTCTTGTGTTAGGCAAGATTGCCGAGGAGGGAAAAATCGAAGCCAGCGACTCTGAGATAGGTGCTGAGATAAAAAGATTGACTAAAGGTGATGCGAAGAAGGATGATGAACTGCAGGGGTATCTAAATACCACGCAGTCCCGTGAGTCAATTAGGCAAATGTTAATTACCCGCAAAACTATCGAACGACTGGTAGAGCTAGCCAGGGGTTCGGCAGCGAAAACAAAGAAAGCGGTTGATTCTAAAGTAAAGGAGGGGAAAAATGACTAACCAGCCGATGAATGTTATTCCTATGGTGATTGAAAGTGGAGCCAGGGGGGAGCGAGCTTTTGATATATACTCGCTGCTCTTAAGGGAACGTATTGTCATGCTGGGCATGCCGATTAATGACCAGGTAGCTAACGTTGTTGTTGCTCAGCTTCTCTATCTGGAGCGAGAAGACCCGGACAAAGATGTAAGCCTCTATATTCACTGTCCCGGTGGCATTATCAGCGCTGGCCTTGCTATTTACGACACTATGCAGCTTATACGTCCTGATGTGTCTACAATCTGTGTTGGACTGGCGGCCAGTATGGGGACACTGCTCCTTTGTGCTGGGGCTAAAGGTAAACGCTATGCCTTACCTAACTCTACTATCCATTTGCACCAGGCGTTTGGTGGTGCTCAGGGGCAGGCAGCCGATGTAGAAATTGCAGCTCGTGAGATTATGCGGATGCAGGAACTGATCCGGAGCATTATAGCTAAACACACCGGTAAATCGCTGGAAAAAATAGCCCATGATACCGACCGGGATTTTTACCTCAACCCTCAACAGGCAGTAGCGTATGGGCTCGTGGATGAAATCCTGGGCAAACCGGTGGAAGAAAAAGCCAAGACTGGGAAAGCTAAGGGCAAGTCAGCTAAGAAGTAGACCTTACAGTTGTTGTGAATAAAGCTTCTGGTAGCGCTGAGCTGATTTGTTCAAGGGGCATTTTGTCTGAATATCGATAAAATTAGCCGTTGAAGTATTGACAAAGTGTTGCAGATATGCTATATTAGGAAAAGTGGAAAAATGGAATTACGGAAATTCAGGCAAATGACAAGGGGGGAGGTGCTTTCATGGTGAGTGAGACTGTTAAAGTAGCACGTCGAGGTCAAATTACGTTGCCTTCCTCTTTGCGCAAAGCTGCCCAAATTCAAGAGGGGGACTATCTTAGATTTATGGTTGAGGATGGAACTATAAGCGTAGTTGTACAGAAACTCGTAGATAGGGATCAAGCATACTTTTGGACAAGGGAATGGCAGGAGGGTGAGCGTGAGGCAGATGAGGACATAAGAATGGGGCGGCTAAAGACATTTGATTCGGTAGATGCTCTGATCGCCGAGTTGAGGTCATAGAATGCCAGAATGAAAATAGCGTGGACAGGACGATTTGAAAAGGCGTATCAAAAATTAAATCGGCGACAAAGGAGAGCGGTCGAGAAGGCGCTCTCCTTTTTAGTCAATAATATTCGACATCCAAGCCTTCGGGTCAAAAAAATAGAGGGTACAAGTGGTATATGGGAGGCAAGGGCTAGTAAGTCAATCCGCTTGTCATTTGAGTACAGAGATGACACTCTAATTCTACGCAATGTAGGTGAGCATAATGAGGTGCTCAGAGTTCCGTAGGATAAGCAACGAATTTTCTCTATATACTATAGATTATCTAATTGATAGATCTCTTAATCTAAATATTTACCATAAAGCTCTTGGTAGCGCTGAGCTAGTTCGTTAACGGTGGGGAGACCTTGCCTTGTACCTAGCTTAGCAATAGAGAAACGGGCTACAATGTTACCTAAAAATCCACACTCTTGTAGTCCTTTTCTTTTAAGTAAGCCATAGAGAAATCCGCTGGCGAAGGCATCGCCAGCACCGGTAGTATCTGTTGCAGATACTTTATTTTGCTTACTGGGCTCAATTACGTATTCATTCTCAATATCTCTAATGTAACCGGTAGCGGTAACTGTTCTGTGACCGACTCCTTTGCCTAATTCTAACCTGGTTCCTTTACCCAAGGTAACCACAACAGTGCGGCAGCCCTGCCTGAGGCAGCTTTCAGCTCCCGAAATAATGTCCTTGCCAGTCAATTGCTGTATTTCATTCTTATTTACAAAAAGAACATTGGTCCTGTCTAAAATTGGGGTCAGAGCCTTAAGCCCCTTAATGGCAAATAGTGCTCCGGGGGCAAAACTAACCTTGGTGGATAAGTCTAATCTCTCTATTAGCTCCAGTAATATCTTGAACTGCCTGTCATCGGCAAAGGAAGAAACGTGTAGGATTTTTGCCTGATTTATATAATCCAAATCTAAGTCATCCGCAGTTAACAGGCTATTAGCTCCTGGCACAACATAGAGAGAACGCTGGCCAAGCCTATCACTAAGGCACAATACTGAGCCTGTCTTCACCCCATGTTTTACCCTGATTTGGCTAATATCTACCCCGACTTTTTGGAAATCCTCGAGCATTATTTTACCTTCAGCATCATCGCCAACAGCACCGGCAAAGCCAGTGCTCGTCTCAAGCTTGGCTAGACCATAAATTGTATTGGCGGCTGAGCCACCGGGGGATAATATTGACTTGCTTACTACTGCCTCTCCATCATCAAGGATGCGCTCTACCTTATATAGATAGTCCATATTCAGCGCTCCCAGCCCGATTACTTCAATGTTGCTCACCTGAACCCTATCCCCCTTAGATATTTACTTAGCAACCTACCCCCTTTATCCCCCTCCCTTACAAGGGAGGGGGGATTGGTTGTGTAAGAGAGGCTTCGCCTCTCTTTGACTCTCCTTTACTATTTAGTCCTTTAAAGGGGAAGGGGGAAGTGATTTCTTTAGAGGAGCTAACGACCCTCTTAAACCCCCTAATTATTACTTCCCTTCAATCTTAATTTTACGGCGGGTTAACCTAGCTTCCCTGCTTCCTCTCTGACCAGTCGCCTTATTCGCTTATGAATCTCGATGACCTCGTCTATATTTTTTCTGCCGGATAACCAATGAAAGTAACCTCTATCTCCTGAGCCCCCGATTTTCTCCTTTTCCTTTACTATTTTCTCCACCCCTTTTCGTTGACCTTTTTGCCATGCTTGTAGCACCTCGGTTAGGTCGCTGACGGATATGGAAGCCAGGCTCATAGTTGAGTAGGGCAGGGCATATTCATTAGCGTTAAAGGCGATGGCTACCCCCCCGGCTTCATCCACTGTCTGCAGCATTCTGAAATCGGTAATACTATCACCCACCACTATCCACTTAGATAAAGGCTGGGTATATTTATCAGCAAATCTATTTAAAGCGGCTACCTTGCGCCGTCCACCTACCGGTTTTACTTCTTTTATTACCATACCTAAATCAGTAGCCGGTAATTTTTTCCAGAAGAAATCGTCTAACCGTTGCTTAATCCTCTCATCGTCCTTAATTGGTTGCATGGTCAGGATGTCTTCCTCAGCTTGCCGTAGTAACTTGAGCTCTTCTTCACTTAAAGCCTGGCGAAGCTTATTTAGTGGGAATGGTGTGCAGGCCACCTTATGGGCAAAAATACCTAATTTTTGGGTGATGTAGGTGGCATATTGCTCGTAGGTGGTAGTAATACAAAATACTTTCCAGCCACTGTACTCGAGCCACGAGACAAGCTTGGTCGCACCACCAGTGAAGCTAGCTTTAGCAGCTAAGGTGGTAATATTACTCTCTGAAATATCGTGGAGTATAAGGAAGGGCACGATGAGGGCTAGAGTATCCCCGGGCTCGTAGCCCTCCCTTTCTTCTAATGTTAGCAAGTCGTCATAACGGCTGATAACCTCGAAGACCCTATCCCCATTAGGGAAAAGCTTCATTAATTCGTAGGCGTTATCCTGAGGTGATAACGGTCCTTCAAGGTCGAAACAGATGAAGTTTGTCATTTACCTTACCCCCTTAATTTTTTTTAACCCTATCCCCTTCCCCTTAACAAGGGGAAGGGGAATTAGTTTATATAAGAGAGGCGAAGCCTCTCTTTGACTCTCCTTTAATATTTTCCCTTCAAAGGAGAGGGGGAAGGATTGTTTTTGAAGGGGCTTCGCCCCTTCAACCTTCCCTTAACAGTTTACAAGGTTCGCGGTGAAAGTGTCTCTTTTACCACTTCGTTTATCTCGTCTGTTAGGCTATATGCGTTAACCGGTCTTCCTTCAGCGTCAACAACCTGTTTCTCTGGGCTTATCCTGATTCTGCCCTCGCTAAAAACTTTAACGGTAGATATTATAAGCGGGAATTCTCTAGCCAATCCATGCTCCCGGATGAGCCTGAACAGGTGATTATTTTCGCCCTGGTTTTTTATAATCTGCTGGGGAGAAGACCCCTTTATTTCATCCCAGTATCTATCAAATGGTTTACCTCTAATCGGGAAGGTGCAGTAGGTTACCGGTGGCCCTTTGTCCAGTTCCGGGGTTACCAGATGCATCATTACCCCCGTTTCCTCAGCCTCGGAATCGATTAGTTGCCAGATTACTTCCTGCCAGGTTCCGGCAGGTCCCCCTGGAGCGGCGGGGTGAAGGTTAATCATATCGTATCTCTGGCACATCTCTTTCCCCACAATCAGCATGTAGCCCGCCAGCACGCATAAGTCAGGGTGGAAGCCCTGTAACCGTACCATTATCTCTCTATCATAGTCCAGCCGCCATTGGGGCAGGGTTTCTACCTCAGGCGCCTCTCTCCTGGCTTTAAACTTTTGGTAGGAAAAGCAGACAAGCGGGATATGATAATCCTCTACCAGTCTGAGGAATAAGTCGCTCTCTTCTGACTCACCGGGCTCACGACTAGAGAAAACAAAAACTATCTCCGCCTTAATCTCACCCAGCTGGATGCTGCTTTGAACTGCCTCTAAAAGGTCTCGGGCGGCTTTATCTCTACCCGTAGAAAACCAGCCAAGCTTATACATCGTCGTCATACCTTTTAAGGTTGCCTTTTAGCCTTGACCAGGCGCTGGCAAAGTGAATTAGGGGGTTTGTCCTGTGTCCAGAAATCTTGCCGGCGGCTAGTGCCTGAAGGAAGTCATCCTTACCATTGAATTCAGGCATCTCCACATAGGCATTACCTATTTCTTTAACAGTATGGGCATCGCTACCAGCACTTCGAGGGATGTCATACTTATCCGCAAACATTTCGGCTTTGGTTAAAGAGTGAGAAAGATAGCTTCTTGAATTAAATACCTCTATAACGTCAATTTGCTCGGCCAGTTCTTCTATTATGTCGCTATTTAGGGCAGACTGTCTCAATTTATCAAAAGGGTGCGGGATGCATACCAGGGCATCCTGAGCCCTGATTCGAGAGAGTGTCTCTTCAACAGTTAGACCGCTGGGTATTCCTTCCTTAAGAAACATGCCCATAATTTCGCCATAGGGGGTATAAATTTCCTCAGCTACAATTACCGTAAAGGGGGCTAAGTTCTGCATCTTTAGTGCTCCCTCAATGGTGCCATGGTCAGCTATGGCAATGCAGTTTATCCCCAGCTTCAAGCAGCGATTGATGATTTTTTTTAGAGGTGTATTACAATCCATTGAGTATTCGGTATGAATATGCAGATCAGCTCTTATCAATTTAACTAACCCTTTCCAGATAGGTGCCGGTACGAGTATCAACCTTAATAACATCCCCCTCATTAATAAACAGGGGTACCTGAATAGTAATACCGGTCTCCAGTTTAGCCGATTTATTACCGGCAGTGGCAGTGTCGCCCTTAAAGCCGGGGTCAGTTTCAATTACCTGAAGCTCAACAGTAATGGGCAATTCCACGCCTATCAGCTCACCTTTATAGCTTGATATCTCTAAAGACATGCCTTCTTTTATGTAGTTGAGAGCGTCACCCAGTTGACTGCTGTCAATGGGCATCTGCTCAAAGCTCTCTTCATCCATGAAGTAATATAAATCACCTTCATTATAAAGATACTGCATACGGCGATAGTCAAAGCGTGCCCGGACAAACTTTTCCGTCGTTTGGAAGGTATGCTCAATAGTATGACCATCACGGATATCACGAAGCTTGAGACGAGTCAGGGCGGTTCGCTTCATTTTAACATGCTGGTAGTCAAGGACCTGGTATAATTTACCATCCAGCTCAATGGTAATTCCCTTTCGCAAATCACCGCTGCTTATCATGCCATCACCTTCCTTGCTTTAGAAATCACTCTAGGTTTATCCTTTTCCATTACGACTACATCCTCAATTCTCACCCCACCCCACCCGGTAAGGTAAATACCAGGCTCAACGGTGAATACCATGCCTGAAGTAAGTAGCTCTGCCGAGTTTGGACCAAGCCGTGGCGACTCATGTGAAGCTAGCCCCAGGCCATGCCCTAAACCATGACCGAAGGCTTGACCATAGCCTGCCTGTTCAATAACTGTTCTAGCCAAAGTGTCAACCTGCTCGCCAGTCATACCCTCCTTAATTATAGCCAGTGCGGCTAGCTGTGCGCCAAGGACAATATTATACATTTTACTAAAGGTATCATCATGAGTGCCCGGGCAAATGGTACGGCTAAGGTCACTGCTGTAGCCTCCACATCTGGCTCCCATATCAATTATCACTGGCTCCCCGGAACGGATGGTGTGCAGTGAAGGCTTGGCATGGGGCAAAGCTGAATTTGGGCCGGAGGCAACCATAACATCAAAGGGTATAGTCTCGCTGCCGTTCTCGCGTAGGAATTTCTCTATCTTCCAGGCTACTTCTTGCTCGCTCATACCAATATGAATTATCTCCTCAATATATGCAAAAGCGTTATCAGTTATTTCGGCAGCTTTAGTAATAAACTCAATCTCTTCCGGCTCTTTTATCGCCCGAAGGGATTCTACCAGCCCATTTACGGGGACAAGCTTGAGGTAGGATGGCTTCAGTATGTCGGTTAACTTTTGGTGCATGGCAAAGGTAATGTGTCCGGCTTCAAATCCCAAGCTCTTTAAGTCCAGCTCAGCAATAAGTTTGGGAAACCAGTCGGCTATATCGTTGGTTATCGGAAAAATCTCGTAGTCAGGGGCTTGAGTCTTGGCCTGCTCCAGGTAGCGAAAATCGGTAGCCAAAATTGTATTTTCTGGTGTGATTAATAAATAACCGTATGAACCATCAAAGCCGGAAAGATAGTACCTGTTTTCCGGTTGAGAGATAAAGATGGCATCAATCTCCTTCTCAGCCAGCCCCTGGCGTAATTTTTGTAGTCTACTTTTCAGGCTCATTACCTTTCTCCCGAGCCATCGGGTGGGCGGAAAGGTATACCTTTCTCGCCTGGCTTCTGGTTACATGGGTATAAATCTGGGTAGAAGATAGGTCGGCGTGACCCAGCAGCTCCTGGACTACTCTTAAATCAGCTCCGCCATCGAGAAGGTGGGTGGCAAAGGTATGGCGCAGCAGGTGAGGATGAACTCTCTTGTCTATGCCGGCGATGTTAGCATATTTCCTCAGTATTCTTTGTACACCCCGCTTTACGAGGCGCTCTCCATAACGATTAATGAATAGGGCATTGGTCATTCTTATCTTTGTGCCAAAAAGCTTGGGTCTGCCCTGGCTGAGATAGGTGCTGAGTGCCTCGGCGGCAGGTTTACCGATTAACACCACCCGTTCCTTGGCCCCCTTCCCCAGGGCACGAATCTCATTAGTATCGAGATTAACCTGCTTCAGATTCAGGTTTACCAGTTCACTCACTCTGAGACCGGAGGCATAAAGTAGTTCCATTATGGCGCGGTCACGTAACCCTTCAGGTTTGGATAAATCAGGAGCTTCCAAAAGTCGCTCCACCTCTTCTATGGTTAGAAACGAGGGTAAACGCCGGTCAAGCTTGGGTGAAGAGGTAGTGGCTGCCGGACTGGTGGGTATCATTCCCTCTCGCAACAGGTAACGGTAGAAGGAGCGAATCGC
>SDBT01010778.1_pt1 | contig 14738 bp, 11 predicted proteins | sample 2277101 | NCBI WGS metagenome assembly SDBT01 (sample SAMN10404973, study PRJNA504765) | marine sediment metagenome | isolation source: marine sediment core GS10_PC15, 103 cmbsf | place: Arctic Ocean: Southern Knipovich Ridge | collected 2010
GTGTAAAAAAAAGGAGTTACATAATGCTTGATAAAAACATGAACTTTTTAGATCATTTTGATGATATCGATGATCCTAGAATTGATAGAAAAAAACTATATCCAATGTCAGAAATATTATTTATAACACTGTGTGCTGTAATATCCGGAGCAGAAGGATGGCAAGATATAGAAAATTTTGGTAAAGCTAAGATTTGTTTTTTAAAAAAATATCTTTCTTTTGACAATGGCATTTCTAGTGGTGATACTTTTCGTCGATTTTTTAGAGCTATTGATTCTGAAAAATTTCAGAATTTTTTTTAAATTGGGTAAATTCTCTTGATTTCAAAAAAGGTGAAATTATAGCTATTGACGGAAAAACTTCTCGGAGAGCCATGATAAAGATCAAAAACCTTTACATCTTATCAGTGCCTTTGCTAGTGAGGCACGCGTTGTTCTTTGTCAAAAAAAAGTTGATGGAAAAACAAATGAAATTACAGAACAAAGTTTACACTACCAATGAGAATTGCTGAGCATTGTTTTTCTAAACTATCCCAATCTATTAATTTGGACAGTTTTAATAACTGATGTTTTGGATTTAATAAATCTGTAAGTCTTGTCTCAAATAGACGCGACCGAGAATGATTGATTTTTTTTGGTTTCATAAAAAATTTGCAATGTTTTTATACGGTTACGGTTAAAGAAGTTGCAAATATTTATATCAAAAAACCATTTTAAAAACACTCTTTTTATCTATGAAAAAGTGGATTTTTTAGAGTTATTCAGGCTCGACTAATTAATCTATAAACTCTTTCATCGTTTGAAGTATTTGAAAAGAGCTCTCAAATATAGCTAATATACCAAGAGATGTTATCAGTCCTGCCGCTCCTCCTAATATTGCATTTTTTTGTATTCTCGGTGCCACTCTTTTAAATGTTTCAAAAATGTAGTTTTTATCTTCAGACTCAGTGTTTAGCGGAGTAGACTTTAATGAATTTAATTCAGGAGATGCCAATGAAGAGCTAACAGCAGTAAAAATAAAACCAAATGTTATACATATTGATGTTATTGCTATAGCTGTGTTTTGAAATCCTAAAGCTTCTCTAGTAGCTATTGCGCTGCTAATAGATAAGCCTATTACCAAATACTTTTTAAATGATCTTGATGAATATTCTTTTGGTTCACTTGGCAAAGATTCATAGGAATCAATTTCTAGTAAACTATCAGACGTAGCTGAAATTTCCATATACTTTATCCTTTTCTGGCAAGAAAACTCTTTCCTTTAGGGAAAGGATGAATTCCCAATATTAAAAAATGTTGACTTGTATCCTTTTATAGACTCTGCCAGGTAGTGTAATCCACTTTGGGGTTGTATCTCTTCTATTTAACTTCTGAATAAAATGGCCCCTAATCAACCGGTTTCTCTTGATCTCACGGTTCCAAGCCTCTTCCTTTAGGATGGGCGATTGGAACCTTTACCAGTTTAACTTATATGAGATGCTAGAGCAAATGTAACAATTCCTGATAGAGAGCCCAGAAGGCAACCTAAAAACAAAGATTCCGGTAAGAAGTTTTCTTTGTCATAAGCAGTAATAGTGGTGATTACAATTTCTTTTGAAGGGTTAATAAGATTTTTTGCAATGCCAATAGCAGGTAAAAAAGATCCTGATCCAAATCCTATAGCCGCTAATTTAAAAGCTGTTATTTTCCAATCAGTTAGTAGATAACTTGCAGAAAGCAATAATATACTAGTTATTGGAAGAGCTTTGAAAGGAACTTTTGATAAGAATTGAATATAGGGTGGCATTGGTAGAGTTTTCGGAAATAACTCTGTAGTTGATGTTACTGAAGACATATTTTTACCTCACTTTTTTTGTTTTTGATAAAAATAGGAAAATATAGCTTTTTTATTTTAAAGATTCTACAAATAAATTTATTAAAATTATTCCTATATTCTTTTTAAGAGGATTTTAGATCGAGGATTTGAGCTTTTCATCGATTTCTTTTAATTTATTTATATCTAAATCGTTGGATTTTTTTAAAGAATCTACAACATCTTTTGGAGCTTTTTCTAAAAAGGTTTTATTACTGAGCCTTTTATTAGAAGACTCTATTTTTGATTCTAGTTTTATTTTTTCTTTCTCTAACCTTTTAATCTCTTTTTCGATTAGATTTTTAGGTAGGGGAATCAAAAATTTTAGAGCTTTACAAATTGCAATAGAGCCATTTGGTAGATCTTTTTCTTTGGATGTATAATTTACGTTCTCTACTTTGGCTAAGGGAGTCAAAATATGTTCGTTTTCTTTTAAAAGATCTATTAGTTTTTTTTCTTTTTCAAAAACAACAAAGAGATCAGTTTTTTGACCAAGGGGTATGTTCATCTCAGATCTAATATTTCTGATGAGATGTAAAACTTCTTTTAAGAATGCGAAATCTTCAAGGGCTTTTTCATCTATTTTAGAGATAGGCTTTGGATAGGTAGATACTATGCAGGCTTCTTTTGATAAAGCCTCTATAAAGTCTTTAGTGTAGAGATCTTGATTTTCTAAAGACTTTAAACTTGGGTATTTTTCTTTTAAATTTAAAAAAATCTCTTCTGTAATAAAAGGGGCGATTGGATGCATAAGTCTTATAGATGTTAAAAGAACAAAAAGTAAAATCTTTTGTTTGTTTTCTCTAAGCTCTTTTTTAGCTTTTCCAAAAAGATAGGGTTTTGTCATCTCTAAATAATATGCACAAAAATCATTCCAGAAAAATTGATAAGGAAGTGTTGCAGCTTTATCAAAGTGTTTATTATCTAAAAAGTCTATCTCAGAGCTGATAGTTTGATTTAACCTAGATAAAATCCATTTATCCTCTAGGGTGAGGGTATCTAGATCTATGCCTTTTTCAATACAATCTTTCGTTAAAGAGGGTAAGTTTTTTTCTTCATTTTTCTCTAGGTTTTGAAAGATGAATCTTGTAGCATTCCAAAGCTTGTTTGCAAAGTTTTTAAATTCATCAAACTTTCTTCTATCTAAATCAATTTGCCTTGCATATGTAGCAGAAGCGGTGAGAGCTATTCTCATAGCGTCTGTCCCGTATTCTTCAATAATTTCTAAAGGATCAATAACATTGCCTTTAGATTTTGACATTTTCTCCCACTTAGATGAAATGCCTTTGGGAATTTTTTCACCTAAATCGTATTTAAGCTTATCTTCATATGGAAGGTAAGTTATAGATCCATCTTCTTCTTTTTTAAAATAAGATTTTCCATAGATCAATCCATGAATGAAGGTTTCTTGAAAAGGAACATCTTTCATAACATATTCGCCCATCATTATCATTCTAGCTACCCAGAAAAATAGTATGTCATGACCTGTTATTAAAATAGATGTTGGATAAAAAGTTTTTAGATCATCTGTATTTTCGGGCCAACCAAGAGAAGAAAATGGCCAAAGAGCAGATGAAAACCAAGTATCTAATACATCTTCATCTTGTATCCACTTATCAGGCTCTTTTTCAACTTCAGGAGGAAGTCCCTCTTTTTCGTAGCAAATCATTGTATCTGGATCATCTATTCGATACCATATAGGAATTTGATGTCCCCACCAAAGCTGTCTCGATATGCACCAATCTCTTAAATTTTCTATCCAATGAAAATATGTGCTCTTCCAATGCGTAGGGATTAACTGGACTCTCTCTTCTTTAACGGCGCTCATGAGCTTGTTTTTAAATGGACTCATTTTAATAAACCATTGCTTGGATAGATATGGCTCAATTTTAGCTTTAGAGCGATAAGATACCCCAACTTTTAACTTATATGGTTCAACTTTCTCTAAGAGATTTAACTTTTTCATCTCTTCTACAACAGCCGCTCTTGCCTTTTGCATACTAAGGCCATAAAACTGTTTGCCGTTTTCATTTATTTTACCATCTTTTGTCATGATGTTGATAATTGGAAGAGAGTGTCTCATAGCAACATCGTAATCATTAAAATCATGCGCGGGTGTTATTTTTACAGCTCCCGTTCCAAATTTTGGATCAACAAATCTATCTTCTATTATTGGAATCTCTCTATTTACCAGTGGTAATATTACAGTATCGTTAGCATATGAAAAATATCGCGGATCTTTATTTGAAATTGCAACAGCGGTATCACCTAGCATTGTTTCGGGCCTAGTTGTCGCAACTGTAATAAATCCTTTTTTGTCTTTTAACGGGTATTTGAAATACCAAAGAAATGAGTCTCTTTCCTCATATTCAACTTCATCATCAGCTAGCGCTGTTTGAGTTATTGGATCGTAGTTTACTAAATAATCACCTCTATAGATTAGTTTTTCATCGAACATTTTTTTAAAAATAGTTCTGACAGCTGAGTTACTCTTTTCATCCATAGTAAAACGAAGTTTTTGCCAATCACATGAACAGCCCAGTTTTTTTAGCTGATTTAAAATGTTTTTTTCTTTCTCCTCTTTCCATTTCCAAACGTGAGATAAAAATTCTTCTCTTGAATAATCTTTCCTTCTTTTTTTATGTTTTGCAATTAAATGCTTTTCAACAACACTTTGTGTTGAAATCCCTGCGTGATCAGTTCCTGGTAACCAAAGAGCTTCATATCCTGACATTCTTTTATATCTAATCAAAATATCTTGAAGGGTATCTACTAAAGCATGACCCATATGAAGAACGCCTGTGACATTTGGAGGAGGGATGACTATAGTAAAAGGTTTTTTCTTTGATTTAGCATCAGCTTTAAAAAAAGAATTCTTTTCCCAAAACTCATAAATTTTATCTTCAACTATTTTTGGATCGTAGCTTTTATTTAGATCTTGCATGTAGGTGTTTTTCAGTAATTTTTATCTCTATAATTTAACAAAAAAATAGATGAAAGTCAAAAAATGAAAATAAAAATAGGTTTTAGCTGCTTTTAGAGCCGTATATTTTTTAGATTAAAAAAAAATAATTTTTTTTTATTGATATAATCTTTAAGATTCTTTTTAATCTATTCAAATTTTTACTTATTAAGGAGATATTATATGGTAATTAAATTAGCTCACACACCATTGATAATACAGCAGAGCTCTATAAGCGATGAAACAAAAGTTTTTTCGCAGTGGGAGATTGTTGGGATTGAAAAGCTAGGTATAAGAGAATTTAAAAAGTGTATTTGTGGGAAAAGGACCAGAAAGATTTGTCATATTGTAAATACTCAAACAAATAAAAAAGCTCAGATAGGAAATGAGTGTATTGGAAAAACCCACCCACCACATCCAATTTATAAGTTTTTAGAATCGGTTCCAAAAATTTTTGCAGGCTGCAGTAAAATTTTAGAGAATCTTTCAAATCCAGCATCTAAAGAGCTTGTAGAATTTGCATACAAAAAAAGCGTTTTTACTGAAGCTAATAAAACTTTTTATGATGAGCATGCTCAATACACTTTTGGTTCCCTGCCAATTGCTAAGCAAAAATATAGAAAAGATTTAAATCAGCTTCTTATTGCTATGGTGTCATCTGCGAAATTAGGCTTTCATAGATTAAATAATAACCTAACAAATATTGCCGCTCCTAGATTAATTGAGTATGCTTTTGAAAAAGGAGCGTTGAGCAATGTTGAAAAACAACTTTATCTAAATTTATGGAAAAAAGTGAACATCCCATCGGGACAGTATCAAAGTCTTAATGGTAATGAAAAAACACAATTAATAAATTTAAATGCAAAAATGCTCTTTTCTCTAAAATCAGATCTTCTTGTTTTAGCAAATGGACAAAAGCAGCTTACAACGTTTTTTGTAAAACCGGAAACCTCATCCGATAAAAGAGCATTATTTAGCTCTCCTCTTCCCAAAAGTGGAAAAAGAAAAAGAGAAAAAAAAATAGTTTTAGTAGGTTTAGCAATTTTTTAATTAAAAGATATAATTTGAGGAGTATTTTATGGCAAGTTTGTGGAGACTTCCGGCAGAGATAATAGCTTTGAGTAGAGCAAAAATTTGGGAGGAAGCTGTTCGAGAATGGGAGTTGGATTTTATAGAGAAATTAGACCCGGGGGAAGGTTCTGAGAGCTGTCTTTGTGGTCACAGTCCGATAACAGAGCTTTGTCATATCATAAATAAAAAAACTGATAGTAGTGCTATAGTTGGCAGTCACTGCATTCAAAAGTTTGAAAAAGATGATCCTGCACATGCAGTATTTGGTAATGGTCCTAAGATATTTAGATCTGTCAATAAACTTTTAAAAGATAATGAAGCTACCGCAAGTAAAGCTCTTCTCAAATATGCCTCTCAAAAAGGAGTTTTAACTAAAACTCAGATTCGTTCATATAAAAAAGATAAAGGAAAAAGAAAATTAAGCGTTGCTTCAGTTAAAAATAGAATAAAATGTAATAACATACTTATTTTTGGCATTGCTATAAAAACTGAAAAAGCAGCCTTTAAAAGACTTTTGGAAGATGAAACTTTTGAAACTACAGCGGGACCCAAATTAATAGAATATGGATTCAACAAAAATGTTTTAACCAGAACAAACTACGATTTTTATAAAAATATTTGGAATAGAGCTCATAGCTCTTTGAGTGTTAAACAAAAAAAATATAAAGTTGATTTAAATAAAAAAATTGTCACTAAGCTAAAAGATGATTTTATTGATGATATAGGATCTCAAAGATCCAGCAGCAGCAGCAGCAGCAGCAGCAGCAGCAGCAGCAGCAGCAGCAGCAGCAGCAGTAGTAGCTCTCTGAATAGATCGAGCTCTTCTTCAATAGGATTTGATAAAGAACGAGTTGAATCGGATGATGATTTGGATGAAGATATCGAAATGTTTAATGCTTTAGAAGAAAATGCAACTTTTAGATCTAAAAGAAAAAGAAATGCAATTGAAATAGAGAGTGAAGAGGAAAGCTCTGAGCTTTAATTTAACATTAAATTAAAAATTTTAATTTTAACTATAATAGATTTTTAGTTTTTATAAAATAAAAATTTATATAAATGTCTGTTTTGAATTATAAATGTCAATTAATTTTGAGATTAAACACTCAAAAGAAAATTAATTAAAAAAAACTTTGTTTTTTAAATGCCTATTTTGTAAAATTCCATAGATTTTAAGTCGCCTGTAAAGCTAGGAGTCATATATGAGTGCACCGATAAGTAACAAAAATGATGTTAATGATGTTATAGATATATTTATTAAATATATTTCAGATAAGCCAAGAGATTTATTTAGAGGGTTAAATAATATTTTTTTTGGTAATAAACATTTAATTGGAAGAGAAACTAAAGCAATAGGTAAGGGACTTAAAAACTTTTCAAGAGCAGCTGATATTTTCTCTATTGCTGATCTATTTGCAAGTATGAATACTATTAGAAATCATTTTAATAAAAAGAAGAGCGCAGAAGATATTCCAATGTTAGTTTCTGATACAGCAAATAGCGTTGCTGAGTCAACTGCATGGCTATCTACTACTGGTATATTATCATTGAGTGCTTATGCTTCTTCTTGGGTTACATCCATGAGTGGTATAACTTTGATGATCAGTTTTTCAAAAAGATCTTATCAAAGCTTTTCAGAGTTGAAAGAAATAAATAAAAAAGAACCTGAAAATGTAAAACAGAAAAAAAAAGCTATGTTTAATTTAGTGAAAAATATCTCGTTTTTTGCAATGGGTGTTCTTTTGTTTACAAGTGGTTGGTTTGGATTTGCTCTAAATATTGCAGCATTAACTATCGTTTCTACATCTGCTATTATCTCTTCTTTTGCAACGTTTTACTTAGAGAATAAAAAAGAAGATGATAAAAAAACTGAAAATAGGATTCCTTTAGAGCCGGATAGAGTAAGTGCTCCAACTGATAGTATTGCTAACACTAGAACATAGTGATTTTTTGAGAGATTTTTAAAATCTTTTTGTCTCTAGATACCAAGCTATATAAGAGGAGGTCTTTTAAAAGTCTTCTCTTTTCAAAATAAAAAGCTTTTTTTAATAAAAAATCTTTGTTTTTGTTTGAGATTATATGAGATGAAATAGCGAATGATGATGGGTGTTGAATTTCTAAAATACCAGAAAAGTAAGAAGAAGAAATATCTTGACCTTCATTTTTATAAAGCCAAAGGCCATATAAAAAATGAAGAGGAGAGTTCTCATCTGAGATTTTCTCTAATTTATATTTATTAAATATTTTAGAGACTAATTTTAACTTGTTTAGGGTAAGATAGGCTTTTGCAAGAAATGAATCTAATAATAATTTGAGATGGCTAGGAAGAGTTAATTTTTTTATTTTTTCAAAAGCAGATATAACTTTTTCATATTTTTTTTCATCTAAGATTTTCTCTGTAAGATATATTAAAATCCTAGACTCTTTAGTAGATGGTTTTTTGTGTATCATTTTAAATAATTCGTCCAAAGCTTTATCAAATGGAAGATGAAAACAGAGCTTTAGAAGGCTAAAAGAGGTGTTATCTAGCTTTTCTTTATTTTGCTCTAAAAGATCATTTGCAATTTCAACTTCTTCTAGTTCTAGAAGTGAAAAAATAATGTTTTCTATATTTTCTTTTTCTAAATCTTGAGTTTTTAAAATTTCTAAAAGAGCATTTTTGTTATTTAAAATGTAAGCTAACTTGATGCTTAAATAATGAATTAAATCATTTGATTTTTCAAAAAAATAAAAAGTTTCTAAATTATTTTCCAGTCTATCTAAAAACTTTTTTGAGCCAATGTTATCAAGTAGATTTGGAATAAATCTAAGGCCAAGCAGCGCTACTCTAAAAGCTGACTCTCTATTTTGATATGAGCTTTGATGCATTCTATAGATGATATATTGAATGATAATAGGACTTTGATGATGTTTTGAGAATTTTCTAATCATTAACTCTAAACATTTCGCTTCTTCTATAAACTCTTTTTTCTCTAAATAAACTAAGGATTTTCCTAAATATTCTAACGGCTCAAATGTAGAAGAGTGTAGCTTTTCAAATTTTAGCATTGCTAGATCTAAATATTTTTCTCTTTGATGGGATTTAAGTTTTTTGGCTTTTTCGATCAGAGATATTCCTGCTCTAAAAATTGCTTCTAGTCCTTCTTTTCTAGATGGAAATGAAAAAGTGATTTTTTCATATTCTTTAATTGCTGTTTCATAGTCTTCTTTTGCAAAAAAAGCATCTGCAATAGCTAAACAATTTACCATAACATTGTAGGTAGATGTATATACTTTTAGATCTTTAATTGAAAAAGCAGTGTCTTCATAAGCTAAACCAAAATAGTTTCCCCTAATAGGCAAATGATTAATGTGAGAAAATATCAACTTATTATCTAAATAAACAGCTAATTTATCATCAACTTTTTCTATTACTAGATGGTAAAAAGTTTTGGGTTTTAATTTTAAATTATCATTGAAAATTAAAACGTTTGATCTTGAGATTTCTGACTCTTTTTTATCTAAATTTAACCACAACTTATAACCTTCATCTATCGTAAAAGAGTTTGGGTTTTTTAAAATATTTAGAAAAAAACCAAAACCTTTTGAGAATTTTCCAAGAGATATATCGGCTTCAATTTTAATATTAGATGAAAACGATAATTTTGATACCATAAGCGTTACCCAATGAGCAAAATCTACCTTTTTTGAAATAGCTGTATTCTCTGCTAATAAAATGTTTTCCTGAAATTGCCAGTCACCTGCGTTTTTTAAATCTAAATTAGCTGTTAATATCCACTCGGGTTTTCCTTCAATATAATCTTTTAGATCATCTATTAAATCTTGCATGTTTTGATATCTAAGGCTTTCTTCAGCTAAACATTTCATGCAGATATCATTTAAGCTTTTTGGGATATCCCTTTTAGGTGCTTTTTCTATAGGCTCTAATATTCTTTCTAACTTATAATTTTTTCTAAAAGTTTTTAGATCATTTCTTTTAAATGGCATTTCTAAAGTTAAAAGATTATATAAAATAGCTCCAAGTGAATAAATATCGGTTAGAGCTGTAGCTTTATGGCCCATCGCTCTTTTAGGTTCCATATAAGATAGGGTTCCTGCAACCTTTCCTATCATTGTTAATTCTAAATCCTGAGTTTTTAACTCTAAATCTTTATCGATCTCTTTTTCATTTAAAAATTTTGCAATTCCCCAATCTAAAATTAAAACTTCTCCATATTTTCCAATAATAATATTGTCCGGTTTTAAGTCTCTGTGCAGAATGTTTTTAGAATGGATATATGCAATGGCTTCACAAACATTTAAAAATATTCTAGATAAGCTTTGAATAGAACTGGCTAAAAAGTGTTTATCGTCTGCTTTAGCTTCCTTTAGAATCTCTTTAAGGGTTTTACCCTCAATAAATGGCATCGTATAAAAATAGGGCTCTTCTAGATGAACATCATATATTGGAACGATAGATGGATGAGATAAAGTAGATGCAATCTTCGCTTCTCTTAAAAACCTTTTGATAACTATATCTTTTTTAGCTAAATCATCTCGTATCTTTTTTAGAGCGACATATCTTTTGGCAATAGTATCATATGCCAAAAGGACTTCTCCCATTCCGCCTTTAGCTATAGATTTTTCTATTTTATATCTCTTATCCATAATAACCTAAAAAGGTTTTAAGTTAAAAATTACCGGGTGTCAAGTAATTTTTTAAAAACTCTTTGTTACAATAAATTAATTTATTAAATAATATATTATTTATTATTTAATTAAAATAATAAAATAATCAAAACATCCAAAATTTTGATTATTTAGTTTGTTTAATAACGTTTTAGTATTTTTTGAACTTTGTAAGTCTTTGTTGAATAAGCTTTAAGCTAATAGACATTTAAATAATAAGAGGCAAAATCGATTAATGTAAAATATTTTTTTTAATTTATAGAAATATGTTATATTTTTTTAAGAATTAATAATAATTTTTTGATAATTTTCTATCCAGCTAACCTCACAGATATCTGTGGGGTTAGGAGGGTGTTTTTTTTGTGTGTATCAGATTGTTTTCGTGAAAAATGAAATAGAGTGAAACTTTTTCATTTTCTAAGAAAATAAGTAATTTCATTCTTCTACATCTTCGACAAAAACAGATAAGCTTCTTTTGCTTCTTCTGGTGGCTGTCTGTTTTTAAGAATTGCTATAAGGTTTGGTTCTAGCGATTTCTCTCGTCATCATCTGCAGAAAATAGATATATAGGGCTATATTTTGATAAAACAGCCTTGCAATTTCTTGTTTGTTCTGCTCAGTTTCAATTTTACCCATGGTTTTTATCCTTTTATCTCAAAAAAAACCCTTCCTTTATGGAGGAGTGATTGAGAATCATAGTTCTATTAGGGCTTTGTCCAAATCGCCTTTTACAGCAGACTCTCTTATCAACAAACATAAAAGAAGCTCTTTTAATTAAAAGCTAGTTTTTCTTATGATGGATATTTAATAAAGCTTGGAAAAAATAATGAACGAAAAAATAATTCTAACAGGGGATAGGCCAACTGGGCCTCTTCATTTAGGACACTTTGTTGGATCTTTAGTAAATAGAGTGAAAATGCAAGATGAATGCAAACAGTTTGTGATGATAGCAGATATGCAAGCTCTAACTGATCATGCATCTAAGCCTGATCTTATAAAAGAGAGTATCTTAGAAGTAGCTTTTGATAATTTAGCTGTTGGTATCGATCCTAAAAAAACAACCATATTTTTGCAGTCTTTAATCCCTCAAATATCTGAGCTTACTATGTTCTATCTAAATCTAGTTACTTGGAATAGACTAAAACACAATCCTACAGTGAAACAAGAGATAAAACAAAAAAACTTTCAAGAAAGTGTACCCGCTGGATTTATGATATATCCAGTATCTCAAGCAGCAGATATAACAGCTTTTAAAGCTAATTTAGTGCCAGTTGGTGATGATCAGCTTCCTATGATTGAGCAAACAAATGAAATAGTTAGAAAATTCAATAGAATATATAAAAAAGATGTTTTAGTTGAAGCTAAAGCTTTAATTTCTAAGTGCTCGAGGCTTCCTGGAATTGATGGAAATGCAAAAATGAGTAAAACTCTTAAAAATGCAATCTACCTATCAGATGAACCGGATGTTTTAAAGAAAAAGGTAATGTCTATGTATACAGATCCAAGTCATTTAAGAGTAGAAGATCCTGGAAAAGTGGAAGGCAATCCTGTTTTTACATATCTAGATGCTTTTGATGCAGATAAAGAAAATGTTCAAAAAATGAAAGATCATTATGCAAAAGGTGGGCTTGGCGATGTTGTTTGTAAAAAAAGACTCTTGGAAGTTTTAGATAATTTATTAACCCCTATTAGAAAAAAAAGAAAAGAATATGAAAAAGATCCAAAACAAGTTTTGGATCTTATATTTAAAGGCTCTAATGAGGCTAAGATAGTTGCTGCTAAAACTTTAAAAGAAGTTAAAGAAGTAATGCATATGTATTAATTCTTTTTCTCTTCTTCTTCTTCTTCTTCTTCAATCTCTTTATTTTGATTTTCTTCAATATCTGCTTCAGTTATATCTTTTGGTCCAAAAAACTCTCTAAAAAATACATAAAGACCTCCGATTGTAAATAGAACAGGGAGTACTACTTCCCACTTGATGTCGAATTGAACCGTTATGAAAGCTCCTAAAAAGACAATTAAAGATATGATCATATCAAACCTTTTGCCAACTAGGTATTGTTTTAAAGCTATTGGAAGACCAACCGTAAGCATTAGACCCGGCCACCAATACTTAAAATATGTGATGATAGCAAGACCAATTAAAAAAAGTGCAAAAGAAAGGCTCTGTGCTTTTCTGTTGCTCATGATAGGTTGCGCCATAAATAAATCTCCTAATTATTACTTCTCTAACTGTAGTCTATAGAAAAAAAAATATTAAAATCAAAGAATAATTAACTAATTTTATTATTTCGAGCCTGTTTTTTTGATCATTTAATAGTAAAAAGGATCATTAAATTAAAAATAATAGTTATTTTGATGAGTAAGGTTTTAGATATTTAGCTGTGTATGAGGTTCTGTTTTTGATGAGTTCATCTATTGAACCTTCAGCTATAACTTTTCCTCCTTTTTCACCGGCATCTTTTCCGATGTCTATTATGTAATCAGCATTTTTTATTATGTCTAAATTATGCTCAATAATAATGAGAGTGTTTTTCTTGTCAACGAGCGAGTGAAAGATTTTTAAAAGTTTTTCAATATCTACAAAATGAAGCCCAATAGTTGGTTCGTCTAGTAGATAGAGTGTTTTATTCGATCTTTTTTTAGATAGCTCTTTTGCGAGCTTGAGTCTTTGGACTTCTCCTCCAGAGAGGGTAGTTAGTCCTTGACCTAGTTTTAAGTAACCAAGGCCTACCTCTATTAAATAATCTAATTTTTTTGTGAGCTTTGCAAAAGCTTCAAAAAAATCAAATCCTTCTAAAATTGTTAAATCTAGTAAATGTCCTATGTGCTTGTTTTTATATTTAACTTCTAAAGAGATGGGATTTAATTTATAACCTTTGCAGGACTCACAAAGAATAGTCACAGGTGGCAAGAATTGAAGTTGAATTTTTTTATAACCAAGCCCCCAACATGTTCTGCACATGCCAGAGATATGGTTGTAGCTAAAATGGCGAGGTTTTAATCCTTTTGTTTTAGCAAGCATTAGATTTGAGTAAATGGATCTTACAATTGGTTGGATATCACTATACGTTGAAACATCAGATCTAGAAGATTGATGAATAGGGGATTGATCTAATGAAATCACTTTATTAAAATTATCAAGCCCGCTTACTTTAGCGTATGGAAGTGTTATTTCAGCTTTTCTTTGATGAATTCCTAAAAAGGCAGCTTTTTTTAAGATCTTATTTATTAGAGTTGACTTTCCGGAGCCGGAGACTCCTGTAACTACAGTGAAAGCGTTTAGAGGAAAAGATACATCGATATTTTTTAGGTTGTGAAGGTTAGCTTTTTTTATTTTAAGTTTTTTTTCAGAAATATCTCTTCTTTTAGCCGGCATAGGTATTTTCTTTTTGTGAGATAGATATAGACCGGTTAGAGATTTTGGGTCTTTTTTGATTTCTTCATATGTTCCCTTCGCAATAATTTCGCCTCCATGTATACCAGCTTTTGGACCAAAATCAAAAATGTAATCTGCCTCTTTTATTAGCATCTCATCGTGCTCTACTAAAATTAGAGTGTTCCCTAAATCTTTTAGCTTTTTAAGCGCATTTATAAGTAAATAACTATTGTGAGGATGTAGCCCTATAGTTGGCTCATCTAATATGTAAATGCATGACGTTAGATAAGAACCTAACTGAGTCGCTAGTCTAATTCTTTGAAATTCTCCACCGCTAAGAGACGGCGCTGATCTATCCAAAGATAGATAGCCAAGACCAATTTCTATTAAAAACTTTAAGTTTTGCTCTATTGTATCTAAGGTGTCTTTTAAGATTTTTTTCTGAGGATCTGTTAATTTTATTGTGGATATAAAAGTGTTTGCTTTTTCAATTGATAGTGCACAAAAATCTGTTATCGATAAATTTTTTATTCTTACATTTCTAGATAGTGGATTTAGTCTTTTACCTGAGCATGATGGACACGTCGTTTTTTCCATTAGAGGAACTAAAGCCTCTTTTAGGTTTTTAGAACTGTGTTTTGCCATTTCTGCTAGGGTAGTATTCAAGCCCTTCCAGATAAATGAGACATTTTTTTGTTTAAATTTGGTTTTTGAACCATTTAAAAAAATGTTTAGATCTCTATTTGGAAGATTTTTCATTGGAGTCTCTACATCGATATTTAAATAATCAAAACAAGAGATTAAAAAATC
>SDBT01010779.1_pt1 | contig 14737 bp, 3 predicted proteins | sample 2277101 | NCBI WGS metagenome assembly SDBT01 (sample SAMN10404973, study PRJNA504765) | marine sediment metagenome | isolation source: marine sediment core GS10_PC15, 103 cmbsf | place: Arctic Ocean: Southern Knipovich Ridge | collected 2010
GAAATACAGGGCTAAAAAAATGAGTAGCGATTACCTTAAAGCGTTTGGATTGACCGAAGAAGACATTACGCTAGCCGAAGGTGTGACAGACGAAGAGTTGGCGTCGTTCTCAGGAAGTCAAACTGAATCCATTCAGCCAGCTCCAACCTGGGATGATCCGGGCGCTGGTGAAAGAACTGTTAGCAATCTAGGCATATCGTTTCTGCAAAATGAAGCCACTGGAATTGGCGGCGATATCGCCGAGCAAGAAAAACAGATTGGTGCTGGTTCCGCTTATGAAAAAAAAATGCAAAGGTTAAATCCCAGTTTTAATCTTGGCGGACGATCTCAAGAGTACTTCGACAAAAAAAGCGCTGGAGCAACAGCCAATATCGAGAAATTGTTCGATGAATCATTTCAAGTCGAGAAAAAGATAGCTGCAATTCCTCAAGATCCGGACACTCTAAAATTCCATCAAGCGGAAGGCGTGGGGGACACACTGAAAGCGTTCGGTCAAGATCCTGGAGGCATCACCGCTGACATCATAACTCAAAGCGCCGTTCCTTCAGCTAAAGCCATGATTGCCGCATTGCTTACTCGCGGAGCTGGTGGTGGAAGAATGGCTAGTGCCTTTGCCGGTGGTGCAACTTCTGGGCTTGATGCTGCTCACTCAGATTACATCCAGTTAAGAAAGCAGGGCACACCTCATGAGGAAGCCTGGGATAAAGCCAGGGTCTATGGAACGATTATTGGTGGCTTTGATACCGCTTCATTTGGAATGCTCGATAAAACCGCCCAAAAAATGGTTGGTGGAAAATGGGTAACTAAATTACTTCAAGGCTCCAAGGCAACCGCTAAAGATGCCGCTCTTGGTGGTGGTGGTGAATTTGTCGGGAAAGCGGCCTCAGGTCGAGAAGCTTCAGCGCCAGAAATCATGGGTGAAATGATTGGTGAGGCTGGTTTTGCTCCTATAACTATTGCCGGGCAGAAAGTTGCTCAAGACATCAGTAATGTCGATGCCGGTACCACCGCAGAATCAGCAGCCGCCGCCGCAGTAAGCCCGACGCCTGACGTTAAGCAAATAGACGAATTCTCCCCTGACGGCCACGCATTGGATGAAGCCGATGAAGTTGGTCCAGAGTTGATGGAGGAATCGGCCAATAAAACATCAAACCTTCAAGGTGAGCAGCAGGGGATGGCGCCGCCTGAAACCGGGTTCCAAGATATTCAAACGCCAATCCCTCAAGTGGGGCTAGATCCTTCACAAGAGGTGCTTCCAGCGCCCAGCCAAGCGAATGTTGAGGGTGAATTTGGTGAAGCTCCAGTGGCAACACAGGAGCAAATGAATGCCAGGGCAGCTGAAAGCGCTCAACAAAGAGCCAGAAATCTATCAGGCTACGGTGATGATGAATTCGGTTCTAATTTGATGGGTGGAGAGCAAAATCAGGGCCAGGGCCCAATAACCCCGCCAAGTGAAATTAGAGCTCCATCCTTGCCGGGAATGGTCAAAACCGACATCAACCCAAATGAAGCTCCGGGCCCCGACGCTGAATTTGGTGAAACGAGGCCTGTTGATGCGAGAGGAGAGGAGGGCTTTGCTCTTGAATCTGCCTACATCAAAGGAATGAATGCCGGAATTAGTGATTCCAATTTGGATGACATTGTTTTAGGTGCCAATTCTCCAGCCGAGGCAGTTGCTCAAATCGAGGAATTGATTGATCCCACCTCTGCGAAACAGGATATCGAGTCTCGCGGATTCGGTGATATTGTGGAGAAAGCCAAAAGCGCCGGCATTACTGAAAAAGAGATTAACGAAATCTCAGTTGCCAGCAAGAACAACCAGGAGGCTGAAGAGAAACTGAGGGAGTTAATCGAAAACAAGAAAGCCCCCAAAAAGAATAAACTTAGCAATCTCAATATGGAGCATATTCGAGAGACCACCAAAAAGAACAAAGAAAAAATTATCGCGAAACAAGCGAAAAAGATTTCCAGTAATCTGAAAAAAGAAACTCCCGTCAATCCAGCTATGGAAAAGGCGCTGACCCCTATCAAGAAGAAATTCACTAAACGTAAGGATCAGGATAAATATTTCGCCGAAAGCGAGAAAGTAAAAGAGAAGCAGAAAGAGAAAGAGTTTTCTAAGGCAGAAAAAGAAAGAGACTCTCAGTTGGTTCAAGCTGCCGTTGACGAGCATGAAAGCGATATTGAAAAGCAACATGAACTTGAGAAGACCGTCAAGGATCAACCTATTCTCTCTCGAAAAGGAAAACCGTTCGAAACCAGAAAGATCGCTGAAGTATCTCTCGCCAGCAAAAAGCTTACCAAAACACACAAGGTAGTCCCTGTAGAGGGTGGCTATGCATTAAATTCAATACTGCCTACTGGCTTTGTTGCCGATCGAGTTAAATCCAAAACATCCGCACTAAAAGAGAAGATCGAAAAAAGAGCCAGTGAAACAGCTACATCCCCAACTAACGACCGGCCCGAGCCAACTGATGGGCAGAAAGAGGCCGGGAATTACAAGATGGGACATATCAATGTCCATGGTCTTGACGTCACTGTTGAAAACGATAAAGGCAGCATTAGATCCGGCACCAGTGAAAGCGGCAAAAAATGGAGCACAAAGTTAAATCATATCTACGGTTACTTTAAGCGGACCAAAGGCGCTGACGGCGATCATATCGACACTTTCATTGGCCCCAATCCAGAAAGTAACAAAGTGTTCATTGTCGATCAATCCAATCCCGAGACCGGAGAATTCGACGAGCATAAAGTAATGCTGGGATTCCTTACCCGGAAAGAAGCTATCGAGGGTTACAACTCAAATTACGAGAAAGGCTGGAAGGGGGCGGATACTGTCACCGGCACCACCATTGATAAATTAAAAGAATGGCTCTACGGCAAGGATACCAAGAAACCATTCAGTGGATTCTTTGGAAAAAAAAAGACTGAAAAACCAGAGGTAAAGAAGCCTACTAAAACTGAACCAAAACCGGCGAAAATCGAACCGAAACCACCAAAAAGCAAACCAAAAGCCGGTTTAGAATCAGAAGTCGGCGGGAGAACTATTGATCAAAGAATAACAAACCTAATTCATTTCCTAAATGCCTTCAATAAGGAAGAAGAGCGACTTTCTAAAGAAGGACATGGGCAAGCAGGATTAAATTTAACTAAAACCTCCGACCAATTAAAAGGATTGCTTGCTCGAATCAAGATGGGGCGGAATTTTAAAGAAGGTTTGCCCCAAAAATTAATAAAAATACTTCATGGAAGTGGCCGTCGTGAAGTTGATTTTATTCACCAGATGTCAGACGCAGGCAAGGCTGAATATGCAATAGAACAAATGATCAAAAGTATCGACACAATTCTATTGAATGAGGCCAAAAGTGAACCAGGGGCCGGTGTAGATGCTGATTCATCGCCTACCCCAGATGATGTCGAGGAAATCAAACCATTGTTTGATAACTCCAGACAAAGGACCACTTATCACTCAATAGTGAAGCGAATAAGAAATGTAAAAGCTGAGAGGTCAGTGCCTACCAAAAAATTCAAAGGCGATACTGCTAGAAATAGCATTGATTCTTCTGGACTATCAAATGAAAGAAAAAAAGAGCTTTATGATGAGCTTGATGAGGCAATAGGTAAGCCAGTCAAGAGCCAAGAAGAAGAAGTGGCCGAAGTAAAACAAGAGGATACAATTGATGTCGGGGATCCAGTAGTCGATAAATCAAGAGTGGATAAAGAAAAAGAACCACCTAATATTTTCGAGTATACTGATGAGGAGATTGAAAAGGAGAAAGCCGATGATGAAGCGAAAGTTCGAAGTGAGGATCGAGGACGAGATAGAGAGCCTGAATCCAAAACTCCACCAACAAATGATGACGAACGGGGAGATGGAGAAACTCGTCGAACAGATGAGCGAGAAGTTTCAGGCGATACCGACAGCGACCAGGGCAGCAAGATTGAAGGCGGAAAAGGGAAACCCAAATCTGACGATAGACCAGACAGCACAAGTGATGCAGATGGCGGCGATGGAAGCAGAGGAACTGATAATTCAGGAGATAGTGGAGGAACTGAACTACCTGTACTCGGACAACCAGGAAAAAACTTCCGAATCACCAACCCAGAATCTCTAGGGAAGGGGTCTGCGTTAGAGAAAACTGAAGCCAACATTAATGCCATTCGCATTCTCAAAGCCTTAGATGAAGAGCAGAGAGGTGCGACATCTGAAGAGCAAAGCAAACTCGTCCTATATAGCGGTTGGGGCCATTCTGAAATGGCTAATAAACTGTTTGATGATAGAGAGCTAAAAGGCAGATGGAATACAGCTAGAAAAAACCTTAAAGAATTATTGACCAAAGAGGAGTGGGGCACCGCTTCTCGATCAACCCAATACGCCCATTTCACCAGCCCAACAGTAATATCGGCAATGTACACTGCCGTTAAAAATATGGGCTTCAAAAGCGGATTAGTAATTGAAGGTGGACTGGGTAACGGCCACTTTATTGGCTTAACACCTTCCAGCTTCCATACGATGCATACCGGCGTCGAGATGGACGTTATCACAGCTAAAATAGCCAAAGCCCTTTACCCCGAGTCTGGTGTTTATCAGGCTGATTTTAGTCGGTTCGGTTTACCTCAAAACTACTACGACCTAGCGATAGGCAACCCTCCTTTCGGTAGCATCCCAATCAAAAGCGATAAACGGTACCGGAAGCTTCAGCCGATAATGATCCATGATTACTTCATTATCAAACAGCTAGACTCATTACGGCCGGGAGGGATTGCTGCATTCGTTACGTCGCATGGAACTATGGATAAGCTGGATAGCCGCATTCGTGAAGAAATGGCTAAGAAGGCCGATCTACTGGGCGCGATTCGGCTTCCAAATAATGCATTCAAGAAAAATGCCGGGACTGAAGTAGTCACCGATATTCTATTTTTCCAGAAAAAGGAGAAGCCTTTAGGTGACTTAGGCGAGCATCCGCCTACTTGGGTGGAGTCGTCAGAGAAAAGAGTTGATTCAGAAAGCTTCAACGTGAATGAGTACTACCGAGAAAACCCTAAAATGATTATAGGGTCCGAGAGTAGCAAAGGATCTATGTATGGATCTGACGAATACACTGTTGAACTTGATCACGATAAGAGTGATTTCAAAAAACTATTGAATGCCGCCATTAAGAATCTTCCTAAAAAGATAGTTACCGAATCACTTACGCCAGAAGAATTGGTAGCGAAGCTTCAGCGTTATGAGTTGGCAGCAAAAAACAAAGAGTCTTATTACTATAAGGACAAAAACGGAGAACTAAGGCAAGTAATTGAAGGTGTCGGAGAGCTAGTAAACATCCGAAAGAGAGACGGCAAGGGGTGGACTGCCAATCAAATGGAAATAGCAGAAAGCTACATCCCTATCAGGGATTCTTTGCTTGATGTTTATCGAGAACAATTGAATGGTGAGTCGGGAGCCCCTGCGCAAAAGAGGCTGAATAAAGCATACGATGAATTTGTCGCTAAGCATGGACCGTTAAATCAAGTAAAAGTCAGGAAAGTGAAAGATAAAAGGAAGGAGGAGGGGTTTAGGCTTCAAGACGATTTAATTGTTGAGTCAACGCTGGCCCTTGATCCTGAACTTTATCGAGTACTATCTATCGAGGATTACAATCAGGACACAAACACTTCAACTAAAAAGCCGGTATTTAGTGAAGTTGTTTTTGGTAAAGATGTAGAGGCAGATATTCAGTCGGCAATGGACGCAATGAATGTTTCATTGAACCATAAAGGGTATATCGATCTTGACTATATGGCCGATCTGTATGGCGTTCCAATCGATGAGATTGTCGCTGAACTTGATACGACCATCTATCTAGACCCCGTATCAGAGCACTGGGCAACCCATGACGCCTACTTGTCCGGCAATGTTAAAGCTAAGCTTGATGTCGCCAAGGATGCAGCTGAGCATGACAAAAAATACAACCGAAATGTAAAGGCTTTAGAGAAAGTTCAGCCTGAGGATTTGCCTCTTGGAAGAATACCAATCAATTTAGGTCCAATGTGGATTCCATCTTCCGTGGTAGAAAAGTTCGCAAAAGAAACTCTCAACCTTAAAGGTACAATATCAAGTTTGGCTTTAGGTGATTCGTCCTCATGGAAAATTAATGGAGACATGGATAGCCCTGAGTTCTCAACTATGGCGACAGACGTAAAGAAAATACTTAATGCAGCCATGAATAGAAGTCAAATAAGAGCGACAACAATGGCCATGGTTGATGGGGTATTGACTGAGGTTACGGATAAAGCGGAAAGCTTAGCTGCAAGCCAAAAAGTAACGGAGATCGGGAAGGCGTTCACTCGATGGGCAATAAACGACGAACAGGCTTCCGAGACTCTTCATAGAATATACAATGAGAAATTCAACACATCAGTGCCTAGAACTTATGACGGTAGCCATTTAACTTTGCCGGGATTGGCTTCGAGATTCAAATTAAGGGATTGGCAGTTGAATTCAGTATGGAGAGTTCTCCAGTCTGGAAACATGTATATGGGTCATACTGTAGGTGCGGGCAAAACTCTCGCGTCAATTGTTGCCGGAATGGAGCTTAGGCGTCTAGGTTTGGCGAAGAAGCCCACTTACAACGTATTGAAATCAACGCTAAGACAGTTCGCTATTGAATTTCTTGATGCATACCCTAACGCGAAAGTTTTAGTTGCTGATGAAAAGCAGTTAGACAAAAAGAATAGAAAAAGGTTTTTGGCCAAAATGGCTAGCGAGGACTGGGATGCGGTAATTATAACCCACCAAGCTTTCAAACAGATTCCTTTGTCTTACGATTTTTTAGAGGACTTAATTAAAAGGGAGGTCGAAGAATATCGGTCAATACTTGAGGATACGGATAAATCAGACAGAATCACAACCAAGCAACTAGAAAAGGCTATAGAGAATCTTGAACAAAGGCTGGAAGAGTCGCTATCGCAAAACAATAAAGACGACGGAATAACCTTCGATGAGCTTGGTGTGGATTTCGTCTTTGTAGATGAAGCCCATTATCATAAGAAAATATCATTCCCAACCAGTCAAACAAACACTAAAGGGATTGCCCCTGTTGGTTCCGCCTTGGCTGACGATCTTTTCTACAAAACGAAATACTTAAACTCAGTTCGCCCAGGTAAAAACCTTGTACTTATGTCGGGCACTCCAATAACTAACACCCTTGGTGAAATGTTCAATATCCAAAGGTACCTTCAGTACAACGTACTCCAAGACAATGGAAATGCATCGTTCGACTCTTGGTCTTCGTCGTTTACTTCGTCTGTAACTGATATAGAAATGACGCCTGACGGTGGATTTAAGCCGGTAACTAGGTTGGCTGAATTTATAGGTGTGCCTGGATTGCTTAGGGATGCGCTTCAAGTTATCGATATTGTAAGCAATAAAGATTTACTGGCCAGCACTCAAATAAAAAGACCAGATATCGTAGGTGGAGCGAGAGAGATTGTTGTTGTTGAATCAACAGATGGTCTTGATGAATACAAAAAAACGCTCTCAGAGAGAATAGAGATCATAAGTAAAAAGAAAGGCCCCCCGATAAAAGGTGAAGATATAATCCTAACCGTGATGACTGACGCTCAAAAAGCAAGTATAGACTTGAGATTGGTTGGCCGGGAGCAGAAAGGTAAAAGCAAGTTAGATGTCTTGATCGATAACGTGCTTGAGGAGTGGAAAGCAACAAATGAAAATGTCTACTCAAATAAAGGAAAGAAAGAGATACACAAGGGCGGTACCCAGCTTATCTTCACAGATAGCATAAAGGCGGCTGGCTTCAATATTTACCACCACATAAGGGATGAGCTTGTAAGACAAGGTGTGCCTAAAGAGCAGATAGCTTTCATTCAGGACTATGGAGACTCCAAGAAGAAATCAAAATTATTCAGGCAAATGAATAAGGGAGAAAAGCGAATTCTGATAGGCGGATCATCAAACCTTGGTACCGGGGTGAATGTTCAGCAGCGAATTACCGCGCTTCACCATCTAGATACTCCTTACTTTCCGGCAATAATTGAGCAGAGAGAAGGTAGAGGTGTTCGATCTGGAAACAAAAATAAAAAGATAGCAATCAAAGCTTATGCCACGAAAGGAACCATTGACGCATTCAAATGGGGGTTAAACGAAAAGAAACAGAAAATGATTGACCAGATAATGTCTGGTGATTTAACTGTTGATCGAATAGAGGATCTTGGCGATAACACGTCTCAACTAGCTATGGCTAAGGCGTTGTCTTCCGGCAATCCTTTGTTGATGGAGTTGGCAGGTCTTGAGAGTGAAGTGTCTAGACTTGAATCCCTTGAGTACTCGCACATCAATAGTAAGATGAAAATTCGTGGAGATATCCGAAACGACAAAGCTAAGCTTGAAAATGACAGTAAATTTTTGCAAAAAATAGAAGGGCTAAAAGATAAATACCAGTCAACTAAAGGCGACACATTTACTGCGAAAGTTAAAGATAAAGTGTTTACCGATAGAACTAAGTTTGGATCGGCTTTATTTTCTTCGGCTTTAGCTGCTAGTGATATAGAAAGCCTTCCTATAGGCGAGATTGGAGGGTACACAATTTACTTGTCTCAAAACAAACGAGACTTAATGTTAGCTGTTGGCCATCTTCACCCTGACGCCAGGTCTCATAGCGAGTACATCGGCAGGGTATTCCTTGATAAAGATGAAATGATATCTTCTTCGGGATTATCTAGGAAGCTTGAAAATTTAGCTTCACAGAATCCAAAAATTGAAACCTCCGTTATAGAAGGAATCAAAAAAACAAAGCAAAGCATAAAATCAAAAGAGAACGCCCTTAGTACTGAGTTTCAATATACGGATGAGCTGTCAACTCAAAAGCAAAGGCTCCAAGAAGTTAAGGCGTCATTGGATACATCGTCGGTCGTTCTCGACAAAACTAAAGCCCCTGCGCCAGCTGATCTTAAGCCACGTAGAGAGCCGCCTCTACCAGACATCGCTTTTTCTAAAGGTGAGAGAAAAACCGACACTCATACTAAATCATCTTTGATAGCTGAAATGAACAAAGCTTTCCCTAAAGTCGTCAAAGCGTTAAGTGATGCTGGGCTCATTAACATCATTGAAGCTAAAGACACTCCAGGAAAATTATATGAGGATGCCTTGGCTTACGTGGTCGGCGGAAAGGTCACATTTGTTGCAGACAATATAAGTCAAGACGAAGACATTAGAGGCTTAATGCTCCATGAGATAGGCGTTCATTTTCGTAAACTCGGGAAAAATTCAGATGAATTTCAATCGATCATTAAACAATTTCGAAAGCTGAACATGTCTGATCCGAAGGTTAAGGCTGCTTACAACAGCATCCCTAAAGGCACACCTTCGCATCAAGTCTACGAAGAGGCTCTAGGGTATTACACTCAGGCAAACCCAATATTGCCACTGCCTCGCCGCTTAGTTGCTTGGTTTCGTGAGCAGCTGCGAAACCTAGCAAAATCAATCAAGGGAGCAGATAAATTCAAGGTTGTTGCCTGGGCTAAAAGCCTAAGCGCTGAAGACATGCTTTACATGACAACCAAGGCGATGGCTAGCTTCAATAAGGCTGAAGGCACTGTAAACACTGAATATTCTGAAGCCACCGGCGCGGGTGATGTCTCATTCAGTAAGCCGGTAGATGCAGCTAAAAGGGCCCGAGAAATATTCAAGGAAACAGCCTTCAAGAAAGAGCTGGGCACTTATACCAAAGAAGGGGTATCAAGATACGGAGAGACGCTATTGAAGGTGGTTCCCCTGCAATACTTTTCTGATTTTGCTAGAACGCTCCTGCCGTCAGTTAAAACTTATACCGACCTAGCGCGAGAAATGTTTCTTCGTAAAAATCGATATGACGCGAAGTTTGGCAAGGTGTTAGACGAGTGGGCTATATTGCGTGGCGATGTAATGGCGGGGGAAGGCATCAAAGGGAAAATTAGCAACCTGAAGGATGTAGCTAAAAAGAAATCAGACAACAAAAAAATGATGGATTTAATGCATTCGTCAACTATTGATGAGGTCGATCCTTCTGAGGGTTACCATGAGATTCACCAGCAGGAGGAGGCGGATAATTGGATCAAGGAAATGGAAAAAGACATCACCCATTATGAACGTCGCATAGGCATCAATAGACAGCATATGCGGGAGCAGCCGGGCGAGTCTAAAGAAAAATGGATGCGAGAAAATAACGAAGCTCAAGCCAATATAGATCACAGAAAAGAAACGATCCTTAGCATCAGAAAAACAATTTCAAATGAGCCTTTCAGAAAGAGAACTCACACTAATCTGAAGAAGAAGTGGGACGAATTGCCTGAAGACTTTCAGAATATGTGGAAAAGGGTTCGTGATGCCTATGAAGATATCCGCAAGAAAGAAGATAGATTGCTTCTTGATAAAATAGGCGAAATGGAAAATAACGGTGTAAGCCCTCGAACGTTGAAAATGATTCGATTCGAAATGGAGATAAATAAAATTCATCCTTATTTCAGGCTTGCTAGGGATGGAGATCACTTCGTTAAAATCGTTACCAATTCCAATCAGATGATGGGGTTTCACACTTTCGTAAGCTTGATTGATCGACAAAAATGGATCGACGAAAACGAGGAGTCAATAAAAGCTGAGTCAATGTCGATAGAAATAGGCACCATGAATAATCAGTTTAAGGATGCAAGCAAACTTCCTGACGCTTCATTCATGGGTGAGGTGATGACATCGCTTTTAGATAAGGGAGCTAAAAGCTTAGCTGACTCGGTTTGGCAGTCTTACCTAAAACGATTGCCGGAACGATCGATTCGAAAGGCCAGGATTCATCGAAAGAAAGTGCCGGGATTTATGGAGGATTCTTACAAGGCGTTCGCTATGACTGCCGGTAGTGCGTCTCATCAGCTGGCTAAATTAGAATTCTCCGATCAACTTGAATCGGCCCTCGATGCCGTCGATAAAGAGCATATGGGTGTTGACGGAAAGGATCAGCATAAATCCAAAATAATAGCCCATCGATTGAGAGAGCGGCAAAAATGGATCATGGACCCTCAGACTTCCGCTTGGTCACAGAAAACCACTAGCTTCATATTTGCGTTTAACATGGGGGCTAACTTGGCTTCCGGTTTCGTCAATGCCACTCAAACCTTTGTCATGGCTCTTCCTGTTCTCGGTGCAGAATATGGTTACAAGGAAGCGATATTGGCGCTCAAAAAGGTAATGACGGAATCGATCAAAGGTAAGGGTAGTGTCGGCAACGTCCTGAAGGGCGAGCGTAAGAAAGTTTATGACGATCTCGAAGAGGGTGGAGCATTCGATCGAACCATGTCAATGGATATTGCCGGGATTGCTGATCAAGGATCTGATTACAACGGAATTCGTCATAAGATAATGCAGGGGCTATCCTACATTTTTCATCACGTCGAAAAATGGAATAGAGAAGTTACCTCGATGGCGGCATATGATTTGGCTATCGAAAAAGGAAAGAAATCCGGGTACCCGGTAAACGAGCTTAGAGGTGTCGCGATAAAAGAAGCGATTGAAGCAACGGAGATGAGCCACTTTATCTACCAGAACTACAATCGACCTGAAGCGATGCAGGCTGACTGGGCGAAAGTCGTGTTTCAATTTAAACAGTACGGCGCACATATGCTGTACCGGGTTTATCGAGATGCCTACGACTCCCTTGCTGGGGAAACTCCAGAGATAAAGCGTAAGGCAATGAAGCGCCTGGGTGGAATTCTTGGTATGTCGTTTATTCTTGGTGGCGTGAATGCTGCGATGCTGGGAGTGATCGAGACAACAGTAAACGGAATGGCCGGACTCTTTGATGATGACGACGAAGAAGATCCGTTCGACATCATGGTCGCAACAGAAGAAGTTTTCGCCGATCTCATCGGAAAAGAGGGCGCTCAATGGATTATGTATGGCGCATTAGACAATGTTACCGGCCTATCAATCAGCGATCGAATAAGCCTTAGGCAGCTACTTATATTTGATTCAGATAGAGAGATCAGGGGCCGAGACAAGGTTCTACACTGGGTTAGTCAATTGGGTGGGCCAGCGCTCGGCTTAGCGATGAATTGGGCTGACAGCGCCGATTTGGTACGTCAAGGAAAGGGTCAGCTGGCGTTCGAGAAGGCGATGCCTGCCGCAGTTAGAAACTTCAGCAAAGCCATGCGTTATACCGATGAAGGAGTGCTCAACCGTAAGGGCCATGAGATCTTAAGTCGCGATGATCTTAATTTCATGGAATTGTTGGGCCAGGCTGGAGGATTCACGCCAGCCAAACTGTCTCGACAATACGACAAGATGGGTAAAATCAAGGGGAAAGAGCAACGAATTCTCCAATCCAAACGCGACTTGATGGATAAGTACGCATTGGCTAGGCGGGTTGGTGATACTGAGATGATGCGAGAGGCTAAGCGCGAGATTCGGGCTTTCAATCTGAAACACCCTGAAATCAGGATTACCAATACTTCACTCAATCGAAGTTGGTCAACAAGAGAGCGGCATCGAAGGGAGTCGGTGGGCGGAGTTACCATCAATAAAAAACTTCGCTACCTTGCTGAGGAGGAGTAAGTCAAGGGGTTTCGGGGTCATTTTCGATGAATGGTAGGGGTGGGGGGGGGGGGCAACCCCCCACCTAACGGACTAACAGTTAAGTAACTTAACAATCACTCGAGTAGTTTTAGTTTATCTCCAAGAGAATATCAGCCCAAACCGCCCCTTCGTCATTCGTTCTGTAGTTGAGGGGGGTGATCCCTTTAGCTTGATTTGCGCACTCCTTACCGTTATCAATCCAGACCTCGCAAGGATCGCCGTCATAGTCGGTCTCAGGCCAATTCAATATAGCTTCCTTCAATTCCTTGACGGTCATTCCATTTTTGAATGTCTTTTTTTCTGGATTTGATGACTTGTGGTTGAATTCTTTGGGAGGAGTCCAGCCTAGAGAAATTAGCGACTCTCTAATATGTTCGTCTTGAATCTTTACAATTCGCTTTGCTGCCTGCATAGCATGGCCGCTAACAGTTTGCCTTATTTCACTATTGGTAACTTCCGTTTTGACTGTAAATTGAATTGGTTCAATCATGACAAATCCTTTATTGGTTTTAGTGAGGCCAAGGATAGGCGAGATTGAACCCTTAAGGAAATTTATCCTCGATATGCTACAGCTCCCGCCTCAGCTACAGGGGTTGTATCAACTAAAGCGGTTGGTCGTTCAAACAAGTCTGATAGTTTCTTCCTTCGAGCAAGCTGTATCGGCACGCGATTTTCTTGAATTTCTTTAAACATTTTCGGTGGGGTAATCGCTTCTTTGATGTCTAATACTAAATCACGCTCTTCTTCCGTGAAATTCAAATAAGTAATGATAGTTTCATCTTCATGCGTTACTTTAAACCAATCCTCGTACATGTGAATTTTAATGCCAGTTTTATTATCAACGATGTGTTCATAATCAATAATAGTGATTCTAGGGTCTTTCTTTTGTACGCTACTTAAAATGTAGGCAAGAATACTTTTAATCTCTAACATTTGATTTCCTTTCGATAAAAAAATAGGGAGCAAGCCCCCTATTTAAAATTAAAAATAATTGATGAGTCTTATACTTCAGGCTCTACCACTGGCTCTACCACTGGCTCTACCACTGGCTCTTCTACCACAGGCTCAACTACTTCCTCTTCCACTACAGGCTCAACTACAGGTTCTACAACCTCAGGTTCAGCCTCAACTACAGGATCTTCAACTATACCATCATCTACGGGGTTAGAATTTCCATGGGTATGTCCCGGTGGAAATCCATTACCATGTGAGTGTCCTGGAGGGAATCCTTGACCATGCGAGTGACCTGGATCACTTGGGTCGTTAGGCTCCGGAAAATCACAATCCCCGTCCTCATGATGATGGTTTAGCCGTTTCCCCGTGATTGGTTGTTGATCTGAATTTGAATCCGGAGGGCATTAACCTCGGCCTCAGCAGCCGCTAATCGAGAAGCTTCTTGATTGGCGATAATTGCAGCATGGGCCTTCTCTTGGTCGCAACAGCATCGAGCAATCAACGCCTTAGTATCTGCATCACGTTCAGCAGCAGCTAAGTTGTTTCGGCTAAGTTCAGCGGCAGCAGCTTTATCGTTGCTAGTAATCGTAGCTAGCAAGCTGTTGAAGCGATCCTCAACGCGATTGTCAGACAACTGACGAGACAGCGTGTCATGCTGGCTATTCATCTGAGATGCTAAAAATCGATCTGAACGATCTTGCGACGCTTGACCGGTGGTAGAGGCCGTCGCAATTTGATCGGACAGAGCGATTGCAGAAGCATTGCCAGCAAGCGAAGAGGTTAAGCCGATGTCGCGGTTCGCAACAACGTTAGCATTTACAGCGGAGCCGTCGCCTGGAAGGTTTCCATGACCATTGCCATAACCGCCACTGCGACCGCCGCCATAACCGTAGCCGTTAAGCCCACGGTTCATCAGGACATCTGCTGAGTTGAAATTTGAATCGCTCATTAAAATTCTCCGTAAATTTATGAAATGCCAAATGGCTCCACTATATTAATCCTCGAAACAAGCTTGTATTCTCCGATAGTGCAGTAACATTCTGGAATGTTGTGGAGACTACGAATTGACTTATTTGAATATAAGTGATGGAGAGTTAAGGGATTTACGGCGCGAGATATATATTGAGAAAGAGATTAACGGACTATCATATGTCCAAATTGGTGCAATTTATAATATCCCTGCAT
>SDBT01010780.1_pt1 | contig 14737 bp, 25 predicted proteins | sample 2277101 | NCBI WGS metagenome assembly SDBT01 (sample SAMN10404973, study PRJNA504765) | marine sediment metagenome | isolation source: marine sediment core GS10_PC15, 103 cmbsf | place: Arctic Ocean: Southern Knipovich Ridge | collected 2010
ACTTAGAATTTTCTCCTAAAATTCCTATTTCACCATATATCCTTGCTAAAGAACCATTGAATGATGCATGCGAGTTATAGAATTCAAGCATTGGATGACTGACCATATCCCAACCAGTGTCAATTATCCTCAAACCATTATAGTTATCATCCCCTATCTCTCCAGCATCAATATCAAGTATATAACCCGGCGTCGTTGTCCCAATCCCAACCCTTCCACTACTACCCTCAACAAATAATCCAGTTCCAGTGTTCCAGTTGACGGCGAAGTCTGCATCTACTGAACCAGAATTAAAGGTTGAAGCGCCGCTTGAAGTTATTGCACCGGAAGCGACTGTGCCTGTTATATTGGTATTGGCGTGCAAGTCAATACTCGTCCCAGCGTATAAGTCCAGTGTACCATCGGCATCAGAACCGATACGTTCAGCTTTATCGGTTTGACCAAAGGCTATATCGTCTGTGAAAAATGAATCCCCACCCTCAGAATAGATGGCCCAATTAGCAGTTGCCGCACCAGACATAGCCCCTAAATGAATACCGTAAAGGCTCCCTGTTTGGGCGGCTGCACCTGTCATACTTAGTTTCAGTCCATATAAATTAGTGATGTTGAGCTTAAAAGCGCCCGCATTTAAGTTCGCTACACCTCTGAATATATGACATTCTGTAATAGTTGGGTCAACCCCACCTGCTACTGCTATACCATTACCTTGTAATGACAAGGCTGCACCTACGCCTATCATGCTTCCTGTAGTTCCTATATAGCCACTATTAGTCGGTATAATAACATTACCAGTCGCACCAGAAACGTTGGTGATATTATTAGCATTTTCAACACCACCAGGGTCTATAGTAAGGTCAAATCTAAGCCCTCCGGCAGCGGTGTATGGTGCTGCTGGAATGTGTGTATCAGCAGCATAGATACCTTTATACGTGGTTGTTCTGGTATTCTCTACCTTTATCCCATCTTCTGAAGTTGGTGAAACTCCTACCCCTATATTGCCGGAAGCGATAGTGCCTATATTTGTAAGGTTTTGCGCATTAAAATCAACCGCTATGTCAAAAGTATGCCCTGCATCTGACCATGCAAGCCCACCTAACCCGCCGTGCTGTGTAATTAAGGGGCTTGTGATATTCCCGGCCAAACTCTGCGCCCGTAAATCGAGGACTTCCTCGAGTGTGTAAAAAAGACCTCCCCCTGTTTCTTTGAGAATCAGTCTTGCAAGCAAAACCAATTCCTCAAACGGAAGACCGGTTAGAGACAGGCCCGAAAAGATATTATTCTCTCTTGCATTGGCAATCGTAGTATCTTCTCTCTGACCCATTATTAGAGCTACGGGCGCTGTTTGGTCATCAGTAACTATGACCCAATATGCGACATGGTTTGCTCCGCTTACATTTGCAGCCGCCCAAGTACCGTTAAGTTTATTGTATTTCAAATCGCCGCCGTTTGTGTATCCTGCGTCTGTAGCGTTAGCCTTCTCTCCGGTTTCAAAAATACGCCAGTTGCTTGCACCATCTCGATAATAAACCGGCAACTGGGCCGGCTGGAGGACTTGTTCAAATAAACCCCCGCTTGCACCATTAGTTATAGGAATATTCAGGTCCTCGTCCCAGAAATCACCATTTGAAACATCTACTGTTTCGTCTAAGTTGTCAGATACAAGTAAGCCCGTTTCCCATCTCGCGCCACCGGCGTAATGCAACCGGGCGTGTGTAGAGCCGGACATATGAAAGTCGTGTAACTCATAACCTAAGTATATTTCTTTGTTATTCGTTGCATCCCAGTACAAATAGGCTACCAAAGCTTTGTCTTCGGCTCTGAAACTCCAAATTGTTTGAGAGGCTGTAAGTGTATCGCCAACGAAATAAATATACCATAATCCCTCGACAGCACCCCCCGCTACATCGTCTAAATCTACAGTTTTGTTACCACCAAGAACATACTTAACCCCGTCAATATAGTAATAAGCCGAACCACCGTCGGTAACAGTAAATACTTTTGATGCATTATCAAACGAAAGTGTAACCCCCGGTGTAATCGGCCAGCCGGTCTTAGCAAAATCCGTGGCCTGTACAACTCCTGTGAAAATGCCACCCGCAAAGGTTGGACTGTCTCCTGTACCTAAACCTAAAGAAGTACGCGCGGTATTACCACTTTCGGCCACCCAATTAGAACCGTCTCCTACGATAAAGTTCCCGTTAGTAACAGCCAAGACCGCTATATCGTCTAATTGAGCATCCCACGCCTGAACGTCTGTACCTATCTCCAAGTTGAAATCACCCTTAAACTCAACCTCCGTCCTGCCCTCTAAACCGTCGGCGGTAAAACGTGCATACTCACCGGAATTAGGAGTACCATCGACCTCAAGTAAATTGTCGTCCGCTATCCCGATAGTCTGCGCTGGTAGATAATTACTGTCGGCGTAGTTCGCCCACTGCCCGCCGTCGTAGCGAAGTACATGCCCGGCAACAGGACCGGCAATCGTTACATCGGTAAGGTCGGTTAATTCCGCAACAAAATCATCGAGGTCGAGTTCGTCAGCAATGAGAATGACCAAGGCCGCAGTGCTTATATTCGCCAGATTAGTTCCAGCGGCGTTCCAGCCTAAAAGCTCGTTTGCTTCCGGTTCGGGCAGAATAATACCGGTGGTACTGGAATGAATCGCAAGCGTAACCACACGGTCGAGAGTATCTTGAAGCTGCAAGTCCCTCATAGCGCTACGGTCGAAATCGTGCATGTGCTGAGGCCCGGTATGGTTATCGTTGTATAACCAGTTCGTTACCTGCGTAAGCGCAATATGCCTGATAATGAGAATCTTGCCCGCCGCGTAAGGTGAATCAGGCCCGATAGTCGTTACCGTCCCGCCGTCATCCGTGAATATCACCGTATAATTAGTATCAAGTGCAAGCTGGATATACTCCCCGTCCGTAACTTCATACCAGACCTGGACCTCGGTGTCGGCGTGGATGAGCATATCGAAGTCAAACTCCGTTTCGATTCCATCGGTCGTCTGTTCTTCTGTTCGATTGTCTTCGGAAGTAATCGTCATTAAAACCTACTATCCTTCCATGTTCTTGTAACAATCTGTTGTACCGAACTCTCCTGCCCGTCTATACTGCGCGCTTCAGGCAGGGATATTTCTTCAAGTTCTATCGTTAATCCCTTAGCCATATCCGCACTTTGGGTAAGTGGCATTACAATCTTTCTCGCAAGTTTCAAAACAAAAGCGTCAAGCAAAAGAGCGTCAAACTCGTTTGTATCGGTTATGCGCTTGATGTAAACTATCTTAACGCTGGAATCATTAGTCAAGAGTCGCCTGCCCTCTACCCGCCATTTTACGGGCTGGTCCGCTATTTCGCCGACCTGCAAGATTCTTAAACACCACGGATTAGCGGGTAACTGGAATTGATTGTCGTAATCAGAAATAGGAGCAGTCGCTAATGCCGTGATCGCCTTTCGATGGATTGCGCAGTTCCATGGGTGCGCACGAAGTACGGCGTCTCGCACCGCTGCGAAGAACCGATTACACACACGGGCATTATCGGAATCCTCAGTTAAGGTAACTATGGGCGGCTTAGCGCCCGCGGCGGCTAAAGCCATATTCGCTATATCTGTTTCACTTACTGGCATGAGTTATCTCCTAAATAATTGGGGCCGCCGCCGTAAATCCTTCTACGTAAATCAAGGCTGCCGTGTTATAAGTACCGGCAGTACGAGCAACTGCGCCATTCAACGCCTTGTTATCTGTTAATTTCAATGGCGCATCTTCCGGCCAGTCTTTCTTGAAAATACCACCGCCTTGTGCCTGCATTTGAATTGGCCCAAATAAGACAGCACCGTCCCCGTCTTTCAATGTTATTTTGTTGTCTATCAGATACCCAAAAGCCGCGCTGTCCACAATACCCATCGTTACATGGGTTACATAATGTGCATTACCCGCACCCGGAGTGGCTTTTAATTCCTGCGTTACCCCGGCAGCCGTAAGGTCGGCAGAATGAAAATTAACCGCCCAGGGAGCATACTTTTCGATTGGATATGAACCGGCCCCAGCTAATTTTGGTGTAGTTATTGCCATCATAGCTCCTTATAATTGTAATGTTCACAAATTATCGACGGGTCAATCATTATATCGTATCCCGCTTCTATCACTTTTTTACTGAAATACTCATCCTCTCCGTAATCATAACACCTGCCATCATCATCAATGGGTTTATAGACTATCAAAAACCACGGACGCTCAAACTTTTCAAAGACCTCTCTTTTTACAAGGAGAGTAGAGCCGCCTATTGCTGTAGCTTTCATTAAGCCGTCGGACAGTTTTGACCCCCACCTCCGCCAATCACCGTACACCTTACTTTCAGGTCCACCATCCGCTTTGAATGACCACGCCTTTTCTCCGTTTACATTCATAGGATAAATACCAGCCACAATAGGTAAGTCGTGGTCAAGTAATTTCTGCAACGTACCATTCGGCGGTACGACATCGGAATCCATAAAATACAAATGAGTTACATCCGGGTCCTTGAGTGCGTAATAGGCAAAAGTGCTCCTGCCTACCCCGGCCTCTCTTGAAGAAACATACCCCCACTTAACACCCGGTCGCGTTGCCTCGGCTGAACAGTACGCAGCGGTACGCACGTCTATTGTGTAATCCTTATCTACCGGCACGCCTATAGTTATCATCAAGAACTCCTTAAACTATAGGTGCTTGGCCGATAAAGTATTCACCATAGAGAGTAAACGCCTGGCCGTTGGTAGCGAAGACATACAATGCCTTGTCATCAGTCAGCTTTAAGGGGTCTTTCCAGTCCTTAGTAAAATTGCCGCCACCGTTTTCCTGCATCTGGATAGGTCCGTATAAAACTGTGCCGTCCTCGTCCTGTAGAGTAATAGCCACATCCGTTGTCCGGCCACTCATAGTAACGTGAGCAAGGTATATCGCTTTGCCTGCACCGGGAGTAGCGACACACTGCACAGCGACATCGGCGTCGCCCTCGTCATTATTGAACGACAGCATCGGGCCTGCGTTAATAGGGAATAAGCCCGGCCCCGCTAATACGGGATTAGTAATGCCCATAATAAATCTCCTAAGATTTTATTTTAATTTCGATTATCAGCCAAACTAAAACGGCGGCATAATTAACCTCCTGAAAGATGACTCTCTGGATACAATGCCTGTTCGCAAGCCGCTGTATTGGTCGCTACGGTTGTTCCTGTAGCAATACCACCTTGGTCCGCTGCCCAACGGGTAGTCGAACCCTTAGCCGGATAATCAGCATCGCCGTAATCCAGAGGATCGGTAGCTATTGACGTTTCAGTGGCGTTTACCGCTGCGAACTGTAATATCATCGCATCCAAATCCTGCTCAGTCATCGCCTCAATGGATACATGCGGATTGTGCTTAATATAGAATATGAAAGCCCAAAACGCCTCTCTTGTCGTTGTTGCCATAATTATACTCCTAAATCAAGTTCCCAGCCTCGTCGCGAGGCCATAAATTTAACTTCGTTTTGCCAAAAGATACGGTAGTCATAATTTTGCCCGTACCTCTACAACATTCGCCCTGACGATTAGTTAGACCAGCCTTACACGACCGGGCGTGCATCTCGTCCCGTAAGTCGGGTTCAGACCGAGTACCCGGTGGCATTATCTCACAGTCGCCGGACTTAATAGCTTGTCTCATCGCTTCATCCATTTTTGTCGAACTCTGCCGCTTCTTTAGGATATTTTACCCTGAACTCTCTCGTTAAATACCCTTCTGGGCCTCGTATCAAAACGCCGTCATCTGTATGCGTGCGAGGTTCTATTTTCTTTGCTATTTTCTTTGCCATGTTACTGTCTCCAAAATAAGATTAAAAAGGCGAGGGGCCGAAACCCCTCACCATAATAAATTTACGGACTAATCTGCAAAAAGATGAACGGCGGGTTGTCTGCACCACTACCAATCCAGGTCATATCAATAACGAAACCCGCTACCTGGTGGCCTGCCTCTGCAACGGCATCATCGAAGCCCTTAATGGAACCATCGCTATTAAAAACCACCGTACGCCAATTCACTGTATCAGCGACTGGCAGAGCGGGCACTACCCAACAAGGACCCCACGACTGGAACCATCCATAAGCATAAATTACGTGGGTAATAACAGATACCCCCATAACAGAACTATACGGATTGTTGTCAGAGTGTAATTGGGCGTAAGGATTTTGGGCAATGTCGGTTAATGAAGTCGCTGCCACAGCTGAGCCTAATGGGCCGTCAAGGTAAACCTTGATTGTAACTGCGCTCGTACCCTTTTCGTGGCCGGTGATCATTCTGAACTTTTGATTAGAGCCGGCGGCGTGTATAACAACCATTCCGCCGACCATCTGGTTCTTTTTACCGAACCACCCCGCAGCGTACGTTGCAGCTTCCAGAAGTATGTCAATCCAATCTTGCTCGGCAGTCGTTACCGTTTTAACACCACCGGTAACTCTCAGGTGTATGCCTTCGTTTTTCGCACCTAAACCAACGTTTGCCGCAGTTTCGGTTCTGCCATAGTGAAATACTCTATCACCAAGACGATACCGTGTACCAACTTCAAACTTTTTGACTAACCCGGTACTATAAACACCGTAATCCGCAGCCACATCTCCGACCCTCAACTTACCTGTTAAAAGGTTTGGGTGATTTACTAGTTTACTACTCATGATAAATCTCCTAAATTAGTTTCTGCCTGACCCTTTTCGACCAGGCGTTTTAGTTATTACTTCTTCTTCAACGCAATCTCGACCACCGCCGGGCCTTCGACCCGAACTGCGCCGAAACTCATCTTGACGTACGGCTGCACAGCCATACGCTTATCGACACGGATGTCGATCCTTGTGGTAATGTCCTTGCCGACACCTAACTTGATAGCACCTTGCGCCCAGGCATAGCAGTCAACAGCTTCATCAGCAGTATCAATAGCGGTGTCTATTAGATGACCCTTGATTGCATCTTGGTAGTTTTGCAGCATGATGAAGTTAAAGGCCATGAAGGTATTAATCTGACCTTGTGCAAGGGCCTTGACCGTGTTGTAATCCGAATTTGAAACTTGAGTGGTAGCAAGCATCTGGTTGATGTTATACGGATTCATTACGATATGCCTCTGCCGTTCGGGGTCAATATCACCTTCGTCAAGTAGTTGTTTGCAAGTCAATAGCTTTGCGATAGTCATTGCCGTCGATACCGACGCGATTATGTCAACACCGGCAGCGTTAACTGAACCGTCAGCGTTGACCATGCGACATTCACCGGCATCGTAGTTGTTGATGGTAGTTCCGCCGGTTTGACCCGCCGCTGCCGTCCCGCCGAGTGCGGTATAGACATGTGTGTCGATTCTGCGGTTGGCCGCTGCAATGGCGTTCTGGACGTAAGTGCTTTCGGGACTTATAAGCATTTTCTGCTTATCGAGTTCGTCCACAAGGTCCGCCCAGTCCCAGTCCACCATCGTACCACGACGTCTGGAATGGGGGGTTGATACCAGCGGGGTATCGCCGTGGCGCTCTTCAATGTCCGCGCCTGCGGTAGCGCCGATACGCTCGCCATAGAAAGTACGGCCTACGACCGATTCCTCCTGGCAAGTGCCCCGCAGACGACTGACTTTTTGCTGGCTCAAGAGCAGAATTGCCGCCCTGTATTGCTCAGTAAAAGCAACAGTAATCTCAAAACTCATAATGAGTCTCCTAAAAAAACATTAATAAACTGTTAATCAGGAGAGCCACCTGAGTCTTCTCAGACTCTACTTATCGTTTATCGCCTGCTATCGGCGGGCTGCTTTCAGCCAGTCACCGGACCCCTTGCGGAGCCGCCCGGACTTTATTGTTTCCTTTTCTCACGATAGGCTTCTACGTCTTCCTTTTGCCTGTCGTGTTCTCTTTCTTGAACATGGTCTAGTTCGCCGGATGATAACGGCATCTGGTCCATTACGCTCTTGAGGTGCGACCGCTCTTCGGGGTTTCTCTCGTTCCGGTGTCTATCAGCCAGTTTTTCCATCTCTGTTGTCATGCCGCACCTACCGCTAATTCTAACAACTTTGTGCCTTTTCGTAAAAGCTCTTCGTGATATTCCTGGTTCTTCGGCTTGTCTTTCGGAGCGGATGTCATGTAGTACGGGTCTGTCGTCAGTTTGTTAAACTCAACCCTTGCATCAGCCGGAGTCATTACGCCGTCTGTCGCGCCTGGAGTGTCCGTTAAGTTCTTTTCACCGATAATATCGCCGACCTTGGCGAACAGTTGAGCGGCGAAAGAGTCATAAGGCAATTCCTTGACCATTTCCTCGGCGGCCTCTGCGTCTATCGCACCGCCTAATATCCGGCAAGCGGCAATAGCCTTCGCCATACTACCGTCATAAGCAGCGCCGAACTTTGCCCTTATTTGCTTGTTGGCCTCTTGTGCGTCCAACTTGTCCTGAACTCCCATCGCGGCCAGAGTCTCGGCGTGGTGTTCCAAATAACCTTTGAGTGCCGCTGTTGCTACGCCCTTAGAAGCACCTGCGTCAAACAACGCCGTTGACATTTTTGCTATGAGTTTGTCGTCTTTCTGCTGACCCGCCGGTAATACCACCTTGTCGAGCTCATACCCCTCCGGCGCGTCCGGCCTGCCTATCTTAGTGCGAAAGGCGTTAATCTCGGTCTCATCCGACTGCTCGTTCGGAAGTATCGCAAACTCACGGCCACCGCTTAACTTGCCTATCGTCGATTCACCACTTACAACTTGACGGACCATTGTGCGAATGTCTTTGATGTTAGCTAATGTCGGGTCGGTCAGCATAGGGTCATCTGCATTAAACGCCTGAGACCGCCAATCTTCCGCTAAAGCTCCGTCATCACCAAAGAACCGCCCTGCTTCAATTACAGGATTCTCTGTTTCTGCCATGATATTTCTCCAATTAAATGCTCATTGCCTTGCGGGCTTTCCGTACATCGCCCGCTGTTATAGCCGCACCCCTTACAAACAACACAAACTCGTCCGGCCTCGAATCGTCGGCCTCTATCTGTGTAAACGGTTTCAATGCTTGTTTCAACGCCTGTATCCGGGGGTGTTCGGCGGGTATGTCAAGAGCAGGCCCAACTGAAGCCGAACTTACACCCTCCATTTGCTCATATCCCCCTTGCCTTGTTGAAGCTTGGATTTTCTGTTTGTCCTCAAAAGCCTTTTTGTCCGCCGCCACCCTGTCCGCCTCACGCTGTTTGGCAGCTTCTAAATCCTTAGCCGATAGCGGTTCGCCATCCTGCAATACTTTCAATCTCGTCAAATCCGCCGGTGTAGCCTTGCCCGCCTTCTTCTTCTTTTTCAATGTCTCTAATTCAGTCATTTTTCACTTCTCCTAAATAGACTTAACCTTATAGTAATACCGCCATGTCTCGCCACAACGGTCAATATACTTCGTGCCCAAAGGATAATGAGCCTTCTTGTTATAACGACCCGTATTAACCATTTTGAGTTTTAATCGCAACCAGGGTAAAATCCGCATCTCATCTCCCTCCCTTACAAGACATGCCCAACCTTAAAGCAAAATCGCTGAAAGCGAACTCTTTAGTTTCGCCATCAAACCTGACAGCAATCTCAATCTTGCTCCGCGCATCGCCCAACATCAATTTGTTGCGAGACCTCGAATCCCCTAAATCCAAAAACACCCCGTATTTCACATCGGTTACAGTCGTTGTTCCGACCGCCGCACCCATATCTATTGCCGTTTTGTTATTCATTTTTCACTTCTCCTATTTGTGTGTTCCTGTTATCGTTCCTTTGCGCTGACTGGCAAAGAATACGCTCGTTCCCTTTTTTCGCCCATATTGCTTAACCATAGCTGATTTTATCTTGCGGCCTTTTTTAGTTAAGGGCATTAGCCTATCTCCACCTTCGCTGTGCCTTCGTAGCAAAAGCCATAAATAGTATTAGAAGCATTACATTTGTAACCCAAAATAGGTTTGTCCATATCCATACCCCTCGACCGCAAATACTCCCACATGCCATCATTGCCAAGGTTGACTATATCAAACGAACGCATAATAACTTTCATTTCGGCCATTATTCTGTCTCCGCTGGAGCGTCAATAAGTTTTAAGTCAGCAGTAAACAATATAAACCTTATATTATGATGTTCACTTATTAGCATAATCAACTTTGATATTACTCTTATCTTTTCATCGCTTGCATCCTCGCGTAATTGCACAGCATAGGTTTTGCCTTCCTCTAACTCTTTCAAACTTTCGACTTCAATCTGCATTATTCTGTCTCCGCTACTTCCTGAACAACCGCGTCCGGGTCAGCCTCTATCTTGTCCCGAATATACAAATAAGTCTCACGCTTGCCGACCTCAAAAGCCATTACATCGGGTACGCCCACAGGCATTATTCGAACATCGAACCGGGACTTCAAGTCATCTAATATCCGCTTGCCCCAGTCAACACCGGCAAGGCGTTGGTAATCAAGAACTAATTGTTTAGTCGTTTCATCCATTATCCAGCCATCTCTGCAAGTACACTTCCTTTTTCCACTTCTTTTGAAATCCCCGGCGCCGCCTTGGCCGCCTCGGTAGCCAACTGAGATGCTAATAAAGCCTGTTCCTTGGCCTCGCGGTCCTGGCGTATCCCATCGACCTCATCCTCGGTATTCATCCAGTCAGGCGGTACGCCCATCCTCTCGCTCACGCCACGAGCGATCTTGTCCATATTGAAGTTATCGAGTATCTGTGGTACTCTCTCTGCCAGGGGGTCAACAATATCAAACGTGGCTACGACGCTACGGGTCTCAATTATCTTTAAGGCCAGAGCCAGTTTGCTTATGTATTGTATCTCATATTCCTGCCCGATTATCTCTGGTGCGATAATGCCCTGAAACTTGCCGGCCCGGCCTAAAATGCCTATGCACCGTGTAATCAAGCCGTTGAATAGCTCAGACTGTAATCGGCCTATCGGCGGGACTATCATGGTATGTTTTTCTTCTATCCGCTGGGCTATCTCGTAAGCTGTCTTTTGACCTGTCTGTTCCGCTAACCATACGAATAAATCATTGAAAAACGCCTTGTGAATAACGTCGGTCAAATACTTGGCTTGTTCCAACCCATCTCTGGTGTCGCCCGTTATCGGCATCTGTCGTATAGCGTTTGGATTGGCCGCATAACTGGCTCGGTAATGCCATATCGCGCTCGGTACGGCCCGCAAATTTCCAATAAATCCATCATCAGGAGCAAGGATAGGTGGTCTCATTCCCATCTGCCGGGCGTCGCCTATGTCTTTCCAGACCTGGTTCAACTGCTTAATCCACGGCAAGGCGAACATGCCCTGACTCCTGCCGTTGACTTCGTTGGAGTTCTTTAGCCAGCGTGGTGTCAGTTTCGGCATCTCATAATAGCCGTCCTCCTCAATAATTTTTTTATCTTCTTTGCCTACATATATTGAACTTATCGGCCTGCGGTCCGCTCTGGCCGGGAATTGGTCATATTCTGCTCGTGGTCTTAACTCCTGAATAAATGTGAACTCCTTATCCATATCTTCCATCTTATCGCTGGTGAGGGCATCGACTACACTCTTACCCAGGTTCTCTATACCCCACTCCTGCTTCGCTTGGCGGGCCGTGTACTTGAACTCATAGTACACTGTATCCACTATCGCATCGGAATCCTCGGCTATCCAGAACTCGCTGACGTGGCTGGTCTTGAAGTTAAGAGTCGTCTTTTTACCCTCTTTCGGCTCCATGCACCCCATGCCGGCCCAACCCAAATCGTTGATTAACTCGTTTAACTGTAAGTTAAAGTTAGATATAGCCAATTCCTCATGTAGTATTGACGACATCTTGGCATACGATACCCTGGCAGCCTCAATCTTGTTAAGCTCCTCATTGCGGGCCTTTAACGCAATCCACCGCGAATTGGGGGGGGCTAAATGACTTATCAGCCCTGCTGTCATGTACTGATTAGCAAAAGCCGCTTCCGGGGCGAATAACTGTGTATTCGTGGTAATCGTCTTAGCACCTTTGGTATGCTTAACTGTTACATAACTCTTGCGAGGCGATACGAACTCTGCCGTCTCCTGGGCATTGTTGTCGTAAGTTCCCCTATCGCCCTTGATACGGTCGAGACGCCTGATTATCTCTTTTGCTCTGGTTTCGTCTTTGTTCTCAGCCATTACGCCGTCACTCCTGCCAGATTAGTCTTCAAGCCCGCTGTGGCGACGGTGGCAGGTGCTAACTGACGACGACCCGCGAATATAGCACCCCTGCGACCTCCGCGACCCCGTAAACGCTTGCGCTCAGCCTCGCCCGCCCTGCGACCGGCACTGACATCAACCCGCTTGATAGGCGGTGGTAAAGGCGGCGGTTTGCTTACTTTGGGTGAACCTCCAAGTGGCATAATTCTTAGCTCCTAAATTATCCTATAATCCGTTTCCATTACTTCCTGCCGGGGCTTGCGTACGCCCTGCGGACATTTAATATCACTCTTTATCTTACATTTACCTACCATAGCATCCCACCATTGACACTTGCCCTTTTCGTTGATACAAGGCGATATTGCTTGTAAATCTACACTATCCAATTATGAAATACTCCGTATCCATTACCGTCTGTCTTGGGCCTTGCTGGGCCTGGTAAACCCCACCGGATATATTCCTGTAAGTCATTGCCATATACCTAAAAGCGTCTGCTGCATGGCTGCTCCAATCGTGCAAGGGGTTATCTGAGTACACTTTCTGCTTGTCGTGTAACTCTCTGCGATAGTTCTCTAAGCACTCTATGCCGCTATGTCGATGATATTTCTTGCGTTCGCACCTTTCCTCATCAAACCAGCATTTCCTCAATAAGCCCCGAACCTGCTCAATACCTGCCATGATACGCTCAGCGGGCACAACCTCAAAGTTCATGCCCATCCGGCGGGCTGTCTCTCTTGTACTCAATCCAGTCTCAAAATGCTTGGCCTCTATATCATGCGGGCCGAAATGCTTGCCGTAAGTGTATTTCTCGCTCTGTCGGCGGGATTCTAACAAGTCAACGTAATGCTTTAGGCCGTAACCGTGGTTCTCATAATAGTCGATGATATGTATCTCCTGGCCTACAAACTGAGCAAACCAAATAGCCGTACTATCGCTTACGCCTATATCCCAAAAGGTGTGAACCGCGCATGAGTCATCATAATTGACTTTCGTTACCCTGCCGTCATTCCTCGCCTTGCTGATTAGCTTGGCGTAATATGAACCCTCTTCCCCCAACTCAAAAGAACAGTAATACTCCTGTTCTATCATATCCTCGCTCATACCAGATCGCCGCTCGTAATCAATAGCTTCCTGCGTTACCGCCTCCCCCGTCTCATTAACTGTAAGGATTTCACAAAACCAGTCTGAATTGTTTTTATTTGTAATATACAACCTATAGGCATCATTGCGGCCTCTGGGCGTAAAGTTAAATACAGCCCAACCGTCATTTTGCGATAAAATAGGACGCACGTAATCCCAGCCGCGCGAATTCTGTAATGAAAATTCACTAAACACACAACCTACCGGGTTAGGACCAACGACCTCCAGCCTGTCAGTGCCGATAATCGTGAATATCGAACCATTTGCAAGCGTCATCTTCATTTCTTGGTCATTCTTTTTCCTAATCAACTCTCGCGGGAAATACCCCATAAACGCAAAACCGCCCTTATTGATACCATCCCAGAGTATCTTGCGGCCCTGGGACATCGTAGGAAAATAGTAATAATACTGCCCCACCCGCTGCATCATACGCTTAATCATAAAATTGAGGAATGTTAAATCTTTGCCCGCCCGTCTGTGCCAGACACAAATAGCCCGCCTCAAGCCGTTATCCATCGCTCGTAAGAAAGGCAACTGGTAAGCCCTCGGCTCAAACTTATATGGTAATGTTATCTCAGTCCGTGCTACCATAATTGACTATGTTCACTTTCATATCGCCTGTGTGTTGGTACTCTCTTTTATCGGTCCAGTCAAAGTTCTTTAATGCGAATATCGCCCCTGTTGCGTGGTTACTACGCAAATCTTCTTCATACCCGGCCTCTACTCTAAGCTTCGCCCTTTTTGTAGTGTTGTAAAACTCTTTCGAGTACCCCTCATAAGTCAGTAACGCACTTCTCTGGCAAAACCCCAAGCCTATTGCTAATCCACATATCGTAGGCTTTTTGTTGTCTTCAAAGTATTTATCTATCGCTACTTGCATTTCATCTGGTGATTTATACCGCCTCGGCCTACCCCCAGCATGTTTTTCTGTCTTTTCTTCTGCCATCGTCTATCCCTCAAACTTGCTCACTTTTATATCCTGAGGTGGTATTTGCCCCCAGCATAAGACTTCCCATTCTCGACAGTCTTCAAATGCAGTTAATCTAATTTCTCTTGTTTCGACTTCCAATAACGTATCTCCGAAACCCGCATTTGTGATAGGGCTTAGATATACAATACCGAGGCTACTCGTTATCAACCCATACCTCAAAATACTTGCCACAAATTCTCTTTTTGTGCGGTGATACAATTTCATACCGTCTATCCCTTAAACCCTATCCTTGCTCAATGGGTATCGCTTGCTTCTTATCAAACTGCGTATAGCTTCAGAACGGCTAATCCCTTGCATATCAGCCAACATATCAATTTTGCGTTTGTCTTTGTCCGCAAGTGTTATGCTAACTGGTTTTTTCTTCTTAATCATTTTCATCCCTCAAGACCAAAAAAAGAGGCGCATCAAGTCTTAAACTCAACGCGCCCCTGTAAAGG
>SDBT01010781.1_pt1 | contig 14734 bp, 16 predicted proteins | sample 2277101 | NCBI WGS metagenome assembly SDBT01 (sample SAMN10404973, study PRJNA504765) | marine sediment metagenome | isolation source: marine sediment core GS10_PC15, 103 cmbsf | place: Arctic Ocean: Southern Knipovich Ridge | collected 2010
GATATCCTACCTGAGTTGATCAAGAAGCACGATCACTGCATGGACGCGCTCAGATACTCGCTCGAGCCGGTGATGCGGCGCCAAGGGGCCTGGTATGCTATGGAGGTGGACCTGGGCCTCGATCGCATGGATAAAGAGGGGTGGGCGGACTGATGGGCAAGACGTCACAAGCGGCCGGGATAGTCTACGGATGAGCCACTGCATCCTGCACGTCCACCGCGTTACTCATCTGGAGTTCAAGCGGGTGTGCAGGGAGCGGCGAGTCCGGATGAAAGAACAGATCGACCGCCTTATCTGGGACTGGCTGAGGAGCGCGCAGGGCCCCCCGGTCAAGAAGAGGCTCGAACCCTTGGGGCAGACCCACCGGGGACTTGAGACTCAGCGCGGTCAGGAAGACCCGTTCGAGGCCGCACCGTTTTGGGATAAGGGGATCGGCGGCCCAGATCATGAATGAAGGGGAGGCGTCTATGAGATTGGATGATCTGAACCCGGGATGGGTCGGTGCTGGCGGCAAAGGCATCAGTAATGCGGACGGGACTCCCGCGACAAAACGTACCGGTATCGGCATAGGATTCGACTGCCCGTGTTGCGGCGAACGCAATTACATATCGTTTACCAATCCGATCGACGGTGGGCCTGCTATAATCAATCCAGGCGAACCGGCATGGCAACGCACCGGCGACACGTTCGAGGCGCTGACTCTCTCTCCCTCTATCCACAAGGCCAAGGACCTAGGAGGATGCGGATGGCACGGGTGGATCCGCGACGGCGAGGTTATCCCGTAGTGAGTGCCAGACCATGAGCGAGCACGGGGAGCAATCGATTGTGTGCGTCTACTGCGATAACCCTACTTGGCGAGTGTCTCTGAGAAAGTCCATCAACGGACTCGGGCCAATGATACACATCGACTCGCTCTGCCGCTGCAACTACCGCCACACCTTCGTGCTGAAGGACTGGCCACAGGATCAGACGACTGGACCGATGAATCTGGCGGAAGACAACTGACATGGCCCGCACCGTCCGGGTCCCCAAGGCGTTCCGCCGCGACACCGAGATACGGTCCCGACCGCTACAGGCCAAGCTGAAGAACTTCCTGATGAGGCTCGCACGCCTCGAGGTCAAGCGCGCCAAGGACAGCGGGATGCTCGGTCCCGTCGCCGTGAAGCAAATCCGGAAGTCCAAGGTCCCGATCATGAAGGCGGCTCAGGTTGACGTTGCCGAGCTCGCCGAGTTTCTTAGGGTCTTCGGACTGCGTAGACTCGACGCTGCCGGCAAGAAGACGGCCTCAGCCACAGGGGCTAAGTGGGTCGCCAGGCCGCAGGCGGTCACAGAGTTCCTTTCCTCCAAGGACATCCGCGTCAGGGAGTTCCTCGACGACACAAACAAACAGTTCGCCGAGGCCATCCGGGTCATACTGCTCGAGGCTGCAGCCGAGACCCCACAGCCGACCACCAACGCGATCGCCCGCCGACTGTTCCAGCGCGTGACCAGCGAGGGCGCGATGTCCCCTGCTCGAGCAGAGCGCATCGCCCGAACCGAGACGGCCCAGTCGGAGAACGCCGGGATCCATGAGGGCTATATCGCGGCCGGCATCAAAAAGATGAAGTGGGTCGCGAAGCTAGATTTTGATACGAGGAGCAGTCATCGTAAGCTACACGGTACCGTGACGGAGGTTGGCACCCCATGGACATTTACCGGAGTGAAGGGCGGGTCTGTTTCGCTGCGCTACCCGGGAGATCCGTTCGGGCCACCCGAGGAGATTATCCACTGTTTCCCGGCCGACTGCTTAGTACAGGGGCGGGTATCATCGGCCTTTCGTTTCAAATACGTAGGGCCAATGCTCCGGATATCGACGCGGTCGGGGCGCGAGCTCACCGTGACTCCTAATCACCCCATACTCACCGACGCGGGCTTTCGTCCGGCTTCGTCTCTCGAACTGGGTCACGATGTGTTTCGCTACGGTCGAGAAATTGAACTCCCTGTCTCGACGAGGATCGTGGACGACGAACAAAATCAGCCATCCGCGATCGAGGAGATATTCGACGCGCTTGGGTCTCGCGGATCCGGCGTATCGCGAGAGGTTACAATTCAAGATTTCGACGGCGATGGATCTCGCGGGCAGGGCCAAGTCAACGTTGTAGGGGCCGGCGGGGAATTGCTGGATGAACGGCAAGCCGACGCGGAACAGCGCTTCCGACATCTCATCCTCGAACTCGCCAATGTGGGTCTGACGACGCCATCGAGACACCGCCCGCTTCTCCTGGATCTCGGGAGTCTCCTTGGACCCCCGTCGAGCCTTCCACCCCGCCCCGCACTGCCGCTCGACCGCAGTCCTATCGAGATTGAGGGTGGACCATTTCAACCGCTCCGCTTCGGATCGGCCTCTGAGTTGGACGCCCCGAGATACGAACCTGGGGCCCGGACAGATTCTGGAGATGCCGGTTTCGTCAGCCAGCTTCTTGAGCGAGGCTCCGGCCTCATATCGCGCGATCAGGTCGTCGAGGTTCGGGATTTCGCGTTTAGCGGCCATGTCTTCGACGTAGAGTCCCCATTCGGCTGGGTCATAGCAGACGGCGTTCTCAGTAGCAACTGTAGGTGTACCTCGATCCCCGTTATCGAAAAGCGCAAGCGGAGGTAGCTCGTGGCTGAACCAGATCCCTACGAACTCGACTTCGACGTCATCGGCCGCACCGGCCTCAAACGCTCCGACGGTTACATCTACGAAGAGTGGCACCCGAAACTACGGGGTCTACTGGCGGTCAAGGTCTATCGTGAGATGTCCGACAATGACGCCACGGTCGGGACAATCCTGTACGCGATCGAGGCGCTCATTCGCCAAGTGGTATGGGGTATCGAGCCGTCGGGGGAGTCCGAGGAACACAAAGCCGCAGCCGATTTCGTTCAATCTGCTGTCGACGACATGAGCATCACTTGGCCGGATCTGCTCTCCGAAATACTGACATTCCTGCCCTACGGTTGGAGTTATTTCGAAACGCTCTATAAGCGTCGCCTCGGCCCGAATCGGGACCCGTCGCGAAACAGCAGACACAACGACGGTAAGATCGGCTGGTGGAATCTGAGCATCCGAGGCCAGGAATCTTTGCAGCGGTGGGGGATCGACGACGAGGGCGGTATCACAGGGATGTACCAGATAGCCCCGCCAAACTACAAGGTCGTCTTTATCCCGATCGAAAAGGCCGTACTGTTCCGCACGAAGTCGAACAAGAACTCGCCCGAAGGTAGGTCAATACTCAGAAATGCATACCGGGCATGGTTTATATTGAAGCGTATCCAGGAGCACGAGGCGATCGGCGTGGCTCGCAATCTCAGCGGTATGGTTAAGATGCAGGTGCCGTTCCGGATCATGCTCAAGAGCGCCAGCCCCGCAGAGAAGCAGCTCCGTAGGGACCTCGAGAAGCTAATCCAGAAGGTCCACCGCGACGAGCGCGAGGGTTTGCTTATCCCCTCGGAGATCGACCCAGCCGACGGCAAGCCAACAGGATTCAAACTCGACCTGTTGAGTGCCAGCGGACGGCCTATCAACACGAACGAGATCGTCAACCGCTACCAGCACGACATCGCCCGTACTGTGCTCGGTGAGTTCACGATGCTCGGTGGTCAGAAAGTCGGCAGCCTGGCGCTAGCCTCGACGAAAACCGAGCTCTTCGGCGTCGCGCTCGGCTCATTTATGGATACGATCGCCGAGACCTTCACGAGATTCGCTATTCGAGATCTGTGCCGGTTCAACGGGATCCCCGAGGAGTTCTGGCCGGTCATGACTCACGGCGACATCGAGAAACCCGAGCTCGGCGAGCTGTCAGGGTACATCGGCACGCTTACCGGAGCCGGCATGAACTTCACCGATACCGAAACAGAGAACCAGCTGCGAGAATACGCGGGTCTGCCGATCCCGACCAACGAGGTGCCAACCAGCGCCCCGATGCTGGTGCCGACTGAGGGCGAGCCAGAGGGCGAGGACGACGAGGCAGAGACAACCGACGATCAGGAAGGAGCAGATTGATGACTGAGCACGGCCAAGGGTTCCTTGACGAAGCGTTCGAGCAAGCAAGAGACCGCCTGTCGGGTTGGGCCTACGCGGCGCTAGTCGCCAAGTCCGAGAACGGAACCGACCCCAGTGCACAGCTGTCGTTCATCGAGAAGCTAGCGCTAGCCGAGATAAGGCCCGCCACTCTCCGCGACCTGCAAGACTCCGAGCTCCAAGAGCTCTGGCTGAAGCTCAACGCGCAATTCGCCGAGCTCCGCGAGAACAAGCGCCCAATCGAGAACGCGGTCAACGCCGGGCTCTGGCTGCAGAACGAACTGCGCAGCCGCAAGCTCGACGTGTCGGCCACCGATCTATCCAAGGAGATCGACAAGCTTCGGGCCGTCCGCAAGGACGCGGGCGTCGACGAGGGCCTGATGAACCTGCCCAGGGACATCGTCGTTGTGCCCGACTTCGTCAGCATGGTGGGATCGGTCGTAACGGGCAGCAAGGAGCCTGACGACATCGACCTCGTGGTGCGTGCGAAGAAGCAGGGTGAAGACTTCCTGGTCAGCACGCAGAACGTCTGGGTGCCGCTGCGCAACATACTCGACCCCGACAAAAAGGACCGCCTGTCCTTCATCCCGAATCCCCAGGGGCCCAACGATGACAACGTCCCGCTCTACGACTTGGTGCTCCGCAAAAAGGAGGAGATCAAGACGGCCGTCATCAAGGGGTTTCCCAACGAGACGCCCGAGGGCGGGATCCACGTCCACAATCTCGAGCGCGAGAACAAGATAACCAAGCAGGACGGGGGACACCGACATCTGTTCATGCTACCTGACGGCACCTCGAAGTGGACCGAGGTCGACGGCGAGCACACGCATGATCTCAGCTCCGACACCGCGAACCTAGTGTCGGACTCAGGCGCACATACCCACAAGCTGATCCTGGCCGATGGCACCGAGGTGTTGACCGACGAGGACGGGACCCACGAGCACCAGATGCAGGGCTGGTCCAGCGCCTTCGACGGGATCCACACCCACAAGTTGAAGCTGAGCGGCGGCGAGGTCCTCGAGACAATCCTGCCCGGCCAGTATTGGGAGCAGCGCGGTAAGCCCCCGCAGGCGGATGTACCGCCGGCACCGGACGCCGAGGTGCTTGGCGACAGAGCCGACCTGGTCGATGGCGTCGAGAAGCAGAAAATATACAAACAGACCGTGCCCACTATCGGCCCAGAGGGCGCCCGCGTCATGTTCGTGGGCGCATGCCCAGACCTGATCGAAGAGGCCAGGGAAGAGCCGTTCACCGGCCCTGTGGGCGATACGTTCAACCAGATCTACCTGAAGGAGCTCGGCCTCCCCCGCGGCGAGATCGCCCTAACCAACGTGATCCGCAAAACCCTGTTGGATGGCAACGGCAAGCTGAGAGAACCGACGCCCGACGAGATGGAATCCCATCGAGAGGAGTTCGTTGCCGAGCTCCAGCGGATTCACCCAGACATCGTTGTGGCTCTCGGCAAGACCGTCAAGAAAGCGCTCGAGCATCCGAGTGTTTCGGGACTGGCCGAGGTTTACTCAATGCCCCATCCTGCAGCCGTAATGAAGTTCGGGGACCGCGGCGAAGTGGGTCGCAAGATCAAGGCGATCCGCAAGGCACTGAGCAGCGGCCGGTTCATCAAGCAGCAACCCCAACGGCTCGACGAAGGCGGCGAGGACACCCAGGAGAAGGAAGCGAACGAGCAGTGGTTCGAGCGATGGCACGAGCGACTACCGAAATCCGGAAAAGGTAAGTTCGTCTATCAGCACCATTGGCGCGGCCTCGAAGACGGCGAAACCAGACTCAACGACAACGAGCTACTCCACACCGGCAATTCACTGCATGGAGATCTTAGGCTCGAAGGCAATGAATGTCTGTGGGGATGGGCCGTGCTGATCGGATCGGCAGAGAAAAACCAAGACAAGAACGGAGGCGACAAGTTCCTGTCGATGAAGCCCGGCGGCGATTCGCTTCGTTTGGCCACAAAGCTGCAGCAACCGGAACAATGGCTCGATGTTGGGCGCAGCAAGCCGCTTATTGCAGGACCGGGAGGAGTCGGCTCAACAAGCGAAAAGTCCTCTAAGTTCTTTGCGTTAGACCACGGGACCTTCGAGCTCGGAGTCGCGCGCAGAAGCAGTGTCGAAATTTTCCTTGACGGACAGCAGCTTAAGGGTAGATATTTGCTGAAGTTGGCAGATGCCGAAGGCAAACGCTTCTGGTTGATCGATAAACCGGAAGACCAAACCCCGACGGCTGAAACCAAAGAGCTTGCAGATGTTATTCGCGAGCTGAAGAAAAAACGGCAAGACTTCCTCATCTGGTCAAAGCCAGGGGATCGGCCGCAGAAAATCGACGTCCGTACGCGGAAGATTGAGAAGTCGATCGAGGCCCGTTTCCTGAAAGCCAGCCGAGGCAAGAAAATCGTCAGCGCCGTTGTGCTCGACCCCTACGAAGTCGACGACCACGGAGATTGGGTGCAGCCCCGAGTGATTAGGGACACGGCCCACGAGTGGATGAAGTCTTCTCGCGTTATCGCAGTCGGACACACCAAGACCGCGGATGCCCAGGCGGTCGAAAGTCATCAGGTACACTACCCGTCCCAGGAAGATTACGATCTGGCGATGGCTGGAAGGCCACACCGGGCGTACCGGATGAAATACGGAAACGACATCGTTCACTCAGGCGCTTGGATTCTCGACACCGAGTTATCCGCAAAGCTGATGCGCCAAGTAGAGAGCGGCGAGCTGACCGGGTACAGCATTGGTGGTTTTGGCCACAAGACGCCCATTGGTCGCGAGACCATGACAGAGGTCGAGTTCATAGACCTCGACCAGTTTCAGCGCAACGCCGCATAGACCTGCTGATTCCCTAGCAGACCCAAACAATCAGAGCAGAAACGACATCGCACGCGGAGGTGTGTGCGTATGGCGAACGACCAAATCAACGCGGTCACCGGCCTCAACACGGTCGAGGTCAGCCTAGTCGACAGAGGCGCGAACCGGAAGAGGTTCGCCTTTTTCAAGTCGGAGGAAAAAATGGCAGGCATGGAAGAAATGTTCAAAGTCATCCTCGACACCGAGGTGGCCAACGAGTCCAAGTTTGAAGAAATCTTCAAGCAGGACGAGATGGACGACGAAACGAAGGAAGCGGCTCGAGCAGCTCTCAGGCTGCTCACGGCATTCAAGGACAAGCTCCCCGAGGACGTGGTGGAGAAGCTCGCCAAGGCCGCCGACTACCCGATGCCCGAGAAGAAGCAGGCAGAGGAGACCGAAGAGACCGAGGAAGAGAAGGCGGAGCGCCTCGCGAAGCAAGCGGAAGACGAGGAGGGAGAGAAGCTCGCCAAACAGAAGGAAGAAGAGGAGGCGATGATGAAATCAGGAAACCTTCCTATCCTGAAGGACGGATCCCCCGACCTCAGTAGCGTGCCAGTGGCCGTGAGGCCCGTCATCCAGGCCCTCTGGAAGCAGGGCGCGGAAGATCGCGCGCTACTCAAGGCCGCGAACGCAGCGGTCGCGGTGGAGCGAGATCTCCGAGAGGTCAAGGAGCACACCGAGAAGGCCGCGGCCGAATACGGCAGCGTCGGCAGCCCCGCAGAGATCGGCAAGATCATGAAGTCGCTCGGCGACCTCGATCCCAAGATCGCGGAGTCCATGGGCGCCATCCTCAAGAGTGCCAACGCCGTGATCGACAAGAGCAACATGTTCGCACAGCTCGGCTCCGGTCGCGTACCGGACGAGTCCAGCGCAGAGGCGCGGCTCGAGGAGCTGACCAACAACTACATGCAGAAGAACGCGGCTTCGAAGATGACGCACGCCCAGGCCTACAACGCCGTTCTCAAGAGCGCCGAAGGCAAGAGGCTGTACGCCGAATACAACGAAGAGCAGAAAACACAGCACTGAGCTGGGAAAGGATCTGAGTCATGGCGGTCGAAGAATCCCTACGAACGATTACCCGAGAGGCAGCAGCTGACCTCAGTACCAAGCAGTACTTCCTGATGGCGATCGACGGTAACGGCCAAGCGGCCGTCGCCGGAGACGGTGTCCCGGCTTACCCGCTGCAGGACGATCCTGACGCTCAAGGAAAGGCCGCGAGTCTCGGGTTTTCCGGCACGTCCAAGGTCGTTGCTGGAGCGGCGATCGCGGCCGGAGCCGATGTCGCGTCGGACGCTAACGGCAAAGCCAAAACGTCCGCGTCCGGAGACCACATTCTGGGCGTAGCCCTGGAGCCCGCGGCCGCGGATCTCGAAGTCATCGAGTACCTCGTCGATCGCGGCGGCATCACCCCGTAACGGAGGATTTTGAGCTATGCCATTGCCAACCCTATCGGACGTTCATGTCAATACACCGCTCACGAACATCTCGATCGCGTACGTCGTCGACGACGACGTTTATATCGCGGACAAGGTGTACCCGGACGTGCCCGTCCAGAAGCAGAGCGACAGGTACTTCGTTTACACGAAGGAATTCTGGTTCCGCTCGGAGATGCGCAAGCGGGCTCCTGGGACCGAGTCGGCCGGAGGTGGTTACGAGCTAACCAGCACCGACACCTACTTCGCGGATGTCTGGTCACTGCATCGGGATATCGACGAGCAGATCAGGTCCAACGCGGATCCGGTCATCGATCTGGAGCGGGACGGCACCGAGTGGCTGACCCAGCAGTATCTCATCCGCAGAGACAAGGAATGGTCCGCCAAGAACTTCGTGGCAGGCCAATGGGACAACGACCAGGCCGGTGTCGCGGCGGCCCCTGGTGCAGACCAGTTCCTTCGATGGGACCTCAGTGGTTCGACTCCTATCGAAAACATCCGCAAGCAGATCTTCGCGATCGCAGGAACGACCGGGTTTCGGCCCAACAAGCTGGTTCTCGGTGCTGAGGTCTTCCAGGTCCTGGTCGACCATCCGGATATTGTCGATCGCGTCAAGGCTGGCCAGACCCCTGGCGGCCCGGCCACCGTCAACGAGACGGCTATCGCCGCGCTGCTTGGCCTGGATGCGGTATTGGTCGCGTGGAGCGTCGAGACCACTACGGTCGAGGGAGCCGCAACGCAGACGACACAGTTCATTCTGGCGAAGAATGCGCTGCTTGTGTACGTCAACCCGGCGCCCAGTATCCTCAAGCCCTCCGGGGGCTATACCTTCGTGTGGACCGGCTTTGTCGGGGCACAGGGCGGTATGCGGATGAAGCGCTTTGACATGCCGTGGATCGGTGCGTTGCCCCGCATCGAGATCGACGCTTCTTTCGATCACAAGCTGGTAGCGCCGGATCTGGGCCGACTATTCGTCACGGCGGTTACCTGATGCTGGTGGCGGGTAAGCTTCTGAGGATCACGCCCGAGGATTCTCGGATGCCGGGGTTCCCGGTGCCCGAGGCATCCAAGTGGAAGAATCTCAAGAGTTACCTGGATACCGGCCACGTTCTACAGATCCCCGAGGGCGCCTGCTTCGATGATCTGGAGACATGGACGAAGGTCCGTGTCGGACGTGGCAACACACGCCAAGTAATGGAGGCCAACGGATGTTTGCGGGCCAGCTCGGCGGCCAGGCCCGCCTTGGCACCGGTGCCTACACCGGAGCCGGAACGGGTCGCGGCAGAGCCCGATCTCCCGGCTTCGGACTCTACGCCTGGCGAGGAAGATCATGCCTGCGATGAGTGCGACAGGACATTCGGGAGCAAGGGTGGCCTGAGCACCCACAAGCGCTCTGCACATTGAGCGGGGAGGGAGGTTGTAGCTCTTGGCCTTCACCTACAACGGCGACCCCTCTGCCTCTCAGCTCGAGGCGGTTCGCTTTCTCTGTGGCGACACGGACGCGAACCAACCGCTCCTGCAAGACGCGGAGATCAACTTCATTATCACAATCGCGCCCCAGACCTTCCTGGCTGCGGCGGACGCCTGCGATGCAATCTCGGCCTCGTTCTCCCGTAAGGTCGACAGGTCGAATCTGGGGCAGTCTGCCTCGCTGTCCCGCAAGGCCGACCAGTACCGTCTGATGGCCGACCGTCTACGCAAGAAGGCCCAGTCGGGCGCCGAGGTCTTCGCGGGCGGTCTGACGATTTCCGGCAAGCAATCGCTGGACAACGATTCCGACGCAGTTCAGCCAGACTTCGAGCTGGGTCAGGACGATTACCTGCGGCCGACCGATCGTCGCTTCTCCAGGTTTCTCCCGTAACGCCATGGCCAAGCCTCTCCGACAGCTCATCATCGACAACGTCCAAACGACGCTGGCGGCGATCTCTATTGCTGGGGGGTTCCGTACGGACGTCACCAAGGTCGAGCGGCTCATTAGACTGTACGACGACATCGGTGACACGATCAGACCGTGGATCGGTATGTTGGTCGCGCGTCAGCGCTTCCAGTACCAGCCCGGCAAGATTATCCGCACAACGCTGCCGATCACGATTATGGCGTACCCCGTCAAAGGCATTCAGACCGAGAGGGAAGATAGGCTCAACGATCTTCAGGATGACATTTTCGTCGCTCTCAATGATGACCAGACGCGCGGGGGCCACGCCGTGATGACGACTGTCAGGGAAGATGAAACCGATGAGACCATTGGCGAGGAGCCCGGCGACGGTGTCCTCGTGATGCCGTTTGATGTAGTTTACTTCCGCACAACAAGCGTTTCGTGAGGGACACAATGAAACTCGAATACATAGGCGACGGTGAAATCAGACATGGCACGCGGTCGGTCACGAAGGGCGGCCAGATCGAAGTCGACGAAGACACAGGGGCCGATCTCCTAAAACGAGGTGACTTCGAGCAGTCGGGGGACAGCAGCCCGCCGGCTCTCGCGGACGTAGTGGAAGACGAAGGGGAGGAATAACCGATGGCACTCCAAGAACACTCAAAAGGCCGCGAGCTCAAGTTCTTCGCCCGGGAGGAGGGGGTGTTCGGTCTGTTCACCAAGCCCACCGGATCCGACGCGATGAAGGTCCTGTCGACCGGTATGGAATTCGGTCAGGAGAGGGCTCCGCGGAACGACTCCAGACAGACCCGCTCGCTGCTTGAACGGATCACCAGGGGCAAGACGGTCAGCTGGAGTGTCGAGAAGTATCTAATCCCATCCGGCTCCCCGGGCGTGCCTCCTGACGACAACGTCCTGATCTCCGGCGCCATGGGCATCCGTACGATTGACCCCGGCGTCAGCGTCATCTACACGCTTCTCGGCACCCAGTTCGTCCAGCACCTCACGCTTGTCAGACACACCCCCCCGACATTCATGGAGGCAGTGGTTGGCGCCTACGTCGAGAGCATGACCCTGTCGTTTAGTGGCGGGGATGAGCCCAGGATCTCCTTCGAGGGCGTGGCTAAGGACCACATCCACACCGGCACCGCTGAACTCGACGGGGCGATGGCCGCGACCGCGACGATGCTCGTCGATGCCGTGGACGGCTTCAATATCTACAAGGATTCGGTCGTTCAGATCGGGTCGGACGACAACAGCGGGGCCGGCCACAAGGTCATCGTCGATACGGCAAGGCCTAGCTTCACGATGCAGTTTCCCGCAACCGCTTCAGATGGAGACCCGGTCGTTCCGTTCACCCCGACCGAGGTCACCGCAGGCAGCCCGATAGCCGGCATCCTCGGGAGTATCGACATCGACTTCCCGGCTGGCTCGACCGAGCTGCCGATCACGGCCTTCGAGATAACCCTGACCAACAACAACAAAGCGGTTGTTGACCAGGCCTTTCAGGATTCGCTGACCCAGATTATCACGGGGTTTCGTGCAGTTGCTGGCAGCATCTCGTTGAGGCTCGGCAAAGCCGAGGCCATCCAGCTCGGTGGGCGCAAGACTTTCACCACCCGTCTGCTGACGGTGGAATCTGGCGACACCGCCGGCCAGAAGGTTTTGATAACGCTGCCGTCGATCGAGATTGATTTCTCATCGGTCGACATTCCGGAAGCCGAGGAAGCGACCTTCACCCTACCGTTCACCGCTCTGGGCACCACCGGCGAGGACGAGATGGAGCTGAAGTTCTTCTGATGGGTGACTCGTTCTCAGTGAAGGTGACGGGCGCAGGCGCCCTAATTAGGGGTCTCGAACGGCTCAGCGCGAACATGATCAAGAACATGGAGAAGCCGATGCTTCAGGCGGCGGAGATTGTCAGGGGCGAGATCGTCCAAGCCGCGCCCGTAGGCACCGGCGCGCTCAGGCGTTCGTTCAGGTCGGCGCTCGTGCAGACCGGCAGCAAAACGATCACCGCCGGGGTGTTCTCCGACTTGCCGTATGCCCGCATTCAGAACACGGGCGGAACCATACGGCCGAAGACCGTCAAGAACCTAGCCATCCCGTTGACGCCGGAGGCGCGCAAGCTCTGGCCGCGCGACTGGGCACCGGGTGATCTCGTCTTCCAAATACGGCGAGGCAAGAAGCTCCTATTTGACCGGTCGAACCGGCTTCAGTATGTCTTGAAGTCAAGCGTCACTATAAAAGGAAGCGGCTACCTGGACACGGCAGCCGCCAACTCCAAGGACGCGGTCGCTCAGCATTTAGCTGACGCGATAGCCGAGCTGGCCGCAACGGAGCTCAAGAAAGGGTAGCGCGCGAATGGTACGCAAAGCAGAGCTTATTGAGGATTGGGTGGACTACCTCCCGGAGATCGACGGCAACCGCGAAGACGACGACCCGATGGTCCTTGAGATTCACCCGATGTCTTCGGAGCAGATGAGGGCCTTTCACCGAAGGATGGACCACAAGCTCGGTAAAGCGAAAGACATGGCCCGCGCCCGGAAGATCATCGAAAGACTCATGGCCGAAAATGTCCGCAATATCCGCAACTACTGGGTTGGCAGGGACGAAATAATCACAGGCGAGGAGCTGGCCAAGCACGGTGAGACCAAGGTTATCGACGAAGTGTTCGACGCGATAACAGAGGTATCGGTGCTCAAAGAGGGGATGCCGGGAAAGTCGCGCTCGCGGTCCGCTTCCTCTACGCGCGAGACGAAAAGACCTGGGAATGGAGTTGCACAAGGTGCAAGCCCGACTCCGAAAACGCCGAAGACGGAGATCGGCTTCGATCCGTCCGAAACTGTGACAACGAAGGAAACGAGAACGTCAGCTGGGGATGGGCTCCTACTCTCAGGCGCTGCCCTTGGTCGCAGATAGACGCAGAGGTTTGGGAGTGCATCAGGTGGTGGACTGACTGGAAGGAGCTCGGAGTATTACCATGGCCCGGGACAATGTTAGATCAGCCGGCCTTCGTCTACGAAGCCATCAAGGTGTGTGGGGAGACCCACGCCGAGATTCAGAACACCGCAGAGAAAAGGGCATCAAATCAGGGGTAGCCGATGGCTGATGCAAAAGTCGGCATAGAGATCGAAGCGTCGGGCGATGCCGGCGGGGCCATAGAGAAGATCGGTGTCGGCGTCAAGACGACACGTAAGGCCCTCAACGACATGGGTGCCGCAGGAGGCAAGGCGTTTGACGCCCTCGGCAAGGCCACGGTGATTTTCAACCAGGGGCTCGAGCTCGGCAAGAAGGCGTTCGAGCTACTCAAGGTCGCCATAGGGGACACGGTAGCCAAGGCGCTGGAGTTCCGCAGGGCCAACGATCCCGCCAAAAAGTTCTTCGAGACAGCCAAGAAGGGGGCCGAGGTGATACGCGCCCGCCTGGGCGACATCCTGATCCCAGTAATCATAGGGGTGTCCAAAGCCTTCGGCGACGTCTCGGGATCTATGGAGGAATGGCTAACGGTCAATCGCAAGCTCTTCGCGACGAAGATCATAGAGAATCTGTCGACGGTTGCCGAGGTGCTCGTGACTGGTATCGCAAAGGGCACGCTGTTCGTCACCAAGGTCTGGCTCGGATGGAAGCTGGTGATTGAGGGCGTCAGCCTTGTCGTCAATAAGTTCTTCGAGTTCATGCTGCTTGGCATTGACAAGGCGACCGGCGGCCTCGCCCGCGTCGTCGGCATTTTCGACAGGGATCTGAAAAACTCCCTACTTGAGGCACAGAAGGGTATCGCGGGATTCGGGGATGAGTTCGCCAAATCGGGAGAAGATGCGGCTGACGCGATGCAGAAGACAGCCGCGCAGATCACCGCTGCCGAAGACGCGATCGTGAGTTTCGAGACAGCCGCAGTCGCGGGAATCAACCGAGTGAGGTCAACGGCCGCGGATCAAATCGAGGCCTCCATCGCCGGTACCCGAAGGAACGACGAGGAGCGCCAGGCCGCGATCGACAGGGAGGCCGAGCGACAAGCGTTCATCCTGTCCCTGGAGGAGAGGACCCAGGCCGGGATCACACAGATCAGGGAGGCCAACCTTTCAAGACGAATCGAAGTCTCAAACAAATTCATCGCGGAAACGGAAGCGGCTGAAGCCGAGGCCGCCGCGCGCACCGTGGCGCTCGTGTCTTCCGTCACAGGGACCGTAGTCGGGGCCTGGCAGACCGCAGCCGAGTCCATCATCTCCGGCCAGCAAACCGCGTCCCAGGCGATCATCGGGGCGACTATCGACACCGCTCTCGCCGCGATCAACGCGGCAGCAGCGGCAGCGGCCGCGAAGCAGCTCGAGGCGCACTCCTTCCTCCCGTTCGTAGGTATTGCCATCGGTGCAGCAGCAGCAGCGGTGGTCTCCGGGATCATCAAGGCCAAGCTCTCAGAGGTCCCGGCAGGCATGGCCGCAGGCGGTCTGGTAACGGGCGGACAGCGGGGCCGAGATAGTGTCCCGGCCATGCTTACCCCGGGTGAGGTCGTGATACCGGCTCCCGTTGT
>SDBT01010782.1_pt1 | contig 14734 bp, 11 predicted proteins | sample 2277101 | NCBI WGS metagenome assembly SDBT01 (sample SAMN10404973, study PRJNA504765) | marine sediment metagenome | isolation source: marine sediment core GS10_PC15, 103 cmbsf | place: Arctic Ocean: Southern Knipovich Ridge | collected 2010
TTGAAATCTCCGCCTAAAGTTAAAATAAGTTATCATGCTTGGAAGCAGTTTAAGGACGAATTATCTGAGGAATATGAAAAATGAAGATTTTTATTGATACTTCTTATTTTTTACCACTTATAAAGATAGAGATTGAGAATATCCCACAAGATTTATTACTTAATTTACTCTCGGAAACTTCTCATGAATATTTCTACTCTAATCTTTCCATTTTCGAAATTACCGCTAAGGGATTGAGATTTTCTTCTCAATCTGAGGGAATCACTCCCCAAGATATTCGAATTGGAATTGATACCCTTCAAAATGACACTCGTCTAAGTTTGGTTTCATATGTAGATAATCCTCTCATTATTGAATTAGCTTCCTTACTACGAAGTATTCATAATGATACGATTGATTGCTTGATATTTGCTACAGCTATTTGTACATGTGAATGTATCATTACCATGGATGTTTCATTTTTCGAAAAAATAAATGATAATCCCAAAATTATTAAAGAAATCCAAGAAATTAATGATAGTTTTAAATTCTGGTTTAATGACATTTCAAATGATTGCCAAACACTAAATTCTAAAGAATGATTAATATTTCTCTTATACATTTTAATTAAACATGACCGTTCGAAGATATAAGTATTAAGGAAAACTTTTTTTTAAAAAATAATAGTGTCTTTCCATATTCCTTACCAGAGCCCATTTATTTCACCTCAACCGTCCCTTCTGAACCATTGACAATAATTTTTTGTCCTGTCTTAATCATATCAGTATTAATTTTATCTACACAAGGGATTTCACTAATAATACACCCCACTGCTATGATAGTGTCAATTTCCTTATTTACGATAGCTACTGGAGCCATATTATTCTTTTTCATTCTATACATCGTATAAGAGCCCACCGTTGAGCCTTTACCAGTTGGAAATACTAATACTTTTCCGGTGATTGATTGACCTTCAAGTTCATGTCCAACTTCAACAATTTTTCCAGTATCAGGATCGACACCTCCATAGAACGAAATTCCGTCTTTAGTTACTATCGCTTCTGCTTCAGCGGTTCCTTTGAATATTTTTCTCCCTTCTAATTTCATTTTGTTGCCTCCTCAATACAAGCCTCAATAGATCCAATTTTTACTTTAAATTTATTCTTTGCACGACCATAATAACACGCTTTTGCAGAATCTACCATGATTGCCTTAAATCTTCCTTTAATGGGAGCTACTACACAGCAAGTATCAGCGGCAAATTTAGCTCCTGCATCTTCTATTAATTTTGAGTACCCAGCTTCGTCGGCAATTCTTTTTGTTGGTCGAGCTGTAGTAATCCAAAACTCTTTTTTTACTTTTTTACCCTCAAGTAAATGAGCAATATTAGCTATCTCATGAATTGAAGCATGCGGACAACCAATACTTATAAAATCTACTTCACACTCGCTATCAATAAGCTCAGCACGTGTTTTTTCCAAATCATCCTGATTAATATCAAAAATAATATCACTCGGTTTCGGGTAATTATTATATTCTGGAGTAATTCCCTCCATGTGGAATAATGCTGTTCCTCCATATGTAGCAACAGAAGCACAAAATGACTTTAATTCTTCCACAGTAGCAAAAGGAATGCCCGTGATGTAAGGTGTCTTTTTTTCTAATTCTACTAGTTTATCACCAATTATTTTTCCCAACACGCCAAACTCATCAGTACCCTTAACTGATGCATGTACATTGATTAAAACTTGACCATGACGATTTTCATCTAGGTGATAACCATATTTAGGTGTTCTTCCGGTCAAAGCTGCGGCTAATGCACTAGGGCCCCCTTCCCTGTTAGTTCGTGCTCCTATAACCGAGTTAGAATAACAAACTGCACTACTTTCTGCCCATGCTATATGTTGCCCAAAATGTGGTGTATTACCAATTAAATAGGGAGTGCAAGAACAGGTGGTAATAATCCCCATTCTAGCAAAAGCATTTATAGCTCGATTTTGATTTTTCGCAAATTCTTCATCAATTCCCAATGCTTGCCAATTTTCACGATCCATTCCGGCCGGATTTAGTGTAGTTAAAACTCTAACCTTTCCATCTTTTGCCATTTCACTTAACCATTCCAAGCCTGCTTCACCAAGATTGGCATAAGAGACACCTGCTATTTGAACACCATGAACATCAACCATACATTCAGCATCAAATATATCACCTAAAGTAGTTAAAATTTCCATGGATTTTTGGGCAGCTTTCCCATGTTTCCCTTCCAACATATCTTGCTCTTCTTGTGTTAATTTCATTTTCATCCGCTCAATATATTAAAAATATTTATTTAGATCTACTTTTGGAAACTCTGCTATATCAAAACTCTTTCCTTTAACCACAAGTGGCTTAGTCAAATCAAAACCTATTTTAGTAGTCATTTTTGTTCCCGGTTCAGCACTAGGATCAAGGCTACTTCCAGGTTCTTTATCTTTAACGATCATATCTACATCCCCTTGAAATCGAGTTGCCATAGCCCATTCTACTGAGAGAGGATCATAAATATTGATATCTTTATCCACCACAAATACATGTTTGCAGCTAGTATGCCCTACAAACGCTTCTCTTATTGCGATTTTTCCATCTTCCTCTTTTTTTTTATCAATTTGTACGATTGCATGTAGCCATGAAGTTCCCCCTGGATTGATATTTACGTCCAAACATTTTACTCCTGCCTCATTTACCTTTTTAAAAATCGTAGGTTCTCGCGGCATTCCCATTAATATTTTGTGCTCAAGAGCTCCTGGTAATAAGGCTTGCCATATAGGCTCCTTTCGATGAGTGATTTTTTTAACTTCAAAAATAGGTTCTTCTCTAATAGTATCATAAGTTTCAGTTAAATCAACAAAAGGGCCCTCGGAGTGCCGTTCTTCCATATACACTCGCCCTTCTAATATAAATTCCGATTCAGCCGGAATTAAAAGATCTACTGAATTTGCTTTCACAACCTTAATGGGTTCTAACGCATTTGCAATGTGTAATTCATCAACTCCAATATCAACGGAGGTTGCTCCCGCAATTAGAATGTTTGGAGTATTTCCTATACAAAATGCTACTTCTAATTCACCATTTTTTTGTAAAAATTTATGGAAGTGACGACCACCCACTATTCGAGTTGCAAATTTGTCTTTAGAAAATTGCATAGCTCGATGGAAATCCATGTTTTGCCCATAATCAGAATCTTTTGTAATTACAACAGCAGAACTTATATAATTTCCACCATCACCTTCACAGTGGTATAAAATTGGAATGCTGTCTAAATCTACATTCGATTCTATCACTTCTTGACAAGGAGCGCTTGAAATTATCTCAGGTTCTGAACGTTCATTTATTGCTTTTGAAAGCATTGGAATGAGATCGGCAGGAGTAACGCCGAAATATGAAGCAATTACATTCTTAGTACAAAACACATTCCCTACCACTCGAAAATCAGATTCTTTAATGCTATTAAACATTACTGGTGTTGGTTCCATCTCTTTCAATATCCCAGCAATCTCTAATTTCTTAGATACTTCAATGTCTACCTTTCGAAGTAGACCCTCTCCATCAATTTTATTTAAATAATCCCTAAATCCCATAATGTACAATCATCTCAAGAACTTGTTTCTAATTATACAATTACTTACATCATATATAATTTTTAAATGAAATATAGTAAAAAATTATGCTAAACTAAAGGTTTTTATCATCAGATATCCTTTTTAGAACTTCTTTAGCATAATCTACTCTAATTTTTTTATCCTCAACTAATATTTTTGCTACTTTTTCAAGTAAATCGTCAGGCACTCCCGCAAGTTTTGCGATATTTCTGGAATGTAATGTCATATGTCCTTTTTGAATCCCCTCAGTAGCTAATGCCCTTAACGCTGCAACATTTTGTGCTAATCCAAGAGCTGCTGCTATTTGAGAAAGTTCATTAGCACTTTTAACATTTAAAATCTTTAATGCTAATCTTGCCATGGGATGGATTTTAGTCATCCCTCCAATAATACCAAGAGCAAGGGGTATTTCTATTTCACCTACTAAATTTCCATCAGAATTAACTTCAAAATTTGTTAAAGGAGAATATTTACCACTTAAAGACGCGTATGCATGAGCTCCCGATTCAATAGCGCGCGTGTCGTTTCCTGTTGCTAATGTTAAAGCAGAAATTCCATTCATAATACCTTTATTATGTGTGGTTGCTCTATAAGGATCAGCATATGCAAATTCATATGCTAACATTATTCCTTCAACCACATCTTCTCCCCCTAATAGTTCTTTATCAAATACAGCTTTACTCCTTGCAATTCTATGAGTTGCTAAATTTGATAAAATTCGAAGATAGATTCTACCTTGACATAGCTCTTCTATGTAAGGACTAATTGCCTCTGCCATTGTATTTACTACATTAGCACCCATAGCATCTAATACGTTTACTAATAAATGAAGAATTATCATATCTCCGCGTCTGGTAGATAATTCTCTAATTTCAAAATCAAATGCACCTCCACCTAGTTCATTTAAGAAAGGATCCTGTTCATTTGCGATTTTGATTATCTCTTTCTTATGCTCCAATAATTTTTTTTTAGCTTTCTCCACATCAATTACTTGAGTAATCTGAATTTGGGAAATCATAATTGGCTTAACTTCTTCCGATTGGAATCCTCCATGTTTTCTAGCGAATCTTGCCGAGTTTGATGCTGCTGCTACAACAGAGGGCTCTTCTATAACCATAGGAATCAGATAATCTTTATTATTAATCTTAAAATTACACGCTAAACCCATTGGCAGCTGATAACTACCAATCACATTTTCAATCATTTTATCTTGTTGAGAACTGGTAAAATAACCGAAATTCTGTAATAATTCAGTTTCTTCTTTAGTAAGATCAAACAATTGAATTAGTGTCTCTTGCCGTTCTTCAACTGATAACTTATAAAAACCAGATATTTTAGAATTTATTTCTTTCATTAAATTACCTTATATTAAACAGCTATTAACTTTTTTATAAGTAAATTAAAATCGCTTTCTTAAAAAAAATAATGGTTGATCTAAACATTAAATTAAGAAATAAGATGTAATAAAATCTATTGATTTTATTTTTGAATTAATATATATTTTGAACAGCAATGTAAATTGGAGCCCAATTTAATAAACCAGCTGTAGCAGGATCCTCTCCCTCTTCGGAGCATTCCACCCTCCGGATTTCATATTCTAAACTACTGCCTCTCTTAGCATCCCCTACTACTCTCACATAGCCTTTAGAAAGATACCCACTGCTAGGTTCAGTCATATTTATGGGATTAGATTCTAACACCGCAAATAGAGGAAAAAATCTTTCGTGAAAGCCAGAATGCCCTTTTGGACAATAATTCACACCTTTTATATTAGGTATTATGCATCCTTCATCACAAAAATGTAACATAAAGCCTCTGTCACCATTGCGTTCGTGTTCTATTATCTTACCTAACCTTGGATTTAATTGAGCGCAACCGCTTTTAATTTCTTCATACTCATCAATGGTTTTTCGTTCTTTAAATCGTATAAAATCATCAATTTTTGGACCTTTTCTCATTATGCGTTTAAATTGAGGCTTAACTTTTAATAAGCCTGAAATACATGTTGCCCCTGAACCGTAGGAGCCAAAGTATAACGTATCATTGACCCTAGCATAATTTTCTAGGATATAGACAATTTGCGCCCACACGGCAGCATTATACATATTTCCAAAATGCATCGGAACTCTTAATTGAGGAAACACTTTCCCTTTAAGATTTGTGTTAATCATATATGCCCATTCTTCTAATTTTTCGGAGGAAAATCCCTTCTCTTTTAACTTTAAATAGATATATTCAGGCAACACAGCCGCGTCGTGCAATAGGTGATCAATTCTCCTTATAATTGATGATTTAATAGAATGTCCCTTATGTCTTCTTAAACTAAGCGAGTTGTTAATGTGCTTTGCCCACCGTTTTAGGATGATGTGTTGCATAGCCTTTAACGGTAGTTTAGAAAATGGCGCATGAAAGGTGTAAAAATCTGCAGAAAAATCTCCAATCTGTCTAATTAGATCATCATAAGCTCCTAACTGAAAACTTAGAAAGGCATCAACAGAATAATGCCCAAATACCTTAGCGTCCTTCTCTTTAGCAGTTCTAAAAAAGTCATTTACATTCCCTGAAATCTTTCCAAATCTCTTACCAAAAGTGGCAATTCTTGGATTTTTTGATAAAACCATAGCTACTGCGCCTGAGCCTTGGGTTGCCTCGCTTGCAGATCCTATCTGATAAGATGATATATCAGCACTAATAACAAGTGCCTTTTTTATAATGTCATTCTCGAGTAATCCAATAGCATTAAGAATTGCTAATGTCCCACCAGCGCAAGCATTATATATATCCTGAGTCATACAATTATCAGAGATGCCAAGCATATCCGCAAAAATATTAGACACTGATTTCACAGCATAAGTAATCGTCTCGGTACCGCAAAATACAGCATCGATGTCTTTAGGAGATATATTTCCTCTGGACAGTGCATTATATCCTGCTTTTAAGCCTAAAGATATTATATCTTCATCCTTTTCAGCTAAACGCATCTCTTTAAGCATCAAGCCTTTTTTAAATTTCGCTGGATCTACATTCCGTCTTGCCGCAAGGTCTCCTATATCTACGAAATACCGTGGAGCATGAAACCCAATCGAATCAATGCCAACGTTGCTAAATAAATAGTCGTCGTTTATCATTGTCGTTCAACTTGTTTTTGTTATTATTATTATTTGATCAAAAGATCATTTATATAATTAATTCTTTGTATTATTTGTCAAAGTTAGAATTTTAACTATTAAAAGATTTGGATACAAATGCAAATATTATTTGTAATATATCAATAATAATATTAGGAAAAGTCGTAAAGTCAGGGAAATTTTTTTTTTTTGAGTTAATTTTTAAAAAAAATGAATAATAGATCGTAGTCTATTAAAAGATTAGATCTTCTTACTTTTTGGGATTTTTAAGGATAAGTAAAGCATAATGATTGAAATAGGGATTAAGAGACTCAATGAAGCACCTGGAGGGGCCTCTGGGAGAACAGCAGGTTTGAAAAGCCCAACGAGAATCCTTCCTGTATACTCAATAAATATCAGCAGCCAACAAAAGCTGATAAAGCTTTGATAGCGTATATAAACAATTATAAAGAAGAAAACAACGATTAATTGCATTAATCCCCACTGTGCAAAAATGGATATCAAATTCTGTCCTTGTGGACCTGATGTATCGAATCTAGCAATAGTTCCTGCCCCGCCATCAGGTGCGAAGACATGAATGCAACTCCTGATGACTGTCATGACTATTATGCCCAAGAAGACATATTTGGCAACATTATATCCATTATATTCGTTATTTGCTGATTTTGGAAAAAGTTGATTGTATTTTTTCATTTCATAAACCGAGTTTATTTTATATTATGATATGGAAAAATTAATACCACTTAATAATTTTAAGATATGAATCCGACAGGGTGAAAATAGTGGAAATCTCTATAATTTTGTAAATTAAAAAAATTTTTGAAGAGCGAATACCATCATAAATTGTTATATCTAAAAATTTAAAAAATGATAATAAAATACAAAATTGAGTTTGATAAATTATGCCAAAAACTGAAATTGATTTTGCCGACATAGAAAACAGTGTTGGATTAGAATCTGAATGGACCGATTGGGTAGAAGTCAAACAAGAGAAGATTAACTTGTTTGCTGATGCAACAGGCGATCATCAATGGATACATGTTGATATTGAAAAAGCGAAAAAAGGACCTTTTGGAGGGCCTATTGCCCATGGATATTACTCTGTGGCAATTCTCGCAGCACCCGAATTTGCGTGTTTCAATATCAAGGGAATAAAAATGGGAGTTAATTATGGCTTAAATAAGGTCAGATTTCCTGCTCCTGTACCCGTAGGTAAAAGGATTCACGCAAAAGCGACAGTTAAATCCGTGACTCCGATTACTACTCCAATGCCCGGGTTTCAAATAGAGCAGAGTGTTGAATTATGGGTCGAGGGCAACAAAAAGCCTTCGATGGTTGCTGAAACGCTTAGTAGATTATTTGGTTAAATCCCATAAACTTTAAGGAAATAAATTCCATTATTTTTATTATATTATGTAAAATTTTTTCTTTTTTTTTCTCAAAATGATATTTTTTCAATGATTTGAACACTTCTTCTGATTCCAATAAATATAAATAATTTGAACCCAAATAATATTATTAATAGTATTATTAAAACCCGTAAATATACATAATTCTAAAGAAAAAGAGTTCTTGTATCAAAATTTTAAGAAAAATTTTTTTAGAGTCCTTAATTTACTATTTTAGGTGTTATAAAAATCGAAAAATCGGAAAAACTAGGAAAAAATTTTCAAGGAAGAGATCCAAAAGCAGATTTACTGAATCTTCCAAAAGACAAGCTACCTCTACATATTGGAATTATTCCAGATGGGAATCGACGCTGGGCCCGGAAAAACGAAGTCACAAGAAATGAGGGCCATTTGGCAGGCTATCGAGCTGTAAGGAAAACATTATTAACTCTCTTCGAAACGGGTATAAAATACTTGAGTCTGTATGCTTTATCTCTTGAAAATGCTCAAAAGCGGACACCTGATGAGCTAAAGTATATTTATGAAATTATCAAATTAGCTAGTGAAACAATTAAGAATGAGCCAATTGTTACAGAGGAAAAAATTAGATTTACAGTAAGTGGAAGAATAGATCTACTCCCACAACATGTAAGAGATACTATAAATGATTTACTTGATTACACAAAAGACCATGATAAGGCGTTTGTGAACGTTCTCATCAATTATGATGGTCAAGCAGAAATAGCAGACGCTGTAAAAAAAATAATTAAAGATGGTAAAAAGCCAGAAGAGGTTAATCGAGCCTTAATTAAGAAATATTTATATAGGGGGCATCAGAATTTTCCTGAATTGGACTTTTTAATAAGAACAGGGATGGAAGATGGAGCTCGCATTTCAGGTTTTCTTTTATGGGATGCCTCCTACGCAGAATTTAAGTTTAGAAATGAATTTTGGCCAGAATACAATGAAGAACTTCTTTTAGAAGATTTGGAAGATTTCATAAATAGAAATCGGCGTAAAGGAAAGTAGGTAAATCTTTTTTTATAAACATTTATAACAAAGAATTTTTTCTATATTGAATATAATTACATAGATTAATCAGATTCACTATTTATTATGAGTGTAACAGATCCTACTAACCAACCTAAAGCGATACATATAAAATTTACAAATTTTCCTCAAAATTTACTGGTTTCTTCTCTCGAAAATCTTTTGAGTTTTCAAGCTACGAATTATTTTAATCAAGATGAAAAATTTAAATTTGATTTTGAAGGAGAGAATTTAGATATTAAGTTTCCAAATGAATTAGAAAGTGAAATAAAGTTTAGTGCTAGTGAGACAAAAGATATCAATCTAAAATTAAATCCTACTGCAGATGGATTTGGAAAGATATCTATCATTATTTATTGGTTAAAGGTTATTCAGTATACCGTTAAGGTTAAGAAAGTAAGGGATAAGATCCCACAAAGCAGAATTGATGAGATTTTGGATAAATATATTATGAAGAGCTCTGAACCTATTGATTCTTTTAATCCTATGGATTATCTTGATACTGCGAATAAGACAAAGCAATTAGAAAAACAATTGGAATTAAAAAGAAAAAAGTTTAACGAATATCCACTGCTAAGAAAAGCTTGGGAAGAAAAACAGCTGCTGGGAACAGCCAGTCCAGAACCTATTCGTGAAGTATCTTTAGAAGATTTAGATAATGACATTCAACAGATAGCAAAAACATATTTAGCAAATAAAAATCTGATAAAAGCTTTAGAACTGGCAATGCAAGTCTCAGATGAGATTAAGAGAATGAATTTTTATTATGATTTAATTAGAGCATATGCGTTTATAGATCTTGAAAATACGATTCAAATTTTGAAAACTTTAACCACAAATGAAAAGAAATACGAGTTAATCAAAAAAATTGCAATGGATCAACTAAAAATTGATCCAGAACAAGCCCCACGAGTAGCATTTTTAATAGACACTCCCTCCGTTAAGAAAGGGCTTATTACTGAATTAATTCTAAAAACAATTAAAATTAATCCTGAAATTGCGATTAAAATTTCTCAGCTTATTGAAGAGGAGGAATTATTAAGAGTTAAGATTTTACTTAATGTTGTTAAAGAATTTCACAACAAAGGCAATAAATCGCAAATTATTAGCTTACTTCATCAAATTATAAAAATTATGGAGTCTTCCTCAAAATTAGCATTCTCTGAGAAGGATTTTAAAAATCTGGCTTACAGGTATTATAGCGATTTAATATATCTTCTAGCTGAAGTTGATTCACCAAACGCAGTTGATATTATCATACTTGACTTTAAGTTAAGAGAATTAAAAGATAAAATTGCAGAGGATATGTTCGATATAATTTATAAGATGGTTGACGAAATTAGGACCAAATTTGAACCTGTACTCGTATTCTCTCAATACTATTTATTTAATATCTTAGCTACAAATGTTAATGAACATTCAAAAAATTTCTCGCTTAATGGAGGAAATATTAGTAGTAATATTCTCTTAAATGAAAGAACCAATTTGGTTCTTCTATCACTCTTTAGTTATGACTTTACAATTTTTCCTATTATTGATAGAGTATATTCAGATTTGAAATTTAATTTACAAAAATCAATAGGATATTACATTTATCCTTCTACAGAAAATCACAACGAAAGTGAATTACTAACGATTAACAATACATTAAGCCAATTTTTTTCTTCAAATTTAGCAAATAATCCAAACACTGTTCTAATTTTTAATTTAGATTTTATTCCATATTTGGGAAAACCTACGATAATTACTGCCCTAGAATCCCAAGAATTCGAGAATTTTCAAGCAAGAATTAAAAAAACTCTTGGTGACGCTGTCAATATTATAAATGACGATTCTCTATTTAAAGGGGGCAAGGTATTAGATAATTTAAATCAGATCGTCTCATTTAACAATTGTAAAATAACCAATTTGATATTATCCTATGAATTTATTAACGATTATGGCGTATTTAAGAATTTTATATTATCATTAGTTTAAAATTGAGAAGAGTAATTATATAAAGAAAAAAGTTTTTTCACTTAATTATCTTCAATTTAGAATCCCTCATTTTGTTGGATGAAGGGTGAGGATATTATTCTATCTATTTCATCGAGTGGTAATTATGCTGACTCTCCTCTTTCCATTACATCTTCTTCAAATTGATTACCATCATTATTTTAGGGAGGAAAAACAGTATTATAAGTGTTGTCAATAAATAATAATTTCCACTAAAAAACCATATTTTACACTATTTATTTAGATTTCAATAAATTTAAATATCTATATTGTTATTTTTGAATCAAAATTAAAAATATTACTCTATGATAAATATTGAAAGCCATAATTTTAAGTCGTTTTGATCCTGTGTACGGTTCAAAAATTTTTTTGAAAACATCTGATACGTTAAATGAGGAAGAACTTATGCATATTCCCCAATTAATGACAATCCCTTCAAAAGGTTTTTTTATTCATGTATTTGAGAATTTAAGAACTGCTAATCTCTTTTTAAAATTACCCAGTAAATTTGCTAGAGGTAGATTTGAGAAGTTGTTAATTTCAATTATCACTGATATAAATAATGATTTGAATTTAACTTTATCACAAGAACTCTTAGAAAGTTTTGCAACAAGTCTATTAAATCTTAATGATGCTTACAAGGCATTTGATATTGAAATGAAAGATTATAAAGGTGATCCTGAGAAATTATCGGAAATTGAAAAATTACTTTCTTCCTTTTATATAACGATTAAACCAGCAATAAAAGCTTTAGAGATATCCGAACAAAATCTTAAAGAACGAGTTAAAGAGCTAACATGTATATATGGAATCTCGAAATTATCTGAAGATCCGAATATTACAATAAACAATATACTACAAGGTACCCTTGAATTGATCCCGTCTGCATATCAATTTCCCCAAATAACATGTGCAAGAATAATTTACGATAATAAAGAATATAGGATGGAAAACTTCACAGATCCTCAATGGACTCAAATGGTGACTAAAGAAATATCAGAAAAAATTCTAACAATTCAAGTTAATTACATTGAAGATAAATCCTTTCTTAAAGAAGAGAAGGATTTAATAAATGAAGTCGGAAATAAATTAAAAAAAATTATTGAACAAAAAGATGCAGAGCAAAAATTAAAGCATACCAATTCTGAGCTTAATCAGATTTTCAATGCTGGACTTCCGATGTGTGTGATCGATAAAAACTATAATCATATTCGGGTTAATGATAGATTTAACTTTTTCTATAACTTAAAAGGAGATGAGGCATATGGTAAAAAATGCCATGAGATTAGAGATAGTCATCGATGCTTTACTTCTGAATGCACAGTCAAGCAAATTTTTGAGGGTAAGGAACACATTGATTATGAAATAGAGAACGAACTAAGTAATGGCACAAAGGTTTTCTACTTTATTTCAGCCTTTCCTTATCTAAACACTGAAGGTGAGATCATTGGGGTGATTGAGACTTTTACTAACATCACCGAGCGCAAGAAGGCAGAGGAGGATCTAAGAACTAGTGAGGTAAAATATCGAACTTTGTCCATGAATCTGCCTGGTATGGTTTATAGAGCTAAACCTGATTGGTCAACAGAAATACTTACTAACTGTGATGATATATGTGGGTATTCCATTGAAGAATTCGATTCCCACGAAATTAATTGGTTTGAAATTATACACCCTGATGACAAGAATAAGATTTTAAATGATAGCGCTACAATGCTCAAAAACTCAATAAGCCTCATACAAGAATATCGAATTATTATGAAAGATGGTAGTACACATTGGGTAGAAGACTATAAAACATCTTTTTTTAATAAAGATGGATCTTTTAAGGAAATTGATGGTGTTGTGTATGATATTACCAAGCGAAAACAAGCAGAGCAAAAATTAGAAGAGTCAAAAGATAAACTTGTGGAACGAGTTAAGGAGCTCACTTGCCTATATGGGATATCCAACCTTATTGAAAATCCAAGTCTTTCTATAGAAGATATAATTCAAGCGATTCTTGATCTAATTCCGCCTGCTTTGCAATTTCCTGATTTAACATGTGCGAGGATTATTTTTAATAACCAGGAGTTTAAAACACACAATTTTAAAGAAACAAAAAATAAATTATTTAAAAAAATTCAAATACACGAAAAAGAAATGACTATTGAAGCTAATTATCTTGAAAATAAACCATTTCTCATTGAGGAAGAAGATTTAATAAACGATATAGGAAATCGATTAAAGAATTTTCTTGAACAAAAAGAAAATGAAAAAAATTTAGAAGAATCAGAAGAAAAATATAGATCTATGTTCGATACTTCCCCCCATTCCATTCTCATTATGGATAAAAAAGGCATATTGAGAGATTTAAACCCAACTGCAGAAACAACATTTCAATATACAAGAAAAGAGTTAATTGGTCGAAGCTTCATGAGAATTAAATGGTTCCTTCCAGAAACTATGCCGATTGTAGTAAAAACTTTTAAAACTTTAATTAACGGAAATATTCCAGACCCCTTGGAACTTCAACAAAGAAAAAAAGATGGAACTTATATTTGGGTTTATGTTCTATTTTCATTTATAAAAGTAGGTGGAGAAGAGTTAATCCAAGTTATTGTCGAAGATATTTCAAATATCAAAGAAGCGTGATTATAACGTAAATTAAAGCAAGAAATATTGATTATTTAAGAGACACATTTTATCTAATTAAATTCGTAATTAAAAAATAGGAATAAAAAAAAGATTTATGATAGATGATGAAATTTACATTGCTACACTCATCTGTTGATTTATAAGATTTTGTAAATTTTTAGTTTTATCTTGGTATTTTTCTGCTAGAGCCCCATCACCGAGTTCAATACAGAGTTCACTAATTTTTTTGTAGTAGGATAGAGCTTGATCTAGATTTCCGCTTTCCAAAGATTCTTGAACTTCAACAATTAATTTTTCCTTTTCAAACAAAGGTTGCATTAAAGGTGATACTTCAGGATCAATTTCTAAGAGATAGGCGATAATTCGAATCATTTTAACTTTATTATCTGGATTTATGGCGACCATAGGAAAACCTCTTAAACCAGTTAATCTTTCAATTGTCTCGATTTTAATTGAGGTTTCTAAGTCTTGTTTATTTCCGATGATTGCTGAATGTGAGTAAGGTGCTTCTTTATTTATTAAATCTATAAAAAATTTGCTTTTTTCTACATTTTCAAATGAGGAATCAGTAATTAATAGTACGGCATCACTTTCCTTTATGAATTTAGTCCATAGAAAACTAAATTGTTCTTGTCCAGCAAAGTCCCATAGAGAAAGATAAAGTTTTCCTAGTTTAATAGTTGAGACCTCTCCAGAGATTGTAGGGACATGTTCGGTTGGAAGTTCTTCAGATTTAATTAATTTAGTGATAGTACTTTTACCCACTCCGGCAAATCCTACTAATGATATTTTAGGGGCTAAGTTCCTATGAATTTGATCAAGAATTGGATTCAAATCTTCATCTATTGAAGTGCCTAAACCCTTTTTTAAGGAATTACGATAAAAATCTAGAAAAACTTTCTTTAAATCGTCCAACTGA
>SDBT01010783.1_pt1 | contig 14734 bp, 14 predicted proteins | sample 2277101 | NCBI WGS metagenome assembly SDBT01 (sample SAMN10404973, study PRJNA504765) | marine sediment metagenome | isolation source: marine sediment core GS10_PC15, 103 cmbsf | place: Arctic Ocean: Southern Knipovich Ridge | collected 2010
CACTCACGATCAATTGTCCCTTCCCAGAGGAGAGGTCACTCTCGAAGAAATCCTTCTGCGGCGGAGAGAGCTGGCGTCGGGCTATAGATATTCCGCTGAGATCGGATTGAGCTACCGCTTTGGATCCGTCTTCAGCAATGTCGTCAATCCCCGCTTCGGAGACAGACAAAGACGGTAAAAAAAAGAGACGATGATTTTTGTTTTAAAACCTTTCTGAAAATCCGTTAATAATCATATTTTTCTTGACAACGAAAATCCTAATCCGTATATTGTTAAGTAAACACTTAACATGCGAGGATGATAGGATGTATAGATTGATGTTCGGTCATACTTTACGGATGCTGCGGACAACCGCCGGCATAAGCCTTCGAACATTGGCAAAAAAAATGGATGTTTCGCCTGCATACCTATCTCAAGTTGAATTAGGGAAACTGAATCCGCCAACGCATGATCGCATCACAAAAATTGCAGATACAATCGGCATCCCGGTGTCTTTATTAATAGAAATGAGCCACCGCCCAAACCCGGACTCAATTATGTTGCTGCAGGGGCATCAAGAATTGAATGAGCTTATTAAATTGACTTTTGATATCGGATTGGAAGACAGAGATATTTTTGGAATCATAGCCCTCATGCGGAAGTTGGGCGGGAGTGGATTTCGTAAACTCATGCACTATGGAGAAGCCCATTCATCAGATTTCATAAAACCTGGAAGAAGTAAAAGAACCTCAGAAGTTCCATCATCTCCCATAAATCATATGACCTTCTCAGAATTAGCAAATCATCGACTGGTTTTCATGAAACTCGAGTTCACTGAAAAGAGTGACCTTTTAAGATATATGATAAATAAGATTAGCATTCTATATAGTGCATTTGACTTAGATGGAGCCCATAAAAAGTTGATGTCTCGTGAAGCTGAGGATTCCTCCGGATTAGGGAATGGGGTAGCCGTACCTTATTTATTTCTAGATGAACTTGATCGCACAATCATAGCCATTGCCAGAATCCCGAAGGGCATCGATTTCCATGCCATAGATAATAAACCTGTTCACCTTGTCTGTCTGATTCTCAGCCACCCGGAGTTTTTCCAATCCCACCTGAATCTATTAGCATATTTTGCACGAAAGTTTCAAATCCCTACGTTTATGGATGAAATACTAAAGGCAGGTTCTAAAAAAAGTATTTTATCCAGGCTGTTCGACGGGGATGATACAAGCCTGCACTAAAAATAAGGATTAAAATACATAGGAAGGAGGGTCAAGAGATGAATAAATTGGGAACCAGCAAAATCTCGAATATAGAACTAAAAAAAGAGACTATAAAAAATAGTGACGACCTTCTTGAATACTGTAAATTTTGTTTCATTGCACTGGGAAGTCAGGAAGAAAGAATTTACATAAAAAAAAATGCAGCTCATCCAGACTGCGCAAAGAAAACTAAATCAAAATAAAAATCTGTTGTGCATGAGTTTATAAAAAAGCCAGTTTAGTTATTCCTACCCATTACTCTCTCTCTAGTTTTGTAAGACAAACACCTACAAAAAAAAGAGAAGAATCCTGACAAAAAAATCAGTATTTATCTGATTGTCCAAACTTATTAATTATTCTACATTAATTGGGGAAAATGTGAGCTGAGAACAGAAAGATGGAAGATGAAAGGGAATACAATTTCCTTCTCAATAAAATTTTGATGAACAGAAATATTGATTTCAGCCAATATAGGCCTCAGATCTTGAAGAGAAGAATTCATCACAGACTCAAACTATCAGGGTGTAAAACGTTTTTGGATTATATTGCTTTACTCAACAAGGAGCCTCAGGAATACGACAAGCTTTTAGACTGTTTAACCATTAAAGTCAGTGAATTCTTTCGCGATTTTAAAGTCTTTGATCAATTAAGCGAAATTGTTTTACCCGAGATTATTACTCAAAAGCAGAACCAAGGAGACAGCACTATTCGGGCCTGGTCATGTGGTGCGGCACACGGCCAGGAAGCTTTTAGTTTGGCCATCCTCTTCAGGGAAGCCCTGGGAAGAAAATTTGATGATTTCGATATAAAAATAATAGCTTCGGACATAGACAAAAAAGCTTTGGAAGAAGGGCCTTGGAGCGCATACAGTAGAGAAGCATTACGTAAAATGGCGCCCCACCTTCTCTTTAAATATTTTACGCTGTTTCAAGAAAATGGTGTTACTAGATATCTGGTGAATGATAGAGTTCGGCATTTAGTCAACTTCTTGTACCATAATGTCATCTCTGACCGTCCCATTCCAACAATGGACCTCGTGCTTTGCAGAAATCTTCTCATATATTTTGAAAAAGATCTTCAGGAAAAGACTCTCATCAATCTTTATTCTGCCTTGAATCCCGGTGGATTTCTTGTGTTGGGCAAAACAGAGACTCTTCCTTTTCAAATGGTGGAATATTTTGAGACTGTAGATTTGAGGGAAAGGATATATAGGAAAAAGTAACTTTCATAAATAAGGAGGTTTACAAATGATGAAGATGACAATCGGTAGGAAGTTAGGACTAGGTTTTGGGATCATGCTTTTAATTTTTGCAATTTCCGGGCTGACGACTATCATCAGGCTTGGGAATATTAGAAAGAACCTGAGCCATATAGTCGATGTAGAAGAGCCAAAAAGTGCAGCAGCCTATGAGATGGAGATCAATTTAATTGGCACAGGATTTGGCCTCTTAGGTTATCTGGAAGACCGTGATCCATTACACATAGATAGAATTGACGGAGATATAGCTGATTTTGGAAACTTTCAGACTCAGTTCGATAATTTAGCCGAGACACAACAAGGCAAAAATTTTAGTGCTACTCTAAAAAATGAATACGATGACTTTAAGAAATTGGCCTATGAAATGATCGCTCTTGAGGATGACCAGGACAAAAAGATGACGACTTTACTAAAAAATCATGAAGATATGGATGCACTTTTAGATGACAAGATTCAGATTTCTATTAAACCCGGTGGCCCGCAAGCCTATACAAAGATGCAGGCTAGTATGGAGATGGAAATCAATGTCAATGGAATTGCTAAGGGCTTAGGGGAATATTTAAGAACCCACCTGAAAGAATATGAAGACCGTGTTTCTAAGGATGAAGCTGATTTCAGACGTTTTATAGATGTTTATGACACCCTAACCACAACATCCGAGGAGAAACGATGGGCGGCTGATATACGCCGTCTTTTTGAGGATACGGTAATACTTTCTAAAGAGATTATCCAAATTGATAAAGAGATTGGAACAAAACGAGACGACTTTGTTTTGCTTCGAAGAGATATGGATGCTCTAATGGATGATGAAATTCAGATTCTAACTAAAAATAATCTTGAGGACGCAGATGCCAAAGCCAGGAAATCAATCATCATTGCTCGGACCACGATTTGGATTTTACTATTCGGCGGCATTATTTTTGGAAGTATTGTGGCTATATCCATCACTCGAGGTATAACAAATCCTTTAGGTGTTGTTGTTAGCAGAGTGAAGGAGATTGCTGGGGCAACAGGGGATTTAACGGCCACAATTCCGATAATAAGTAAGGATGAAATTGGAGATTTGGCAAAAGCTTTCAATGACATGTTGGCTGGATTAAAGAGCATGGTTATTAATATCCTAAGCAGTTCCGGAAATGTTTCTGCATCGAGCCAGCAGCTTTCCGCATCTGCCCAGCAGAGCAATGCCTCTGTCCTGCAGGTGTCATCGGCCATCCAGCAGCTTTCACGGGGAGCCCAGTCACAGTCTCAAAGGATAGGGGAAACCAACAGGGCCATGGAAGAACTCAGCGGTTCAGTTTCTCAAACAGCCCAGTCTGCACAACAAGCGGCCGCGGCTTCCTCCCAGGCGGCCCAATCTGCCCAGAAAGGAACAGAAACAGTAAGAGAGGCCATAACAACCATGGACAAGATTGAAACCTCTTCTAAAGCAACATATGAGGCCGTAATGAAGTTGGGCAACCGCTCCGAACAGATGAGTGAGATTGCCGATGTTATAACAAGTGTCGCCACTCAAACCAACCTTTTGTCTCTGAATGCAGCTATCGAGGCGGCCAGTGCAGGGGAAGCCGGAAAGGGTTTTGCTGTCGTTGCTGAAGAAGTTCGGAAGCTAGCCGAGAATTCAGCCAAATCGGCTAAGGAGATTGGGAAGCTTATCAAGGAGACTTCAGCTGAGATCGAATCTGCGGTCGTAAATATGGAGGCCACGTCAAAAGATGTCGAATCGGGAAAAGAGACAATAGGGAAAACAGGGTCTGCTTTGGAAGAAATACTGCAGGGAAGCCAGAATGTTTCAGCTATACTGCAGCAAATCTCGGCAGCCACTCAACAGATGTCCTCAGGTGCAGGACAGGTTGTAAAAGCAGTCGAGGAGGTTGCCGCTATAGTCGAGGAGGCTTCTGCGTCTACCCAGCAGGCCGGCGCTTCCACCCAACAAATGGTAGCCACCATGCAGGAGATGGCTTCATCTGCCCAATCCCTTGCCCAGATGGGAACGGATTTGAATAACCTGGTGTCGGAGTTCAAAGTTGACGGGGATGAAAGAGGAATACGTCCAAAACCCCCGGTTCTCAAACCGGAACAAAAACGAAAAGCTTTCACTACCGATAGGTTGATTTTAGCAGCGGACAGGGACAGCCAACAAGTGGAGAAAAAACGGATGAAGCCTCCATTTCTAAAGGTCCCTAAGATTACACCATTGGCCGATAGGCTCGCTAAAGCTAAGAGCAGAATGCAGATGGAAAAAAAACACACACAACCGCCAATTGTTAAAAAGGAGCTGACACCTAAGGAATCGAAGAAGGAAACGAAAAAAGAGCCTAAGAAATAAGGAGAAATCCCATGGCTGAAAAAGCAAAAGAGCTTAAAAGTGAAAAGATTCAATTGGTCATCTTCCGTCTAAGAGATGAAGAGTTTGGAGTGGATATCAGCTCGGTAAAGGAAATAATTGAGGTGGGAATTATCAGCAGTATACCAGAGGCTCCTTCATTCATCCAGGGAGTGACCAATTTAAGAGGACAAGTTATAGCCGTGATAGATTTAGCTAAGCAGTTCGGACTTAAACCCCAAGAGAATCTTTCGAAAACTGCCAAAATTGTAGTGACTGAAGTCAACGGCCAGAAAGTGGGAATGCTCGTTGATGAAGTTCCTGAGATAGTAAAGATAGCCAAAGAGAGTATCGAGCCCACTCCGGAACTAATCCAAAGTGAAATCCAAAAAGACTATATCCAGGGGGTTGGTAAACTGGAACAAAGACTCATTATATTCCTTGATTTGGAAAAGGTGTTAGCTCCACATGAGGTTAATGAACTTGTCAAGGTAAACCAACCCGTTTCGACTGAGTAAAAGGAAAGTAGAGAAATGGAAGAAAAAAAGAGATTTTCCATAGGATTACAAAGTAAGTTACTCGCTTATTTTTTAGCCCTGAGTTTAACATCAATCATAGTCATTAGCGTCGTAAGCTACATTAACTCAATCAATGCTTTAAAAGCGAATACTTTCTCTCTGTTGAGTGCCGTGTCGGAAATCAAGAAGAATCAGATTAGTTCCTATTATGCAGAGAGATTTAGCGATATGGAAGTTTTATCGACATCACCTTCTGTGATATCTGCTTTGAAGGATCTAAAAAGAGCATTTGTAGCCCAGGGTCAGGATCTCCCGTCATTTGTAAAAAGTACAGAATATGAGCAAATTAAAAACACTATAGATATCTGGTTAAGGAAATATAAAGAAGTTTATGACTATTACGACCTCTTTCTTTTGGATGAAAGTGGCAACATTCTCTATACAGTTGCCGGAGAATTAGATTTTGGCACAAACATCAATACAGGAAAATTCCGCAGCAGCAACCTTGCAAGATTAATGAAGGATATCCTTAGAGAGGGAAAGGCTGATTTGGCAGACTATGAGCCATACACCCCTAGCAACAATATGATAGCAGGTTTCCTAGGTCAAATTGTCCATGACCTCGAAGGGAATAAGATAGGGGGAGTTGCTTTTCAGATTCCAATAGAGCAAATCGATACAATATTATCGGAAAGGTCAGGTATGGGAAAAAGTGGAGAAAGTTATCTGGTGGGGAAGGATCAATTGATGCGCTCAAATTCATATTTTGAAATGGATTCGATCTTAAAAAAGAAAGTTGACACCGAAGCCTCAAGGGAAGCTCTTGCCGGAAGGCCCGGTCAAAAGATAATCGATGACTACAGGGGAATCTCTGTTTTAAGTGTTTATTCACCTATACAAATCAGAGATTTCTCCTGGGCGATTATAACTGAAAAAGACAAAGCTGAAGCCTTAAAGCCAATCAAAGTTTTAAGGAATTTGCTGCTGATTATAGCCATTTTGACTATAGTTGCCGTTGTGTTTGTCAGTATTTTTGTCTCACGGAGAATCACTAATCCCATTTCTGTTGTTGTGGACATGGTGAAAGAGATTGCCGGAGCTAGGGGAGATTTGACAGCTACAGTTCCAGTGTTAACCACGGACGAAATTGGAGAATTAGCCAATGCGTTTAACGAAATGCTGAACGGATTAAGGACTATGGTCGTCAATATCTTAAACACTTCAGGCAGTGTTTCAGCATCGAGTCAACAGCTCTCAGCGTCCGCTCAACAGACAAATGCCTCTGTTCAGCAGGTGTCATCCGCTATCCAGCAGCTATCCAGAGGTGCCCAGTCACAGGCTCAAAAGGTCGAGGAAACCAACCGGGCTATGGAAGAACTCAACAATTCAGTCTCGCAAACAGCACGGTCAGCTCAACAAGCAGCCTCGGCTTCTTCCCAGGCAACTCTAGCCGCACAGGAAGGAGCTGAATCTGTAAGAGAGGCCATAACAACCATGAACAAGATTGAAAATACTACTGCATCTACCTTTGAGTCCGTCATGAAACTAGGCAATCGCTCCGAACAAATGGGTGAGATTGTTGACGTAATAACCAGTGTTGCGGACCAAACCAACCTTTTGTCACTGAATGCAGCCATCGAAGCAGCCAGTGCAGGAGAAGCAGGAAAGGGTTTTGCTGTCGTTGCAGAAGAGGTCCGGAAACTAGCAGAAAGTTCAGCCAAATCGGCTAAAGAGATTGGGAAGCTCATCAAAGTTACCACTTCTGAGACTAAGGATGCAGTTGCAAATATAGAGGCCACATCAAAAGAGGTTGCCTCGGGAAAAGAGATGATAGGAAAAACCGGATCTGCCTTGGAAAAAATATTACAAGGGAGTGAAAATGTTTCTACTATGCTGCAGCAAATCTCGGCAGCCACTCAACAGATGTCTTCAGGTGCGGGGCAGGTTGTAAAAGCGGCTGAAGAGGTTGCCACTGTGGCCGAGGAGGCCTCTGCTTCCACTCAACAGGCCGGCGCTTCCACCCAGCAAATGGTCGCAACCATGCAGGAGATGGCTTCATCTGCCCAATCCCTTGCCCAAATGGGAATGGAGTTAAATAACCTGGTGTCAGAGTTCAAAGTTGACAGGGATGAAAGAGGAATACAGCCAAGGCCCCCAGTTCTCAAACTGGAACAAAAACAAGTGATGCTCCCCACCGAAAGGTTGATTTTAGCAAAGGACCCTAAGATTACATCAATGACCGAAAGGCTCGCTAAAGCTAAGAGCAGAATACAGGAGGAGAAAAAGCATACACATCCTCCCGTTGTTAAAAAGGAGCTGACACCTAAGAAATCGAAAAAGGAAACAAAAAAAGAGCCAAAGAAATAAGGAACAATCCCATGGCTGAAAAAGCAGAAGAGATCAAAAGTAAAAGGAGAATTTGACATGGCAAAAATTTTGATAGCCGACGATTCCAAATTTATGAGAAAGATACTAACTGATATCCTTGCAGCCGAGGGACACCAGATTATAGGAGAGAGTGAGAACGCACGGGAGGCCATAGAACTTTATAAAAAACTTAAGCCAGACCTTGTAACACTAGATATTATCATGCCTATAGTTGAAGGGATTGAAACTCTTTCTGCTTTAAAGACAATAAAAGAGGAAAATCCTCAGGCAAAAGTGGTGATGGTCAGTGCGTTGGGTCAAGAGGACGTAGTAGAAGAGTGTATCCAGGCCGGAGCCAAAGCCTTCATAGTAAAGCCTTTTAAACCCTCCGATGTGGCAGAGGTAGTAAACGAAGTTTTGGAGGCATAATCGAGAACATGGAAATGTCTGTAGGCATTGGCGAAATTAAAGTTGTAAATAACAACTGTCTTCTCAAGGCGATAGGATTAGGATCATGCATTGCTGTAGCACTCTATGATGAAAATACTAAAATCGCAGGTTTAGCTCATTTCATGCTTCCCTCTATTGATGAATCTTTTGATAAGTCTAATCCTTTCCGATTCATAGATAGTGGTTTAGAGATTATGATTGACGAGATGAAGAAAAAGGGAGCTCAACCCAATGGAATTAAAGCGAAATTATTTGGTGGGGCTAACATGTTTCCGGATATCATCTTTTCTAACAGCCCCATGGACATTGGCCAAAGAAACATCAGATCTTTAAAAGAAGAATTAAAAAAGAATTCCATAAACATCAGTGCCGAAGAACTGGGCGGTCATACCGGGCGCTCTGTAACATTCGATACGAAAGACGGTACCGCCATCGTTAGTACAGTCCACAATGAGAGGAAAACTTTTTAACGGAGATATACATGGCCAAAGCTTTAAAGATTTTAGTCGTGGATGATTCCACATTCATGCGCAAAATACTGACTAAAACCATTAATTCTGATCCTGAATTCAGGGTTATAAAAACTGCCGGGGATGGCGTAGAAGCTTTGAAGGCCGTGGAAATATTTAAGCCTGATGTCATTACCATGGATTTAGAACTTCCAGAGATAGACGGCCTTACGTGTATCGCTTATATCATGGAGAAATATCCCACTCCTATCATAGTGGTTACTGGCTACAGTGAATTCATGGGTGACGAGACTTTAAAAGCACTGGAATATGGGGCCGTTGATTTTTTAAGAAAACCTATCAAAAAAATGTCTCTGGATTTAGAAAGTCTGAAACAAGCGCTTCTTGAAAAAATAAAACTTGCCTCACTGGTTGATGTAACAAAACTCCGGCCTATTAAAACAAAAAAGACTCAAAAGAAAAAAAGAATACATTCGCCTCAAACCACGAGTAAGATTGTTGCCATTGCCAGCTCTTCCGGAGGACCAAGAGCCTTAGGCCAGCTCATTCCGATGCTGCCGGCTGGTCTGCCGGCAGGGGTAGTGGTGGTTCAACATATCCCACATGAATTTGTCTTTTCACTTGCAGCTCGTCTGAATTGGGAATCCGCTCTAGAAGTGAAAGTGGCAGAAGATGGCGAACCAATCCTAAATGGAAAGGTCTATATAATGCCCCAGGATGTTTACTGCACCATAGTTTCTCAAGGGAATAAAGGAGAGTTGATAAAAACGACTCCTTTTTCAGAGAAGGAGGATCATCCCTTCAACTCGATGGCAAATAAATTAATGATCTCCACAGCACCTATTTATGGAAAAAATGCAATCGGAGTTGTTTTAACAGGAATGGGAAATGATGGGACAGAAGGCTTGAGGGCTATTAAACAACACGGCGGATTCACAATTGCAGAACATGAATCCAGCTGCATCGTTTTCGGAATGCCCAAATCAGCAATCCAGGCAGGGATTGTGGACCGAGTCATTCCATTAAAAAAAATAGCCAATGAAATTGGCAAGGCTGTTTCTAAGTGAAAGTGAATAACATGTTTAGAGCCGGAGGATTACCGTGAGGATGTCAGAATACAAGCAGCTGTTCCTGAGTGAAGCCCAGGAAATCTTGAATGCGTTAAATAATGGCCTAATCCAATTTGAGAAAGAACCTGCAGATATGGCCTTACTCAATGAGTTGTTTCGCCACTGTCATACTCTAAAAAGTATGGCTCAAAGTATGGAATATGATGAAATTACCAAGCTCACCCATTCAATGGAAACAGTCCTTACATTGATGAGGAGTGGAAAGCTACAGGCAGAAAAGGATACTATAGACCTCCTATTCAGATCCATGGATGCCTTGAGTAATTTACTAGAAAATGTGAGAGAGGGAACGCCAAGCAATATAAAAACGGGTTCTCTGGATAAACAATTTAAAGAGATTATTTTTGTGGCCTCAAAAGAAAAGAGTACGAATAAAGAGGAAAAAAAGTCCAAAGAGATTCTCACTTCAGGCATGGTTGGAAAAGACAAGACTGTCCGAGTCCATTTGAGTCAATTAGATAGCCTTATGGACCTTACAGGTGAAATGATTATTAATAAATCCAGGCTTGACCAGATAACAAAAACAATCACGAATAACGCTTTGGACGAAGCCATGACTCAAATGTCCAATCTGATATCTCAGCTGCAGGATCAGATGATGTTGGTTCGACTTGTGCCAATAGAGTATATTTTTGCTCCTTATCCAAGGATGGTGAGGGATTTAGCCCTTAAACAGAATAAGGAAGTGGATTTTCAAATCGAAGGCAACAATATCGGAATGGACAGGAGTATTCAGGATGAGATAAACGAACCTCTGCTTCATCTTTTAAAAAATGCAGTGACTCATGGAATCGAAGAACCTGAGGAGAGAAAGAGGTTAAAAAAATCCAAGAGAGGAATAATAAAACTTAGGGCCTGGCGAGAGAAAAATTCTGTAGTTTTAAATCTCAGCGATGACGGACAAGGCATTGATTTTAAGGATGTTAAAGATACAGCTTTTAAGATGGGGATGATTAAAAAAGAAGAGCTTTCCTCTCTCACTCCAAAAGATGCTTTAATGTTAATATGTCTACCCGGATATACTAGAGCCAAAAAAGTTTCAGAGGCAGCTGGAAGGGGTGTAGGTCTTAATGTGGCCAGGGTTAAAGTAGAATCATTTGGAGGGACTCTGAATATCGATTCCATACCAAATAAAGGCACTACCATTTCAATTAAACTGCCACTGACCATGGCCATAATCCAGGCCATGCAAATTGGCATTGCGGATGAGACCTACTGCATCCCTTTCTCCTATATAGCCGAGACAATTTTGGTTTCAAAGGAGGAAATAAAGACCATTGAGCAGAAAGAGGTAATTTCTTATAGAGATGAAGTGCTTCCACTAATCAGATTGAGGAAGATATTTGGCTATCCAATTTTGGAATCCCCACCTCCTGAAGCAGATATATCAGAAGAATCCCCACCAATACCAATCATTGTCGTAAAGAGAGGATCAAAAAAAGCGGGCTTAGTGGCTGATTTTCTTATCAGACAGCAGGAAGTGGTTGTAAAGCCCCTGACTGGTCTGTTGAAAGGAATCAAAGGCATCTCCGGCGCCACAATCCTGGGCACAGGAAGAGTGGCCCTCATAGTAGATGTCGGATTTTTACTCTAGAAGACTAGACGACTTGCGAGGTGAAACGATGAAGGGAATGAACTTAAATCAAATTCGATTAGATGCACTTAGAGAGATTAGTTCGATAGCCACCGGTAATGCGGCTACGAGCCTATCCTCTATGTTAGACAGGAATGTGGACATCACAATTCCAAATATATTGATAGAGCCGTTAAAAGGGATTCCGGATCTTTTGGGAGGAGACGAGAGGGCTGTCACCGTGATTTATTTCTCGGTCACAGGCCAAATATCAGGAAGCATCCTTCTCGTATTTTCCCCATCTGATTCTTTCAGATTGGCCGAATTACTTACCGGTCAGAAGGCAAATCAGATTGAGAGCTTAAATGAGATGGGGATATCGGCTCTAAAAGAACTAGGAAATATCATAACTGGATCTTATGTCCGGGTGCTGGCTAATGAACTAAAGGTAAAAATGACTTACACAGTCCCTGGATTTGCTAATGATATGATGGGTGCTATTTTGGATAATATTCTGGCTAGCTTAGCTTTGGAGGCAGACACTGCAATTGTTGTGGAAAGTGAAATGACCGTGAGAAAAGAGTTATTTCGTGGTCATCTCATCCTAATCATGGCGCCAAAAGCCATAAATACAATTATCAGGGCATTGGGAATGTGGGATAAATGAGAGACAAGAAAAAGGGAGCATTCATGTCAGATATCCTCGATAATCAAGATCTTATGAATATCTTTTTTGATGAAACACAAAATCTGATCGATGAGATAAGAAAAGAATTATCTGCTCTTAAAAAAGATCAAAAGATTTCATCGACCACTTATCGCAGCCTCTTTCGTTATGCACATATAATAACAAGTTCATCAAACACTGTGGGTTTTGACAGTCTGGCAGAAATGGCAAAAGCAATGGAAAAAATTTTCAGAGCCGCTGAAGAAGAAACTATTGAGATCAATTCAGACATTATCTCTTCACTTCTCGAATGTAATGAAGTCTGCCAAAAACTGTTAAAAAAAGAAGACGTCCATGAGTTTAGAAATTTGTTGGAACAGCTGAATGCTCTCTTTAGCTTGAAGAATGGAAATGGAGAGAAAAATGGGGAATAAACCTATCCAAATGCTGCTGATTGAAGATAGCCTCTTTGCAACCCGGCATACCCAAAAGATGCTGGCCGACGAAAAAAACTCTCAATTCAATATTGAATTAAAATGCACAGACCAACTCTCATCAGGATTGAAACTTATGGCAAGGGGAGGGATAGATATTGTTTTGTTGGATCTTACGCTGCCTGATTCCAAAGAAGAGGACACATGTAACAAAGTGCTTAACCGCTTTCCAAATATGCCGGTAATCATTATGTCCGGAATCGAAGACGAAAATCTGGCACTCACAGCCGTCCAAGCAGGTGCGCAGGATTATCTGATTAAAGGTCGAGTGGACAGCACTCATTTGAAACGTTCAATTTTATATGCATTAGAGCGTAAACAGATGACAGAAGAATTAAAGGCGGCCTATGCAGAACAGAGTGTCATGGTTGACCAGCTCAATGAAGCGCTTTTAGAAACCGAAAAGGCGAGGGAAAATATCGACGCTATTCTCAAATCAATTGCAGATGGTTTGATTGTGACCGATACACGAAACAGAGTTTTATTAATGAACCACGCTGCAGAAGACCTATTGGACATTCGATTCAGTGAAGTCATCGGTCAGCCGATCAATTTTATAATCAAAGAAAAAACTCTCCTTGATAAAATTCTGTACACCTTAAAAAAGAAGAATTCAGAGGGGTATCAGTTTGATTTTGAACTGCCCGGGAAAAATCAAAAGGAAATCCATTTCATGCGTGCCCATACTTCAGTGATCAAGAATAAGGGGAGCACAGAAACAGGAATAGTCATAATTTTCCGGGATGTTACTTACGAAAAAGAAGTGGATAGAATGAAGACTGAGTTTCTTTCTACGGCTGCACACGAACTCAGAACTCCATTGACATCTATCCTTGGGTTTGCAGAAATACTGCTCACAAAAAAGAATCTTGAACAAAAAGAAAAAAAGAAATTTTTATCATATATCCTAAATCAAGCTGAAGGCCTGTCACATATTATCAATGACCTCCTCGATGTTTCCCGGATAGAAGCAAAACGGGGATTTTCCCTTTCAAAAAAAATGTATGATATCCAGGAAAGTATTAAAAATATTCTTGCCTATTTTGAAGCCCAAAACAAAATCCATCAATTTGAGGTGGATATCAAAGATGAAACTGAAAAACTTTTATACGACAACGGTAAAATGGAGCAGGCGTTAAAAAATCTGATCGATAATGCGATTAAGTATTCACCCGAAGGGGGAATTATTAGAATCGAAGGAAAAACAATCGGTGAATATTTTCAAATATCTGTTGAAGATCAGGGAATCGGAATGAAACCGGAACATTTAGAAAAAATCTTTGAGAAATTTTACAGAGTACACACGTCAAATTCTGCCCCATCCGGAACCGGCCTGGGAATGACAATAGTAAAATACATCGTAGAGGCACATGGAGGTAAAATAAAAATACAGAGTAAATTTGGGAAAGGGACTAAAGTGATGTTTACGATCCCAAGGGGTACCCAAAACAATATTTGGAAACAAGGAGAATAACATGAAAAAAATTCTCATTGCGGATGATCAGAAAGAAATTAGAGAATTAATTGAAGTTTCTCTCAGGAATAAGAATTTTCAAATTTTCCAGGCCAAAAATGCCAAAGAGGCCGTGGATAGGACTAAAAAGGAAAAACCGGATTTGGTGATTATGGATATAATGATGCCGGGTAAGATCGATGGTCTAGATGCAACCCGTGCGATAAAGTCCGATCCTCAAACTCAAGACGTCAAAATAATCATTTTAACTGTCAAAGGGCAGGATGAGGATAAAGAGAAGGGCCTTAAAGCCGGTGCCGATGAATATTGCACAAAACCTTTCAACCCTCAAGAAATTTTGAATTTAATCGAAAAAATATTAGAAGTATAGGCTTAGAACCTGCAATCTTCCTTTTTATTTCCTTCTATATCAAACTGAAAAAAACATGGCGCGCCCAACTGGATTCTTATAGAACTGATATTCTGAACAAAAGCTTCTACTCTGAGCTTGTGAAACTGAGAAAAAGGGTGCAAACCATCGATTAAGAAATATCATAAGTGGTCCGAATTTGGCTGAAACGAAACAAAGGGGATTCATATCTTTATCCTAAGTTCGGGTAGAACACAACCATCCCCGTTTTTTTATTAAAGAATTGCATAAAAGAGAAGTTTATGGCATATTCTGTATGAGAGGAGAGACATAATGACTGAAATAGCATATTGTGTTAAATGCAAAGCAAAATCCGAGATGAAGGATGCACAGAGGATTACAATGAAGAAC
>SDBT01010784.1_pt1 | contig 14733 bp, 17 predicted proteins | sample 2277101 | NCBI WGS metagenome assembly SDBT01 (sample SAMN10404973, study PRJNA504765) | marine sediment metagenome | isolation source: marine sediment core GS10_PC15, 103 cmbsf | place: Arctic Ocean: Southern Knipovich Ridge | collected 2010
CATCAACTTCTTTATCAATTTTTTCCAAAACCTCTGGTTTTCTTTCTTCAAATTCTTCAGCTCTTGTTTTTTCTGCCTCATTTTTAATATCAAAATCAGGACCCTTGACTTCTTCAGTCTCAGTATCCTCTTGTGGCGGTTGTTTAAAATTTTCTTTAATCATAATTAAAAATTTAACAAATATAAGATATTAAAATTTTTATTTTATGTTTTATTTTAAATCTTGATCTGCTGTTCCTGCCTCTGTAATTACTTCTTTTTTAACTTTGACTATCTCTTCTTGAATGATTTCGGCTAGGTTGGAAAATTTTTGTTGTAAAAATTCCATTTTTGCCTGATTGTCGTTTTCTTTAATTTTTTCAAATTCTTTATGAGCTTTTTGAGGTAACTCCTGCATTAAACGCAAAACAATTCTTTTTTCTGCTAATTCAGCCATTTGTTCAATTAAAGCTGCTTTTTTCTCATCAGACAAAGAGCCAATTCCTAAAGAAGAAATGATATTTTGTTTTAAAATCTCTTGGTTAATCATGTTTTTAATTAAAAATTATCTTGATTACTATTATGTTATAAATATAGCATAAAAATGGGATTTTGTCAATATTAGGGAAAAATAAATAAAATAAGAGTTTTTCTTATTATTTTTAATATCTCATCTTATCTTGATTTTAATTTTTTTCTTAAAAAAGCCGGAATATCTAACTCATCTTCAAAGTTGAATTCCTGCTCCTTTTCTTTTTTACCTTTTATTTTTTTCCTAGCTTCTTTCTCTTGTTTTTCCTTATAAACGTATATTTTTCCTTTTTCTGTTTCTTCGGTCAGAGGTCTACTCAGGTCTCTGTCTTCTTCCATGTCTTCTAGACTTTGTAAGCTAAAACCATAATCTCCTATCTGATCATAACTAGTAGCTATTAAAGTTACTTTAATCTCGTCTTTCAAACTTTCGTCAATCACTGCTCCAAAAACAATTTTTGCCATTGGATCTATTTCTTTAGTAATTATTTCGGCAATTTCATTAACTTCTGCCATTTTTAAATCTGGAGAACCAGTGATAATAAAAACTATCCCATTAGCATCCTTGGCTGAAAGATCCATTAAAGGATTATTTAAAGCGTTTTTTGCTGCCTGACTGGCCCTGTCTTTACCGCTAGCATGACCAATTCCTAACATGGTAACGCCCCCTTCTTGAAGAACAGGTTTAACATCAGCAAAATCAACATTAATTAATCCCGAAACATTGAAAATATCAGAAATTCCTTGAACGCCCTGTTTTAAAACTTCATCAGCAATATTAAATGCTTCTAAAATAGGAGTTGAACGATCAATCGTATGTAAAAGCTTGTTGTTGGAAATCGTCATTAAAGCGTCTACTCGATTAATGAGTTTTTTCAATCCCTGTTCAGCAATCGTTTTTCTTTGCGGACCTTCAAAAATAAATGGCTTGGTGACAATAGCTAAAACTAAAGCTTTTGTTTTTCTAGCAATATCAGCGACCACTGGACTGGCCCCTGTTCCGACTCCTCCGCCTAAGCCTGCGGTAATAAAGATAATGTCAGCATTTTTTAATGACTCCTTAATTTCTCGAGTATTTTGTTCAGCTGCCGCTTGTCCTAATTCAGGATCTGCCCCAGTACCCAAGCCTTTGGTTAGGGATTTGCCAATTCTAATTTTTTTAACCCGTCCGTTAATTGATTGCAAGGCCTGGGCATCAGTATTAATAGCCACATATTCAACCCCTGGAATCTTAGCTTTAAGCATCCGTTTTATGGCTGAACCGCCTGCTCCACCAACTCCAACTACTTTTATCTTTGAAGTTGATTTTTTTATTGATTTTTTCTTAATCTTTTTAGGCATATGAAATATAAGGCACCTCTCCTATACTTTAAGAAATTAAAATATTTTTGGAAAGGTGCGAGAATATAATTAATAAGGTAATATATTTTTAAATATATTTTTAAACCCTTTCTTTATTTTCGAATCTAACTTGAAAAGAGGTGGTAATGTAGTTCTTAGTCCAACCGGTCGATGGCCCCACAAAACTAAACCAACAGCTGTGGAAAAACTCGGATCAAAGGCCTTATTAATACCACTAATAAAACCTTGGGGCAATCCCAAAGAAGCAGGAATTTTAAATGTTTTTTTAGCTGTTTCTACTAAGCCGTCTAATTTGGCTCCGGCTCCAGTTAAAACAGCGCCGGCTGGCAATTTACGACTTCGATTAACCCGGGCTAATTCTTTATCAACCATTTTAAAAATTTCCTCACACCTAGCTTCAATAATTTTAGCAACTTGTTTTTGTGAAGCTGTTCCCTGTTCTTTTTCACTTAAATCTTTGAAATTAATAAGCTTATTTTTACCTGCTTTTTCTAACAAAGAAGTTCCATAATTTACTTTTACTTTTTCCGCTAAATCTACAGGGATACGCAAACCAATGGCAATATCATTAGTAATGTGACGCGCTCCAATAGGTAAAACCTTAGCTGTTAAAACATCTCCTTCTTCAAGAACAGCAAAACTTGTCGTACTACTGCCAATATTAATAACCAAAACTCCTAGTTCTTTTTGCCTTTTATCTAAAACTGATTCGGCTGTGGAAAGAATTGTAAAAACCATTTCATTAATTCCCATGCCTACTCGAAGAAAACACTTTCCTAAATTTTTAATTTGATTAGATAGTCCGAGAATAATTTGAGCTTCAACCTCTAAACGAACCCCTGTCATTCCTACTGGATCCATAATGCCCACTTGATTATCAACTGAAAAACTACGTGGTAAAATATGGATAATTTCATAATTAGGTGGGGTAGCTACAGCTTGAGCCGCTTCTAAAACACGGGTAACATCATCTTGTTTAATTTCTCCATCAGCCCGAGAAATAGCCACTACGCCTCGACTTTCTTGAGATATAATATGGGTTCCAGAAACTCCAACATAGGCTTCTTCAATAGATCGTCCCGTCATTCTTTCTACCTGTTCAACGCAAGCAGAAATACTTGAAACAGTATCTTCAATACTGGTAATTACTCCTTTGTTAATACCGTCTGAAGGTCCTTCTCCTAAACCAATAATATGAAGATCTCCTTCTGGATGAATCTCCCCTACCGCGATTCTAATCGTGGACGAACCTAAATCAATGCCGGTAATTATTTGTTGACGAGACATATTTTTAATAAATTATTCTTACTTTTTTATTTTACCAATTTTTTCTTTTTTAGCAAAGAGATAATTTTATCACTCTGCTTTTCCATTAAATTTCTTTGCTTTTTGTTTTTATGGTCATATCCTAAAATATGAAGGAATCCATGAACCAAAAGAATAGCTAATTCTTTTTTCTGACTATATTTTTGTTCTTTGGCTTGCTTTTTTAATTGTGACCAGCAAATAATTATCTGAGGCGGATCATCAAAAGAAAGAATATCTGTCGCCTGATTAATTTTACGATATTGGTGATTAAGTTTTTTAATAGTCTGGCTGCTAACCAAGGCAACTGAAAGATTGTCTATTTTCTTTTCTGCCTTGAGTACGCGAGCGCTTTGTTTTAAAACTAAAAAATAAAACTTTTTATTGATCCAAGATTTGACTAATTTATTGACCTCAACAATCATTTATTTAATTATGTTCTCAGCCCAATATATTTTATCTGGTCACTAATCTGTCCTTTTAAGAGTTGTTTAAAGGCCTTCTCTATTTCTTCTGGACCAATATCGCGGCCACCTAAACCAAAAGTATAATCTTGAACTAATTGTTTTAAAGATAAACAGTGTCTAATTTCACTGGCTAATGGAGAATAAGAACCAAAGCCCAGTGCTCTTTCTAAGACTCCTATATACTTAATTTTAGACAAAGCCTTATTAACTTCTTGGTAAAGAAATGGTCTAAATAAATTGATTTTTAATAATCCTACTTTTTTGCCTTGTTTTCTTAATTTATCAACAACAACCTTAGAGGTGCCCGCCGTAGATCCCATCGTAATAATAACTGCCTGGGCATTATCTAGGCGATATTTTTCAAAATAAGGATAATCATGGCCAGTAATTTTTTTTAATTCTTGACCGACTTCTAAATATCTTTTTTTAGCTTGTTTCATGGCTTTATCAAGCTGGACCCTGATTTCAAAATAATAATCAGGCAAAGCCAAAGGGCCGATCGTAACTGGCTTTTTTAGATTTAAAAGAGGATATTTGGGTTTATACTCTCCTAAAAATTTCTTTATTACTTTATCTGAATAAACCTCAACCCCTTCTGTGTTGTGCGAGGTAATAAAACCATCTTGGCAAACCATAACCGGCAATTGGACTTGAGAATGTTCAGCCAAACGAATAGCTAAAAAATTGTTTTCATAAACTTCTTGATTATTTTCACAAAAAATTTGAATCCAACCCAGGTCACGCACGGCCATTGCGTCTTGATGATCATTATGAATATTAATTGGGGCTGAAAGAGCTCGGGTAGCAATATTCATAACAATGGGTAAACGAGTCCCAGAGGCGACTGGCAAAACTTCTGCCATTAAAATCAATCCCTGACTAGCCGTAGCTGTCATGGCTCTTCCTCCAGCCGCTGATGCTCCGACAACAATACTCATAGCTGAATGCTCTGATTCAACTAAAATAAATTTTGTATCTACTCGTTTATCAGCCGCTACCTGAGCAAAGGACTGAATAATCGGCGTTTGTGGAGTAATGGGATAAGCGGCAAAAACATCTGGATTTATCTGCCGCATTGCTTCAGTGGCTGCGGCCCCGCCAGTTAACGCTTTGATAATCGTTTTTGATTTATTATTGGTCATATTATTTTTTTTCTTCTTCTCTAATCATTTTAATGGCTTTAACTGGGCAAACTTGAGCACAAATGCCACATCCTTTACAATAATCAAAATTGGTTTTACCTCTTATCCCTTTTTTAAAAAATATGCAATTTTCCGGGCAATAATTAACACAAAGACTACATTGGGTACACTTATCTTTGTCCCAAACTGGTCGATTTGTCCGCCAAGATCCAGTTTTATAGTCTTTTGATGAACCAGGTTGGTTAATTATTCCTCCTGGAAGAATTTCTTGTTTAGGCTTGCTCATAACCTTTTTTAATTACTTGAATATTAGCATTGGTTAATTCTGAACCAAGTTTTTTATTAAATTTCTCTTTAACTGTTTTAATTAAATCGTTCAGTTTAACCACCCCTGTTGCCTTGACTAAAGCTCCTAATAAAACAGTATTGGGAATATCCTTTTTAAGGATTTCTAAGGCGATTTTCGATGCCGGCAAAGTAATTACTTTTACTTGAGAATGAAGTCCTTTTTTTATTAATTTTTTCTTTAAAACATCACTGGAATAAATAGAATTAACAATTATTAAGCCATTCTTTTTTAATCCTGCTCCAACGTTTTCCATATCAATTAACAATGGGTCAATAACTAAAACCACATCAGGTTCTTTAATCTCTGAATAAATATTAATTGGTTGATCGCTTAGGCGGACAAAAGCATTCATTGGGGCCCCTGTTCTCACCGGCCCATAAGAAGGAAAGGCTTGAACAAATTTACCCGTCTTTAAGCTTGTTTCAGCTAAAAGCTGGGCGATTGTTTTTGCTCCTTGACCGGCTCGGCCATGAATACGGACTTTAAACATAAGCTTAAAATTTTATTCTTGTTTTTCAGTAGCTGATTCTTTTTTATCAGGAACTGATTTAATAGTAATAGCCTTGACTGGGCAGGTTTCTTCAGCTATTCGATTGCAACCAAGAGACTCAACTTCTTCCTTAATGGGTTTTGCCTTGCCATCTTCTAATTCATAGTTGCCTGGACAGACAGCAGCACAAGTGCCACAGCCAATACATTTATTTTTATCTAAAATGATTTTAAACATAAAATAATATTATTTTTTCTTTTTGTCAGAAAAAGCTTTTTTAATTTCTTCGACGTCGCTTTCAACCTCCTCTTTAATAGTTTCTATTTGATCAGCCGCTTGTTTGGCTGTTTCAACTGCTTTATCTTTTGTTTCACCAATTTTATTTTTCAATTCAGCCCTTGTTTCTTTGCCTGGTTTTTTAGCAAAGAGTACACCTAAAATTGATCCAAAAATAGTGCCAAAAATACCTGCTTTAAAAATTTTTTTTAACTTTCCCATAATTTTTTATTTATTTAACTAAATTTTTATCTTAATAATGAAGGATAAAAATATCTTTTCTTTTTTCTTTTTTTAATTTTATCCCATTGATCAAGAATAACTACCGCTTCTGAAGCTACTATACCAACATCTTTTTCTCCTTTAATTTCCCATTTATTTGTTGATAAATTGTCAAAAACTGCACAGATTGCTCCGGCTCTTAAATTATAAAGATTGGCTAAAGTAAAGATGAGTGAGGTTTCCATTTCAAGATTAACCACTTTGGCTTTTTGCAAATCAGGTAAAATATTTTTGTGCTTTGATTGAATATAGCCTTGAAAACCTTCTCTCCCTTCACCCACATAAAAGGCATCTGTAGAAGCAGTAATACCTAAATGATATTTAAATTTTAATTTTTCGCAAGCTTCAATCAAAGCTAAAACTACTTCATAATGAGCCACAGCTGGATATTCTGTTTGAACATAATTCTTTGATGTTCCCTCTAAGCGAACTGCGGCTGTGTTAATAATTAAATCACCTGGATTAATTCCTTTTTGAATAGCTCCTGTGCTCCCTACTCTAATAAGAGTTTTAACATTTAAACGAGCTGCCTCTTCAATAGCAATCGCTGTTGAGGGGGAACCAATACCGGTAGAAAGACAAGAAATTTTAACTTTTTTAAAATACCCTGTCATTGAACGATATTCTCGATTAAAAGCAATTTGCTTTTTCTTTTGCCAATTCTCAGAAATCTTTAAAACCCGTCCTGGGTCACCAGGCAAAAGCACATAAGGAGCTAAATCCCCTTGACCACAGCCAATATGATATTGACATCCGCCTTTGCCTAATGGATTTTTTGCGCTTGATTTTGACATAAAAATAATTTATTTAAAACTAATTTTTTTAATTTAAAACACCAATGATGCCATCTTTATATAAACGAACCAATTTAACCTGAATAATTTTATTGGTTAAATCTTTTTTACTTTGAATAAAAACTTTTAAGTAATTTGATGTTAGTCCTTGCCAATATCTTCCCTGTTTAGTTTCAACTAAAACAGAAAATTGCTGTCCAAGAAAATTTTTTCTACGTTGTTGACTAACTTTTTCGCCTAATTCAATTAATTCTCTACTTCGTCTTTGTTTTACTTGTTCTGAAATTTGTTCTTTAAAATCTGCCGCCCTGGTTTTAAGTCGAGGAGAAAAACGAAAAATATGTACTTTTAAAAATTTACTTTTTTGAACAAATTCCAGAGTTTGAGTAAAATCTGAGTCTGTTTCACCTGGAAAACCAACAATCATGTCAGTGGTTAAATTAACATTTGGGATTTGATAAATTTTTTTAATGATCTTATTTAAATTCGCCTGAGTATATTGTCTGTTCATTCTTTTTAAAATTTCATTACTGGCTGATTGAACTGACAAATGAAAATGTGGGCAAAGACGAGGCTCTTTTTTAATTAAAGAAATCAGTTTTGAGTCAATATTAGTGGGCCAAAGTGAGGAAAGTCGAATCCGGGGAATATTTGTCTTTTGTAAAATCTCTTTTAATAAATCTGTTAAGTTTAAATTTTTTTGAGGATCAGTATAAAGGCCAATATTAGTACCAACTAGAACTATTTCTTGACAACCCTGTTCTTCTTTTCTTTTAATTTCCTGAATAATATTTTTTATTAAACAACTGACAACTTTTTTCCTTAAAAGAGGAACTATACAATAAGTGCAGTAATGCTGACAACCTGATTGAATTTTTATTAAAGAACGTGTTCTTTTTTCAACTTTTATCTTTGATTTTTTTATTAAAAAATTTTTCTCTAAACCTTTTAATAAAATTTTTCCTATTTTTTGCTTTTCTTGATCTTTAAGCCAAAGATCAACATTTTGTTTTTCCTTAACTTTCATCCATGGAGTAAAACAACCAGCGACAACTAAAAAACAATTTGGAAATTTTCTTTTGACAAGATGGATTAATTGCCTCACTTCTTTCTCTGCCTTTTGTGTTACCACACAAGCATTTATAAAATGAACATTGGCTTGTGTTTTTTTATTAACAATTTGCCAGTCTTGGTCTTTAAATTTTTTCTCTAATTCTTCTGTCTCAGCTTGATTTAATTTACAGCCAAAAGTATGAAAAACAATTCTCATTACAATCTCTTTTTTAACTCTTTAGCTACTTTTCCTTGGTCAACTATCTCTTGATTGCCTGTGTGCATATTGCGAATAATAATAGTTTTGTCTAAAACTTCTTGCTGGCCAATAATTAAAGTCAATTTTACTCCTAATTTATTGGCCATTTCCATTTGGGCCTTTAAACTATCTTTACCTAAATTTTCTACAACTTTAAAACCTTGTTGGCGAAGATCTTCAAAAAGTTTTAAAGCCCTGCGACAAGCGGCTTCGCCAATTTGGGCAAGAAAAATCTGTGGTCCACGTATTTTGGGAATTTTCACTTTTTGTATCCTGATTTCCTGAATAATTCTTTCTATCCCGTAGGCTACTCCAATAGCTGGTGATGGTCGCCCCCCTAAACTTTCTATTAAAGTATCATATCTTCCTCCTCCGCCTAATGCTGATTGGGGGCCAGGAGTAACAATTATTTCTTTTTTTTCTTTTTCTTTTTTTTCTTCTCCTTCTTGTTCCTCTTCTTCTTTCTTTTGTTTTTCTTCTTTTGGTTCTGGTCGTTCGGGCCAAATCTCAAAAACTGTTCTGGTATAATAATCTAAACCTCTCACTAAATAAGGATTTAACTTATAAATAACATTTGCCTCATCAAGATATTCTAAAACTTTAACAAAATGACTTTGACATTCTGGACATAAATCATCTACTAATTGAGGGGCTTGTGAAATTAATTCTTTGCAACCAGAATTTTGGCAATCTAAAATTCTTAAAGGATTTGATCTTAATCTCCTCTGACAATCAGGACATAGCCATTTTTGTTTTGAACGAAAATAGCTGACTAATTTTGAACGATAAGGTTTGCGACATTCTAGACAACCCAAGCTGTTAACCTGAATCGCTGTTTGAATTCCTAATGTATTGAAAAGAACTTGAGAAAAAAGAATAAGCTGAGCATCAACAGAAGCTTTTTCTGAACCTAAAATTTCTAAATTAAATTGATGGAGTTGGCGATAACGACCAGCTTGGGGTCGTTCGTAACGGAAAAGAGGTCCAAAACAAAAAAGCTTAACTGGTTGAGATAAATTAAACATTCCCTGTTCAATATAGGCACGAACAATTGAAGGTGTAAATTCAGGACGCATGGCTACTTTGGTTCCACTCCGATCAGTAAATCGATACATTTGTTTTTCAACTATATCAGAGGTTAATCCCGTAGACTTTATGTAAAGAATTTGCTCTTCAAGAACCGGAACCATAATCTTTTTAAAACCATATGCCTCAGCTAAATCTATTGCTTTTTTTAAAATATAATCCCAAGTCTTTACTTCTCTGGGTAGAATATCCTTCATTCCCCTTAAAACCTGTGGTGCATATTTCCCTTTTCTTTTTACTTTAACTGGCTTGCTTTTGGGTTTAATTTGTTTTTTTATAGCCTTTTTAGGCTTTCTTATTACTTTCTTTTTTTGAATCTTTTTAGATTTTTTCTTTATTGCTGGCTTTTTCTTGATTAATTTCTTTTTTTTCTTTTGAACTTTTTTAGGCATATTTTAATTAATTATTTATTAATAAGTAAAAACAGGCATTTCAATTAAGCCAATTTCTTTAAAAGGCCAACCCCTAAACCAAGTCCGTCCACTAATATTCTCTTTACTTATTGGCCCAAAAACCCGTGAATCCAAGCTCATGTTACGATTATCACCTAAAACATAATATTGATCATCTTGTAATTCAACACTGATTTGGCCGGGCGTGGTTGTTCCAGAAGCTAAATAAGCATCTTCTTTTAGTTCTAGGCCCTGAACAAACTGAGCGTTTTCAATTAAAACATCGCCTTTTTCAATTAAAACTTTTTCATTTGGCAGACCAATAATTCTCTTAATTAAATAATCTTTCGGATTGGATGGTGACTTAAAAACAATTACCTCTCCTCTTTTTGGTTCACGAAAGCGGTAGGTAATTTTTTCAATAATTAAATATTCATTATCATAAAAACTTGGTTCCATTGATGGTCCAACAACATAAAATGGTTGAAAAACAAAACGATGAATAGGCCAGACAATAATAAATGCTAGGACGATTAGTTTAATTACATCAAAAAGAAAAGACAAAAATGGCGGCAGTTTTTTAAAAAATCGTTCCTTGTTTTTTTCTTTATTCTGTAAAATATTTTCTGACATTATTCTTTATCTTTAATGGCCATTTCTCTAATTATCTTGGTAATATTTTTTTCTATCTTTTCTAATTTTAATCTTAATCTAAAAATAAAATAAAATAGGATAGCTATTCCTAAATAAAGCAGGACTTCTATTCCCATGCCTGAGAAGCCTAAATCAGCCACTAATTTATCAATCCACTTTAAAGAAAGGATTAAAATAGCAGATAAACACCAAAAAACCAGCCAAAAAATAAATTCATTAGCCCCAATTTGCTTCTTTTGTTTTTGCCAAAAAAGCCGTACCAAGAAAAATCCAATAATAATTAGGGCAAGTATCTGTTGCAGCATAAATTTAATCCATTAATTTTGCTAAAAATAAATCTTTAATTATTTTAATTCCCCCACCAAAATGTTGACCAAAATCATGATAAATAACAGTTATAGGGACCTCTTTTATTTTAAAATTATTTTTAAAAACCTTGTAAAGAATTTCACTACAATGAGCCATTCCATCATTTTCAATTTGAATCATTTCTGTTGCTTTTCTGGATAAAGCGCGAAAACCACTCTGAGGATCAGTTAAGGAAAATCCTATTATCAACTTATTAGCTAAATGAGCCAATGGAATAATAATTTGTTTTTTAAACCAAGGAATTTCTGATTTCTTTTCTAAAAAACGAGAACCAAAAACTACTTCTACCTCACCTTGTTCTAAGGGTTGAACAATATCTTTAATTTCTTCAGCTAAAAATTGTCCGTCAGCGTCAAAATGAACAATAATTTCTCCCCCTTTTTTTAAAGCATACTGATTACCTGTTTGTAATGCCGCTCCCTGCCCGCGATTTATTAAATGTCGCAAAACAGTTACTCCTTGTTTTTCTGCCAATTGGGCTGTTTGATCACTTGAGCCATCATCAACAATTACTATTTCATCAACCAATGGTTTAACCTTATTAATTACTTCAACAATTGTTTTTTCCTCATTATATGCAGGAATGACAACAATAATTTTATTCTTGATCATATTTATTAACTAAAGGTTGAAGAAGTATGCGATTAGCTCTAACATAATCAATTAATTTTCTAAGCCCATCGTCTACTTGAATAAGAGGAAACCAATCTAATTTTTGTTTTGCTAAAGAAATGTCTGGCAAACCCAATGCAGTCATAAAAAGAAAAGCCGGCCTATACTCAACCTTTGATTGAGAACCAGTTAACTGAATAATTTTCTGGGCCAAATCAACTAATCTATATTTTTGAGGGTGACCTAAATTAATTGGCCCTGACTCTTTTGAATTCATTAATGCTGTCAGCCCACCAACCATATCACTAACTTCACAAAGGGAAGTGGCAAATTGTTCATTACCATAAATAATCAAAGGTTTGTTATTAATTGCCTGAAGAACAAAATCAGGCACCATTTGTCCGTCAAAAAGAGCTTCTCTTGGCCCATAAGTTCTGAAAACGCGAGCAATCTTAACATCAACCTTATAAACATCTCTATAAGTGACAATGGCTGTTTCAGCAAATCTCTTCCCTTCGTCATAACAAGCTCTTGGACTAGTAAAATTTACTACTCCAACATCATCTTCTTTAAAAATTTGTTTTTCTTTGCTTCGTGGACCATAAACTACTGCCGAAGAAGTAAAGAGCATTTTTGCGTTATAAAAACGAGCCATTTCTAAAACATTAAGAATACCCGTTGAATTAGTCTGTAGTGTTTGAATGCGCAGTTTATTAAAATTTTTTGCCGAAGTTGGACAAGCTAAATGATAAATTTCTTGTATCCCGTGAACCTTTATTTTAAAATCTTTTAGCTCTGGGAAAGTTTCAAAATCAATCAACTCGTTAATGTCATGTTTGATAAAACGGAAGTTTGGATTTTGTAATAAATGTTTAATTTTATTAACGTGTCCCCCGCCAACAAAATTATCTAAACAAATAACATTGTTTTCTTTGATTAATTGGTCACATAAATGTGAACCAATAAATCCTGCTCCCCCGGTAATTAGAATATTTTTTGTTTTACCAGGAAAAAACTTTTCTTTTCTACCTATTCTCATAAAGTTATTTTAAAAATTCTTAAAATAATTATTTTTTAGGTCTGAAAGGACGATGAAACGGAGGTTTATCTGAACTTTTCTTTTGAAACGAATTATCATTATTATTTGACGAATATGCTGGTCGTTCTTTTAATGCTTTCATTGAAAGGGCGATTTTCCCTTGATCAATTTTTATTATTTTTACCGGAACAATGTCTCCAATTTTTACTACATCGTCTGGGTGTTTTACATGATGATGTTCCATTTCTGAAACATGAATCATGCCGTCTTGACCAGGAACAAGCTCCACAAAAGCTCCAAAATCCATAATTCTTACTACTTTGCCCTGAAACGTTTCCCCGACCTTAAACTCTCGAGTAATGTCTTTAACCCATTGAACCGCTCTTTTTAATGATTCAGCGTCTTCAGATGTAATAGAAACTGTCCCGTCTTGTTCAATATCAATTGAAGCGCCTGTTTTATTAATAATTTCATTAATGACTTTACCACCTGGCCCAACAACATCTCTAATTTTATCTGGATTAATTATCACCACTATTATCTTTGGAGCATAAGGAGACAATTCTGCTCTTGGTTTAGATAAGGCCTGGGTCATTTTTTCCAAAACCTGTTGACGCGCCTTTGAAGAAGCGGCTAAGGCTTTCTCTACTATATCAAGATTAAGTCCTCTGGTTTTGGTATCCATTTGAATAGCGGTAATTTTGTCTGCTGTCCCAATTGCCTTAAAATCCATTCCTCCGGGGCCGTCTTCTAAATCCTGAATATCAGTCAAAAGCTTATATCTTTTAAATCCTTTTTCATCCTCTTCTGAAGCCAACCCAATCGCGATTCCGGCTACTGGCTTTTTAATAGGAATACCAGCGTCCATGGCTGCTAAAATAGCAGCACAAACAGCTCCCATTGAAGTTGAACCATTAGAAGAAAGTGACTCGGAAACGATACGAATCGTATGGGGAAATTTTTCCTTCTCTGGCAAAATTGGCAAAATTCCTTTTTCAGCTAAAGCGCCATGCCCAACTTCTCTTCGGCTAGTTGATCTTATATATTTTACCTCACCTGAACAATAAGGTGGAAAATTGTAATGATGCATAAAGCGCTTGCGCCCCTCTCCCTTCATTGTGTCTAAATATTGTTCTGAACCAGGAGCGGCTAAAGTAATAATAGAAAGGGTTTGGGTTTCTCCTCGAGAAAAAAGGGCTGAGCCATGAACTCTGGGCAAAACTCCCACCTGACAATTAAGCTCTCTAATTTCATCAAGTTGACGTCCATCAATCCGTTCTCCCTTATCTAAAATTCTCTGACTAACTTGACGATAAATCAATTTATTAGCAAAATCAACCATTTTCTGTCTTTTTTCCTTGCCAATTTGTTTTTCAATTAAAAGCTCATCTAAGCAGGCTCTAATTTTTCCCGCTGCACCTATTCTATCTTCTTTTGTTTTTAAAACATTTTCAAATAAATATTTAGGGGCTTCTTTCTCGATTATATCTTTAGTAATTCTTTTTAACTCTTGTTTAGCTAAAAAATCTTCATCTGTTAAATCAGCCACTAAAGGGGTTTTTTCTTTGCCAACTTTTTTCTGAATACTTTTAATAAATTTATTAATTTTTTCCAAATGGCTTAAGCCATATTTAATTGCTTCAGTCGTAACCTTGTTGTCTATTTCTTTAGCTTCTGCTTCTAGCATAATGATTCTGTCCTTTGTACCGCAAACTATTACCTCCAAATCACTTTTTTCTCTTTCTTCGTAAGATGGGTTTAAAATCCACTCGCTTTTCTTTTCTGGATCAACAGGAGTTCGACTAACTCTAACCCCTGCAATTGGTCCGTCCCAGGCAATATCAGAAATACTTAAGGCAATTGCCGCTCCCCAAAGGGCAACAATATCTGAATCGTTTTCTTGATCAACCGAGAGTACGGTTAAAATAACTTGAACAGCTCGTCGACTTTCTTCATTAAAAAAAGGTCGAATTGAACGATCAATTAATCGACCTGTTAAAATCGCCTCATCTGGTGGGCGAGTTTCTCTTTTAATAAAACGAGAACCTTTAATCCGTCCGGCGGCGTAAAACCTCTCTTCATAATCGACTGAAAGGGGAAAATAGTCTAATTCTTTTTCCTCTTCTCCTAAAACTGCTGTGGCTAAAACAGTTGTTTCGCCGTATTGAACAACACAACTTCCATTTGCTTGTCCGGCCATTTCACCAGTTTTAACAATTAATTCTTTTTCACCTATTTCTGTAGTAAATTTCATTTATTTTTTAATTAAAAATCTTTTCTTATATTTGCTTA
>SDBT01010785.1_pt1 | contig 14732 bp, 12 predicted proteins | sample 2277101 | NCBI WGS metagenome assembly SDBT01 (sample SAMN10404973, study PRJNA504765) | marine sediment metagenome | isolation source: marine sediment core GS10_PC15, 103 cmbsf | place: Arctic Ocean: Southern Knipovich Ridge | collected 2010
CCACATCCCATTCTCGCCCAAACTTATCTAATTTCTTTAAATATTTCTCCCACCTTGCCCCGGTGATATGGGTTCTAAAATCACTCGACCATAAATAGCAAAGTTCCTTCCAATCTTCCCGCTCAGTATTTCCTCTTAAAAAAGCATTATAGATCTTATAACATTCAGTATTAATATATAAATCATCTCTACCAGTTAAAGCCCATCTGTAGATATTATATTTTTCCTGTTTCTTAACTGGAATTGGCTGCTCAGGAGATTCAAGCTGTATTTCATTTCCAGCCCCCTTTTCGCTTAATCCAAGCAACACTTTTGATGGTTTAACTATTTTAAAAAATTCACTTCCCTCTATCCTACTAAAAAAATCTACAATGCGAGACCATTCACTCTGTCTATTAATTTCTACTTCTGTATTATATCTCCCTGGACGATAATCAAAAATTTCTACATCATTAGCATATACTGGGAAATATCTATTCTCATCTTTATTGTAATGATTTTCCAAATATTCAATATATTCTTCTAACTCTATTTCCCCCTGCGCACATCGTTGAAATTTTTGAAAGGCAATTGAATCCGCCCAAATTAAAACAATTTTTCTATTATCTGTTCCCACCGCATATTGTGGAAAATACCTCCACTCATTTTTCCATTCAGGATGATATCTTCGCGGATTATTCCATTCCATAATCACAGCTTTATAATCATTATTAATATAATGTTCTACGATTCCTGTTGAATAAGTCATCTCATTTATTAAGGCAATTTGTGGCTTAATTCCCAATACTTTTTTATAAGTATCTAATCCTAATTTTTGATTCCAATCATTCACTCTTGCCGGTACAAGTGGACCTATTATTTGGGCGTAGCCACTGCCAATTAATTCTACTTTTCCCTCTTTCAGCAATTGCTGAAATGTCTTAATCCACTCTGAATCGATTTCATTTATTTTCTCTAATGTATAACCGCTCAATTCTATTCCCATTGGAATCTCATTAGCTTCTGCTAATCTTAGAAGAGGCCAATAACACTTTTCAATTACCTTACTTCTATCCTCAATTTCTATTGAGGAATACATTAAATTTAAATGGAATATAGAATATAAACTTAAAAAATGATTTAACATTTATTTTTTACCAATTCTGTTTCAATTTTAATGTCTTTAATTGCATTAAGCACATTTTTTACCGCTTTTTTCCTAGTTTCTCCTGTTGCAATTATAACTCCCGCACGTTCAGGATGGCTTTCAATTGATTTTATAATGTCACCAGGAACAACTCTAATTTCACATAAAGCAATTTCTGATCTTTGGCTAACTTTTTCAACTCCAGATATATGAACTACCCGACCAGGTGCAGGGAAAAAATACCGTTGAGCAACCCCTTTATTAAATTTTGGATTAAGTTCAGTCAGATTTATTTTCTCGCCTAATGCTAAATGTATAGCTTGGGCTACAAAATTCACACCTATATTCAAAGGAATTTCATGTGTACAAAAGTAACCTCCGCTTAAACGAGCTGCTAATTCAATTATATAAGGCTTTCCATTATGCAAAACAATATCCCCTTTTACTATTCCATTTACAATACCCATACTTAAAGCTGCTCTCTGCACTAATTCACGAATAGCTTTTTGTTCCTCAGGTAATAGATGGCTTGGAAGTTCACCTCCATTTTCAATAATGTGAGGAGCAAAACGTTCTAAATATTCGTAATTGCGGTCAGAAAAACCTAAAGTATACGATTTACTATCCAATACAATAGACTCCGCGCTTATTTGTGGACCAGAAAGGAATTTTTCTACCATTACCCTGTTTGTGGGTGAATATTTTTTAGATAATGAATAAGCAAACTTTAAATCTGCGTCCTTGGTAAGACGTAATACTCCTCGAGCACCTCGACTATCAACTGGTTTTAGAACAAGTGGGTATCCTTGTATATTTACAATCTGTTGGAGATGAGCAATGGATTCAACAAAACTAAACCAAGGAATGGAAATATTATCTTTTTTAAATTTACACTTCATTGCAATTTTATCCATAGATAAACATGCTGATTCTAATGATATTCCTGGTAGATTTAAAGCATTTGCAACACTTGCAACAGTTAAAGGAATATCCGAACCAATACATATTGCCCCATTAATTGGCCGTATTGTTCGATGATATTTCTGAGCAGCTCTAACTGTTTCTTCAATATTATATGTACTAGCAATAATAGAATCATCGGCTATTGCAAAACAAGGTGCATCAGGATTTATATCGCTTACCACTACATGCAAACCCATTTTTTTCGCCAAATGAACTCCTGGAATAGTTTCAATTCCTCCACCAACAACAAGAAGTGTTTTACTCAAAAATACAATCCTCCATTAACATTTATTGTCTGAGCAGTAATATAACTACTAGAATCAGAAGCTAAAAATACTACTACTTTAGCAACTTCATCAGTTGTTCCCAGTCTTCCCATAGGTATGTTCTCTGCTGTTCTCTTTACTACCTCAAAATTCATCCCCCTTGCAGCCATTTCTGAGGTAATTAATCCTGCTGCTATTGTATTACATCGAATATTGTATCTTGCTCCAAAACGGGCAATCACCTGTCCTAAAGAAATCAATCCTGCTTTACTAGCGGCGTAATGAGCAGTACGCGGACCACCATATTGCCCACTAACCGAACTAATATTAATAATACATCCTGCCTGCTGTTTACACATTATTGTTAAGACTTCCTGTGAACAAACAAATGGTCCTTTAAGATTTACAGCTAATATTTCATCCCAATCACTATCAGTAATCTTATCAAAATCAGTAGGATTATTTATCCCGGCATTATTAACCAAAATATCTATTCTTTTATAACGTTCAACTGTCAACTGAATTGCTTTTTTAATTGAATTCCTATCTTTTACTTCCATTTGCAAAGCAATAGCTTTGCCTCCCAAATCTTTAATCTCGGAAACAACCTGCGCTGCAGCTTCTTTCTGTTCTTTATAAGTCAAGGCAATATCTGCACCTGCTCCGGCTAAAGCAATTGCTATTGCCTTCCCGATACCTCGGCTTCCGCCGGTAACTAAAGCAACCTTTCCTTTCAGTTCCATCAATTAAATCCTCCTTTATTTTTTAAGGATTTTCTTCACTGCTTTTTCAATGCCTTTACTATCTAACCCATACTTTTCTGCTAATTCTTTTGGGTCTCCAGATTCAGCAAAACAATCCATTATACCAACCCTAACCATAGGAACTGGATAATTTTCACCTAAAACTTCTGCTACTGCTCCCCCCAATCCTCCTATGATGTTATGGTCTTCCGCAGTTACGATAAAACCAGTTTTTTTAGCAGAATCTATAATCAATTCTTTATCAATGGGTTTTAATGATGACATATTCACAACTCGACAAGAAATACCTTCTTTTTCCAATTGTTTAGCAGCCTCCAAAGCACGATAAACCATAACTCCTACAGCAATTATAGTAACATCATTTCCTTCCACTAATATTTTTCCTTTCCCCCACTCGAATTTAATATCTTCATTTAAAAAGGTTGGCAAAGGACTTCTACCAGTTCGTAAATATACTGGACCATAAGAATCCAATATCACTGGTAAAACAGCTTTCATCTCATTAGGATCTGCCGGAGCTACTACTTTAAAATTAGGAATTGAACGATAAATTGAAATATCTTCTATCGCCTGATGGGTAGGCCCATCAGGTCCAACATCTAAACCCAAATGACTGGCAGCTACTTTAACATTAAAATTAGGATAAGCAATCGAATTTCTGGCTTGCTCTATCGCCCGCATTGAAGCAAAGACCGCATAACAAGTAACAATAGGTATTACCTCAGTAGTAGAAAGACCTGCAGCTACTGACATCATATTCTGCTCAGCAATACCACATTGGATAAAACGTTCAGGAAAAGTAGTCCAAAATAATTTAGTACCTGTTCCTCCAGCCACATCTGCATCAAGTATTACAAAATCATCTCTAATTCGAGCTAATTCCACTATACAATTCCCGAAAGCATCACGCATACTAATCATAATTCAAAACCCTCCAATCCACATTCCTTGAAAGCAATTTCTCTTTCCTCGTTTTGAGGAGCTAAACTACCATGCCATTTAGGATTATTTTCCATAAAAGAAATCCCTTTTCCCTTAATGGTATGAGCAAGAATAACTGTAGGCTTTCCTTTGATTTTTTTTGCCTGCTTAAGGGCATTAGCAATCTCTTCAAAATTATGACCATTAATTTCTACTATCTCCCAACTAAAAGCTTTTAGCTTCTCAATTATAGGTTCAAGGGCCGTAATATTAGTATTTAAATCATCGCTTTGAAATCTATTGTTATCAATAATTGCTACTATATTATCTAATTTATGAAACGCCCCAAACATAAACCCTTCCCATACTTGTCCTTCATTAAGTTCACCATCTCCAAGCAATACATATACTCGGAAATCTTTATTATTTAATTTCCCACCTAATGCACATCCTAAAGCAAAAGAAAAACCCTGTCCCAGTGAACCGGAATTAAATTCTACACCGGGAGTCTTTAATCGGTCAGGATGTCCCTGCAACATTCCATTAATATGACGTAATTTTTTAAACTCCTTTTTATTAAAGAACCCCTTTTGTGCTAAGGCAGCATATAAAGCCAGGCAAGAATGACCCTTTGATAAAATAAATCTATCCCGATTATGATTTTGGTAATTATTTAATGAAAAATTTAGCTCATAGTGGAATAAATAAGTGATAATTTCTACTGCCGATAAAGAACCACCAGGATGCCCTGAGCCTGCATAACAATTCATAAGGATAATATATTTTCTTAATTCAGCAGCTTTTTCTTTTAGTTTTTGAAAATCTTTTTTATTCAACGAAGTAAATTCATTTTTTTTCATTAAAAGAGAACCTCACTAATATAATAACATCGGTTTAATTAAACATATTATTTTATATTCTTTCTACAATATTATATCCTTATTTTTCAAGTTCTTCTCCCGCTATTTCATTAAATATTTGCAAATGACATGTGGTAAAATGTTTCTTCCAATCTCCTTGTTTTCCCTTTCTTATGTATATCATACCTCCATCACCATCCCAAGCCCTTGAGAAAGTCCCATTCCAAGTGAACCTGAAGGCGCATCAATGCCAGGGGTCTTTACATCTGGGTGGCCCTCTAAATAATGATCTATTTTTCTAAAACCATTTAAGTCTGACTCAGGAAAATATCCTTCAAGTGCTAATACTGCATACAGTACAGAGCAAGCATGTCCTTTGGATAAAACTAATCTGTCTTTATCAGGCCAATTCGGTTCTTCAGGACGAATATTAAATTCTTCAAATAAAGAACCACTAAAATGTCTGCTATAGACAATGAACCGCCTGGATGACCTGATTTGGCATTATAGATTGCCTAAATAGATAGTTTTCTACATTTAGTGGCGATATCCGAAATTTTTTCATCATATCTCCTAACCTTTCTCAGCAATGAAAATAAATGAGTGTCCCGAGAATCCGTCAATGTACTTCTTTGTAAGACCGAAATCGCTCACAGACCAAGTTAGATTAGACAACAGTTGCAGTTTGTGATTAAAATCCAACCGTGTGATTTTCTTAAGATAGTTTAGCCCTCCCAAGTAGGTAACATGCATAATTTCCGTTAGAGTAAGGGAGACTTCTTTTAATATGACTTGGATAGACTCATCATCGAATTCACTGAGATGCCACGGCCAAATTCCTTCCCTTCTAAGCTGGGCGTGATCAGTTCTCTGTGCTAGATTAACCCTATAAGGATAAAGCCGATAGTTTGGCGTACTCCCCACCAACAGTCCTCCTGGACGGAGAACTCTTCTCGCTTCAACCAGAGCCCTATCAGGGTTAGCTATGTGCTCTATAAGCTCGAACATGACTACCGTGTCAAAGCTTTCGTCCTCAAAAGGTAAGGACAAAGCTGAACCTTGATAAAATTTAAGCCTACTTTCATTTCTCCATAGCTTCGAGGCAAAGCCTGTTGTATCCATATCGTAATCTATAGCAGTAATGTTTTTTATAATGTGTTTTCCTCTAAGCATAGCATAAGCTCCATATCCTAATCCCGAACCTATTTCTAAAACTCTTCCGTAGGCAAACTCACTTGATAAAAAATAACGAGCTAACACCTCCACATCGTAGGGTATATTATTTATTAGGCCTAAGGTAGGTCTTTCCCCATTCTTAGATGAAACAAAGTGGCTCTCCATTTCCTTTTCAAAAAGTTCTAGCATCTGAACGACTTCTTTTTGAACCAAATTACCATGACTTGCAGCTCGTTTTCCTTTTACTGAACCAATTTTAGAAATGTTAAACCTGTGTCTATAGTCTTCCGAGGAGTTTGCATTAATCCATGTCACCTTAGGAGTCAAGGAGGCAAGTAGAAGTAAAGTATTACCCAAAAAATTGCTTACCGGGAAAAGCGCCTCTTCGAAATGGCACGCATTTATTGTCTTCAAGATGTTCTCCGTTGCTTTAGATGTAACCATACCGTATAGGAGTTCATCAATCACGTATATGCTTTTAATGCCCGCTTTTTCAATTAAAGGTTTAAGTGTTTCCATCTGCTTTTTAAGAACTAATGCTCCTGCTTCTCCAATTTCCACCCTCTTTAAGAAATTGGCTGCTATCTCCCTGTCACATGGAAAGGCTAAAAGTTTCATGACTTATCATCCTCTTTTGTATTTCTTTTTAAAATCACCTTCTCGACTTTTGACCCAAATCACAAGGTATTGAGGATACCTCTCGAGAACCGTCATGCATATCTCATTGAGTAATTTTTCATTAATATTGCTATTGATGATAATGTCTATTTTTTTCTTTGAGTAATCTTGATCGACGTTGTATATTAATTTTTTATAATTCAAACTGCTTTCACCTTTAAATACCAAGGGTATTACGATTTGTTTCAGGTAATTAACAATCTTGGTTCTGCGATTCTCATTTACATAACCATCAATCCTACTAAAGGAATTCTTAACAATAGTTCTAGACTCTTCGTCATCTATCAATTCAGAGTAAAAGTGGGAAGAACGTTGATGAAAGCAGTTCAGATAATCAGCATCGAAATCAATTAAACCCTTTTCAAGGCAGTAATCGTAAATTTCTGTAGATGGTAGTGGAGTTAGTATACTAAGATTTCCTGAATCTGGCTTAAGTTCCCTCATGAATTCCATTGTTGCTTCTATGTCATCAGTGGTTTCCCATGGAAAGCCAATGATGCAGAAAACAACCAACTCAACTCCATTATTCTTGATAATTTTAGCGGCATTCCTAATCATATCCTTGGTAGTGGATTTGTGAATTTTATCTAAAGTCTTCTGTGAGCCAGCCTCCACCCCCATAGCCACAGCTACACATCCCGCTTCTTTCATCTTAGAAACCACATCGTGGGTAATGAACCTTGGATGTATCTCACACCACCACCTGAAATCTTTCTTGGGCAGCTTAGCTAAACCGCTTTGGATAAGGAGATCGCATAATTTGAGAGTATGGTGTTTATTGGTTATGAAGCAATCGTCGGAAAATGAGAAAAAGGTTGTTCCATACTTCCTTTTGGTAAAAATAATTTCTTCAACTATATTTTGTGGAGAGTGCCTCCTAACCCGCCTGGACCATGTAGTCCGGGCATCACAAAATGCACAGTTAAAAGGACAGCCCCGTGATGAAAAAAGCCCTCCCATATTGTCTTTGTCTACATATTCGCTGAATAGCATCGCATCCTTGCAGGGAAACGGTATAGTATCCAGATCCTTTATGTATTCTCTCGGTCTGTTATGAATTATTTCCCCATCCTTCTTGAATGAGATCCCATCTATTTCCTTATAGTTTTTATCTTCAGAAAAAATGCTTTTGAGAAGCTCATAAAATGTTACTTCCCCTTCACCTCTTACAACGAAATCCGCTTTTGTTCTTCCTAACACTTCCTCCGGTTTGGCAGTAGCGTGTGGTCCACCAACTATAATAGGGATATGTTCGTTTTTCTCTTTGGTCATTTTAATAAGATTTTTACATATAAAAAATTTTGCAGTCGTGAGAGAAAACCCTATGACATCTGGTGCCTGCTCATCGATTGTTTTAAGTACCTCTTTATATAATGGGTGTTTTAGGTCTTTTACTCTCTTCTTATAGGTATCAAAAATATTCGTTTCTTCTGCATAGGCTCGGTTGCACTCCCCGAGATCCTCGAATGGATTAAAATCCGCATTGTAAATTACTACATTAGAAAATCCTCTTTCCATGCAGTAGGAAGTAAGATAGGCAAGCCCAAGAGGAGGGTTAGGTTGGTTTTCATCCATGAAACGGAAGAAAGGTGGATCAATTAAAAGAATTTTTCGATTGAACACGTTTAAAACCTCCTCCTTTCTCATTGTATTTATTTTTTAGGAAATCTCAAGTCGAAGTCATAACAAATTAATTTTTTCTGAGTCCCATAAGTCTGAAACATTTCAGGTATTAAAACTTCTTTCTTAGTTTTTGAACTCATGCCCACCAATCCTGATATTTGATATTACGTTATTCTTTTCATAATTCCTCTTAAGTATCTCCATCTGCTTTAATGCCTCCTCACCTATCTTAGGTCCGTATCTTAAAAAAATTTCGTTAACTGCTTCATCTCTATTTTTAATTTTTTTTCTTATCAAGGCTAGAGCTCGATCCGCAGCTACAATCGCATTAAGATAGACCCTGTCAAATTCTTCTGTTTCAATAATCGGGTTATAAAACCATAATTTATCGTAAGAAAAATCCTTAGGCAAATAACCTTGTTCGAGAGATGTCCTGTAAAACTCTGTACCTGGGAAGGGCTGTGCGAAGCGTATTCCTCTATAATCTAGATCCAAGGAATTTAACAACATCAACGAGTCTAAGGTATCCTCATGCTTCTCACCTGGATTACCAACTATGATATATCCATAGATCCTTTCAATGCCTAATTCCCTTGCTCTATCGATAATCTCCCTGATTTTTTGTGTAATGATAAAGCCCTTATTCATAATTGTTTTTTTGACACTACTGCTAGCCGATTCTATAGGAAGATCAAGGCGATACATGCCGCTTTGTATAGCGAGGTTTAAGATCTCCTCATCAATGGCCCAAACTCCAAAGCCTGCTTCAGCGATCCAAGGAATTGTAAGATCTTTTTTGATCATCTCTGTGAACAAGCACACGACAAATTCACGGTCGTTCAAAAGATGAGCATCGTAGAAGTGGATCTCCTTTACTCCATACTCATCTCGCAGTAACTCAATTTCCTTAATTACTCTTTTGACAGAGTGATGCCTATGCACATTTCCATATATGGTTGGTAAAGAACAGAAGTTACATTTGTAAGTACATCCCCTCGTTGGAAGGATGCCCATCATAGGCCAATGTTTAATAAGTCCTTTTAGATATCCGCTTTTGTAATCATTGAAATCCACTAAGTGATATGCGGGAAGTGGTAACCTGTCCAAATTTTTGATGATCTTCATCGGAAAAGACCTATATCTGCCAAAGCTATCAAAGTATGCTAAACCTGGCACCTTGGGATTTTGATTACCATTGTTAAGCTTTTCAATAAGTTGTTTGACACTCTCCTCTCCTTCACCAATTACCACATAGTCTATATCCGGCAGAGCACATACTTCTGTAGGAATAGAGGAGGGTAGAAGACCTCCGGCTACAATTTTCAATTCTGGATCAGTCTTTTTTATAAGTCTGGCTATTTTTTTTAGTGAAGTCCACTGGTGTATCCACATAACGCTAAGCAGTACCAAATCGGGGGAAAAAGAATTAATACTTTTTTCAATCTGTGAGTCTGTCAGCCCCGCTCTAGAATAAGTCCCATCTACTCTTTCTTTTTGTTCAATATTCCGATGGCAATCTAAGATCTTTATCTTATAGTTCTTCTCGAGCACCCCAGCAAGGTATAAAAGTCCAAGCGGTGGGTTTGGCTCCTCGTGTCCAATTTTTTCAATGTAATAAAGGGGAGGTCTGATAAGTGTTATCTTTTGAATTTTAGAAGTTGTTTCAAAGTTACGTGATGACATTAACGCCACCTCCAAATTTTTCATTTATACTCCCAATAATCACAAATTCCCTTCCTATTCTATTATTTGCTAAAAATTTATAAATTAAATCTAAGTATTCTTTCCCATATTTATACATATTTTTCTCAAATATCTTTCGCCTAAAGTGACATTCTCTCCCTAATTTATCATTCCCCACATAATTATTTCCACTTAATAAGAAGAATTCCATAGGGAATGTTCCAGTAGATTCAATTATTTCAAATCCAAGTCTTTCAAGGAGTCTTTTAATTGATTCAAAATCAAAATAATTTATATGCTGTGGAGGTGCTACCCACCAGGGTTTATAACCTAAATTATTTCGCAAAATATTCTGTAAAGGATTATAATCATTGGGTGAAATAATACAGATAATTCCATTAGATTTTATTACGCTTTTCGCACTTTTGATTATCGATACAGGATCAGGTAAATGTTCAATAACAGTGTTCATGTATATAACATCAAATTTACCATATTCTTTTATACTTTTTTCATCGAAGAACTTATTCATAACTTTTACTCCAAATTTTTGAGAATATTCAAAAGCCTGCTTTGAAGGTTCAATCCCAATTACTTCCCAGCCCATTTCTTTCCCACATTTTAAAAAATATCCTGGTCCTGAACCAATTTCCAATAACCGTCTATTACCCTTTGGACAATATTTTTCAAACATTTCATAATAATTGCGGTAAGTCATTTCCCACCACTCTATATCTTCTTCCGTACTTTTAAAATATGTTGGTTTTTCAGTAGAATAAAATTTTTCTTTATATAAATTACCTAACTCTTCTGATGTCGGGATTGGTATAACATGGTTAAACCCACACGTTTTACATTCAATCACATCAAAACCGTCTTTAGAATCTATTACCTCACCGTAATGTTCCACACCTGTAGGCGGATAAATAAAATGTTTCGTTTCAGACATATTTGCCTCCTAAAATTATTTCCCCAATTCGCTTTGCACCTTTTCCATCAAATAAATTATCACATTTATGGATAATTTTTTGATAATATGTTTTATCCTCTAATAATTTCTCAATCATGAGATATAGATTTTGTGGATTAAGGTTTTCTACAAAGCCCATATCTTCAATTGCTCCATATCTTTCTTTTAGTATCTTTGCACTTTGTGAATTTTCCCAGCTATGTGAAATACAAATTGTAGGTATTTGTAAATAAATCATTTCATAAATACTTACCCCAAAGGTACAAATTACTATATCTGCCTTTAAAAACTCTTCTAAGGAATATGAAAGAACTTTAAAATTATTAAGTAGATTAATAATTAACTTTTCCAATTCATCTTTATATTTAAATGCCTGGCCAATCAATATTATAATATTTGTTTTTAATTTCATTTCTTTTAGCAAGGGAATTAATTTAAGCAAAACTCCCTCCGGGTCTGTCCCTCCGGTAGTTACTACAATATTTGGAGTATTATGAAAATTATGACTAATTTTATTTTTTAAAGATAAAATTTCATCACGCAATATTACATATTCTGGACCGGTTTTTACCTGACTAATTTGTTTTCCTGATAAGTATTTTTTTAAAATGCTTTTATCAAGATGCGCATTCGGAAAAATAATCTCATCACATGCAGATAAACCTTCGCAAATATTATCAATCATTATAATTTTTATATTGTTTTGTTTAAAATCATTTAAAAATCCAATGCTATAGGAATATTTTTTGTCAATTAATATAATACCAGGATGTATAATATGATTTAATCGCTTTAAATATTTTTCTTCTGTCTCATCTTTTTCTTTGAAAAATATTTCAAAATCTGCTTCCCTAATATATGAATTCGTATCATCTTTAACGGTGGCAAAAATAATCTGATTTTGTTTTTGCAGTTCTTTTGCTACCGCTAAACATCTAATTAAATGACCTAATCCAATATCAGCTGATGCATCACATCGGAAAACAATTTTAAATATTTTTTTCTCCATTATTGCTTTTCCCCGTTAAAGATTTTAATACTTTCTTTTTTAATATTTTTGAAGATGCATATTTATTTATTTCACTCATCTTTATTTTGCTATTAATTTTTTTTAATTCTGGATTATTTATTAATAATCTAACAACGTCTTCTATATCAATAATTTCATTTTTTTTATATAATCTATTATATATTTTTTGCATAAGTTTTAGATCTTCTTTTGTATCCACAGTTAAGCGCATATCTTTTCTTTGGAAAATAATTTTTGGTATAAATGCAACAATTTTAAATAATTCAGGATTTTCCTTTATATAAATTGTTACATGTTCTTTTTGATAATCTTTAATTGCTATATTTTTTACTTTTTCCAAGGTTGAAAAAGACATTACTTCCATACCGTGTTCAATAGAAGGAAAATCTGGATGCCCACAAATATAATCTGCATTTTCTTTTAAACATAAAGTTACCATTTTATCAATAGTATCTGGGTTAATTAGAGGACAATCAGCAGTAATTCTTACAATAATGTCAGCACTAAATTTCTTAGCAGCTTGATAATATCTATCCAAGACATCATTTTCTTTTCCAGCAAATGTTTCAACACCACATTTATTAGCTATCTTTATTACAGCTTTATCCTCTTGATTAGTTGTTGTTGCAACTACAATAGAATCTACTTTTTTGCATCTCTTAGCTCGTTCTACAATATGCCACAACATTGATTTTCCAACTATAGGCAACGTCACTTTACCGGGCAATCTTGTTGAACTTATTCGTGCTTGAATAATTGCTACGACATTTTTCCTTTTCATAACTATAATTTATCCCAGGTTATGGGTAGATTCTCGTCGATATCTACCTTTGCCTTCCTCCCAATTATTTCATTCATCTCTGATGATTCTAATCCATAAGCATGCCGAACTATCTTGAGTATCTCAGGAGATATTTTTTCTCCTTTATGAATTTTAACCGCTGAATATATGCTCCTTCTTGCCCCAACTCTTTCAGATATTTCAGTTGGGGTGGGTTTTTTAACCCCATTACCCAGGGCTTTTTCTAAATTCCTTATTTCTTTTATCATCTGACCAAACTCCTCCACTGTTAAAGCATAAGGATGGTCCGGTCCTTTTAGACTTCTATCGAAAGTAATATGTTTTTCAATTATTTTAGCTCCCAGAGCAACTGCTCCTAATGGCACTGTGAACCCAGGAGAATGATCAGAATAACCTACTATTGCCTTAAAAGCCTTTTTCATAGCAACCATAGCTTGAATATTGGCGTCTTTAAAGTTAGGGGGATAGTTAGAAACACAATGCAGGAGTGCGATTTGATTGTTACCTTCTTTTTCGATAATTCTGATTGCTTCATCCACTTCACCTAAGTAAGCTGACCCGGTAGATAAAAGGATAGGTTTTTTAAACTTAGCAGTATGTTGCAATAATTGGATATAATTGATATCTCCGGAGGCTATTTTAAAAGCCGGAACTCCTATAGAATTGAGTAAGTCGACTTTATCTAAGTCAAATGCTGAAGAAAGAAAAATAAGGCCAGATTTTGCAGCGTAGTCAAAAAGTTCTTTATGCCATTCAGTTGGGAGTTCCAAAGATTTAATCACTTTGAATGCGGGATTAGAAATCCAATGTCCTTTTTCATCCAATTTCATTTGATTAATTAATTTTTCAGCAGAAAAAGATTGAAATTTAACTGCATCAACTTTTATTTTGGCGCAAGCATCTATTAATTTCTTTGCCTGCTCTAAGCTGCCATCGTGATTAGAACCAATTTCAGCAATAACGAAGGTTGGTTCCCCTTCTCCTATCCAACGATTACCTATTTGCAATCTCTGCTTTAGCATTTTATTAATTCTCCCTATAATATAGTTAACCAACTTTTGTTTTCGCTATTTTAAATATTTATTTCTTTTATCCATTCCCAATTTTCTTCAAACCAATCTACTGTCTTTTTTATCCCTAATTCTATATTTATTTTTGGGCTCCAGGATAAAAGTTCTTTTGCCTTATTGATATCTGCCCAGGTTGCGGTTACATCTGCAGGATGTCTGGGTAAATATTTTATCTTTGTTTTCTTGCCTAAGATATCTTCTATTAATTTTATAATATATTTAAGTTTTACCGGATGATTATTTCCCAAATTTATAATCTGATATTCCATAGGTTTTAAGGCTGCAACTGTACCGGCAGCAATATCATCGATATAAGTAAAATCTCGTTCCTGATTACCATCGCCATAAACGGTAATTTCTTCTCCTGCTTTAATTTTTTTTATAAATATAAAATAGCTCATATCCGGGCGCCCTGCTGGGCCGTAGACCGTGAAATATCGAGGAATAGATATATCTATTCCATAAAGATAATGATAAGTGTAACACAACGCTTCCGCCCCCTTCTTGGATGCTGCGTAAGGAGAGAGGGGGCAATCTGTTTTTTTATCTTCTATAAAGGGTAAACCAGTCTCTCCGTATATACTGGATGTAGAAGCAAGAACGAATTTTTTAATATTATATTTTCTGCAAAGTTCTAATAAATTAAGTGTTCCAATAATATTTGTATCCATATAAACTCGGGGATTTTCTACGCTATACCTCACTCCTGCTCTTGCTGCCAAATTAATTACTGCATCAAATTTATGTTTCTGGAAAACCGATTCAATTTGATTTAAATCAGTAATATCTAATTTTTTGAA